>Ga0102938_10002987_pt1 | contig 12664 bp, 13 predicted proteins | sample SalPonR2_B_D2_MG_FD_84516 | JGI IMG/M metagenome (GOLD analysis project Ga0102938, IMG submission 84516) | Salt pond soil microbial communities from South San Francisco under conditions of wetland restoration - Salt Pond MetaG R2_B_D2_MG | ecosystem: Environmental > Aquatic > Marine >... | reverse complement strand
TGCAATGCACTATCTATAATTCGAATGCCTCCATCCGTTTAGAAATACACAATATTGTAAAGAAAGTGAAGCAAATTCAAAGTTTGGAAGTTTATGAACTTCCAAACTTTGAATTGCTGGAGATGCAGCGGTGTTCTTTATTTAAACCTTTAAGTATGCTATTATTAGTCCCAATACCCAGAAAGGGAGATATTATGAATATTTGCGTTTTTTGTTCTTCTAGCGACTCGACCCCGTTCATATACAAAATTGCCGCCGAAGAATTGGGGCAGCAAATAGCCACACGCGGCCACAGCCTTGTATTTGGCGGGGGGAATGTAGGTCTGATGCATGAGATTGCCCAGTCTGCATTGCAGTCCGGAGGAAAAGCTATTGGCGTAATTCCAGAATATTTGCGTTCGAAGGAACAGCGGTTTGACAAAGTGGACGAGCTCATCATTACCGATACCATACACGAGCGGAAAGCTTTGATGATAGAAAAAGCCGATGCCTTTATCGTTCTACCCGGCGGATGGGGTACAATGGAAGAGTTCTTTGAGATTGCAGCTGCAAAATTTCGAGATAATGACCCACGAATAATTGCACTGCTGAACACTGCCGGCTTTTACAACCAGCTGTTCGCTTTTTTTAATTTCCTGTCCCATGAAACTTTTCTCAGCCCTCAATGGCGTGACTCTTTTTATATAAGTGAAAAAGTGTGTGATATACTTGATTATATCGAGAACAACAGCTAATCATACTGGAGCACAACATGGCTAAGATTTTAGTAGTCGATGACGAAGTATACATACGTGAGCTAATAAAGAAAGCTCTCAATTCCCGCGGACATACAATCGTAGATTTTGATAACGGTATCGATGGAATCAACTATATAAAAGAAAACCCAGTTGATGTGGCTATCATTGATCTGGTGATGCCCCTAAAGGGAGGAATAGAGACCCTTATAGAAATAAGAGATACAAATAGAAATATAAAAATTATTGCAATCTCCGGGAAGATAGAGACTAGAGCCGATGCAATCCAAGGTTTAGCTCAGCAGTTTAATGTAGATCAGGTCCTTTCCAAACCCTTCGATGTAGATGAAATAATTCAAATTGTTGAGGACTTAATATGACCAACTTAAGGGCAACTGTAGCTGCCGCCGGCTTTACTGCTCTGATTGCTATCGGAGCTTATATATCCATACCAATTGGACCGGTACCAATTGTATTGCAAAACTTTTTTGTGCTTCTAAGCGCATTACTGCTTGGAAGCAGAATCGCCCTTTCGAGTGTGTTTGTATATCTGTTTTTGGGAGCCCTTGGATTGCCGGTATTTGCCGGAGGAACCGGTGGCATTGGCCATTTTTTCGGTCCTACCGGTGGGTACCTTATTGCGTATCTTCCGACGGTAGTAATTACCGGTCTCATTGCCCGACGGCCTGTGCACAAGGCCGTTTCGACATTGAATCCGGCATTCATGCAGTTCTTCGCCCTGATTGCCGGTACATTGTGTATCTATCTAATCGGGGTACCCTGGCTTAAATTTTCCACTCAAATGAGCTGGAAAACGGCTATTGGGGCCGGAGCCTTACCTTTTATCCTTGGGGATTTTTTGAAAGTTGTAGTTGTATTTTTAATCGGCCGTACTTTTTCCAGCAGGGTGGATGAGTATTTACAAATGGAAAAATAAGGGTGCCCGACAATTTAATTATTGAAGTACAAGATCTTACCCACTCTTTTCTTGATGGGACTCTAGCACTTCGAGGAATTAACCTGACTATAAAACAAGGAGAGTTTATTCTCTGTGCCGGACGAAACGGATCCGGCAAAACGGTATTTTCACGTCACCTGAATGCCCTCTATCAGCCTTCCTCCGGCTGGGTAAAAATTGATGGACGAAGTACTGCAAAAGCTCCCTACTATGCCCGCCGTACGGTTGGACTGGTTTTCCAGGATGCCGACAGTCAGATAGTCGGACAAACGGTCCGTCAAGACATAGCCTTCGGCCCACAAAACCTACGATTGCCGAAGGAAGTAGTTGAAGAGCGGGTCGAATTGGCCCTGCACACCCTGGATCTACACGACCTTGCAGATCATCGACCACACCAGCTTTCCGGGGGAGAGAAGCGACGCCTGGCTATAGCTTCGGTTATTGCAATGGAACCGGCGGTGATAGTGTTTGACGAGCCCTTTTCAAACCTCGATTATCCCGGCGTCCAGTCGGTACTCCGCCATATACTAGCCCTGCATCACAGCGGTCATACTGTGCTACTGGTAACCCACGATATAGAAAAAGCTGCCGCCCACGCCAACCGTATGATCATCTTTGATAAGGGAAAAATTGCCATCGATACCACCCCGCAATCCGCTCTACCGGAAGTAGAAAAATTTGGTATACGTCCACCCCGTATCTTAGGTGGCGATGTAAACGAGCTCACATGGCTGAAATAGCAATACTACACTATCATCCGGGCACATCTGCCCTGCATCGGCTGGACCCACGTTTCAAGGTACTGCTGATGCTTGGCTACATTGCCGCACTTTTTGCCGGGAATTGGATACACTATTTGGCCGTCACGCTCCTGTTAACGACCGCCTCCATCTCCGCAGATTTACACCCGAACAGTTTTAAACGGGAGCTGAAGGTTTTTCTGTTCTTAGCACTGATTATATTCACATCTCACTTTTTTGCATCTTTTCAGGATGGCTACGAGACAGCCCTGCAGAAGGGACTGTTTTTGGCCTGGCGTTTTATGCTGATAGTGTGGCTGGGTATTTTGTTCACCGCCGTCACTGAGCCCTCAGAGCTGCATGCAGTGGTGTATTGGCTGCTTCGGCCCATTCCGGGAATTCCCGCCGGACGGCTGGCCGCTCACGCTTCGCTGAGCATAGTTATAATTCCCCTGCTGCTCGATGGGGTACATGAAATCAGGGAAGCCAGGAAAGCCCGGGGCATCGATCGCTGCCGCAATCCTGTAAAACGATTTAGAAGTATTATGAATCCGCTTATGGAAAAACTGCTAATGCAAATGGAAGAGCTGGCTCTAGCCCTCGAAAGCCGCAGCTTCGATGAAAGTGTGCTGCATAGCAGCCTCCTCTTTAAGGGCCGAGATGCTGTGTGCACAATGCTATTTCTTTTACCGCTTATTGTTTTACAGGTCGTATATATATATCTTTGAGTTACGCAAATTATTGTAGTAATGCCGTTTTTTCCGGGCGATTTCTTTCAAATCTCCCTCTCGAAAGCCAAGTTTTTCAAACCAGTCGGCCGTCTGCGTGGTAAGAGCAAACACACGTTTTAAGCCGCGCTCCCTCGCCTTCTCTACAAGATAAAGTACCAGCCGTTTACCAATACCCATACCCGCAAAGCCACGATCAACCGCAATTCCCGCAATTTCCCCCTGGGTATCCGGATACTCATGCAGGGCGGCGCAGCCGTGCACCCGGCCGTCCATATCGTAGACCACATAATCCGGGTATTCCTCTTCTAAGCTACGGGTATCCCGGGGAACCAAAACTCCCTGGGTAATATAGGGCTCCATAACCCGCAGAACTTCCGACACATCAACCCGCTGCATTGGGCGGATCGACTCAAATATACTGGTATGGATCATTGTACCGATACCCATATTCGAAAAAATCTCGCGTAGAATAACCCCTTCCTGCAGCCCATCGACCAGATGAACCCGTTCCACCCCGCTTTCGCAGGCTTTACGACCGAGGTCCACCCTGCGGAGCATATCATCACCCTTCAGACTCACCTGTTCCGCATCGCTTGAATTGAGCTTTACCAACTCACGGGCTTCTTGGATTGTAAGCCGGCTGATTCTGTCCCCCGGCTTAATACCAAGCGCCTGGGGAAGTAGCAGATGCTCGGTATGAACCGCACGGCCCTCACCAACAAAGAAGAGTTTTTCCGCAGTCAGCTGGGCGCTCACCGCCACCGAGAGCTCATCCGCCGCAATATTGTAAGTCTTTCCATTGGCGTTCCAGCCGATGGGCGGGAAAATTGGTATAACCTCTTGGTCGATAATGGTAGTAAGGGCCTGCGTATCAATTCGCTCAACCACTCCAGTATACTTATAGTCCACCCCGTCTATAATACCGCGTCCCTTTGCTCGAACCCAATTTCCGATAACCGATCTGACCCCCTCTCCAGCGAGGGCGGACATAAGGGTATTTGCAATATTAAAAGAAACCATTTCAACAAAGGGGAGCGCCGCTTCGTCGGTAACCCGCAAACCCCGGTAGGAGTGTTGGGGCACTTTGTACTCCTCGAGTATTCGATTCACTTTTTCTCTTGTACCGGGAACCAGCACTATTCGTATACCCGATTGATGGAGCGTGGCAATATCCTTTATAAATACAGGAAAGAACTGATTTTCGATTATCCGCAGGTCGATATATAGCACAAACAGGCGCCCCCGGAAGCGCTGAGCATAGCCGAGGCTCTCGCGAATAATATCAAGCTCGTGATTTGAAGTGTCCATGCCCTTCGTTCCCCTTGCGATAATCCTGAACCATCTCGGCGGTGATTGCAAGTGCAATTTCTTCAGGATTTAGCGCCCCGATATCTAGGCCGATTGGCCCGTGAATCCTGGATAGTTGATCCTCCGTGTAGCCCTCTGCCCTTAGTCGCTGCAAACGATTCTGTAAAGTTTTGCGACTGCCCAGCACTCCCACATAAAAACAGTTACTCCCAAGGGCTTCTCCCACTGCAGCATCATCAATCTGTTCGCTGTGGGTAATGGCCGCCACTGCCGTATGCCGGGCCGGGTAGTCGGCGTGTGGAGGCGTATGAGCGTAAGTGGAGCGGCCGGAAATTCCTAGCTCCTCAAAGGCCTCCTGGGGCCATTTATGCAGAAGGACATCAGCAGCTGAGAAACGCTCAGGCGCAGCAAAGGTTTCGCGAGGATCCACAACGCTTATGCGCCATCCAAGGGCTTTCAACTGATGAACCAGGGCTTCTCCGATATGTGATCCACCGACTATCACTGCATGGGGAACGGGCGGATGGTACTGCATAAAAAAACGAACTTCAGGCTGCGTTTCCTTAGCAGACATTTCAATAACTCCGTAGTTTTTGGAAAACCCATTGGGAAACTCGTGGGACAACAGCTTCGCAAGCAGTTCTTTAACCTCCGCAGAATCTGACCGGCTTGCCGGCAAGCCAATGTGCAACTCATCCTGACTATCAAGGGCAAAGAACGTACCCAGCCAATCCTCCGGCCCGACAGTACATACACCCCAGAGGATATCCTGCCCCCGGGTAAGACGCGACGCAACTGCTGCTCCGACAGACGCTGAATATGGATAAATGCATACTTGTACGGTACCGCCACAAGGCGAGGGGCCACCGAAGGGGTCATCATTTGGGCAAAATCTAATTTGGCTGGCTCCATTCTGAGCACGGAGCCGTTTTACCGTTTCAATAACGGTGCTTTCAATACAGCCCCCGCTCACTGATCCGGTCAGTGAATCATCTGCAGCAATGCCCATGGTCGCTCCGGCTCCCCGCACTGCCGAACCTTCTATATCTGTTATTGTTGCAAGGTAAATCGGGTTCTTCGCATTATCGTCGGTCCACCTCTGCAGCTGGGTATATATGTCGAACATAAAAACTCCCCTAGTATTTCTCATCAAATTATACTTAAATGCCGCCCTATTCCAACCCCAACTGCGGAATTACTTCTCAATTCTAATTGCTGTGACTGCTGTTCTAATTGGCTTTTCCACGATAGTAATGCTATATTGAAATAAGATGGAGATTTAGAAATGAGAAAAAGCAAGCAAGACTATGTAGGAATAGATAATAGGCAGCGTATCCTTGAAGCAGCAACCGATTTGTTTATCCAGCAAGGAGCACAGGATACAAGTCTAGCAGAAATTGCCCAGGCCCTCAACATCAGCAAGGGAACTTTATATTATTACTACTCTAGTAAAGCCGACCTCATATTTGATGTAACAGATGTCTACATGCAGGAACTTACAGAAGGCTTGCTTGACTGGGTAAAAAGTTTAAAGGAAAAAACCGCACCGGAGAATATTTTAGAGGCAGTATTCCACACCATCTTCAACGCAGAAACGAGGGGCAAATTGCACATTTACCTGATTCATGAGGCAATTACAACCCAAGGGCAATTACAAGAGAAAATAAAAGCAGCCTATGGGCGTTGGAAGTTGATGCTGCAAGAAGGGCTGGATACTGTCTTTGGCGATACCCTGGATACAAAAGTATATGCCGATATCATTTTAACAATGTTAACCGGAGGCATAGTACATACTATCATTGGCGTCGAGATGGCGCCCCTTAAAGAGCTTATTCACCCGCTTCTATATAAGTAAAAAGCGAAATAATAAGCTTTTACTCCGGCTCTTCGTTGAATATCCAAAAAAACCGGCTATCCCATTGGATGCCGGTTTTCTTCTATTACGATGCTATAGGTAGTTTAAGCGAGCAGCTCGTCATCGAGAACCTGCTTAAAAGTCTCTTTCGGCAGTGCACCGGCTGCCATCTGAGGTTTTCCCTCCAGGGGAATGAACAGGATTGAAGGAATACTTTGTATTCCAAATGCTGCGGCCAGCTCCTGCTGGTCTTCCGTATCAATCTTGTAGAAATTGACTTTCCCTTCATACTCTTCCGAAAGCTCTTCTACAATCGGGGCAACCATTTTACAAGGACCACACCAGTCTGCATAAAAGTCAATTACCGCCGGCAGTTCTCCCTGAAACTCCCACTCTTTCTTCTTTTCGAAGTCAAAAACTTTCTCTAGAAATGTTTCTTTTGTCAAATGTTCGGGCATATTATCTCCTTTACCGTGTTATATATCTTTTGATATATATATTGTTTCCTGATTTATGTTAAAAATACTAATACTCTGCTGAAAAATCAAGTCTAATAAGAGTGAATTTAAAACGGCCGGCTTTCTGTCACCGGCCGTTCCTGTAAATCTACAGAATATGATTAACCGCTAAGACCAAAACGCTCGATGTTCGCGCTTTGTTTCTCTTCATCCAGGAATGCCTTTTTAGCTTCTTGAAGTTTTACTCTCTCAAGGTGAGTCTTGATATTGTCCTCAACTTCACCGAAAGATGCCTTTGAAGCCTCTTTACGATCGGTAAGTTTGATGAGGTGAAAGCCGAAAGATGTTTTAACAATATCGCTCACTTCTCCTACTTCCATGTTAAAGGCAACTTGTTCAAACTCGGGTACCATCTGACCTCGGCCAAAGTAATTGAGATCACCACCCCTCTCGCTACTGGGACCTTCGGAGACCTCACGAGCAACTTTACTAAACTCTTCTCCATTTTCAATGCGCTTCTTGGCAGCCTGCAGTTTCTCTTTCGCAGCTGCTTTATCCGCTTCAGTGGCATCTTCCCCTGCTTGAATAAGTATATGGCTGGCTCTTACCTGCTCCGGTTGCTCAAACTGTTCCGGGTTGTCCTCGTAGTAAGCTTTTACCTCAGAATCTTGCACCGTTACCTTATCACCAAATTTGCTCTCTTCGAACTGTACTTTAGTCATCTGCTTGGCCAACTCCTGCTTGAGCTCCTGCTCCGACATTCCCTGCTGATTCAAAGCTTGTTGATAGGCAGCTTCATCCGCAAACTGCTCTTTAGTTTTCTCCAGTTCCTCATCCAATTCTTTATCGGAGGGGCCGTACCCATTTTCCTCCGCAATTTGATACATGAGTTCATTGTCAATCAAACTTTCAAGCACCATTGCCTGCAGTTGTTGAAGTTGAGCCCCCTGAACCTGCATACCCTGTTGCGAATATTGGTATCTAAAATAGTTGAGTAGTTGTTCAAACTCCTGTCGACCAATCTCCTCTCCATTAACCCTAGCCACAACATCTTCCGGTGCTGAATCGGAAGCTTGTGCTGAACTGCCATCGGCATTTTCACTCTCTTGGGGGACCGCTTGCTGACTTGTTCCCTGCTGAGTATCTTGTTCATCGTCAGCCTGTTTTTCCTGCTTACCTCCGGCAAACAGCATTGCTGAACTGATAAACAGCATAATACATAAAGCTGTAAAAAGGCGAAGCATACGTCTTGCGTGCATAATTTACTCCTAATGCATAAAATTATTCTTGAACACTTCATATGTTCATATTACACAAGTCAAAGGCATACCCAACTGGGTTCCCCATCGACTTCTCTACAAAATAACAGCTTAAAAGGAACACTTTCAAGTCTTATCTACAGAATATGAACTTTTTTAGTGTTCTCACCTACAATTGTGTTAACCTTATTATATTTTTTATATATTTTTGATTTTATTCACTTTTTTAATAGTAGTCAAATTTTGTATTCCCTGTTAAAATATATACACCCTATATCCGGATGGTTACCATGAAAATAAAAACTCGTATTCTGCTTCTTAACCTTCTGTTTCTGCTTGCCCTGGGGGGCACAGGAATCAGTTCATATATACTCTACAACATGCGAGGCAGCCTAAACAGTTTAGTTTTAGAAATGCAGACGATCACCTCGCACATGTACAGAACAAACTCTCTGACTAAAGAACTATTATTAACTGAAAATGTTTCTGTGGCTTATTCCCGATTTCTTGATGAATACAACAACTTTTACGACCGTACGGTTGAACTGATAAACTCCGACTCCTACATTGATCTTATTTCACAAAACGAACATGGACTCATGCGAACCGATTACCTAAAAGGCATCCTGCAGGGAGCCGATGATAATGTGAAACAAATCAATCCGCGAATGATAAACCTCATCCAGAAGTATCCCCAGGGGCTGCCGGGCTTATTATTGGCCGTTCAGGAGTATAATGACCCACAGCTTTCAGAGTTGCAGACAGAAATCGAGAGTCTTAGCTATTATTTCGGGGAATCACTTAATTCTACACTAACCGAGCTTTCCGAACGTCTGGAAAATAGTGCACAAAATCGAGAGAACTCTCTCCAGAACTTAGTGTATTTTATGATTGCGGGGTTTATTCTAATAATCTTGATTATTTCGGGGACACTTATTTTCAATATAAAAAAACAATTTGACGATCTACGGGAAAGCCTTGAAATCATGGGTTCGGGTGACTTTTCTCACCGCCTAAAAGCGCGCGGAGCAGATGAGCTTTCGGCAGTAGCAACGTCAATAAACACATTTCTCACCGATTTTAGCGCAGTGATCAACGAAATAAAGGCCATGTCCAAGGAAAGTACTCGTCTTAAGGATGAGCTTACCGGTGCAAGCAATGAATCAGCTGCCGCTATAAATCAAATGAGTTCTAATATCCAGAGCATTGGTGATCAATTTGAGGGTTTAGTCGGCAGAATGCAAACAGCTACCCAGGCTACTAGCGAAATTTTAACAGGGATACAATCCTTAACAGAAAAAATTAATTCTCAATCTTCTGCAGTCACTCAGTCTTCGGCCTCGATTGAAGAAATGACTGCCGCAGTAGAAAATGTAAGCGCCATTTCAGAAAAACGTAAAACTGCTAGCGATAGACTGGTAGAAATAACCAGTTCTGGGGGAGAAAAAGTTGAGAACACCAACGCTCTAATTGAAGAAAGTACCCGAGATGTAAGTGAAATACTGGAAGTCATCGACATTATTAATAATGTTGCCAGCCAGACGAATTTACTTTCTATGAATGCTGCAATCGAGGCTGCCCATGCCGGTGATGCCGGGCGCGGTTTTGCCGTTGTTGCCGATGAGATTAGAAAACTCGCAGAAACTACGAATGGCAATGCAAAAAAAATTAAAAACAGTATCAATACTATTGCCCAAAAAATTGATACTATTCACAGCACTAGTAATGAAAGCCGAGAGGCCTTTAAAACTATTGAGGCCGAAACCCGTTCTTCAAGCGAAGCCATGTCGGAAATTAATTCCAGCATGAAAGAGCTTTCTACCGGCAGTAATGAAATTTTAGAGGCAATGAGTTCTCTCTCGAATACTACCCAAGAGATCCAGGACAACGCTGCAGAGGTAACTTCTAACTCCGAGAACATAAATAATTCTATTGAAGGTATTTTAGAAATCGGTCACGGGATTAAAGACGGTATGGAAGAAATTGAAGCAGGAATAATTGACATCAACAACTCAATGACTCAGGTAAATGAATTGAATGAGAAAAGCAGTGATTCAATCGACAGTTTAGTTGAAAGAGTAGCTGTTTTTAAGACCGAAACCAATGAAGATGTCTATAAAGATCAACCACTTTCTTCCGAAGAAACGTTTTCTGAAGAAACGTTTTCCGAAGAAGCGGGGGTCAAGGAAGCCGAATAAAGCTGTAAAGCCGCTATTCTGTACTTCAGAATTGCTGCTTCGGTACTTGGAAGTTTTTGTCTGAATTTGTATATTGTAATCATGATGGATTTTGAACCGTTGCACGTACCGCCACCCTTAGAACCAGAAAAGATACCCGAGTATTTACTGGGCTATATGCTCATATCGGAATCTGATCTGAGAGATCCCAACTTTTTTCAAACAATTGTGTTGATATTAACCCATGACCAAAATGGAGCTATGGGTTTGGTTATTAATCGTCCCAGTGAGGCCACCCTGTCTGAAATTGCAGAAGATATGGATTCCTCCGAATTTGCTGATGCTCCCATTCACATTGGAGGTCCGGTAGATCAGAATTATCTATTCGCACTGCATTCAGGATTTATTGGTAATGTAAAAAGCGATGGCGCTATTCAGGTGGCCGATCATATTGTATTTGAACCTGACTTTACCCTGCTGCACAGCAACTACAGACAACTGAAACAGGAGGACGGGACAATACCTCCAACGGTAAAGTTTTTTGCCGGTTATGCAGGCTGGGCTGGAGGGCAGCTGGAAAGTGAGCTTAAGCGAAATGACTGGATTGTTATACCGGCTGCTGCCGATTTAGTATTTTCACAGGATCCAATAGAAACATGGAGACAAGCACTCTATAAAAAAGGCGGTGTGTATTGGTTGGCCGCTGAAACCGGGCACAAACCTTCTATTAACTGAATTATTCTTTGCTCCATAGTAATACCCCTTTACATACGAAGCGTGACTTCATAGTATTACACTATGATACCTAATAAAGTACAAACTGTATTGGATAATCACAAACTTTCAGCCATAGAATTTGAGCCCGGCAGCACACCAACCTCTCTTATGGCAGCTGAGCAGCTCGGAGTTGAAGTAGGCCAAATTGCAAAATCCATTCTTATGCGTGGAAAGGATGAGACTTATCGGATGTTCGTATTAGCCGGCGACTGCAAGATATCATCCGGCAAGGTCAAACGCCTGACCGGAGTCAAACACAGTCTAGCAGGCGCCGAAGAGACTCAAAAGGTAACCGGCTTTTTACCCGGCAGCGTGTGCCCCTTTGCAGTAGATGCTGTCGAAATATTTCTCGATTCCAGCCTGAAAAAATGGCCGACCGTGTATCCGGCAGCAGGTACGGATGCATCAGGGGTACCGGTTACCTTTGATCAGCTCCTCGCAATCAGCAATTCCGTCGAGGTGGATGTAGCTTCCGACTGAGCATTCCTAGCATTCCTATGGATCGGCAGAGCTAATACTCCAACGCACTTCAAACTTACCCCGGCTGTCTTGCCCGTTTATCAACAGCTTTACCTTTCCATTCTGTTCTGCGGTGAAAGAAATGGTCTGTCCCCGCCTATAAGTAATTGTCTCATCACTTGAAGGCTTTTTCACTGAAAGCTGCAAACTTCCCTTTTTTATTTCCGGCTGCCATTCAACGAACACTTTGTCATCTTCTTCCACCCTAAAAGCGCGCTCTTTATCACCGGAGAAAAGAAAAAAACTGGCATGGGTAGAATTAGTACTGTTTCGCTCGAACCATAATAGACGGGACTCATTACCCAACGTCTTAATTCCGATTGCGAGCAGAAGCATCGGAATTCCAATTAATAAGATGCGTTTTATATCTGCTTTCTTTTTCATAATCTCTCCTTGATAAATTACATATATTTGAAACGCCTTACCCAAGCCGCCCTGCAATTCTAACGAAACAGGAAAGTTGCAAGAACTAAGAAAATGGGCAGGGTAATTACCGCACTTAAATATGTAATTAAGATTCCCGTTCCTATATAATGAACCTGCTTTTCAGTACCATAGATCTTGGCCACCAAGAGTAAATTAGTCGCCGGAGGCACCGCTGCCTGCAAAATTAAAGATAAGCGTATCCCCCATTGCATGGATGGTGACAGGCCATGCAACGGCAAAAGTGCTGCTATCCCAATAAAGGCCGCCGGGTAGAGTACAAATCGCAGCAGTACTAGGCGTCCGAATTCAGGACGATATTTTAAATCTCTTCGCGGAATAGTAGCTAATACGGCTCCCAGCATTACCAGCATCAAATCCAAAGCATATTCTCCGGAAAACTCCAATAGGGGCCTCACAAAATGAGGAATATAACCTGACAAATTAAAGTTGGCAAGTAGAACTCCTCCAATCAGCCCTATCAACGGAGGATTTAATTTAGGAGTAAAGCGGGCGGGCCCCTCACTTACCAGTGATACCGCCGCTGTCCATAAGATAATATTAAATGCCAATACAAACATAAACATATAAATGCTTATTTCGGGAGGTGCCAGCGCCTCTACTATGGGAAGAGGAATAAAGCCGGCATTATGGATAGAAAACAGGGCTATCATTGAATTGGGCTGATGAGAATAGAGGGGACGGCTGCGAACCAGCACCCGCGC
>Ga0102938_10002986_pt1 | contig 12664 bp, 10 predicted proteins | sample SalPonR2_B_D2_MG_FD_84516 | JGI IMG/M metagenome (GOLD analysis project Ga0102938, IMG submission 84516) | Salt pond soil microbial communities from South San Francisco under conditions of wetland restoration - Salt Pond MetaG R2_B_D2_MG | ecosystem: Environmental > Aquatic > Marine >... | reverse complement strand
GAGTCAATCTACCTACCGTTGCGGAACAGCTGAAAACGCTCGACGACGATATTGCAGCCCTCACAAAGGATCAGGACTTGAGCCGGGATCGTCATAGCAACATAACGCTCCAAAACACTCGTCAACACGTACGGCAGCAATGTCAGCAGCCACAACCAACAAGCGACTTGAAAAAGCTTGGACAAATGGTAGGACACAACCATTAAACTCAAGACAAAAGAACCCAATACGGCCAACCGCAAGGCAGCGATGGGATAGCGAACCGATGGCCCGTTCGAGCTGACCGAATCTTGACGCGACGGAATAACCAAGGCTGCCAATGCACGCCTAGCCACACGCGACAAGTAGTCAAGCGGCTGGTCCTTGATAGCGTCGATCGCTTGCCACATTTTTTCTCTGCAAAACGCGACTTCTCCGATTTCGCGAATCCGAGCGCGATGAACCGCTCCACCAATTCGATTCGGGTGCCGGGTCATGGTCGCCCCATCCAAAAGGCCATCATCGTCGACGACTTGTGATTGCCATAATTCGAATCCAGCGTTCGATTTGATCGGTACAATGTGTCCCAATGATCGATGGCAATGAATCAGCCATGGCGACACGGTCAAGATTGCACCGATCATGGTTGCGATCAGTGAGCGCCAGGATCGACCTCGCCACCACAGTAGCGTCATTGTCCACGCAAAGCCGATCGCCGGCGAGCACAACCAGACGAATCCCCCAGCCACCCCACGCAAGAAGCTCGATGGGTAACTCCAACGATTCGAAACCTGATGCAACGTGCCCAGAGCGATTGTCATCGCCGGCACCGCGACCATGGTGTCGTTCGTGGTCAACAACAGGTGCTCACGATAAGCCAACAGAAAAACGCCGACTGATGCAGCAGCAACAGGGGGGCTTGTCATCTCACACGCGAGTCGGAAAGTCACAAATACAAAGAACAAACACTCCATTGCTTGAAACGCTGACATGAGCGGAAGCGCGGCGGACGGCATCGGTTCCGAGAGCCAGAACACGAGTAACACTTGGTAGGTCATGACGGGAGCCATCCAGGCGGTCGGCCCCGTCGGTTCGTCGAAAGGATTGGAATACCCTTCGCCCCGCAAAATCGCTTGAGCAATGTTACGGCTTTGGGCACCGAATTGTAGCGAACGTAGGTGCTGGTTATCGCCGGAAAAGGGAAACAGCGCCCTTTGCGATTGCGCCCAGAGCACGGCTGAAAAGGCAACAAGTAGAAGTAAGCAAGCACTGCCCCAAGTCGATTTCAACGATCGATGCCAAACAGCCCCCATCAATGGTGATCTCGACCGCTGGTCGTTAGCATGGCCGGCCAGACATCTTTGTCCACGTCATAGGACACCAATTCCACATGGCCGTCACCGAACACGGCATGAATCCCCACCGCGTGAGCTGATCCCCAAAAGTCGCCGACACCGATATCCGTCGCATCCCGGAAAATATCGATGCCATCCCGCGCCGTTCCGTGGCTGCCACCAATCCAGGGTGGCTCGTCGAAATACCAGGATTCGGCGACTTGTACCAGAGGATTATGGGCCTTCTCCGCAACGAAAACCGTCTGACTTAAGCCATCGTTGATGTCTGCCAGCTTCATACGATCGGGCAGGTTTTTGAAAACGTTCGAATTTCCGGCATAGTCGAACTTGGCATACCGATGATTCCCCCCGATGTACTTTCCGTAAAAGTCCTCGCCCGGCGTGGCGGGCGGATCTCTGGGACGATCAGGGCATCGGTAGAATGACAGAACGGCGTCGTAAACAGGCTCTTCAAAAAGGGCTGACTGTTCGACGTACGGCAAAATAGAGTACGACCAAGGCCCTGGTTGCTTGTCAACGGGGTAACTGGGGTCACCGATTCCCCAAGCACGCCAGCGCTCGTTCGGATACTGTAGCATCCCCGGTTGGATGCCTTCATGCGCGGGACGCACAACATTTCCATCGATCGGTCCACCGTTGCCCGGCACGAAGCGGTAGGTTGCTTCGAATGCGATGATCGCCTGGCCTTGCTGACGCAAATTGTTCTGGCACTGCATCCGTCTAGCGACGGCACGTGCGGCCTGAATGCCGACGGTGCTGAGCGAAATCAATATGGCAACAATTGTCATCACGACGGCCAATTCGACCAGGGTGAAGGCAAAACGGCTTCGAACTGACGAGCGAAGTGACCGATTACCGGATCGTCCCCTTTGCGACCTTTGCCAGTCCATCGTCCGTTTCTGTTGTGCCAACTCAACCATCGGTGAATACGCCCTGAAGTAATTCATCCCCGGACAACAACTGCTGGATTTTGCCATCCACCACACGAAGAACGACCGGAGTTCCGGTAAACCACCCCGGCCGGCCCGTCCATTCGATCGGGACACCCTCCTCAGGATCGCTTCCGATCCTCCAAACCTGATCTGAATCAAGCCAAACGTAGTTGAAGTCAATCTCTCCGATTTTACTCTCGCGCCACGACGCAAATGCTGGTGAACGCAGAAACCGATGACATTTGGCACAATCAGGACGCAGCAGGATCAAGATTCCGTTCTTAAGATTATCGGATCCGGTGTAGGTGGAATGGGCAAAACACTCTTTCAACGAGATGCCTTTGACTGTCGTTCCGTTCAGCACGGGCTGCCCTGCCGTGGCTGAATACTGAGGAAGGTAGATCACTGCCACCAACGCCAGCATGCACGCATAGACGATCGAGTAGTCCAGTCCGGATCTGATCCCCGACAGCTTCATCAATGATCGGTCCAGATAGCCGCAGCCCAACAAACAAGCCAAGGCCGTGACATCGAACAACAGAACATACCGTGTATCCGTATACGAACCGAAGCAGTTGCAATCCGCACCGTTCCAGTAGGTAACGGCCGAAACGATGGTCAGAACCGCCAAGACGACCGTAGCGGTCCACCAAGCAAACGCTCGCTGGCCGAAAAGAATGATCCACGCCACCAAAATTTCTACGGCAGCGATTGGGACATACTGGTACCCACTGGCCGGGGTCCAGGTCAAGAGTTTCATCAGAGAGGAGCAAACCAAGACCGTGGCAATGACTAGACGCAAGCACTGGAACATCATGTCAATCAACCCGCTTGCCACGGCAGGAGTGAATCCCGTGCCGCGGTGGAAACTAAAACAATATCGAACCTAATCATCGATAAGGCACTGATAGAGGAACGCGTTCCCCAGAATCTCACAATTGTCAGTGTTGGCTGCCTCCGCGAAACTGGAAGCGCCATTGAAAGCACATTCTAAGTCTCCTTCGTCGCACTGCGCGTAGCCATTGCTTGGGGTAAGCATGTCCACACGGGTGAGTGCGCCAAAGAGCGGACTGAGCCCCAGGGAATTGCGTCCCATCGGCACGTCGTAGCGAATGAAGGCCCCACCGAACTGCTTCAATTCATCACACTCATGACAGTCAACAAAACAGGCAGCTTGAACCCGTTCCGGCGAACTGGTGTGCAGGCAGAGCCCGACGGAAAGGCCGGTTAGGCCGAGAAGAAACTTTCGAATCATGGTTTCAAATCCTAATGCGTCATTCAAAAAGGAACAGTCACGGCGAATGCCGTGTACCAAGTGACTTCAGACTCAACCTCCTTCGAATTAAAACGAGAAACAGTAAAACGAACAATCCGACGATCAAGATCAGTTTGACATTGACCCCTTCACTCGGCCCCGCCTTGCTGACGACCCGTGTCGGCATGTCTTGCACCCACGAACCTTCGACCGGTTGGATCATGAAATCATCGATGTATTGTCCCAAATCCTCGAAATCCGAAACACCATCGATATTTTGGTATCGAACATCCGTGGTTTTTTTCAACCGACCCAATTGACTTTTGTCAAAAATCTCGAACCAGCGAATCGTGGCTGTAAGGCGACTAGCATCTTCCGTTTCGTACCGAAGGGCATAGTCAAGTAATGTCTTTCCCTTGCTGCCGTACGAGCGGTAGACGATACGATAGTCGTTATCAACGTCGCAATGGATTTCCTCGTCCTTCACAAACGGACCGCGGATCGGGTTATAAAGAATGGAGATGCAATTCTCCCCGGAAGGTCCTTTGACTCGGCCGCCGATTGTCATGTTGTAGCGGTCGATCACACCCTCGCCGGACATCTCATAATCGAACATTCTCTCACACCACACGCGGCCATGCGCGGAGAGGGCAGCGTGCAATACCCACTCTCGTCTAGGCCAGGCCCGACTTCGTTCACCATTGACCAAATACGTCACCATCCGGGATTGATCACCTTCGGCTTCCTGGGGTCTAGGGTGATAGACTGTCGCCTTCTCTCCATCGAATGCTCTCAAGCGGACGTATTCTGCGCCCAATCCATTTCCGAGCTGGTTAGGTGACCTAGTTACTCCATAGGACAACCATCGATTTGCTTCAGGTTCGATCACAAACTTCAGCCGATTCTCTGCGGTCAAGTTTTGCAGGTTGATGGATTTCTTCACCGACCTTTCGCCAAAAAATTCATAAATGAACGATCGCCCTTCGTGATACTCAGTGGTCGCAATGGCGTCGTACGCGATTTGGCTGGACTGACTGGCCCGATCGCTCCAAGCCGCTAAAATTTCCCGCAACTGTTCTCGATCAGCCGGGTCAAGCGCCTTAGCTGGAGTGGCAACGAGTGCCGAGAGCATGGTTATCGAGAAGCAGATTCTTGATAGTGTCAACATCATTATTAGTTCGCCTTCATCGCATCAGTCTCGAATTGCAGGGGCTGCCTTACCAGGTTTTGACGTCTCCTGATCGTGACCGGAACCTTCAATTCGCATTTCGCTTTGTCCGCACGATGCATGTGGAATCTGACCCAGGATTCGGTTTCCAGATTGCCTAGACCGTCAAAGTCGGTCGCAAGTGATACGGATGTCGAGCGGGATGTTTTTCGAATCGGCTGATTCACTTGGCTGACACCCTCGCCAGACGTGACTTGAAGCCCCGTTAGCGATGGATCGTGAAAAACAGTCAGGCTGCGTACAGATCTGCCGCTTTCCCGCCCCCGCAATTCGGCACCGTCGAAGAGCAAATACGGCCGGTCGACATGAATGGGCCGGACAAAGGTGATTTTGTGAAGCTTGCTGCTGAAGATTTCCGGCCCACTTTCGCGACCCTGCGTTGTGTATCTCAAGATGATGTCGTGCGTCTGATGAACTTGGTCGATCGCGCATAGATAGGGCTGATCCATCAACAAGGTCAGGGCAATGCGTACGCTTGACTCGGCCGGCACCTCGATCCCTTCGTCTCCGACATCGATCTGGGCACGACAGCCCATGTCCGCATACAGGTCAGTGATTTTGACTGGATCTGATGACGCATTCGAAGCCGTTGCATGAATTTTTACGGATCCCGCATCGGTAATAACAATCGCCTTGTTGGCGAGCTCCACCCCGACGGCTGTCGTCGGATCGTCACGTCGTAGCGTCAGAACGACGGCTATTAACCCCAAGCACGCCATCGCTCCGACGAAATGCGGAGTGGCGGACCGGTCGTTCTGTGTGTGGCCGATCGACTGAATCGCAAACAAAGACTGTTCCGTGTTACGGTGCTTTCCAACAGCAGGGATGCCCTTACTTTAACGAAATTGGTCAGTTTTCCTTGGGGTCCTTCTCGGGTGATTCTTGGGTGATTCTTGGGTGATTCTCCAACAGATGTCGCATCTTCGAGTTCCCACCGAATCGAGCTTCCACATCCAGAAGTGTGGAACGAAAGCAACTTGCTCTTGCGGTTTCGGTTCAACGAATTGACGGTCTCGTAGAGCTGAGTCAACCGATCGACAAAGCCGTCGTCAGGCAAAGGGTTTTCAATGACTGGCGGCCAGCCTTGCTCTTCGAAGGTTGCCAAGACCAGCGTTTGATTCTCAGCCGCTTGCCTGAATTGCTTGATCAAAACGCGACCGATGGTCAAGCGTCGGGCCACGGCGTCCCAATGTGGGACTTGACGGAAATTGCTATCGTCGCCAGACAGATGACGACCGTCGATTCTTTGGTCGCCGCTTCCGTGTCGATTCTTCTTGCAGGTCATGGCTCTCATTCCCGCAACCGCCTAAGCGGTTTCTCTGCGAGTTCGGAAAAGCGAAGCGAATGCCCATGGCGTTGCCGGCGGACGACTCCTATCGAGGCTCGCTTGCCGGCACGGCAACCTTCTGTCGTCTCCAACCGGCGACTGACCGGTCCCAACACATCACTTCGGCGAAAGGGTTTGACAATCCGATTGTAGCAAGAGCGAAGGGTGCGGTGATGAAAGCGCGCGACGACCCGATTGTGGGACGTCACGCTTGACGAATTGAGTCAACGAAAGATCGCCACGGGCGAGCATTGCTACGGATGCACCGCGGGCGTGGGCAGCAGTTGCGGCGGGGCGTTGGTGGGAGCTTAGGAACGAGCGAAAAACAAAAGTAGGATGGGCACTCCTGCCCGTCCGCTGCATCTCGGGCAAGAGTGCCCAAGCTACGGCAGTTATGTTTCGCTCGTTCCTTAGCGACCGGCGACCTCGAGGCGGTCAGGTTTAAGTCCCGGAGGGACGGTAGCATCCTGCCGGTGGCCTCGGCCACCGGTTTCAGCCGGCACCTTTGCGTGATCTTCACCGCCGGGCCGCCTGGGGGCGGCCCGGCGGTGAAGACCGGGGCTGGATCGCTGGACCGCGAACCGTGGGGCGGGGCCCCACGGCAATGGGCTGCCGTCCCTCCGGGACTTCTGGAGTGAGGGACGGATTGGAAATCCGTCCTACGCGGCGGTGGAAATTAGCCCGAGGTACCTTCGTCATCCGATGCCGAGGCGTTCCGCACGAGTTCGCGGAACGTTGGGCGAAGCGATTTGTGCAAGAAGCGAGCGAACGATCCGTCGAGGTCGCGAATCGCAATCAATTCCACAACGTCAGCGAAATCTTTATGAGTTCTCCGCAGATTGCTGATTCCGCAAGCAATCTTCATTTCGATCAGTCGCGAAAGACGAACGACGGAGAGTCCGTCAATCTGCTCGACGTTCAGGTCTCCCGTCGGTTCGGACACCGAGACTTCCGTTCCCTTACCCGCCTTGTGCCCGGCGATCAAGAACTGAATCGCGATGTCATGGTTGGTGCGAAACTCCGACTTGACCGGATCCCATCTGAATCCGGCCTCGCTCAAGACTCGCCGGACCGCTTCGCTGTCGTCGGATCGAATCACAAGATCCAAGTCGGCCGTGTTTCGTTGGTATCCGTGAAGGCAAACGGCAACACCTCCGCAAATCGAATAGGGAATCCCAGCGTCGCTGAGCAGCTCATGGCAACGCGTCGCAACATCCCAAAGCGATTCGTTGCCGAGCATCGCATAGACCTTCTGTGCTGTCTTCATCAATAGACTCCCCCAGCATTGTAACCGGACGATACGAAGCACGTCGTTACGAATTCTTTGGCACACCACTACTGGTGTGTGGACGGATTGGAAACCCATCCTACGTTCGTGAGAGATCGCAGGATCGGATGACGTGATCAGGCTTGGTCGCTCAGTTCCAGCCAGCGGAGTTCAGCTTCGGCCAGGTCGACTTCGATGGCTTTGATTTTCTCGTGCAGCTTCAGCGCCGCGTCGGGATCGGTTTCTTTCAGCAACTGGTCGTTCAGAGATCGCTTTTCGTCATCCATTTTGACGATCTTCTTTTCCAAGTTCTTGACTTCCTTCTCAGCACGACGCTGTTCTTGCTGGGTTTGCCGGTAATCGGTGACCTTGCCTTTCGGGGCCGTTGCGGCGGCCTTCCCCGGCGCGGCACCCGACTTGGCTCGTTCGCGTTCGCCGTCGTCGACTTCATCTTCGACCGTTTTCAAGTACTCGTCGTAGTCGCCGTAATAGACTTTGACCTTGCCGTCACGCACCTCGATGACTCGCGTGGCCACGCGGCGGACAAAGAACCGGTCGTGGCTGGTGAACACGATGGTGCCTTTGTAAGCCTGCAAGGCCTCGGACAGCGCGTCAACCGTTTCCACGTCCAAGTGGTTACCGGGTTCGTCCAAGACCAAAACGTTGTCGCTGCCCAGCAGCAACCCGGCCATGCAAACCCGCGCGCGTTCACCGCCGGACAGCACTTTGACTTTTTTGTGGATCGCTTCGTCGCGAAACAGCAGCGTGCCGGCCATCGCCAACAAGTCTTGCCTCGTGACTTCGGGATCGCTGCTGTATTCCAATTGCTCGAGGACCGTCTGTCGTTCATCCAGACTCGTGTAAACGTGCTGGGCGTACGTCCCGATGCTGGTGCCGTGGCCCCATTTCATGTTGCCGCTGATGGGCGGCAACGAATGCACCAAGGTGCGCAGCAGCGTCGTTTTGCCCTGGCCGTTGTCACCGACGATCGCGACGCGTTGTCCGTGTTCGATTTCGAAAGCCGCGTCGTCGGCAACGACGTGATCGGGGTAGCCGATCGCCAAGCCTTCGCAGCGAAAGGCCGTGCCGCTGCGAGGCTCGACCCGCGGGGCGCGGATGTGGACGGTCGCTTCGTCGGCGACGATGTCGACGGTTTGCAGTTTTTCCAGTTGCTTGGCTTTGCTGCGGGCTTGGCTAGCGGTTGAGGCGTTGGCGCGGTTTTTGTCGATGAAACGTTGGAGTTGTTTCTGTTTGGCTTGGACGGTCGCGTTGACACGTCGTTCGTGTTCGCGTCGTTCGTCGCGGTGTTCCAAGAAGGCGTCGATCTTGCCGGAAAACATCGTCAGCTTGCCCCGTGACAGTTCCAGCGTCTCGCTGCACGTGGCTTTCAAGAAGGCCCGATCGTGGCTGACGATCAGCGCGGCCTTGCCGAAGTCCCGCAGGAAGTGTTCCAACAGAATCTGGGTCCGCAAATCCAGGAAGTTGGTCGGTTCGTCCAACATCAACAGGTTCGGATCGTGCAGCAGCAGCGCCGCCAATTTGACTCGGGTCTGCCAGCCCCCGGAAAGTTCCTTGACGGGACCTTCCAGATAGGCGCCTTTGAGTTCGAATTGGCCGGCGACTTGGCCGCACCGCCAGTCCGGGGCGCCGCTGTCTCGCATCAAGAAATCGAGCGCCGATTCCCCCGGCTGGAACGGATCGTGCTGGCGTAGGTAACCGATGCGAAGGCTGGGATGATGGATGACCTCGCCTTTTTCCAATTCCTCTTCCTTGAGCAACACCCGCAACAGCGTCGATTTGCCGGCCCCGTTGCGTCCCACGAAACCGACTTTCTTGTCGTCCACCAGGGAGAGCTCGGCATCATCCAGCAAGACTTGGTCGCCGAACCGTTTTTGCGCGTCACGAACTTGGATCAAAACGGTCATGCTATCGAATCGAAAGGAACTAGAATGTGGGGACGGTAGGGAATGACTGGGGGGACCGCGGGCGTCGCGGCGTCCCCAACGTATCAGCGTGGAAAAGATCGACAAAGCCGACTGGTCGCCGGCCGGGTTTCACGAGCCGGAGCCACGCTTTTCGGTTGATTCTGGGCGCGAATCGCCTACCGCCTGGGCGCCGCATTCCGTACAGTTAGTTACACGACGACGTCGGTCGAAACGAAACTCGCTGGCGTCTCCCTCCCTGCCTTCTCCAACGTGATCGGCTCTGATTGCTGTCATGAATAGTTACAGTTTGGACTACATCGACGATTTGTACGTCCAATACGTTCGCGACCCCTCGAGCGTCTCGGACACCTGGCGTGAGTATTTCGAGCAATTCCTGATCGGGGCGAAAGCGCAGGTCACCGCGGGAGCCGGGGCTTCGGCCGCGACCTCCAACCGGGTTCACCGCGGTGTTTCCGCGGCGGCCGGTGCCACCGTCGCTCGGTCGGTCGGCGACGGCAACGGGGCGACGGCCGTTGCCGATCCCTACGAAACCGGGACGTCCGACGGTTCGACCGGCAGCATGGTCGCCGATCAAGCCTTGTGGCTGGCCCGCATCCAGGACCGCGTCGACCAGCTGGTCCGCGAGTACCGCGTGCGAGGGCATTTGATCGCGAACCTGGATCCGCTGGGCCTGAGCGGTCGCGACTGTCCGGAATTGAGCCCGACGTCGCACGGGATCAGCGAAGACGATTTGCTGCGACCTTTTGACAGCAGCATTCTGGAGAACGTCAGCGGCAGCACGCTGGACGTGATCCTGACCAAACTGCAAAACACGTACTGTCGGGGCATCGGCGCCCAGTTCATGCACATCGACAATCGCAACATCCGCGATTGGCTGCAAAAACGCATGGAAACCACCGAAAACCGCTTGGACTTGTCCCACCAGGTCCAGCGTCGCATCTACGCCCGACTGGCCGACGCGTCGATCGTTGAAGATTTCGTCCGCCGGAAATTCGTCGGCGCCAAAACGTTTTCCTTGGAAGGCGCCGAAACGTTGATCCCGATGATCGACTTGGCACTGGAAAAGGCGGGACAACACAACGTCAAGGAAGTCGTCATGGGCATGGCCCACCGCGGCCGCTTGAACGTGATGGCGAACATCTTGAAAAAGCGGGCCATGAACATCTTCTGGTCCTTCGACGACCCGCGGCCGGAACTCAGTCGCGGTGGCGGCGACGTCCGCTATCACCTGGGTTACAGCAGCGACTGGACGACCGCCTCGGGCGACAACATTCACATCTCGTTGTGCTTCAACCCCAGTCACCTGGAATTCGTCAACACGGTCGCCCAAGGCCGGGCCCGTTGCAAGCAAGACATCCGCAACGACAAACGTCGTGAGGAAGTGATGACGATTTTGGTCCACGGCGACGCCGCCTTTGCGGGCGAGGGCGTGGTTCAGGAAATGCTGAACATGAGCGAACTGGCGGGCTATCGAACCGGCGGGACGCTGCACATCGTCATCAACAATCAAGTCGGCTTCACGACCTTGCCCGAAGACGGCCGCAGCACCACTTACGCCACCGACGTGGCCAAGATGCTTCAAATTCCGATCTTCCACGTCAACGGCGAAGACCCCGAGGCGGTCGCCCAAGTCGTCAGCTTGGCGATGGATTTCCGCAAAGCCTTTCATCGCGACGTCGTCATCGACCTGTACGCGTTTCGTCGCTGGGGCCACAACGAAGGCGACGAACCACGATTCACCCAGCCTCGCATGTACAACGAGATCGACCGCCGGCCTTCGGTGCGACTCAAATACCTGGAGCGATTGCTTTCGCTGGGAAAAATCACCGCCGACGAAGCCGACCAGATCAACAAGGAACGCACCGAGAAACTGGAAAGCGAATTCGAAGCCAGTAAGAACGAAACCTTCGTGCCCGACACCCAAACCCTGGCCGCCAACTGGAGCGAATACTTCGGCGGCCCCGAGCCGGACCAACCGGCCGACACGTCCTTCGACCAGGATCGACTGGCCGGCCTGATCGACAAGTTGACGCGGCTGCCCGAAGGCTTCTCGCAGCACAAGAAACTGAAGCGGCCGATGCAACAACGCCGCGAAATGTCCGAAGGCAAGCGACGCGTGGACTGGGCCACCGCCGAAGCCGCCGCGTTTGCCAGTTTGCTGGTCGAAGGTCACCCGATCCGCATGACCGGCCAGGATTGCCAACGCGGGACGTTCAGCCAACGCCATGCCGTCCTGCACGACGTCAAAACGGGCGAAACCCACACGCCGCTGGCCCACCTTTCCGAGGACCAAGCGCCGCTGGAACTGTACAACAGCCCGCTCAGCGAGGCCGGCGTCCTGGGATTTGAATACGGCTACTCGCTCGATTGCCCCGGCGGCTTGGTCGCTTGGGAAGCCCAATTCGGCGATTTCTGGAACTGCGCCCAAGTCATCGTCGACCAATTCATCGCGTCGGCCGAAGACAAATGGAATCGGCTCTCGGGTCTGGTCATGCTCCTGCCACACGGCTTCGAAGGCCAAGGCCCGGAACACTGCAGCGCCCGCGTCGAACGGTTCTTGGCCATGGCCGCCGAAGACAACATCCAAGTCGTCCAGCCGACCACCCCGGCGCAGTACTTTCACCTGCTGCGACGGCAAGTTCACAGCAAATGGCGCAAGCCGTTGGTCGTCTTGACGCCCAAGAGCTTGCTGCGTCATCCCCAGGTGACGAGCCCCCTGAAAATCTTGGCGAACTCCGAGTTCAAAAAGATCTTGCCCGATCGCAAGGTCCCCCTGTCCACGGCCAAACGCGTCCTGCTGTGTACCGGCAAAGTCTATTACGATCTGCTGGACGCCCGCGAGGAACGAGCCATCGAAGGCGTGCCGATCATGCGGATCGAACAACTTTACCCGTTGAAGTTCCAAGAGATCCTGGCGTCCTTGGACGGTTTGGAACCGGGCAGCGAAATCGTTTGGGTCCAAGAGGAACCCACCAACATGGGCGCTTGGCCCTACCTGAAACTGAATTTCGGCGACGAGTTGAACGAACGTTTCAAACTACGCAAAGCCACCCGCGCGGAATCCGCCAGCCCCAGCACCGGCAGCATGGCCAGCCACAAACTGGAACAAGCCGAACTGATCGACGAAGCCTTTGCCGGTGTCGCCGGCTAGGACCGACGGTGCCGGTTTGCCCGAACCGCCTCAATTCCCTGAAAAGCAGGCCGACGCCAATTCCCGGGGATGCCTGCCTCCGGGAACCGCGCGTGCCGGTAAGGTCGTCAGCACGACACAAATCAAATCGCTCTCGGGGTCGGCCCAGGCGATGGTTCCCGTTGACCCGGTATGGCCGAACGTCGATGACGAACAACCCGAACAGGTGGCTTCCATGCCCACGT
>Ga0102938_10002981_pt1 | contig 12675 bp, 10 predicted proteins | sample SalPonR2_B_D2_MG_FD_84516 | JGI IMG/M metagenome (GOLD analysis project Ga0102938, IMG submission 84516) | Salt pond soil microbial communities from South San Francisco under conditions of wetland restoration - Salt Pond MetaG R2_B_D2_MG | ecosystem: Environmental > Aquatic > Marine >... | reverse complement strand
TTCTCTCCTTTTCATCTGCTCAAAATCACCCTATCTCCTTCAAATATCTGCGCTTTTTCTATCAAAGCGGGTGCAAAAGTAGAGGATATATTTTTACATTCCAAACTTTTTATGAAAGAATTTTGAAGTTTTTTGAAGAAAAAAAGGGCGTCATATTTGACGCCCTCTATATGTAATTAAAATATAATGATTTACTTGAATTCTTCATCAAAGGCATTTTTCTTAAAATCTTTTTTTCCTTCCTTAAGATTTTTTCTTGCCTTATCAATTCGTGCTTCTTTACGAATTTCTTCCACCACTTTTTTGGGAATGCGAACGGAGACCCAATATTCTACATTGTATTCTTTAAACTTATATATCTCAAGGTTTCTTAATTTAGCATTATTAAGCAAAATTTCGGCATCATCGTGTGTGCCGGATACTGTAATACCGGCTACATTTTCAGCCAAATTTTTAATTGCCTTCTTCCTTGCCTCTTCGACATAATCATTCATATATTTCTCACCAGTTTGCTTAAAATGTGACCTGGGGGCCTTTTTCTTAAAGCTCATACCAACTCCGTAATAGAAATATTTATCGGATGTTTTATCAGCCCAGGGGGGCGTACGCGAAATGCCAGTAAGAGTTACAAGCACCAATATTATGGTTAATATATTTTTCATAATCATCTATATTATAATGCAATTTACATCAAATAAACTGATACGGCAAATAATTCATTTGGGTTTTAAAAAGATTAACATTTCAATCAATTCGAAGTTTTCCTTCTTCATATTGATTAAAATATTTGGCTAAGTTTCGTAAAAACTGACTTATAATTCTAATTGCCTCCTCGGTTTCTTTATTAATGTCTTCTTGCTTCATCCTTGTCAACACATAATAATAAAGCGCATTGAGTGCGATATCTACCTCTGTAGTATAATCAGACTTAAGTTTATATTGAAACTCTAAAAGGAAGGGTTTAGCCTTTTCATAATCATTTCTATAAATAGCCAATTCTTTTTGTTCATTTAACCAAAGATGTAAATCATTAACTTCCCCTCCCAGCGTTTGAAGAAAACTTAAATGCCCTTTTTCCTCTATGCCCTCTGATTTCATTTGTTTGATTAATTCTTTATACCAGTTGCGCAGTTCTTCTTTTTGCGCTTCATCAGCTTTGTATTTTGAAATAACTTTTTCATCAAGCTTATTAAAATCAAGGGAAACAGCTCTTAAAGTATCTTCTATCTGATACATATACAGCAAATACTCAATTATATTCTCTTTTCTTTTCTTTTTAGCTATAAACATCGGGTCATTTAATATAGAAAGGGCTGTCCCGTTTGAGACAGCCCTGATATTTTAATAATTGTATTATTATTCAACTATTGAAGTAAAAGTTGCATCTTCTTTATAACGACGGAACTCAACATCAGTAGCAGCAGTTTGCTTGAGGTCTGCATTTTTCTCGATTGCTGTGCGCAAGTTATTGAAAAGCATGTCTGAATCTTGCTTACGTGCTCCAACAACAGCTTTTACATAGTAAAGCAATGGATTCTCTTTGTTTTCAACTTTTTCAAGAATTCCTAGTGCTGCATCATAAGCTTGCTCATTCTGGGTTCTGCTATACTGCAATAGTTTAGCAAGAGCAAAGTTTACAGTTTGGTATTTACTGCTAGCATACATATCAACAGCATCTTCATATTCACCTTTTTTAGTGGCAATCAATGCCTGGTTGTAACTTGTTTCGTTACCACCTGCTGTAGCTGCTTTAAGGTATTCTGAAGCTTTCTCAACATCTCCCTGAGCTAAAGCAACTGCTCCGAGATTGTTTAATACTTTACTGTTATTTGCTTCGATTGCTTTAGCTGCCTCAAAGCTTGTTAATGCATCTGCATAGTTGCCATTCAGGTAGTTTACAACACCAAGGTTATTATGACCTCTCCAATCATCGCTATATTGTTCTGTTACTGTAGTGAAGATTTGTTTTTGCTCAGCAAGATCTTCTGTTAGTGTAGCAGCATAAAGCAATTCTTCTACATTAAGTGTATCGGGCTTTTCCATTGCAAATTTTGATATCTCCTCATCAGAGAAACCAACAACAGCAACTTTCATACGGAATTCAGAACGACGCAATTGAGGAAGCACTTCATCTTTAAGCTCTTCAAATGCAGCAGAAATATTTCTGATTTCTTTTTCACGTACCTCAGGATCATTATACATTGATAGAACTCTCAAAATAAGGTCTTTATCAGGCACATCTGATTTTTGAAGCTCTTTTTTGAATCCTTCCCAGTCTTCGGCAACTGATCTTGTATTATAAACATTTTTCTCTTCTTCTATCTCAATATCTGCCTTTTTAACTGTGTTGCCAAGGTACTTTTCAGTAACATTTTTACGATCTTCTGAAAGTTCAGTATTGAGTTCTACAGTTCCATCAGGTGAAGCATAAGCATCAATTGTGATGTTTTCAATGTTCATATTTTCTTTTTCAGCAACTTGCTTAATATAATCATTGAAAGCTTTAATTTCATCTTTACGTAACTCGCGTCCACGAATATTGTAACGATTGATAAGGAACTGAATTTTTGCTTCTTTAGCATCATAAGTAACACGCTGGAAGTTATCAGCAGCTCTTACAACTTTAGCATCTGAAAAATCAAGCAATGTAGCAGTAGACATTACACCTGGAGCAACCTCACGCTCCAGGACAACCATGCTTTCGTCTTTAACTGTAGCTGTGCCGCGTGCAATAAGTGTTGCTTCGCGCATTGCGGGATCATATGCAATTTTATCTACAATTTCGAAAGAACCACCACTCTCAAAAGGAATTACCTTATTGTTGGCTTCAACATCTTCTCCCTGTAGTTTAATTGATTTAAATGCAACTTCCTGTCCGTTATATTTTAGTACTGGTATTACTTCCAGTTGTGCTTTTTTCTGGAAGAACTTTGGAGGGAACGAACCTGTTAACTTGATTGCAATGCTATCTCCGTGCATTTCAACCGGACTTTTTTGTACATTTAAAGTTACCTGGTCAGCCATTTTCTGCATTTTCTCCAGCTCTTTACAGCCGGTGAATAGCATGATAGCCGCCATAACGATTGTTAAGTACTTGAAACTTGTTTTCATAGTTTACAATAATTTTATGGATTTCTCATTTACTCTTACTTACAAAGCTACAAAGCTAAAAAGGTTTTTGAAAAAAAAAAAGGAACTTTTATATTTTTGTAGCACATATTTTTCTGAATATGAATAGGCTAAACGCAAATTAATTATTTTCAGTATCATAAAACTCCTGGCTTAAAGCAACAAAAAAGTCATTAAAAGCACGTTGCAGGCCAGATTGCTCTTTCCTTAGCACTTCTTTTACAAAATCACTCCTTGCCGGTAAGGAAGTATACCTTGGCATACCGTTAAGGGCTCTAATTAAACCGTCAGGGCTGCTGTATATTTCCGGCCACCTGTGTTTCACCCAAAATGGCATCATTAACTGAATTTGCCGTGGCATTATATAAAACCAGGATAATAACACTTCATTTACTTCATTAACATATTCAGACAAGGTTTGTTCGTGAAATTTTTGCCAATTACTAGCTAAAAAATGATCGAAAATCATGTCTGTTACTATACCAGCATATTTTTCATATGCCGGGGCAAATATTTTATTTACATCAAGCACAATTGGATGATGGTCTGTAAAATCATCTATACAGCGGTGGAGTTTAATTCCATTTTGCAGGCCTTTAGGATATTTAGACAAGTTACGTCCTTTTACAGCATCTGCAATAAAATTTCCAACTTTTACCTCATCATTTTTTCCAGAGAGATATAAATGTGCCAAATAGTTCATAAATAAAGGTAATTATTAAACATTATCAAAAATTAGGAAATTTTGTTTAAACCACTATATTTGTTTCGCAATTTTTAAAACCTAATTTATTCATAAATAAAAAAACGGAGGAATTGACTTATGGCAAAACGTAATGTCATTATCATTGGTGCTGCTGGTCGTGATTTTCACAACTTCAACACCTATTTCAGAGACAACGATTCATTTAACGTTGTTGCTTTTACTGCAGCCCAAATTCCAGATATTGATGGCCGCAAATATCCGGCCGAATTAGCAGGAAGCCTATATCCAGATGGAATTCCAATTCATGGTGAAGAAGAGCTTGAAAAACTTATCGTAGATCTTAAAGCTGATGAATGTGTATTTTCATATAGTGATGTGCCATATGAACACGTAATGCGCATGGCTTCACGAGTCAATGCTGCTGGAGCATCGTTTTCATTAATAGGCGGAAATGACACAATGATTAAGAGTACAAAACCTGTTATTGCTGTTGGTGCAGTTCGTACAGGTTGCGGAAAATCACAAACATCACGTCGTATTATTGAACTTTTAATGGAAGCCGGATTAAAAGTTGTTGCTATTCGTCACCCAATGCCTTATGGTGACCTGGCAAAACAAAAAGTTCAGCGTTTTGCTAAAATTGAAGATCTTGAAAAGCACGACTGCACAATTGAAGAGATGGAGGAATATGAGCCGCATATTACACGTGGTAATGTAATTTATGCTGGTGTTGACTATGAAGCCATTGTCAGAGAAGCAGAAAATGATCCTGACGGATGTGATGTTATTTTATGGGATGGTGGAAATAACGATTTTCCATTTTATAAGCCTGACCTAATGGTAACGGTTGTTGACCCTCATCGTCCGGGACACGAATTAAAATACTATCCTGGTGAGACTACACTTCGTTTATCTGACGTTGTGGTTATCAACAAAATGGATAGCGCTGATGCGGATAACATACAAATCGTGCGTGAAAGCATTGCAAAAGTAGCTCCTGAGGCTATGGTTGTAGATGGTGCTTCGCCATTAACGATAGATAAACCAGAGATTATTCGCGGTAAGAAAGTATTAGTTGTTGAAGACGGACCAACACTTACACACGGTGAAATGAAAATTGGTGCCGGAACTGTTGCAGCCCGCAAAGCAGGTGCAGCTGAGATGGTTGACCCAAGAGAATATGTCGTTGGCAGATTAAACGAAACTTTCCAGACTTATCCTGGAATCGGGAAATTACTTCCGGCAATGGGCTACGGTGAAGAACAGAAAAAAGATTTGGAAAAAACAATCAACAACACACCATGTGATGCAGTTGTTATTGCTACCCCAATTGACTTAAACCGTATTGTTAAGATTGACAAGCCAACCGTAAAAGTTGGATATGACCTTCAGGAAATTGGTCAGCCTTCACTTGCAGAACCAATTGAAGACTTTATCAAAAAGCACAATCTGAAATAATAAATTTATTCACAGCAAAAAAGGCTTCCAAATTGGAAGCCTTTTTTTGATTTTACCATGTAAATTAAGGTTTCCTGGTAAATATCTTACTTTTATATTTTCCATTTTGCTTTATAAGCAGGATATATGTTCCAGCCACCAGTTTTTGAGCAGGTAAAACAGCATGTCTGCTATTCACAGTAAATTCATCGACTGGTCTGCCATCAATGGAAAGTAAGGTTACAGTCTGAACTATTTGATTTGATTCAACGTGCAGCACATTTGAGACAGGATTTGGATAAACCTTACCTGTAAAGGAGCTAGTTTGAATTCCTCCACCAATTGTCATCACCAAACGCCAATCAATTTGATTTCCCTGGTAATCCAGAATTTCAAAACTCACAAAAGCACTATCATAATTAAGGCTATAAGGGCCAAAGAACTGGCTGGCTGTATCATTAATACGGCTATAATCTGCATCCCATTTACCATTTAAAAATATTCTGGCACCCGGACTGAGCTCAAAATTCAACAATTTTTGAGGATCTTTCACAAAAATCATTTCAGCCCAGGCATCATTATTTTCATAGTCGACATGCGTCCACAGATCATAATCACTACTAAGACTTTCTATACTTGCCAGCGGTTCATTCACCCAGCTAAACTGATAAAACTGCACTGAGCTATCCTGAGAAGTAACTTTCACACGGTAGTTTCCGGGTTCATATTTAGGGGTATCGAGGTATTCAACTGTTTGGTAAATATTCATACCGGCGGCAAAATTATCCCATACATGTGCTGAATCCTGCATCATAAAATAGAATACGGAATCAGGCGAAAAGTTCCGGATGCCAGCAAATGAGGCTAATGCAGCGTCTGCTAAAACGGGCTCAACACCTGACTGACCAGTCCGGTAAACATTATGCAGCTGCACTTGTGTATTTGAGTTTACATCTGTGACTGACGCAAATACAAATTGACCATTAGCCAAAACTGAATTGGTTGCATTATCGGTACCCACAGATACAATATTAATGGAATCGTTATCTAAATCATAAATTGCAAGGGCTCCCTGGGAAGTGCTCTCCATTGCCGGCAAAAATACTTTTCCATATTGCACAGTACCATCTCCAATTGCTGTAAGTGTGTCAGAAATTGTTAAAGCACTGTTTTCATACAGCAAATTACCGTCCTGGTCAATTTTCTGTATTTTTGTAAAATTACTCTCTTTACTGGTGGGTGTTTCGTGCCAGGCAAACAAAGCATTACCTTCCCAGTCTTGGCCCAGACATGATGGTGTAGTCTGGTTCATTTGGTTATTTACAGAAAGATTTAACCCTCCGTTTTCGTAGCGCAGATTTCCATTAAGGTCCACATGTTGCGTAAATACATCATTGAGTGTATTGCCATCAGGATCACCATACCAGGTGATGTAAATACCTGAATCTGAAGAGGCATGTAATTTTAGTCTGCGACCTTCTCCAATGCCTGAATTACCTGTCACCCCCAGAACAGTATCCCATACATTTTGCCCTGATGTACCGATTTGTTGTGCAAGCACCTGCTTATCTCCGTATTGCCCGTTTTGGTACGTGTACACCAGGAAAACAGTAGAATCTGTAGCAGGCATTAAGTTCGGATTAAAAAGTCTAATGTCAGTTTCTGCAATTTTAAGCCCGTTTTCCCACAAGCGCTCTCCATCAGAATTAAGCCACTGCATGTTAATTGAATACCCATCGGCATCCATTTTATTCCATGCAGCAACCACATCGCCATTAGGCATTAATGCCACATCAGGAGAATATTCAGAATCATAGCCTGTAGCGACAATTAGCTCTACTCCGGGTTCTCCCCAAAGAAACTCCCCTTGTGAGTTAATTTTGTATCCAAAAATATCCTTATCTGTTAATCCATTTCGCGCATCAGCAAAAAACACATATGCATTATCACCATCAGATTTCAGGGAGTAATCACTTATCCATGAATCCTGAGTATAATCAGTCACAACCAGAGGGCTTGCCCATTGTGGTTCACCTTTGGGATTTACATACTGCATATACATTTTAAAATTTTGATTTTCATCGTACCAGGTCACATAGTAACCGCTGTCGCTTGCTGCAACCTGCGGGTATAAATATGCAGCATTCTCAATTTGTTCACTTATAACTACTGGTGCTTGCTGGTTAAACTGAGCACATAGCAATTCACTTGCTGCAATAAAAAGCAGCATTACAAAAATTTTCTTCATTTAAAGTTGGTTTAGAAATTAAGTTCTTTTCGTAAAATCTGTAGTTCTTTATATTCTGCCTCAAATCCGGGTTTTTGAAGCAATGCAAACATATTCCGTTTATAATCTTCTACCCCCGGTTGATTAAACGGATTGACCTGCAACATTAACCCACTGATGGCGCATGTAATCATAAAAAAATAAAGCAAGCCACCTATATTATCGACATCATCGTTTTGAATTTTAATCATAAGGTTTGGGACTCCTCCGCTATTATGCGCAAGCATGGTGCCTTCCAACGCATTTTTATTTACAAAATCCATTGATTTACCTTCAAGATAGTTCAGGTTATCTAGGTTTTCGTCATCATGCCCAATTTGCTCTACTTTGGCATTAGTATTTTCAAATTTCACAACTGTTTCAAAAAGGTTTCTTTTACCATCCTGAATGTATTGGCCCATTGAATGCAGGTCTGTAGTGAGATCGACACTTGCCGGAAAAACACCTTTTCCGTCTTTGCCTTCGCTCTCGCCAAATAACTGTTTCCACCATTCTGCTATAAAATGAAACTTGTGGTGATAATTGACCAATACTTCGGTAGTATTTCCATTCTGATAGAGTACATTTCTAATAGCGGCATAATCCAGAGCAATATTATTTTTTTTGTCGCTCCAAACTTGTTCTTCCATTTGCTTTGCACCCTGGATTAGTTGTTTTATATCAAATCCGGCAACTGCAATTGGCAACAAGCCAACGGGCGTAAAAACAGAGAAGCGCCCTCCTACATCATCAGGAATTATAAAAGATTGCAGTCCATTGGCGTCGGCGAGCTTACGAAGTGCTCCTTTCGACGAGTCAGTAATTGCAACTACACGTTCTTTCATGGCTGTTTCACCGAATCGGGAGGTGAGCATATTGCGCAAATAACGAAAAGCAATAGCTGGTTCGGTTGTAGTTCCTGACTTAGAGATTACGATAATGCTCCATTTTTTATCTTCCAGATATTGCGAGAGCTCTGTTAAATAGCCTGGTGACAACTGATGGCCGGCATATAAAACCTCACAACCATCGCTTTTGAATGCTGATTTTTGTGATTCAATCACAGCCCGCGCACCTAAATAAGAACCACCAATACCCACAACAACCACAACGTCGCTAATCTTGCGAAGATTTTGGGCAACTTCATTTATTCTTTCCAACTCCCCACTCTTCAGTGATGATGGCAGGTTAACCCAACCAAGAAAATCGTTTCCGGGGCAGGTTTTGTCCTGGATAGATTGCATAATATCCTCACCCATTGAATGGTAACGCTCATAATGACGGTGCACCATCAAATTTTTCACCAATGATTTTTCCAATGAAATTTGCATCGCTTTATTATTTAGATTATTCATACTTGCCATCGAGAAAGTATTGTAATTAACTGAATAACAACTTCCCCAAAAGTTAGTTCGCAGTTAATCTCAGCCAAAATTAACGATTGTTTACGGGTTTAGCAAGATTGATTGACAATAATCTGGAAACCCTAAACTTATAATCTATTAATACGAACAAAAGCAAAGCACTAAAATACAAACACTTAAATTACACTCAAAACAACTTTAGCGCAGCCAAAATTTAATATTCTCAAAATTAGCCTTCAAACCGTTGATAAAATACTATTTTTGCAGCCCAAAAAAATGGCAAATAATGGCAAAAAGCCAGAAATCATATCAAAAAGTTGATTCGGAGTTACTTGAAGGAGGTAAAAAGTTACCGCTCGTAGAATCTTTTTATAGCATTCAGGGAGAAGGACACCATAGCGGGAAACCGGCATATTTTATACGCGTAGGTGGGTGTGATATTGCATGCCACTGGTGTGATTCAAAAATAAGCTGGAATGCAGACTTGCATCCTCTGGTTTCTGTCGATGAAATTGTAAACCAGGTACTGAATACGCCGGCCCGATCGGTAGTTGTTACTGGTGGTGAACCAGCCATGTATCCGCTGGACCCTCTAAGCACTCTGATAAGAAGGAATAATATCAGTAATTTTTTGGAGAGCAGCGGGGCTTATGAAATCACTGGCCAATGGGATTGGATTTGCATAAGTCCGAAACACAACAAGCATCCCCTGAAACAAAACCTCAAAAGAGCAGATGAACTTAAAATAGTAATTTTCAGCCAAAGTGATTTTGATTTTGCAGAACAATGGAAAAAAGAAGTTTCTGCTGAATGCAAATTGCTCCTGCAACCTGAATATTCGCAATTTAAAAAGATGGCACCTTCGATGGTTGAATATGTAAAAGCGCATCCGGAATGGAATATCTCACTCCAGTCACACAAATATTTAGATATACCTTAAATAAAAAACATCGCCACACCAGCTACTGCAACAAAAGCACCTAGAACTTCGCGTGGTGTAACCCGCTCCTTAAAAATAAATACCGAGGGTAAAATTATGATTACAGGGACAAGTGAAGTAAGTGTTTGAGCAATGCCCGCAGAGGTAAATTTAACTGCAACTAATGATAGCGTTACCCCTAAAAATGGGCCAAAAAAAGCGCCTCCTGAAGTAAACAGCATACCTTTTTTATCTTTCAAAGCAGAAAACACGCGGCTCCACCTGCGCATAAAGGTAAACACAATCATAAAACCAATTGCTCCGGCCATCACACGGATATGTGTTGAGGCAATTACATCGTAATTTTCCATTCCCTTTTTGCTCAGCACAAGTCCAACTGCCTGCCCGGCAGCACCTCCAAAGGCCAGCAGAAGCCCCAGGGGATTTTCAAACCAGTCTCTTAGTTTTGGTTTTTTACCGTTTTGTTCTTTTGCAGGACGGTTCAGGACTACCATCATAATGCCGGTAAGGGTTATCATCATTCCCAGCAAACCCTTGGTTGTCATGGCTTCGCCCAGGATAATCCAGCCGGCAATAGCTGCAACAGGCGGAGCAAGAGCCATAACAAGCATCGAAATACGTGCTCCAACCACAACAAAAGCCTGAAAAAGCAACAAATCACCAATTGTAAATCCAATTAGACCAGACAAAGCCAGCCAGGTAAGATTATGTGTAGTAGCATCAAGTGGCAGAAAATATCCTCTTGTAATCCACGTTACAGTTCCTAAAAGGAAGAAAGCCATGAACAACCGAATAAGATTAACCGATAAAGAACCAATTCTTTTTCCGGCAGCTTCAAAAAACATGGATGTTGCTGTCCAACAAACTGCAGTGCCGATTCCGGCGATTTCTCCGTAATAGTTTTCCATAAGCAAACAAAAGATGCGCAAGATTGCAAAAAAAATGGAAAATCAGGTAAAGAAACCCTGTCAAACCTATTTATAATATGTAAATTCGTTATATGGAAACTGGAGATGATAAAATAAAAACAATCAGAAATAAATTATCTGAAGCCCCGCTTTTTATTGGCACTCAAGGCTATCAATTAGAAACCGTAATACGGGCATCGATGTTGGTTGAATACACCGATGGTCAAATCATATTCGAAAGAGGGGATCGAGCCAATGGCTTTTTTATCATTTTAGAAGGAAAAGTAAAAATACATGCAAGGCAAATCAAATACATTGAGTTAGGGCCGGGTAAATATTTCGGGGAATATGCACTCATAGAAAAACAGCCCCACTCCTCCACGGTAACAGCCATTAACCATTGCAAGTGTCTTGTTATGCCGCCCGATATTTTCAACAATTTATTGCAACAGAGTTTACCTTTTAGCAACAGGTTATTGCAAACCCTGATACACAGACTACGATCGAAAGACAAACTTGAAATATCACTTACAGAAAAAAATGCAGAAATAAGTGAGCAAAATGAAAAAATAAGTGAGCAAAACCAGAAAATAAGGGAACAGAATGAACGCATACACGAAAGCATTGAGTATGCCGGGATGATACAATCGACCATGCTGCCATCGACTAAGCTACTGGAAATGAAACTTGAGAATTATTTTCTCATATTTCATCCCAGGGAAAAGGTAAGCGGTGATTTTTATTGGTTTGCTCAGAAAGAGAACAAATATTGTGTAGCCATATCGGACTGTACAGGACATGGCGTTCCGGGAAGTATGATCAGCATACTTGGCATTTCATTTTTAAATGAAATAATTAATCAGTTGGACCAACCAGACCCAGGCGAAATACTAACCCTGCTTAACAATAAAATGCAGAATGCATTGAATCAAAACCATGAAAGATATCATTCGCATGACGGCATGGACATTGCCTTTATAGTAATTGATTTTGACAACATGGAGCTCTCATTCTCCGGAGCCCAAAGCCCGATGTACCTGGTGCGCAATAACGAATTGTCTGTTTTCGATCCTAATAAAGTAAATGTGGGAACAGCCCCAAATAATTACCAGTTCACAACACAAGACACTTTGCTTGACCGTGATGATATGCTTTATTTCTTTACCGATGGACTGGTAGATCAGCTTGGTGGCGAAGAGTACAAACGCTATGGAACCTGTCAACTCAAAGATCTGCTCATGCAGATTGCTGATCAGGACCCTCAAGTGCAGGAACAAGCTATTCTGGATAGTTTTTGGGAATGGAAAGGAGAAAACAAGCAAACAGATGATGTAACTCTACTTGGAATTAGGGTATAAAAAAACTCCCGAATAACAAATCCGGGAGTTTAACCTGAATAAAATCAAAATTTATTTTTTCAGTATTTTGCGGGTTTGCAAAACACCTTCTGCATTGACCAGTTTTACCATATACAACCCAGTGTTAAAATTATCCATATTGATCTGATAATCTGTATTTGGCGAAACTCCGCGAGCCTGCATGAGTTTTCCAAGGGCATTATATAATTCGATTCGTGTGTTGCGATCGGCATTTCCTTCATACCGCACATTTAATTGGCCTTTGACCGGGTTCGGGTAAAGCATGAATTCAGACAGTAAGTTTTCTGATATACCTACAGGATTTATGGTATAATGCATATAAAAGGTCAGCATTTGAGCAGAATCAGGAGAGATGTACAAATCATATTTTATAACCGCCTCTCCTTCAACACCACCAGGCTCCAGATCTGCATCAAATATCTGAGCTTCACCAGCATTAACAACAAACTCTTCACTTATATTTGCGACATAGCACACATCCAAACAAAAGGTTGCTCTCATACCCTCAGGTATGGCTAAATCCTCCCGGCTTACCTGCATGGTTAT
>Ga0102938_10002980_pt1 | contig 12678 bp, 10 predicted proteins | sample SalPonR2_B_D2_MG_FD_84516 | JGI IMG/M metagenome (GOLD analysis project Ga0102938, IMG submission 84516) | Salt pond soil microbial communities from South San Francisco under conditions of wetland restoration - Salt Pond MetaG R2_B_D2_MG | ecosystem: Environmental > Aquatic > Marine >... | reverse complement strand
GTTGCCGGGGAAAGTGCGGGATCCAAACTGGATAAGGCAACGTCGCTGGGAGTGCCGGTGGTCCCCGCCGAAGCGTTCGATGTGCTCCTCGAACGGGGCCTTGAGGCGGTGCTGAAAGGATGAGGGCATGGCAGCCATCACCCGTGCGGAAGTCGAGCATCTCGCTCGGCTCGCCCGACTAGAACTGACCGAAGGCGAGATCGACCACTACGCCGAGCAACTGTCCGCGATTGTCGATGCAGTGACACGGGTATCGGAGGTAGCCGCGGAAGACATCCCGCCAACCTCGCACCCGATTCCGGTCACGAACACTTTCCGGCCGGATGTCGCGCGACCTGGTGTGGACCGCGAGGAAATTGCTGCCGCCGCGCCTGCCTGGGAAGACGACCGGTTCCGGGTGCCCCGCATCCTGGGAGAGAGCTGAAATGGCCCCGGTGATGGATAGCGATCTCGTCCGGCAAAGTGCTGCAACGCTCGCGGCTGCCATGCAGGCTGGGGAAGTCACCTCGGTGCAGGTCACCGAGGCCTGCCTGGCACGCATCGACACAGTCGACGACAAAGTTCACGCGTTCTTGCACATCGACCGTGAGGCTGCCCTCGCGACGGCGGCCGACATCGACCGTCGGCGAGCGGCCGGTGCGGATCTCGGCCCGCTGGCAGGGGTACCGCTGGCGCTGAAAGACGTCTTCACGATGCGCGGCGTGCCCACCACCTGTGGCTCGCGCATTCTGGAGGGCTGGCTCCCGCCTTACGACTCCACGGTGGTGGAGCGGCTGCGGAAAGCCGACGTTGTCATCTTGGGCAAGACCAACATGGATGAGTTCGCCATGGGTTCTTCCACCGAACACAGTGCCTATGGACCCACCCGCAACCCATGGGATCTTGATCGGATTCCCGGTGGATCGGGAGGTGGATCCTCGGCTTCGCTCGCGGCTTTCGAAGCGCCGCTGGCGATGGGCACCGACACCGGTGGTTCGATTCGCCAGCCCGCCGCAGTCACGGGAACGGTCGGCGTCAAGCCGACCTACGGCGGGGTATCCCGATATGGGCTAGTGGCGTTGGCGTCGTCGTTGGATCAAGCTGGACCGTGTGCACGCACAGTGCTCGATGCGGCGTTGTTGCACCAAGCCATCGCCGGGCACGATCCTCGGGATTCGACCTCGATCGATGCCCCGGTGCCCGATGTCGTGGCCGCCGCCCGGGCGGGGGACGTCCGCGGGATGCGAATCGGCCTGGTTCGCGAACTCGGCGGCGAGGGATACCAGCAGGGGGTGCGGCAACGTTTCGACGAGGCGGTCAGCGTGCTCACCGATCTCGGAGCCGAGGTGGTGGAGGTGTCCTGCCCGCACTTCGAATACGCGCTCGGCGCCTATTACCTGATCTTGCCCGCTGAAGCATCCAGCAACCTAGCGCGCTTCGACGGCATGCGTTACGGCCTGCGCGCCGGGGATCACGAGGATGCGTCGGTGGAAGAAGTCATGTCCCGCACCCGGGAAGCCGGATTCGGTGCGGAAGTCAAACGCCGGATCATGCTTGGCACCTATTCGCTGTCCAGTGGCTATTACGACGCCTACTACGGCCAAGCGCAAAAGGTGCGAACACTCATCGCGCGGGACTTCACTGCCGCATTCGAACAGGTCGATGTACTTATTTCGCCGACTACACCCACCACGGCATTCAAGCTCGGCGAGAAGCTCGACGATCCGCTGGCGATGTATCTCAACGACATCGCGACCATTCCGGTCAACCTAGCCGGCAACTGTGCGATGTCCGTCCCCGTCGGCTTGTCCCCGGACGACGGACTTCCTGTCGGACTACAGATCATGGCTCCGGCGCTCGGTGATGATCGGTTGTACCGAGTGGGTAGTGCGCTGGAATCGGCCCTCGTTGACCGCTGGGGGCACATCTTGAGCGAGGAGGTGCCGTCCCTATGAGCGGTAGCCAGACGATTTCGCGCATTCCCTTCGAACAAGCCCTCGATGCATTCGAGCCGGTGCTCGGCTTGGAGACCCATGTCGAACTCGGCACCGCATCCAAGATGTTCTGCGGATGCCCGACCGAGTTCGGCGGTGCGCCCAACACCCAGGTATGCCCGGTCTGCTTAGGGCTCCCGGGATCACTTCCGGTTGTCAACGCGATGGCCGTTGAATCGACCATCCGAATGGGCCTCGCTTTGCACTGCGACATCGCCTCGTGGTGTCGTTTTGCACGCAAGAACTACTTCTATCCCGACATGCCCAAGGACTACCAGATCAGTCAGTACGACGAGCCATTGTGTTTCGACGGTTACCTCGATGTTGTCGTTGCCACCGACGATGGCCCCCGGGAGTTCCGGGTGGAGATCGAACGTGTCCACATGGAAGAGGACACCGGAAAGTTGACGCACACCGGTGGAGACACCGGACGAATCCACGGAGCCGACTACTCGCTCGTGGATTACAACAGGGCGGGTATTCCGCTGATCGAGATCGTGACCAAGCCGATCGTCGGGGCCGGGGCACTTGCACCCATGGTGGCGCGCGCGTACGTGACCGAACTCCGTGACTTGATGCGCTCGTTGGGGGTCTCCGATGTGCGCATGGATCAAGGGTCCCTGCGGTGCGATGTGAACGTCTCGTTAGCGCCAGCCGGTGAACCGTGGGGCACCCGCTCGGAGACCAAGAACGTGAACTCTCTTCGGTCCGTGGAGCGCGCCGTGCGCTTCGAGATCGAACGCCAGGCAGCCGTGTTGTCAGGCGGTGAGCGTGTGGTGCAGGAGACCCGGCACTTCCACGAAGACACCGGGGAGACCACTCCCGGGCGATCGAAGGAGCACGCCGAGGACTACCGATATTTCCCCGAGCCCGATCTTGTCCCGGTTGCGCCAAGCGAAGCGTGGATCGAGGAGTTGCGCGCGACTTTGCCGGAGGTGCCATCGGCTAGGCGGGCGCGGCTGCGAGATGAGTGGGGTATCAGCGATCTGGAGATGCAAACCCTCGTCAACGCCGAAGCACTCGAGCTCGTTGCCGCCACGATCAATGCCGGCGTCGATCAAGGTGCGGCCCGCAAGTGGTGGACCGGTGAGTTCACCCGGATCGCCAACGAGCAAGGTGTTGCTTTGGAAGACCTCGCCGTCACACCTGCCCACATTGCTCGGGTGGAAGCATTGATCGCCGATGGCAGCTTGACCGACAAACTCGCGCGATCAGTCTTCGAAGGCGTGCTCGCTGGCGAAGGTGATGTGGACGAAGTGATTTCCGCCCGTGGCTTGGTGGTGGTCGGTGATGACTCCACGCTGATGGCGGCCATCGAACAAGCTCTGGCCGACCAACCCGACGTTGCCGAGAAGATCCGTGGCGGCAAGGTTCAAGCCGCGGGCGCGATAGTCGGCGCTGTTATGAAGGCCACCAAAGGTCAGGCGGACGCAGCCAAGGTGCGCACCTTGCTGCTCGCCCATCTGGGAGTCGAGGAATAGTTCGGGTGTCCGCTGGATCGGTGCTCGTTCCTGACTTCCTCACCCCGGACGGGCTACCGGATTGTGTGTCTTACCGCAGTGGGGAAGTGCCCGATGACGCCACGTGTTCCAGGGTCGGCTTCTTCGTCCCTGACTACATCGATGCACCGAACCCGGAATGGATGCAGAAACTCCCCAATCTGGAAGTTGTGCAACTGCCCACCGTCGGCTTCGATGCCGCGCTGAATCACCTGCCTGCCGGGGTCACGTTGTGCAACGCGGCTGGCGTGCACGAGCAAAGCACCGCGGAACTAGCCGTCGGGTCGATCATCGCGCGCTGGAGGGGTATCGATCGCGCGGCGCGGGACATGACGGTAGGGCGCTGGGATCACCGCAGGGGTCGCGCGCTGCAGGAAGCAACCGCCGTGATCATCGGAGCCGGTGGCGTGGGAACACGGGTTGCCTCCGCCCTCACCGCGTTGGGCGCCCGTCCCCAACTGGTCGGGCAAACAGCCCGGGCAGGGGTGCTCCCTGCGTTGGAGCTACCGCAGTTGCTTCCGGTCGCCGACATAGTGGTGCTCGCGGTCCCGCTCACTGCGCGAACCGAGGGGATGGTCGATCGCGCCTTCTTGTCGATGCTCCGCGACGGTGCCCTCCTGGTGAATGTGGCCCGGGGGAGCGTGATCGTGACCGACGATCTGCTCGCGGAGTTACCGCGGATTGAGGCAATCCTCGATGTGGTCGACCCCGAGCCATTGCCGCCCGAACATGCCTTGTGGTCAGCGCCCGGCGTACTGATCACCCCGCACATCGGCGGTGACACCGATGCCTTCCCCCGGCTTGCGCGCGAACTGATCGGTGCGCAGGTGCGTCGGTGGCGCAGCGGTGAGGGGCTGCTTAACGTCGTGCGCGGGCGTTAAGGAACGCGCATTAGGGTTCCGTTATGCCGGATATCAAGCCACGTAGTCGAGACGTAACCGATGGGCTCGAGCGGGCCGCGGCGCGAGGAATGTTGCGCGCGGTTGGCATGGGGGACGAAGACTTCACCAAGCCGCAGGTGGGTATCGCATCGAGCTGGAACGAAATCACTCCCTGCAACCTGTCCCTGGACCGGTTGGCTACTTCTGCCAAGGAGGGGGTCCACGCCGCAGGCGGCTTCCCGATGGAGTTCGGCACCATCTCCGTCTCCGATGGCATCTCGATGGGCCACGAGGGAATGCACTTCTCGCTGGTGAGCCGGGAGATCATCGCCGATTCGGTCGAGGCGGTCGTGGAAGCCGAGCGCTTGGACGGAATCGTAACTTTCGCCGGCTGCGATAAGTCGCTGCCCGGAATGCTGATGGCATCGGCACGTTTGGACATCGCCTCAGTCTTCGTCTACGCCGGCTCCATCCTGCCCGGACACGTCACGCTGAGCGACGGCACCGAAAAAGACGTCACCATCATCGATGCCTTCGAGGCCGTTGGGGCTTGTGCCCGCGGGCTGATGTCGCGTGAAGACGTCGACCGAATCGAGAAGGCGATCTGCCCAGGTGAAGGTGCGTGTGGTGGCATGTACACCGCGAACACGATGGCCAGCGCCGCTGAAGCCATGGGGATGTCGCTCCCTGGATCGGCAGCCCCGCCTGCAGTGGATCGTCGCCGCGATGGCTACTCCCGCAAGAGCGGCGAAGCTGTGGTGGAGTTGCTGCGGCAAGGCATCACAGCGCGGGACATCATCACCAAGCAATCGCTAGAGAACGCGATTGCAGTTCTGATGGCCTTCGGTGGTTCCACGAATGCGGTGCTGCATCTGTTGGCGATCGCGCATGAAGCCAACGTGGAACTTCACATGGAGGACTTCCACCGGATCGGTTCGAAGGTGCCGCTGTTGGCCGACGTCAAGCCGTTCGGCCGGTACGTGATGAGCGATGTCGACAGAGTCGGTGGCGTGCCGGTCATTATGCGAGCGCTCCTTGATGCTGGACTTTTGCACGGTGATTGCCTGACCGTTACCGGTAAGACCATGGCCGAGAACCTCGCCGATATCGAGCCACCGGATCCGGACGGCACGATCCTGAAGGCTTCCAAGGAAGCTATCGCGCCCACTGGTGGGATCACGATTTTGTCGGGTTCGTTGGCACCTGAGGGTGCGGTGGTGAAGAACGCGGGCGTTCCGGTCGAGGTGTTCGAGGGGACCGCGCGGGTGTTCGAGCGGGAGCAGTCGGCGATGGCGGCTCTCGAGGATGGCAGCATCCAAGCTGGCGACGTCGTGGTTATTCGCTATGAGGGCCCCAAGGGTGGTCCAGGTATGCGCGAGATGTTGATGATCACCGGAGCCATCAAGGGTGCTGGATTGGGCAAGGACGTCCTACTCATCACCGACGGGCGCTTCTCCGGCGGCACAACCGGCCTGTGCGTGGGTCACGTATCGCCGGAAGCAGTGGATGGTGGACCGATCGGGTTGGTCCGTGATGGCGACAAGATCCGCATCGACATCCCGAATCGGACTCTTGATCTGCTGGTGGATGACGCGGAGTTGGCGAAGCGGCGGGAATCCTTCGCGCCGTTACCACCGCGCTACACCCGAGGCGTGTTGGCGAAGTACACCAAGCTGGTGGGTAGCGCCTCGAAGGGCGCCGTCACCGGCTAACCCCTGGACGTTTCCCCCGGATTCCGGGGGATTCGCTTCGCTTCCCCCGGAATCGCCCCGAAACTGCGCGTTTCCCCCAACTTGACCAAGAAAGAACAACGACGACACATCGAAAGGATGCACCTATGCGGTTGGTTCGGATCGGCGACATCGGGGGAGAGGTTCCCGCCATCGTGGCGGCGGACGGGAGTTATCGGGATGCCTCCTCAGTGATCGACGATTTCGATCCTGGCTTCTTTGCATCGGGCGGCATGGAGCAGCTTCGCGGGATCGATCCAGATTCGCTGCAGGTAGTCACCGGTCGCGTCGGTGCTCCTATTGCGCGCCCGAGCACGATCTTGTGTGTGGGCCTGAATTACGTGGATCACGCGAACGAATCCAGTATGAAGGTTCCCGAGGAGCCGATTTTGTTCACCAAGGCCCCGAATTGTCTCGTCGGTCCCTACGACGACGTCCGCATTCCCCGTGGGGCGACCAAGGTCGACTACGAAGTTGAGCTGGCCGTGGTCATTGGCAAGCAGTGCCGTTATCTGGAATCACCGGAGCAAGCGCTGGAACATATTGCCGGCTTCACGGTCAGCAACGACGTCTCTGAGCGTGATTGGCAACTCAATCGCGGCGGTGGCCAATGGATCAAAGGCAAGTCCTGCGAGACCTTCAACCCGTGTGGACCGATGCTCGTGACTGCGGATGAGGTGAACCTCGACGCCGGCTTGGACCTGTGGTGCGACGTCAATGGCGAGCGCCGACAGACCGGCTCGACCCACGACATGATCTTCAACACCGCTGTGATCCTGCACCACGTGAGTCAGTTCATGGTTCTCGAACCCGGGGATCTGGTGAACACCGGAACACCCCCCGGAGTTGCGATGGGTATGCCTGAGCCCGGCTACTTGCATGCTGGTGATGTGATGACGCTGGGAATCAGTGGACTCGGTGAACAGCGTCAGGAGCTTGTCTCCGCGTAGGAGTCCCAGTCGCCGCCGGCCAGGATGCCGCCTTCGATGACGATTGCCTGGCCGGTGATGTAGCTGGACGCCGGGGTGGCCAAGAAGACTACGGCTCCGACGAGTTCCTCCGCCTGGGCTAACCGCCCGATCGGGGTTGTGTCGCCGAACCAGCGGTATCGGTGGTCTTCACCCCACAGCGGCTTGGTGAACTCGGTCTGCACCACGGCGGGTTCGATGCAGTTGACGCGGATGTCGTCGTTCGCCCATTCGCGGGCGAAACTGCGCGTCATTCCCGAAACCGCCGCCTTCGTGGCGGCGTACACCGAAATCGTGTTGAAGCTGTAGCGGGCGCTGAGCGAACTCAAGTTGACGATCGATCCGTGCCCAGACTGCTTGAGGTGCGGGTGTGCGGCTTGGCTAAGGAGGTAAACCGCGCGCATATTCACGGCTGTGATGGCATCGAAATCATCGACGGTCACTTCGAGGATGGGTTTGCGCCGATTTATGCCTGCTCCGTTGACCAATACATCGAGTCCACCAAGGGCACTCACGGTGGCATCGATGAGTTCAGTGCATTGCTCGGGATCGGCGATGTCCGCGGCGAGCGGATATGCGCTTCCTCCTGCTTCGATGATCTCCTGTGCAAGCGACTGCACCTTGTCGAGGTTGAGGTCATGGACGGCAACGACTGCGCCGAGATCGGCGAAGGCCTTCGCGAGAACCGATCCGATGGCACCGCCGGCTCCGGTGAGAAGCACGCGCATTCCATCCATCCGGAAGAGCTCGTTGGTGGGGGGCAAGCTGGGAGCAGGTCGCATGATCGCCTTTCAATTGAGGGGTAGGGAGATGATGGTCAGATCGTGGGGAGCAATCGAATAGGTACCTATCTCACCGATTCGAACCGACTGCTCGTGGGCTGTCCAGTTGGCAACGAGTGCGATGCGCTTCTCGTCGTTACTGGCGATAAGGGCATCCACAGCCTCGGGCGCAGAGGATTCACAAACGTGGGCATGGGTCATACCGGCGAGCGAGGCGAAGACCTTCCATACGGGGAAGTGCGCGCCCGGCTCGCCGAGGCCCTTCCAGCCGAAGGCCTCGAAGTAGGTAGCGGTGTCGATAGTGCCCGGTGCTGCGAGGTATTTGATGCTCATGGCAGTCCAGTTGGCCGCGAAATAGGTTTGCTGACGGGCATCGACATCGTTGGGTAGATCGGTGTTGCTGACGTCCGAAGCGGGGTCTGTCGCATTGGGGTTGAAGCGAGGCCGCAGGCTGATGGGAGAGACCGAGATCCTCGCCGGGTCGGTGATGCGCGGCGCGTCTGCTGCCACTACCTGCTGGGTCATCGAGTTTTGGATCAGCGTTCGATCATCGAAGGCATGCACCTGCGGATTAAGTGAGAAATTGAGCGCATCGAAGGCGAGCGGGTCCGGTGGCTCGCGATTGAGTTCGGTGAAGTACAGATCGGTACCGCCGCCGAGCAGCACCGCTGACCAGCCATCTCCAAGCGCGATCCGCGCATCATTCGCCCACGAATCCGAAGTGACCTTGTCCTTGGAGCTGAACACGTAGAGAGTGCGAACACGCGCAATGACGTTGTCCGGTAGATCCGCGAACACGGTCAAATCAGCAGGGTCGGAGCATGTGGTGGCCACGTGCAAAGCCGTGCCGATTTCCGCAGCTACCGCTGAGGCGCGGGTAACAGTGGCGACGGCATCAGGTGATGTCGCTTCGACATCCACACGCACGTGGTCGAGTTCCAGGGCGGCGAGTTCCAGTAATTGCGCATCCTGCCTGGCTAGGTCGTCTGCACTCAGGCATACGCCCAATCCGGGGAGTTCGGTAACGGCATCATGGACGGCAATCTCAATCGGAGACTCAAGCTTGGCGGTTGTGCCGCCACCGCCGGCGAAGGACACCTCGATCGACTGCTCGATTCGATCACCCGCAGCGACCTCGATCGGGAAAGGCAACGTAATCGGCGTGCAGTACGTCTTGAAGGACGCATCGGTCCAGTTCCGGTGGTCTTCCATCTCGTAGGTCTCGCCGAGCAATCGCACCGTTGCTCGTCCGCCATCGGGGAGCTGGTGGGTTATCTCTCGTATGTCCACGAACGGCTGGAAGGGCGAGAGTTCAATGGGCAGTGCACTGTCCTCAACCGTGCCATCAACGTGTTCCACGCTGACCTGTGCGCCCGAAGCCGACATCGGATGAAGCACGCACATTCCCAATCGGTTGCGCAGGAACGACGACGACGCCTCCGCTAGAAAGCGATACGAGATGCCCGTTGGTCGAATGTCTACCTCGACCCGCCAGTCAAGAGGCTTCGCATCGAAGGACCCCGTCCCGGTGGCAAGCACGGTCACACCTTCGGAACCCTCGCTCACCTCCTGGGTCTCGATCAGGAAAGGTCGATTCGTCCAATTGCGGTCTTGGAAGACGGGATAGATTCGCCGAACAGCCTCATGACCGTGCCAACGGATATCCCGAAGGTCGATTCCATCGATGGTGACCGAGAGATCACCTAGGTGGACTGTTTGTGTCACAACATGCTTCCCGCGCGGTAGGGCTCACCGGATTCGAGGGATTGGTAGGCCCCCAGCGTCAGGTCCAGGACTCGAAGCGTGTCCGCTCCGCTGGTTTCGGGCGTCGTGCCGTTGGTCAGGCAATCGACCCAATGGCGCTGGACGTTCACCACGCTGTCCTGGATGCAATTCCACGGCTCGGACGTCCACGAGTGATCGGGGATAGCCAGCCTTTCCTCCCGCACACCCTCGGGGGAGACAACTTGCAAGTGGTAGTCGGCCCCGAGTGTCACTGTGCCTTCGGTTCCCTCGATGGTGACGAACGTCTGCGGGTAGGTGTTGTGATCGGACTTGCTTTCGTAACTGGTATCGACGATGCATGTCGCGCCCGGAAGGTGCAGCACGATCGTCGCGACATCCTCTCCCTTGATCTTCGGATTCACCCGTATCGCGTCGGTGAATAGCCGTTCGGGTTCGCCAAGGAAGAAGCGCGTGAGATCGAACTGGTGCACGGAGACATCAGCGATGATCATGCGTTCGGCGTCCATGCACCATGGCTGGGCGGAGTAGACGTCGTGCGCGGTTCGGAAACTGATTCGCCCGAAGAACGGTCTGCCGATCGCACCGCTATCTAGGACTTCCTTCACCTTGCGCATCGGATACTGGAAGCGAAAGTTCTCGTGCACCATGAACGGAAGACCCTTCTCGGCCATGGCTGCCACCATCGCTTTGGCGTCGTTCATATCCCATGCCAGTGGCTTTTGGCAGATAGCCGCGACGCCATGCTGGGCTGCCAATTCGACCATCATTCGGTGGGTTGGGGGAGTGGTGGCTATGTCGACGAAGTCCAATTCCTCGTTCGCGAACAACTCGGCTGCGTCGGTGTAGGCCCTTCCCCCGAAGGTCTGCGCAGCGCTGCGGGCGGAATCGGCGTCGATGTCGCACGTTGCAACGAGTTCAACATCGGGCATTTGCGCCCACGCATGCAGATGATTCTGGGCGAAGAAGCCGCAGCCGATCAGGGCGAAACGATAGGGACGCCTCACAGTTCCACCTCACGTTCCGGCTCGATGATCCACTCACTCCACGAACCGACATACATGCGCGCCCCGGGCAGGCCGGAATGCTCCATGGCCAGGACGTTCTGCGCAGCGGTGACTCCCGATCCGCAGTAGAAGATGATGTCGCTGGGTTCTTGGCCGGCTCGAAGTGATTCGTAATGCTCGCGCAATTGTTCGGGGGAGCGGAAGCGCCCGTCGTCGGTGATCGTCTCCGCTCGATCGGCAAGACCTGCACCCTTGATGTGGCCCCGCACGGGGTCGTAGTACTTGCCCTGTCCGTGGTAACCCTCAGGTCCGCGGGAATCGAACACGCGCGTGGGTTGTGATTCACGCACGGAATCGACCTCCATCACATCGGCAACCATTTCCGTTCGCTCCCTGGGAACGAACGACGACGACGGCACGGGTGGCGCAAGCACATCGCTAGTGAGCGGATACCCGGCCTCGATCCATGCTGGCAAACCACCGTCCAGAACGGCGACATCGTCATGGCCGAGCCAGCGCAACATGAACCACACCCGGGATGCGGCCATCAATCCGCGGTCAGCGTCGTAGACAACCACTTGTGTACGCGGCCCGACACCCCATCCGCGCACGATTTCGGCGAAGTCCTCGGCTCGCGGGAAAGGCCGGCGACCCGTTTTCCCTTCAATGATCGGACCCGACAGATGGCGGGCCAGATCCGCACGCTGCGCGCCCGGGATGTGATCCTCAGCAAATGCCCGATCTCCCCACTCTTCATCATCGAGGGAGAACCGCGCGTCGAGTATCACTAGTTCGTTGTCGGATTCGGAAAGTGCATGTAGTTGCTGGGGATTGATGATTGTTCGGTACGTCACGTCGCTCTCTTTCGATCGTGTGCGGCCGTCTTCGTACCCCCGCTGTGACTCCCCCGACATCTCTTGGTTCCTAGACTACGAGAATGTCGAAACCCCCGTTGATGAAACCCAGAAGCTATCTCGTCACCGATGGTCCAGACCGCGCGCCGAATCGGGGGATGTTGCGCGCGCTGGGCATGGACGATGCTGATTTCGCGAAACCGCAGATCGGTATCGCCAATAGTTACAACCGGATCACTCCTTGCAACATGTCGCTGCGTGACATCGCGGCGAGTGTTGCCCAAGGTATCGAAGCCGGTGGTGGCTTCCCGATGGAGTTTGGCACCATCACGGTGTCCGACGTCATCTCCATGGGTCACGAGGGGATGCACTTCTCGCTGGTGAGCCGCGAGGTGATCGCGGATTCGGTTGAGACGGTGGTGGAGGCTGAACGGCTCGACGGCATGGTCACGCTCGTTGGTTGCGATAAATCGATTCCAGCGATGATGATGGCCGCCGGTCGCCTGGATATCGCCTCGGTGTTGCTCTATGCGGGATCGTTGCTGCCCGGACGGGTGAAATTGACCGACGGAACCGAGGAAACGGTCAATATCGTCACCGCGTTCGAAGCGGTCGGAGCGCGCGCCCGCGGGTTGATGAACGATGAGGACGTCGATCGCATCGAGCGAGCCGTGTGCCCGAGCGCGGGAACGTGTGGCGGGATGTACACCGCGAACACGATGGCTAGCGCCGCCGAAGCGATGGGGCTTTCCCTCCTGGGATCGTCATCACCTCCGGCCGTTGATGCGCGGCGCGACACATTGGCCCGGCGAAGCGGGGAAGCCGTGGTCGAGATGCTGCGGCAAGGCATCACGGCGCGCGACATCATTACGAAGCAGTCGTTGGAGAACGCGATCACGATGATCATGGCGCTTGGCGGATCTACCAACGCTGTTTTGCACCTGCCCGCGATTGCTCATGAGGTTGGCATCGATCTGAGCATCGACGATTTCAACCGGATCGGTGAGCGAGTGCCGCACATCGCCGATCTGAAGCCTTTCGGTGAGTACCTGATGTACGACCTCGATCATGTGGGTGGTGTGCCTGTCGTGTTGAAGGCGCTCCTTGACGAAGGGCTATTGCATGGGGACTGCATGACGGTTACCGGCAAGACGATGGCTCAGAACTTGGCTGATCTCGATTTGCCGCCGGTCGATGGCAAGGTCGTTCGGACGATGGACAACCCGATCGGCGTCACCGGC
>Ga0102938_10002979_pt1 | contig 12682 bp, 12 predicted proteins | sample SalPonR2_B_D2_MG_FD_84516 | JGI IMG/M metagenome (GOLD analysis project Ga0102938, IMG submission 84516) | Salt pond soil microbial communities from South San Francisco under conditions of wetland restoration - Salt Pond MetaG R2_B_D2_MG | ecosystem: Environmental > Aquatic > Marine >... | reverse complement strand
CGATCAGCGGCGCCGGCGCGTCCGCCGGCCGTTCGAGTGCGCCGGCCCAGAGACTGCCGCTGAGAAATGCCAGGATTGCGACGGCATAGCCGACCAGCAACCGTTGAACGGGCTCGGGCGCACCGATCACGGCGGTGGCGGCCAGCGCGGCAAACGGGATGAGCCCGGCCCAGCCCAGCGTTCGTGCGGTTTTCTGCCTGTTCTCGATCATTGCATCCTCCTTGAGGACAGCGCCGTTGGCAATTCCGGAGTCATTCCACGAACCTTCACTATACCCTCGGCTCCGGCAGGCCCGGAGCGGCGGCGCCCGCGGCTCGCAGACAAAAAAAACCCCGGCCGGGAGCCGTGGCCGGGGCGATATCAATATGTCGGTAGCGGACGGGAGGGAGCCAAAAGAACCGAGAGGTAACCGCTACCGACAGTTGCAGTATCCGTATCGGCCGTGAACCGGTGGTGAACGGATCCGGACTTGATTCAGGCCGCCGAACGGGCCCGCTTGAGCCAGACCAGAAGCTGCGAAATCGCCGCCGGCGTCATACCCGGGATTCTGCCGGCCTGACCAACGGTGTCCGGCCGCTGACGCTGGAGTTTTTCCAGCACCTCGGTCGAAAGGCCCCGCACGCAGGCAAAGTCGAAGCCTTCGGGAATCGGCATCGATTCGGCGCTCCGGGCTCGCTCGATTTCCTCTTGCTGGCGGCCCAGGTAGCCGGCATAACGTATTGTGGTCTCGACCTGCTCGGCCACATCCGGCCGATCCACACCCGGCCCCAGCGCCGAAACGGACATCAAGGCCGCGTAACCGATACCCGGCCGCTTCAGCAGATCGGCGGCACTGACGTCCTTGTTCATCGGCGTGGCCAGGCTCGCTTCGAGTTCGCGGGCGAGATCGCTCTGGCGGCCGACGCGCAGATTTTCCAGCCGCCGGACTTCATCCTCGATCGCATCGCGACGCGTAGTGAAGGCGGCATGGCGGGCCGCATCGACCAGGCCCAGTTCGCGGCCGGCTTCGGTCAGGCGAAGGTCGGCATTGTCCTCGCGCAGCATCAGTCGGTACTCGGCGCGGCTGGTGAACATGCGGTAGGGCTCGGCGGTCCCGCGCGTGATCAGATCGTCGATCATCACGCCGATGTAGGCCTCGGAACGCGCCGGCTGCCAGGCCGGCTTTCCGGCCACGGCGCGCGCGGCGTTGAGTCCAGCGACCAGCCCCTGTGCGCCGGCTTCTTCGTAGCCCGTGGTGCCGTTGATCTGGCCGGCCAGGAACAGGCATCGGAGCACCCGGGATTCGAGCCCCGGCTTGAGATCGCGCGGGTCGAGAAAATCGTATTCGATGGCGTAGCCCGGGCGCGTGATGCGCACGTTCTCCAGACCCGGAATGGTTCGAACGAATTCCAGCTGCACGTCGAACGGCAGGCTGGTCGAGATGCCGTTGGGATACCACTCGTTGAGGTCCAGCCCCTCGGGCTCGAGAAATATCTGGTGCGATTCCCGCTCGGCAAAACGCACGATCTTGTCCTCGATCGACGGGCAATAGCGCGGACCGATGCCTTCGATGGCGCCCGAGTACATCGGCGATCGGTCAAGCGCGCCGCGGATGATGTCGTGGGTTGCCGGCCGGGTACGGGTGATGAAGCACGAGCGCTGCGCCGGATGGTCTTCGGCCGAACCGATGAACGAGAAGACCGGGCGCGGATCGTCGCCGGGCTGTTCGTCGAGGCGCGAGAAGTCGATGCTGCGCCCGTCCAGCCGCGGCGGCGTGCCGGTCTTGAGCCGCGCCACGTTCAGAGGCAGCGCGCGCAACCGCTCGGCCAGCGCGTTGGCCGGCGCATCGCCGGCGCGCCCGCCCGACGAGCGGGCCTGGCCCATGTGTATGACGCCACCCAGAAACGTGCCGGTCGTCAGGACGACCGCGCCGGCATAAAAGTCCAGGCCGAGACCGGTACGGCATCCGACCACCCGGTCCCCGTCGACCACGAGGTCGTCGACGCTTGCCTGGAATACGGTGAGCCCGGACTGCTGCTCCACCATGCGGCGGATCGCGGCGCGGTAAAGATTGCGGTCGCACTGGGCGCGCGTGGCGCGCACGGCCGGCCCCTTGCTCGCGTTGAGTCGCCGCCACTGGATGCCGGCGGCGTCTGCGGCCTGCGCCATCGCGCCGCCCAGCGCATCGATTTCCTTGACCAGGTGGCCTTTTCCGATACCGCCGATCGCCGGATTGCAGCTCATCTGGCCAATCGTCTCGATGTTGTGGGTGATCAACAGCGTCTCGGCACCGGACCGGGCCGCCGCCAGGGCCGCCTCGGTGCCGGCGTGGCCGCCGCCGATCACGATGACATCGAAATTTTCGGGATAACGCATGGCAACTTGCACGGCCCAAGGCACTGAAATCAATCCGTTATTTTACACGTCCGCAGCCGCCGCCAAACAGCGACAGTGAGAGGCTTTATGGATTTGCTGGTAACAGGGGCGACGCCAGGAGACGAAGCGCTTCAGCGCCGCTTGTTTCCGCGACGGTCACGACGCCCCACCCGACCGCTTTCACGACTGCCGTCGCTGGCGCGCTGGCGCATCTGGGACCGTCGCGGCGGCGACGAGGCACGGCTTGCCGGCTCGGGCCGGCTGATCTCGCGTGCCGGGCGTGAAGACGGCGCGTGATGACTGCCGGGGCGCTGAACCGGCACGCCGGAACTGCGGGTCGAGCGGTTCAACAACGAGCCGCGAGCGTTGTCGTCGGCGCGGCGCTGGTTCCCGGCGTGCCCTGATCGGGACCGGCGCTCGCCGCGATTCCAGTCGATGGCAGGTGCGCGCCGAATGTTGCGCGCGGCGTCGGCACGGTCGCGGGCAACCGCCTCACGATCCGAACCGCTCGGCCTGACATTGCGCGAGTTGACGATGACCCGCCCGCGAAGATTTTCGATCGGGATTCCGCGATGTCCTTCATAGGCCGAACCACCGCCGTCACGGCGAATCCGGTCCCGGTCGAGCGCTCTGCGATCCGACCGACGCTCCGACCGGATGTCGGGCGCACGACGCTCCACGCGCCTGTTCGAGCTTCGATCGGGCGCCACGGTTCGGCGCTGCGAGCTGCGCGCCCCGTCGGTACTGCGCTGGCGCAGCATGTCGGCCCGCGAACGCACAGCGCTGCGGTTGCTGCTACGGCTGTCGTACAAACCGCTGCCGCCGTTGCCCGCGACCCGATCGCGGCCCAGCAATTCACGGCGCGAAGCATACGAACTGCCGTGCTGCAGCGCTTCGATCCGGCGGTCGATCTGCCGGATCTTGTGACGCCCGTGCCGGTCGCCCCGGTAGTAGCCGCCGTAGTAGTAAGGCGAGTAGCCGGAAAAGAAACCGAGCGAATAGCCCGGGTAACGATGGCCATAGCCGTACCAGGGATAACCGAAACCGAAGCCGAACGATGCATACCCGTGCGGGTGCACCGCCCGATAGTCACCGAAAACCCACCCCGGATACGGGTAATAAAGCGGCTCGTTGTAGCCCACGTAAACAGAGTAAGGGTGGTAGTACTGGCTGAAATAGAAATAGTCGATCGACCAGTACGGATACACAGCCGGATTCACCGTCCGATATCCATAGCCGCCGCGCGTCGGGGCGCCGGCATGGCCGTACACGCCGGAATCGCCGTAATAGACGCCGGAATCGGGATAGTAGGACTGGTAATAGGTCGAGCAGCCGGCGAGAAACGCCGCCAATATCGTCAGCGCTGCGATTCGGCCCGTGGCCTTGAGCATTGCGGATTTCCGTTTCATATCACGACATTAGCACAGGAGGATAAATGGAACCTGAACCGCAGGCCCCGAAGCCGAATCCGTCCCCGCATCGAATCGCGGGCCGAGTAAGGGTAAACTCCGGGCCATGCCGACTACCGAAAAACCCCCGGTCCACCTGATCGATGCAAGCATCTACATCTTTCGCGCCTGGTACTCGATGCCGGAGGATTTCGCCGACCCGCAGGGCCGCCCGACCAATGCGGTCTACGGGTTCGCACGTTTCCTGTGCGAGTTTCTCGAGCACACCCGGAGCCGACACGTGGCGGTTGCATTCGACGAATCGCTGTCGAAGTCGTTCCGCAACGATATCTACCCCGAGTACAAGGCCAACCGCGAGCCCGCGCCCGCCGACCTCGAGCGCCAGTTCAAATGGTGCAAGGACCTGGCCGGCTGCCTGGGCTTGCCGCTTTACGTACACGATCGATTCGAAGCCGACGATCTGATCGCCGCCCTTTCGCGCTACTGGCGCGGACGCGGCCACACCGTGGCGGTGGTGACCGGCGACAAGGACCTGGCCCAGTTGCTGGCCGGCCCCGGCGACAGCTGGTGGGATTTCGCGCGGCGCAACCGGCTGGACGAGGCCGGCGTCCAGCTCAAGTTCGGCGTTCGTCCCGACCAGATCGCGGATTTTCTCGCCCTCACCGGCGATGCCGTGGACAACATTCCGGGCGTGCCGGGGATAGGCCCCAAGACGGCGGCGTCCCTGCTGGCCCACTTCGGAACCATCGACGCGCTTTTCGAGCGCATCGACGAGCTGGCCTTCCTCAGGATTCGCGGCGCCAAGGCCATGGGCGCGCGACTGAGACAGCACGAACACACCGTTCGACTGTCGCGCAGGCTCACCGGGCTGGAAACGCCCATCGACGAGATCGAGAACGCAAGCCACTCGGGCATCGGATCGGCCAATCCGGACGGGCTGGACGTGCTGTTGGACACGCTTGGATTCGGCCAGACCCTCCGCCAGCGCCTGCACCGGCTCGGACAGCAATAGGGCCGGCGATTTTCCGGACGTGGAAGATCTCAGCGATTGGGCATCAAAGGGGCACCCTGGCGCTTGAGCTTTTCGAGCATTTCCTCGCCGACGATGACATTCTTGGCGTCCTTTATCGACGACCGCAGCACCGGCACATCCGGGAGCGGCGGGTTCACGGCCTGGCCGTTGGGCCCGACCTGGTGCCAGTGGCTTGCCCCCAGGAACAAGAGGTCGTCGCCGGCGACCGTGCCGAACGTCGGATTGTCGAACGCCGGCAGCGCCTTGGCCATGGTGGCCAGGCTGGCCACCCGGGTGCCCGAGTCGTCCAGCTTGAGCCTCAGCACGCGCTGAGGGGTCACGCCGTTCTGAACGATCACCAGGTGACCGTCCCACTGGTACAGCCCGTCGATGCCGCCCAGGTTGAGCGTTTCCGGGATGCCCAGTGCGAAGCCCTGCCGATTCTCGTCGATGTTGAAGAAGAACAGGCCGAGATCATAGTCGGCCACGTACAGCTTGCTCTCGTCTTCGGAAAGCGCAAGCCCGCGCAGCCCGGTGAAGACCGGCGTGCCGAGGAACGGCTGAGGGCGCTCGTCTCCCGGCTGCAGTCGATAGATCAGCGGGGCGGATCCGTCGGCGGCGTAGACGGTGCCGTCGGCGGCCAGGGCCATGGCGCCAAGCATGTGCTGCTGGCCGTCGGGAAGCACCCGGTACTCGCCGAGTTTCTCGCCCGTGGCCAGATCCAGCTTGATCAGCGCCGTACGTCCGAAGTCCGAGGAGCGGGCGTTCCGGTAATGACCCGTCGTGCCGGTCGCCACCCAGAGATGGCCGCGCGTCTCGTCGACCAGCAGGTCGAATACGGCCCTGAGGCCGGGCGTGCCATCCGGGTCGGCAAAGACCGTCAATTCGTCATCGTCCTCGCCGCGCACCAGAATCAGCCCGTCGCGAACCGTACCGACGAAGATGCGGCCGGTACCGGCATCGAAGGCCAGGGCCTCGGGCATCGGATAATCGGCATCGATGGCAAAGACCTCGCTCGCCTGGCCGGCCGGCGCCGCGGCGCTTTTCATCAAATCGCGCAGATGCGGATAAAGCGGATACCGGCGCAGCGACTCGACTTCTTCGACCTGATCCCAGTCGGCGGCCAGCCCCTGCTGCTGCATCCGAAGCATCATGTTGAAAGCCTCGGGCGTCTTGCCGGTGAGCGCGTAGCCCATCACCAGCTGGCGCATGAAATCGTAGTTGAACGGCCGCATGCGGTGCAGATTCTCCAGCGCCGTGACCCAAGCCTGGTGGTCGTCGGATGCATACGCCTCGGCGGCGCGCTGGTACCAGGTAGCGAGCTGCATCGCCGGCGTCATCGGCTGCCCGGTCTGCTGGCCCGACGGCTGCGACTGGCCGCCCGCTTCGGACGCCGGCGGCGTCGACGGCTGCGGCTGCGCTGCTGCCGACAGGCAGAACAATGCGGCAAGCGCGGCGAATATATAGGACTTCTGATTCATGAAAGTGCTCGATCTCGAATTTATAGGGTTGAAACGCGTCGCGCCGGAGCCGCGTGCAACGTTCCGGCCAACGAATACGGACAAGAATGCGACCGTGTTCATGCAAGAATGTTCAGCGGCAAAGCGCAGCGCGCGGCGTCGTCGAATTGCAACCGGGAAGCGACATGCAGACAAAGACGCATTATAAGGGCCGGTATCTGAGCCTTGTGGAACGCGATGACTGGGAGTACGCAACGCGCACCAACCCGGTCGTGGCGGTATTGGTGGCCTGGCTGCCGGATCACCGGCTGGTGCTGGTCGAACAGTATCGCAAACCGATCGAACGAATGACGATCGAGCTGCCGGCCGGCCTCGTCGGCGACCTGCACGACCAGGCCGACGAATCGGTTGTTGCCGCCGCGCATCGGGAACTGATCGAGGAAACCGGCTACACCGCCGGAAAGATCACCGAAATCATGCGCTGCCCCACCTCGGCCGGGATGACCGACGAAACGGCCGTGTTCCTGGCCGCCGGCGAACTGAGGAAAACAGGCACGGGCGGTGGCGACGCCAGCGAGGACATCACCGTCCACACCATCGAACACGACCGTATCGATGCCTGGCTGCGCGAACAATACCAGCAGGGAAAGGCGGTGGATCCCAAGATCTACACGGCGCTTTACTGGGGTGTGCCGGGCCGCCGGCGAAGCGGATAGAACGCCGCGGATCGGCGCGCTCGGCGCCGGTCAGCGCCCGGCCCTGCCCCGTACCGACGTCAATTGATCGCCGCCACCACGCCGGCCGCCAGGCCCATGCCGGAAGAAACCAGCAGCACGGTCCAGGTCAGCAGCGTCCCCACCACCCGCGCACGGCTCGCCCCGGCAGTGCGGTTCAACCCCATCGCATGCGCGATTCGACCCGCAAGCAACAGAAAGCCCAGTAGATGCAGCGCCCAGGCCGGTACGTTTCCGCCGAACTCGATCAGTGCGAGCAGCAACAGCGCCAGCGGCACGTATTCGCAGAAATTCGCGTGGGCCCGCACGGCGCGCTCCAGCGCCTGCACCGAGCCGGTACCGATACCGACCTGGTGCTGCTGGCGCAATCGCACCACGTTGTAGGACAGGCCGATCAGCAGCAGCGCCAGCAGCGAGGTGTAGAGAAGAACGACGGATGAATACATGACCTGGTTGCCTCGTTTAACCGTGGGAGCCCGATTGTACTTCGCGGGTCCGGGTTAAGATTGCCCGCTCGAATCTGGATCAATCCGGGAACCATCATGGCCAGAAGAATTCTGAATTTGCGCGGCGTCACGATCGAGGAAGCCGAGGGCCTGCGCCAGGCGCTGGCGGCAGCAGACGTCGAGTTCTACGAAACGCCCCCGTCCGCCTTCGGCATCAGCGCCGGCAGCATCTGGATCCGCCGCAATGAAGAATTCGATCGAGCGAAAGAGGTTTTCGACGCATTCCAGGACGCCTTTGCCGCCGAGGCGCGTCAAAATCACGCGCCGGAATCGCTGGCGTCCTACGTCAGACGCAACCCGGGTCGCGTCGCAGGCTTTACGGTCGCGGCACTGGCGGTACTGCTGGTGATGTTCTGGCCCGTGCTCCACCTGTGGGGATGATCCCTGTTCGGCGGGTCCGCAGAGGCGCCGTCGCGCCCACGCAGGGTTGTTCAGAGGTTCCCTAATCCAGGCTGCGCAACCGGTCCAGGAACGCCTGACCGTATTTCTCCAGCTTGTGGCGCCCTATACCCTGCACGCCGGCCATCGCGTCGAGTGAATCCGGCCGTTCGGCAAGCAGGGCCTGCAGCGTGGCGTCGTGAAATATCACGTACGGCGGCACACCCTCTTCGCGAGCGATCTCAAGCCTGAGCGCGCGAAGGCTGTCGAAGCCTTTCTGCTCGGCCGCGCCGAGCGCCTTCGCCGGCGTGCCCCGGCGTTTCTTTCCGGCCGGTTTTCGCGGCGGATCCTGGCGCATCCGGAACGAATCGTCGCCGCGAAGCAGCTCACGGGCCGAGGGATCCAGGCGCAGGCCGCCGTGTCCGTCGGGATCGGCGGCCAGCAGGCCGGCAGCCAATAGCTGGCGAATCAGCGAGTGCCAGTAGGCCGGCGGCTGCTCGGCGCCCAGCCCGAAGGTCGAGATTCGATCGTGCCCCAGGCTGGTCACGCGCTCGCTTTCCTTGCCCCTGAGCACGTCGACCAGGTGCCCGGCGCCGAAGCGCTGTCCCGTCCGGTAGACGCACGAAAGCGCCATGCGCGCCGGTTCGGTGGCATCCACCCGCGTCGGCGGATCGATGCAGTTGTCGCAGTTGCCGCAGTCGCCCGGGTGGGTTTCGCCGAAATAGCCCAGCAGCGAGGGGCGGCGGCAGCCCGACTGCTCGCAATAACCCAGCAGGGCCTCCAGGCGCTGCCGCTCGATGCGCTGGCGCTCGTCGGACAGACCGGATTCGGCCAGCATCTGGCGCAACCGGTAGACGTCCTCCATGCCGTAGACCATCCACGCATCCGCCGGGAGCCCGTCGCGACCGGCGCGACCGGTTTCCTGGTAATAGGCCTCGATCGAGCGCGGCAGGTCCATGTGTGCCACGAAACGCACGTCGGGTTTGTCGATGCCCATGCCGAACGCCACGGTGGCGACCACGATCAGCCCCTCTTCGCGTATGAAGCGATCCTGGTGGGCGCGCCGTTCTTCGCCCTCCAGGCCGGCGTGGTAAGGCAGGGCCGTGAAGCCTTCCGCGTTCAGCCACCCGGCCACCTGCTCCGAGCGCTTGCGCGAAAGGCAGTAGACGATGCCGGATTCGTCCGGGTGCTCGCGGCGTATGAAATCGATCAGCTGGGCCCTGGCATTGTGGCGCGGCTGTACCTTGTAGCGGATGTTCGGCCGGTCGAAGCTGTCGATGAATTTTTCGCAGCCGTCGGCAAACAGCGAGGCGGCAATCTCGTCGCGGGTCCGGATATCCGCCGTGGCCGTGAGCGCAATCCGCGGAACGTCGGGGAAATGCCCGGCCAGCGCGCCCAGCTGCAGGTACTCGGGCCGAAAGTCGTGCCCCCACTGCGAAACGCAGTGCGCCTCGTCGATGGCCAGCAGGGCGATCTCCACCTGCTTGAGCCGAGCCAGCATGCGCCCCTGCATCAGGCGTTCAGGGGCCACGTAGAGCAGGTCCAGCTCGCCGGCGTTCAACGCCTGTTCGACCCGCTGCTGCTCTGCCGGCGGCAGGCTGGAATTCAGCACCTCGGCACGCACGCCGAACGCCTTGAGCGCTTCGACCTGGTCCCGCATCAGCGCGATAAGCGGCGACACCACAACGCAGGTTCCGTCTCGCACCAGGGCGGGAATCTGGTAGCACAGCGACTTGCCGCCGCCGGTGGGCATCAGCACCAGCGCGTTCTTTCCGCCGGTGACCGCGCGAACAATCGCTTCCTGGCAGCCGCGAAAACCGCTGAAGCCGAACACCTCCCGCAGCACCTCGTGTGCCCGCTGCATCGAGCCGGCAGACGTCTGCGCGGATTGGGGAGCCGTTCCGGTCAAGTCTCCAGGCCCAGCGACCGGGCGGCGGCATCGGCACGCTCGGCGCGCTCGGCCAGCGTTTCGTCACTCGGCGCTGCCTGCTTGCCGAATTCCGGCCAGCCCTGACCGTGACGCCAGCACAGCTCGGCCAGCACGCGGGCATGATCGGGCTCGGCATTCAACGCGGGGATGTACTCGAGTTTTTCGCCGCCGGCATGCTCGAACTCCTCTCGATTCTCCATGCCTATTTCGTCTATGGTCTCGAGGCAGTCGACGGCGAATCCCGGACAGACCACCTGGACGTGTCTGACCCCGTCGCCGGCCATTTTCTTCAGCGTCTCGTCGGTATAGGGCTTGAGCCACTCCTCGCGGCCGAGCCGCGACTGGAACGTGACCTGCCAGGCCTCGGGCTCGAGCTTGAGCCTGGCTGCAATGCGTCGAGCCGACGACTGGCATTCGCAGTAGTAGGGGTCGCCCTTGAGCAGGTATTTCTTTGGAATCCCGTGAAACGAGAACAGCAGTTTTTCGGGCTTGCCGTGCTCGTCCTGGTGCGCGCGAATCCGGTCGGCGATCGCCTCCACCCAGGCCTCGTCGTAGTGGTAGTGGGTGATGAACCGCAGCTCGGGCAACCAGCGGACCTTCTTCAGCGCATTGGCCAGGCCGTCGAACACGCTGGCCGTGGTGGTCGCCGAATACTGCGGATACATGGGCAGGACGATCAGTCGCTGAACATTGTCGGCCCGGGCCTGCTCGAGCGCCTCAGCGATGCCCGGACTGCCGTAGCGCATGGCCGGGTAGACCCGCACCTGGGGCTGACTGCGGGCAAATTCGTGAGCCATCGCCTGGGCCAGATCACGCGTATAGAAGAGCAGCGGCGAGCCGCGCTCGGTCCAGACCCGACGGTAGGCCTCCGCCGAACGCGGTGACCGGAACGGCACGATGATCAGGTTGAGAATCATCCACCAGATGGGCCGAGGCACTTCGACGACGCGACGATCCCAGAGGAACTCGCGAAGATACTTGCGCAGCGCCGAGGCGTCGGGACGGTCCGGCGTGCCGAGGTTGGCAAGCAGAATCCCCGCGCGCGGCGACTGGGTGTGCGCAGGGAGCTCGCGCGCTTGACGCGCGGACTTGATCGGATCGGCCATTTTCATATTCCAGACGTGACTGAACGAGAGTTTACCGGCACGCGCGTGGATTGTGCTCATGGGCTGGAATCTGCTACTATCTGGACCGTCGGAGAAATGTAAATATAAAAACCAATACGATGAAATTCGTGCGCCCAGACAAATTCGTCGCCGCCCTTGCGCTGTTGCTGGCGCACGCGGCCGTGGTGGCGCAACCGACCGGGCTGGCGGTGAATTCACGTGGTTTCGGCGCCACCGAAGACATTCACGTGCTTTGGCGGGTCAACCTCTCGAGCGGCCAGGTCGAGCGTATCGGCCAGACGGGCTTTATCGACATGGAAGGGCTCGCCCTCGACGCCGACGGCACGCTGTACGGCGCCGACGATTCGACCAAGACGCTGGTCACGGTCAACATCAACAGCGGTTTTTCCAGTCCTGTCGGCGGCCTTCGCAACAACATGGGCATGCCGCTGGCGCAACCGATGGACTTCGGGATGACCTTCACCTGCAGCGGCGAATTGCTGGTGAGTTCCGATACCGAGCGCAGCCTGTTCAGCGCATCGCTTGAAACCGGGCGCCTTCAGCGCATCGGGCAGGTCGGCAGCCTGGGCGCACCGATCACCGACCTGGCGAGCTGGGGCGGCGAACTCTACGGGATCGGGCAGGGCCTGGCCGGTGAAGACGGCCTGTTCACCACCGACGCGCCCAACCTCTACCGCATCGACCCCGTCAACGCCACCTCAGAGTTCATAGGCTCGCTTGGCGAGGCGGTTCTCCCGTATGCCAATGCAGGCCTGGCCTTCGACGAAGCCGGCAATCTGTGGGCGATCACCGACCGTCGCGCCAACGGCATTCCCGACATCGAGTCCGAAGTCCTGAGGATCGACCTTGAAACCGGCCTGGCGCAGAAAACCGCTGACGCCGCACTGGTCGGCTTCGAGTCGCTCGCGATCGCCCCGCCGGGTGGTTGCGATACCCCCAACGGCGCGCTGCCGGATCCGGCAATCATCCCTGCCAGCAATCCGCACGGACTGGCGATCCTGGCGCTGCTGATGCTGGTGGCGTCGTGGTGGACGCTTCACCTTCGGCAGCGGTAGAATAGCGCTCCGAACCCTCGTCGCCAACGGAGAGAAACGCCATGCTGGGCAATATCGGTCCCATGCAGCTTTTGATCATCTTCCTGATCGTGCTGCTGATTTTCGGCACCAAGAAGCTGCGTAACGTCGGCGGTGACCTCGGCTCTGCAATTCGTGATTTCCGCAAGGGCATGAACAACGAGGACGAACAAAAAGAGAGCAAGGACGACGCGTCCGAAAAATCGACATCTTCGGAATCCGGTGACGATTCCGGCAAATCGAAATCCTGACCGATGGGCGGCGCCGGCTTTACCGAGATGCTGCTGCTTGCAGTCATCGCGCTGATCGTTGTCGGGCCGCATAGACTTCCCAAGATCGCACGTACCGCCGGCCGCCTGACGCGCCAGGCGCGCAACGCCTGGCAGGGCCTGCAGTCGGAACTCCAGGCCGAGCTGGACGCCGACCACAACCGCAAGATCATGGAGGCCACGCAGGCCCGGGCGAATCCGCCGGCGTCGTCGGAAGAATCTACCGGCAAGGAAGCACCGTCCGGAACAGACGGGGACAACGGCAAGCAAGATGAGTCAGCCGATCGAAACTGACCAGGAACTGTCGCTGATCGACCACCTGCTGGAACTCAGGAACCGGCTGATCCGTTCGGTGGTGGTGATTGCCGTGGCGATGCTGGCGATGGCGCCGTTCGCGCGCAAGCTTTACACGCTGGTGTCGGAGCCGCT
>Ga0102938_10002976_pt1 | contig 12702 bp, 12 predicted proteins | sample SalPonR2_B_D2_MG_FD_84516 | JGI IMG/M metagenome (GOLD analysis project Ga0102938, IMG submission 84516) | Salt pond soil microbial communities from South San Francisco under conditions of wetland restoration - Salt Pond MetaG R2_B_D2_MG | ecosystem: Environmental > Aquatic > Marine >... | reverse complement strand
GCTCGAGGGCGAACCGGTCCTCCAGCCAGCTCGCCAGTGACGCGGTGTTGGGGGACTCGGCGGGACCGAAGCAGCCGTAGCAGCCCCGATCGAAGCTCGGACAGCGTGCGTTGCACCCTGCCTGGGTCACCGGTCCCAGGCACGGGGTGCCGTGGGCCACCGCCACGCAGGTGGTACCGCGGAGCTTGCACTCCACGCAGACCGAGTACGTGGGGGTGACGGGCTTGCGGCCAGCGAGGATCGAGTTGAGCACCTCGACGAGCTGGGAGGTCTCGATCGGACAGCCACGGAGCTCGAGGTCGACCGGCACGTGCTCGGCGATGGCGGTGGAGTCGGCGAGGGTGTCGACGTACTCCGGCCGGGCGTAGACCAGGGAGCGGAACTCCTCCACGTCACCGAAGTTGCGCAGGGCCTGGATCCCGCCTGCTGTGGCGCACGCGCCGATCGTGATCAGGGTCGTGGAGATGTCGCGCACGTGGCGGATGCGCTCCGCATCCTCAGGGGTGGTGATCGATCCCTCCACCAGGGAGACGTCGTAGGGGCCGTCCTTGACCTGGCGGGTGGCCTCCAGGAAGTAGGCGATGTCGACCTCGCCCGCGATGGCCAGCAACTCGTCCTCAGCCGAGAGCAGCGACAGCTGGCAGCCGTCACACGAGGCGAACTTCCACACGGCGACCGTCGGTCGGCCGATCCCGTCCGTCACGGCACTCACCTCCCCGTCCTCGTCACAGCTCGCGGACGCCCAGCAGCCCGGTGACCTCAGGCCAGCTGAACACCGGCCCGTCGCGGCACAGGAACCTCGGGCCCAGCTGGCAGTGGCCGCAGGTCCCCACGCCGCACTTCATGTTGCGCTCCAGCGTCACGTAGATGCGCTCCGGGGGGACACCACGCTTGAGCAGCGCCTCGGCCGAGAACCACATCATGACCTCTGGCCCGCAGGTCAGCACCACCGCGTTCTCCGGATCGAAGGGCACCCGCGGGATCAGCTTCGTCACCACCCCGACGCGGCCGTTCCAACCGCGTACGGCGCTGTCCACGGTCACATGCACGTCGATGCCGCGGTCGGCGTGCCAGCGATCGAGGTCGTCGCGGAAGACCAGGTCGCGCGGGCTGCGGGCACCGGTCAGCAGCACGATGCGCCCGTAGCGCTCCCGGTGGCGCAGCGCCTCGACGATGGCGGGACGCACCGGAGCCAGTCCGATCCCGCCGGCGATGACGACCAGGTCCTTGCCCTCCGCCTCCTCCAGTGGCCACGGCCGGCCGTAGGGACCGCGGATCCCGATCCGGGACCCGGGCTGCAGGTCGTTGAGCGCCCGGGTCACCCAGCCGACCGCCCGGATCGTGTGGGACAGCAGGCCCGGCGTGGCCGGATCGGAGGAGATCGAGATCGCGGCCTCACCGACGCCGTACACGTAGACCATGTCGAACTGGCCGGGACGGAAGGCGATCGGATACTGCTGGGGAGCGACGTCGACCGTCACGATGTCGTGGGTCTGGTGCCGGACCGTGGTGATCTGGTACGGCCGGCTCGTCAGGGTGCCCCGGGTGGGGGCGTCAAGTGCGGTCATGATGGGTGATCTCGACGAGTTGGGCCCGGGTGAACTGCAGGCGCTGGACGACCTGCTGCCCGATGCGCTGTGTCAGGGCCAGCCCGAACACCGGATCGGCGCTCATGAGCGCGCGGAGCTGTCCGGCGTCGAGTTGCAGCAGACGGACCGGTGTCAGGCACCGGGCGTCGAAGGCCCAGCGGTGGGGCGGGAACAGCCAGGACCACCCGAGGGGGTCACCGCCGTGCAGGGTCTCCAGCACGATCGGCTCGCCACCGGGTTCGGTCAACTCCAAGGACACATCGCCGTCGAGCAGCAGCGTCAGGGCCTCGGCCGGCTGGCCACGGCGCAGGACGAAGCCACCGACGGGCAGTTCCCGCTCGCTCGTGGCTGCCGACATGGCTGCGACGTGCTCGACGTCCAGATCGGCACAGAACGGGTGCCCCGCCAGTACCACCCGCAGGAGGTCGGGATCACCGGAGGTCAGTCGGGCCTGTCCCTGCTCGGGCATCATCCCTCCTGCAGTGGGCTCGGGACCATGGGCCACGGTGCGGCGCCCGCGTCCTCGGAGGTGCGACGGATCACGTCCACCTCCTCGGTCAGGTCGATGCCGACCGGGCACCAGGTGAGGCACCGACCGCAGCCCACGCACCCGGAGGTGTCGAACTGGTCGATCCAGGTCGCGAGCTTGTGGGTCAGCCACTGGCGGTAGCGCGCCCTGGTCGAGTGTCGGACGCTGGCGGGGCCGTTGTGGCTGAACTCCAGCGAGAAGCAGGAGTCCCACCGCCGCTCCCGGGTGGCCTCGGTCCCGGCCAGGTCGGTGCGGTCCTCGACGGTCGTGCAGAAGCAGGTCGGGCAGACCAGGGTGCAGTTGGCGCAGGCCAGGCAGCGCTCGGCGATCGCGTCCCAGCGCGGATGCTCGAGGTTGCCCAGCAGGAGGTCGTGCAGGTCAGCAGTGTCCACGTGGCGTTCGAGCCCGTCGACCGCGGCGGCCAACAGCCGTGTCCGTGCCTCGAGGTCGTCCGGACCGGCCTCGCGGGGCGACAGCTGCGTCAGGAGTGCCTGTCCGGCCGGCGTGCCGGCCCGTACGAGGAAGCGGTGCTCACCCTCGAGGAGTTCGGTCAGGAGCAGATCCGCCCCTTCCTCCAGTGCCGGGCCGGTCCCCATCGAGGCGCAGAAGCAGGTCGCCGCGGGAGCACCACACTCCACCGCGATCAGCAGCAGGTCCGAACGGTTCGCGGCGTACACCTCGTCCTCGACCAGCCCCTGGAGCAGCACCCGGTCCTGCACCGCGATGGCCGCCACCTCGCAGGGGCGCAGCCCGAACAACGCCAGGCGTGGCGTCGTGCGCTCCGCCTCGACGATCTCGAAGTCGGCGTCGTCGCGGGACTCGGCCCGCCACAGCGGTTGCCGTGGCGGGAAGAGGGTGCGCTTCGCGCTGGACGGGCCCACGGCGAAGCCGAAGTACGCGTCGTCGTCGCGTCGCACCAGCCGGTAGGTCCCTGGCGCCTGTTGGTCACCCCAACCCCGCGGAAGATCCTCCAGCTCACCGATCGGGCCATGCACGATGGCCCCGTCCCTGACCGTCGGGCCGACGACGTCGTAGCCGTCGTCGGCCAGGAGTGCGAGGAGTCGGGCGAGGTCGGCGACCGACAGGACGCCGGCGCCGGCCCTGGGCGCTGCGACTGGCGCGCTCATGCACGCACCTCCGGGGAGGAACCGACAGCGAGTCGGGTCCAACGTCCACGACGGTAGGGAGTTGGGGTGTGCGCCTGAAGGGGCGATGGTCCCCTGCGCCACCGACCGATGGCGTCCCGATGGTCGGGCGAGCGAGGATGGCCGGGCGCTAAGGTCGCGGGAGAGGTCGGGGTCATCGGGATGCGACCGTGACCGGCCGCCAGTCCAGAGGACGATCACGCACCGAGGAGGACCACGTGGGCAAGTCGAAGATCGCGAAGAAGGTCGACAAGCTCGAGAAGGAGGCCGATCGGCTCCGCCAGAAGGCCGAGAAGAAGGGCAAGGATCTGCAGACCCAGGCGTCGGAGCGCATCGACGATCTCAACGACGAGATCAGCGACCAGAAGCAGAAGAGCTCCAAGAAGGGGCCGCTCGCCCTGCTGCTGGCCGTCGGTGCCGGTGTCGCCGCCGTCGTGATGAAGAAGAAGCGTGACCAGGAGCTCGACGAGGCCCTCTGGGAGGAGCCCCGCTCGATCTAGCGCTGGCTGTGAGCAGCGGTGGCCGGCCCCCGGGGCCGGCCACCATCAGCTCGGAGGTGCCCGGCGCTGGTCGGGCGGTCAGCCACGGCCGTGTGCTTCCATCGCCGTCACGACCTCACTCAGGAACCGCCGGAGCACCTCCCGCTCCTGTGGGTCGTAGGGCGCGAGCACCTCCTCGATCGTCCGTGCCAGCGACCCGAAGAACTCCCCTGCGGTCGCCTCGGCCGAGGTCGTGATCGCCACGACACGTCGGCGCCGATCTGCTGGATCGGTGGAGCGCGCGACGTGCCCGACCCGTTCGAGCCGGTCGATCAGCCGGGTCGTCGCACCCGACGACAGTTCGAGGGCGTGGGCGAGCTCACCCGCCCCCAGGTGGCCGCCGGCCATAGCCAGTGCCGACAGCGCCTGGACGTCGGTGGCATGGAGCGATTCGCGGGCGGCGAACCGGCTGCCGACGCCGTGCATATGGCTACCGAGCTGCTGGAGCAGCTCGACGATCCGTTGGGACGAGGCGTCCGCGTCCGCTCGTGGTGAGGTCATCGGTCCGGTACTCCTCCCGGAGCCGTGGACGCACGGGTGAGATGTGCGTGGGAACCCCACAGCTGTGGTTCCACCTGTGGAGTTCCCTCGGTGTCGGCATCCACAGACCCACAGGTTCATCCACAGGATGGCCCCTCCAGGTTCGTCCTGCGAGGGGGCATGGGCGTTATGCCGTTCCGGGCGAGCGTTCAGCGCACGCCCCGGTGGCAGGTGGCGGCGCTCACCCCGCCGTTCCCATCGCCTCCTCCGGTGGCTGTTGACGGCCACCAGCCTCCCGCGTACGGCGTCGGGCCTCGTTCTGCGCCGCGATCGCGGCCTCCGCCGCCGCGGGGGTCGGCGCGGAGCCGCCCAGGTGAGCCGGTTGCCACCAGTCATCGGGTGCGGGAGCCGGACGCTGGGGATAGCTGGTCTGAGCTCGCTGTAACTCGTCGGTGATGCGCTGCATCACCTCCCGGGTCCGCAGGATGGAGGTGCGCGCCGTCGGCCGGAAGGGCTCGCCGTAGCGCACCGTGACGACGGCGCCACGGGTCGGTCGCACCGGTCTGCCCTTGGTCAACAGCCGCTGCGACCCCCACAGGGCCACCGGCACGATGGGCGCCTGTGCGCTGTCGGCCAGCCGGACGACGCCGCTCTTGCCGCGGCGTGGGACGAACGAGGGGCTGATGGTGCCTTCCGGGTGGATACCGACGATCCCCCCGTCCTCGAGCACGCCCTGGGCGGCGGCAGCCGCCTGCATCGGATCCCCGTGCACGTCGACCGGGATCTGGCCCAGCTGTCGGAGCAGGAACCCGGTCACCGGGTTGCGGAAGAAGTCGTCGCGAGCGAGGAAGCGCACCTCCCGTCGTGGCGCAGGAGGTGCGAGCATCACGAAGGCGAAGTCGAGGTAGCCGATGTGGTTGCTGGCCAGCACGACGGGTCCGGCCGTGGGGATGTGCTCGGCCCCCTGCACGCGCAGATCGACACCCAGCACCCGGAACCCGGTGAGGAACAGCGAGGACCCGAAGCGGTACAGGGCGGACACGGTGACCTCTCGCTCGGACGCTGGCAGGCTAGTCCACCGTCGGTGTCTGCCCGGGTGTGGCCCCCACCGGCCGGACCGGGTCGCTCAGCGCACGCCGCAGGAACGTGGCGAGTTCCTCGACCAGCGGCAGGAAGGGCGCGACCGCACGGTGACCGGCTCCGGGTACCAGCCGCAGCCGTGCCCTACCGCCAGCGGCGTCGACGAGCCGGGCCGCATCACGTGCCGGCACGGTGGTGTCGTCCTCGCCGTGGAGCACCACCACCGGTGCCAGGATCCGGCGGATCGTGTTGATCGGAGCGAAGGCATCGAACCGGTGACCGATGGTGTCCTCGATCGTGGTGAGCACGCGTCTGGCCAGCGACGTCGGTGCCGACCGGAGCCCGCGTGAGGACCGGATCAGCTCCGCCGGATGGGCCATGGCCGCGATGGCCACGACCGCCGCGAGGCGCGGGTCCCGGGATGCCGCCAGCAGACAGGCCCCCGCGCCGACCGAGTGGCCGATGACGCCGATGCGGTCCGGGTCGACCCGGGGGTCGGCGCGCAGCCGGTCGACCGCCACCTCGAGGTCCTCCGCGAAGCGCGGCATCGACATGAAGTCGACCGGGTCGCTGCGACCGTGCCCTCGGACATCGATCAGGAGCACGGACAACCCGGCGGCCACCAGGCCCGGTGCGGCCGGCAGCAGATCGCTGGCCGCGCTGCCCCAGCCGTGGAGCACGACCACCGCCGCGCCCGGCTCCCCGGCGTGGGTCGCGGCGGGCAGGAACCAACCACGCAGCGCGGTGCCGTCCACCGCCGCGAACTCCACGTCCTCGGCCCTCAGGTCCAGATCGGCCGGCGTGGGGTTCGTCGGCGTCACCGGGATGCGGTAGACCCTGAGCAACAACCAACGCAGCATGCCGTCAACGCTACCGACACCTCGGAGTCCCCGTGACCACCAGCGAGCCGAACGCTGCCACTCGAGCCCTGACCGGCGCGTTGCCGGCGTTGGTCACGCCGCTGACCGACCCGACCACCCTGGACCTCGAAGCTGTACCTGCACTGGTCCGGCGGGCCGTGTCCGACGGGGCCAGCGGGGTCCTGGTCGCCGGATCCACCGGCGAGGGGAGCCTGCTCGCGCCCGACCAACGCGCGGCCGTCACCGCCCTGGCGCGTGACGCGATCGACGCGCTCCCCGACGCTGACGTGGCGGACAGCGTGACGCGTGGTTCGGCGGCGCAGCCCCGCCGAACGGTACTCGTTGCCGGTGCCTCGGGGCCCAGCCTGGCGAGCCTGCAGGCCGACGTCGCCCGGCTGGCGGCGGCCGGGGCAGACCTGGTGCTGGTCCTGCCCCCGAGCGTCCAGCCGCTGACGCCCGACGAGCTCTGCGATCTCCACCTCGCGGTCGCCGACGCCTCCGCGGTCCCCACGCTCCTCTACCACATCCCCCAGCTGACCGGTTCCGCACTCACCCCCTCGCACGTGCAGCGGCTCGCACACCACGACCGGGTGGTCGGGATGAAGGACTCCTCGCCCCAGGCGGAACGACGGGCCGCGTTCGTCGCTGCGACCCGTCAGGTCGACGGCTTCTCCGTGCTCACGGGACATGCGCCGACGCTGGCGGCCGCGCTGGCTGCCGGGGTCGATGGGTCGATCACCGCCGTGGCCAACGTTCGGCTGCGCCAGGTCCTGGCCCTGCACCGGGCCGCGGTCGAGGGTGACGTTGCTCAGATCGCGCGCCTGCAGGAGGCGTTGGTGCGCCTGAGCGAGGGGATCGGCGAGGTCGGTGTCTCGGTCCCCGCCGTGCTCAAGGCCATCCTGCAGCTCGATGGTGTGCTGGCCGAACGTTGGTGTACCCCACCCTTACGTTCGGTGGCGCCCGGGCGTCTCGACCACGTCCGGACCGCACTGCTGCGATGACCGGTGCCGGACCGGCCTCAGCGTGGCGCGACCCTTGCCAGCAGCTCCCGCACCAGCGCCTGCACCTGCCGGAGTTCGATCAGGAAGCCGTCGTGGCCGTAGGGCGAACGGATCACGTGGGCCCGGTCGCCGGGTACTCCGAGCTGATGTGCCAGAGCATGCTGCTGCAGCAGTGGGTAGAGGCGGTCACTGTCCACGCCCGCGACCAGCACCTCGGCGTCCACCTGTGACAGGGCTGCCGTCACGCCGCCACGACCGCGGCCGACGTCGTGATCGTTCATCGCCCGCGTGAGCAGCACGTAGCTGGCGGCATCGAACCGGCTGGCGAGTTTCACGCCGTGGTGGTCGAGGTAGGACTGCACGGCGTAGCGCCCACCGGCCATGGGATCCTCGCCGGCCTGGGGCTCCCGGCCGAAACGCAGCCCCAGCTCCTCGCGACTGCGGTAGCTCCAGTGCGCCAGGCGACGGGCCAGGGCCAAGCCCTGGTGCGGTCCCGGGGTGGCAGGATCCTCGTGCGCGGCCAGGAGGTAATCACCGCCGAGGTAGTACGGGTCCTCCTCGATGGCACGGATCTGGATCGACTGGAGCGCGATCTGGTCGGCGGTGGCCGTGGCAGAGACCGCCAGGGGTGCGATCGCACGCACCCGGTCGGGGGCAAAGACCCCCCACTCCAGTACGCGCATCCCACCCATCGACCCACCGATGACCGCAGCCCAGGCGTCGATCCCGAGGTGATCGGTCAGCGCCACCTCGGCGGCGACCTGGTCCCGGATCGTGAGGTAGGGGAACCGCGAGGCCCAGGGCCTGCCGTCCGGCGCCAGGGATGACGGCCCGGTCGATCCCTGGCACCCACCGAGCATGTTGGGCGCCACGACGAACCAGCGGTCGGTGTCCAGTGGGCACCCCGGCCCGATCAGGCCCTGCCACCAGCCAGGGGTCGGGTGGCCCGGCTCGACCTCTCCCACGACGTGGCTGTCGCCGGTCAGCGCGTGCAGGACGAGCACCGCGTTGTCGCGCCGGCGGTTCGGTGTCCCCCAGGTCTCGTAGGCGATGCGTACATCCGGGACCGTCCCTCCGAGCTCCAGGGCGATGTCCCCGACCGCGGCGAAGCGACGGCGCCCGATCGGGTCGCCGTCGCGCCAGGCACCGGTCGCGCGCAGGCTCGTCACCGTGAGGGCACCGCGCTCACGTCGCGACCGCCGCGAACCCCGACGTCAGATCGGCGATCAGATCGTCGACGCCCTCGAGCCCCACGGACAGCCGCACCAGCCCGGGGGTGACCCCGGTGCTGACCTGCTGCTCGGGGGTGAGCTGTGAGTGCGTCGTGGAGGCCGGGTGGATGATGAGGCTGCGGACGTCGCCGATGTTGGCCAGGTGGCTGAACAGCTCCACCCCATCGACGAAGCGTTTGCCGGCGTCAACGCCACCGGTCAGCTCGAAGGACACGATCGCGCCGGCGCCCCTCGGTGCGTAGCGTTGCTGCGCGTCGTGCCAGCGGCTGGACGCGAGGCCGGCGTACCAGACCTGCTCGACCGCCTCGTGGCCCTGCAACCACTCGGCGATATGCAGGGCGTTGGCCACGTGGCGGTCCATGCGCAGGCTCAGGGTCTCGATGCCCTGGAGCAGCAGGAAGGCGTTGTGCGGGCTGAGCGCCGGACCGAGGTCACGCAGCAGTTGGACGCGCAGCTTGATGGCGTAGGCCGCGCCCTCGTTGCCGAGCGCTTCCCAGTAGTTGAGGCCGTGGTAGGAGGGATCCGGGGTCGTCAGACCGGGGAAGCGGTCGGACTGGGCGCCGAAGTCGAACCGGCCACCGTCGACCACGACCCCGGCGATGGCGGTGCCGTGCCCACCGAGGAACTTGGTCGCCGAGTGCACGACGATGTCGGCGCCGTGTTCCAGCGGGCGGATCAGGTAGGGGGTGGCCACCGTGTTGTCGACGATCAGTGGCACACCGTTCTCGTGTGCCACCTCGGCGACCGTGGCGATGTCGAGGATGTCGATCTTGGGGTTGCCGATCGACTCGCCGTAGAAGGCCTTGGTGTTGGGTCGAACCGCAGCCCGCCACGCTTCGGGATCATCGGGATCCTCGACGAAGGAGACCTCGATCCCGAGCTTCGGCAGGGTGTAGCGGAACAGGTTGTAGGTCCCGCCGTACAACGAGGCGGAGGAGACGACATGCGAGCCAGCCTCGGCCAGGTTCAGGACGGCCAGCGTCTCCGCTGCCTGCCCGGAGGCGACCGCCACCGCCGCGACCCCGCCCTCCAGCGAGGCCACCCGCTGCTCGACGACATCGGTCGTCGGGTTCATGATGCGCGTGTAGATGTTGCCGGACTCGGCCAGCCCGAACAGGTTGGCGGCCCGCTCGGTGTCCCCGAGGACGTAGGAGGTCGTCTGGTAGATGGGCGTGGCCCGGGAACCGGTCGTGGGGTCCGGGACGGCGCCGGCGTGGATCTGACGCGTGTCGAAGGACCAGGTCGTTGGGTCTGCGTTCATGTCGATGCTCCTGCGTGCGGGGCGGGGGCGCGGTCCCGCTGCCCGGGGGCCGAGGGGGGGCGTCGGATCGGTCGTGCGGACGCGGGCGGACGCTAGGTCCCTGCAGGCCGGTGAGACCGCAGCGTAGTGACAACGGTGCGAACGTCGGCGCTGGGGGACGCCGCGCTCAGCGGCCGGTCAACCGATCCACCTCGGCCAACTCCTCGTCTGTCAACTGCCACCCCGCAGCGGTGCTGTTGGCGTGGACCTGCTCCGGGCGGGTCGCCCCGGCGATCACCGAGGCCACCGCCTCCTGGCACGCCAGCCACGAGACCGCCAGCTCGAGCAGGGTGTGGCCGGCGTCGCCCGCGAAGTCCTCGAGCGCGGTCACGGTCGCGAGCCGGTCCTGGTCGATCCACTCCTCCCGGCGCTCCGCGGGCAGGGTGTTGAGGCGCCAGCCGGGGTCCTGCTCGACCCCCGAGGTGTACTTGCCCGTCAGCAGTCCGGACTCCAGTGGGAAGAAGGGCAGCAACGCGAGCCCATGCCGTTCGATCACCGGCAGGACGTCGTCCTCGATCCCGTCGTGCAACAGGCTCCAGTGATCCTGGGCACACACGAAGCGAGCGGTGCCGGCGCGTGACGCCACCGCCTCCGCCTCCTCGGCCTGCTCGGCACTGAGGTTCGAGTGGCCGATCTCGCGCACCTTGCCGGCGGCCACCAACCCGTCGAGCGCACCGAGCGTCTCCGCGATCGGGACCTCGGGGTCGGGCCGGTGGAGCTGGTAGAGGTCGATGTGGTCGCACCCGAGCCGACGGAGGCTGGCCTCACAGGCGCTGCGGACGTCGTCGGGATGGGCGCCCGCACGGTGGCGATCGAGCCCCATGCCGAACTTGGTCGCCACCACGACCCGGTCGCGCCGGGAGCCGAGCGCGCGACCGAGCAGCTCCTCCGACCCACCGCCCCCGCCGTAGACGTCGGCGGTATCGAACAGGGTGATGCCGTCATCGAAGGCCGCATCGACGACGGCCTGGGTCGCAGCGGCGTCGAGGCGTCCACCGAAGTTGTTGCAGCCGAGCCCGACGACCGAGACCTGAAGAGCGCCGATGGGTCGGGTCTCCACGGTGGTCCCTCCCGGTGGTGCGGGCTCGGCGGGGGACTGGTCCGCCGTCGCCACGCGGCAGGACGATGTCGCAACGCGTGGACCCGATCGGATTCGAACCGACGACTTCTGCCATGCAAAGGCAGCGCTCTGCCAGGCTGAGCTACGGGCCCGTGCCGTCCGTCCCGTACGGGCGGACGGCTGCGTAGGGTAGGCCACCGCGGCGGCCAGGGGTGCGTCGCGACGATGACCGGGCACACTCGTCATCCCACAGGGAGGTCACCGTTGTCCCCCGATGTCGACCGGTTGCTGGATGCGCGTCCGGCTTGGGCCGAGCGTGCTCGCCAGCGGACGCGGGCCGCGATCGCGGTCGACCCCGTCCGTCGGCGGCGTTGGCTGGCCGTGGTCGTGATCGCCTGGTTGCTCGGGGACGTCATCGCACCTCGTCACCAGGTCGCCCCGGTCCGCCGGTTGCTGCTCACCATGATCGTGCTGGACAGTGTGGCGACCTACGTCTGGGTGACCAGCGGGATCGCCATGGAAGCGAATCCCGTCGTGGCGCTGGCGCTGGAGACCTACGGCGTGGGGCCAGGGCTGCTGCTGCGCACGGTGTGGTCGGTGGCACTGGTGCTGGCGCTGACCTGGCTGGCCGAGCGACGGGCGTCGGTGCGGCCGGCCCTGGTGATCCCCCTCGTCGCACTCGGCGCCGTGACGATCCTCCACCTCAACGTGCTGGCCCAGTTCTGGTGGCTGGTGGTGGGGCGCTGAGGTGCTGACGCCTGATCGTTGCCCGGCAGGTTCCGGGCCCCGGTCCCCGGGACCGCCACCACCGAGCGTCCCCATTAGGCTGCGCGGTGGCGCGACACCCGAGCGCGAGGGAAGGCGGCCGATGGTGACCCCGACGGCCCTGGACGGCCCCGCTGTCGTCGTGACCGGTACCGCCACCCACCCGGGGTCGCAGGTGCACGACGTGAGGGCGCGTGGTCTCCCGAGGTGTGTGCGTGCCGGTTGACGCGCGGCGCAGCGCCCCCGGAGCCGTGGTCGCGGCGGGGCACCAGGCCACGGTCGATGCGGCCCTCGAGGTGCTGCAGGACGGTGGCAACGCCTACGACGCCGCCATCGCCGCCGGGTTCGCCGCGGCGGTCGCCGAGCCCTGTCTCTCGAGCCTCGGGGGCGGCGGCTTCCTGCTGGCACGCCCCAGCGCCGGACCAGCGGTGCTGTTCGACTTCTTCGTGGACACCCCAGGCAGGGGTCGTCCGGTCGGTACCCCGACGCCACAGCTGACGCCGACCACGGTGCGCTTCGGCAACGCGGAGCAGGTCTTCCATGTCGGTCACGGCGCGGTCGCGGTCCCCGGGTGCCTCCCGGGCTACCTGCACGTCCATCACCGCCTCGGTCGACTCGCGCTGGCCCGTGTGGTGGCCCCGGCCCGGCGTCTGGCGGGCGCGGGCGTCCGGCTGGGCCCCGACCAGGCGGCGGTGGTCCGACTGCTCGAGCCGATCTTCTCGCTGACCCCGGAGGCCCGCGCGCTGTTCGTGCCCGAGCAGCGCGCGTTCGCCGATGACGATGTCGTGCGCAACCCGGAGTTGGCACGGTTCCTGGACGCGATCGGTGACGGCGAGGTCGACGGGTTCCACGACCCCGCGCTGGCCCGGTCGATCGCGATGCACAGCCAGACCGCTGGGGGCAGCCTGACGGTGGCTGACCTGACCGAGTACCGGGTGCAGGAACGCACGCCCCTGACCTTCCGGCACGCTGGCGCGACCGTGCTGACCAACCCCGCACCGTCCTACGGGGGCTCGCTCATCGCCCGTGCGTTGCGCCTGCTCACCCGGTCGGGACCGGCCGGGGCGCGCGGCTCGGGGACACGCCTGGCCCTGATCGCCAGCGCGCTGGCGGAGGTGACGG
>Ga0102938_10002975_pt1 | contig 12706 bp, 9 predicted proteins | sample SalPonR2_B_D2_MG_FD_84516 | JGI IMG/M metagenome (GOLD analysis project Ga0102938, IMG submission 84516) | Salt pond soil microbial communities from South San Francisco under conditions of wetland restoration - Salt Pond MetaG R2_B_D2_MG | ecosystem: Environmental > Aquatic > Marine > Intertidal... | reverse complement strand
GTTGTGGCAACCGCAGACTGGCATCCTCCGCATCATGTATCCTTTGCCCAGGAGCATGAAGGTCACAGCGAATATGAAGTTGTGGAAGCCGACGGACTGCAGCAGAACCTGTGGCCGGTGCACTGCCTGGCCGGTAGTGAAGGCGCGGCTCTGCATCCTGAGCTAGATCAAAGGTATCTTGACCTTATTCTGCATAAGGGAACGCAAGTGGGGCTTGATTCATACTCTGCCTTCTTTGAAAATGACGGCACAACTTCTACCGGACTGCACGGGTATTTACAGGAGTTTGAAATAAATCAGGTGTATATAGTAGGGTTGGCCTTGGACTGGTGTGTGTATTTTACTGCCCTGGATGCCCGGCGCTTAGGGTATATGACTATACTGATGGAGGACTTGAGTCGACCCGTGGATGTTCCCACCGGTTTTGCTGAACAGCGGTTGGCCGCCTTACGTGAAAAGCGTGTAATAATTGAATCTTCTTCAGAGACATACTATGAGTGAGGGACAACAACTGCAGCAGTGCGATATTAGTTCAGATTTTGCACATATAACGGATTTTGTGTTTGTCATATTTGGCGGGGCTGGGGACCTATCCCTTCGGAAGTTGCTGCCGACTCTTTTCTCTATGCACCTGCGGGGTAACTTGCCGGATAATTTTGAAATTATCGGTTTTGGCCGTCAGAATTTGACGGACGAAACGTATCGTAAACTGGTGAAGGAGAGTATAGAGGCCTCCGACGAAGTAGGAACTCCGGAAACACAGCATATTGAGGACTTTTTATCGCATCTCTCATTCTCGTACGGCCATTTCGAACAGGAGGAGCATTACAACCAGTTGGAGCAGCTGGTGCGCGAAAAAAGCAACGAGTATAAGGTGGATGTGCTCTATTATCTTTCGATACCCAGTACTTTGTATCAGCAGGTTATCTCACAAATTGCCGATTCAGAACTGCCGACTGCGGGTGAGGGGAGCCGAATTATCATCGAAAAGCCCTTTGGAAAAAACCTGGCTACTGCTTTGGAGCTGAACAGGACGGTGAATCGCGCGTTTCGCGAAGATCAGGTGTTTCGTATGGATCATTACCTAGGCAAAGAGACGGTTCAGAATATTATATTTTTTCGTTTTGCAAACAGTGTCTTTGAACCCCTTTGGAACAGTAACTTCATTGACAGTGTGCAGATTACCGTAGCAGAAGATATAGGCGTAAGCAGAAGAGGACGTTTTTACGAGAAAACCGGAGTCATCCGTGATATTTTCCAGAACCACATGCTGCAGGTACTGGCCCTAATTGCAATGGAGCCCCCGGCGGAGTTTAATTCCAAGCAGGTACGCGATGAAAAGGTAAAGGTAATGCGTTCCCTCCGCCCAACAGCGTACCAGAATGTAGGGGATGTCTCAGTGGCAGGTCAGTACAGCGGCGGAGAGCTACACGGCGAACAGGTAAAGAGTTATCGGGAAGAGGTAAACGTTGACCCAGAAAGCACTATGCCCACCTACTTTGCAGCTAAGCTGCATATCGACAACTGGCGATGGGCGGGGGTTCCCTTTTATGTAAGAACGGGAAAGCGCCTGCCGCGACGGGTGACCGAGGTGGTAATTCGCTTTCGCCAGCCTCCGCTTAAACTGTTTCGGGACGATTGTAAACCCCTGGATGCCTCCCGGCTGGTGCTGACTATTCAGCCCGAAGAGAAGATCAGTTTTCTTCTCGGGGTAAAATACCCCGAATCAAGTAATTTAATTGTCCCCGTCAATATGGATTTTAAGTACAGCGATTACTTTGACAGAACCTATGTATCGGCCTATGAGAGGCTTCTGCGGGATTGTCTGACCGGCGATCAGTCCCTATTTGTGCGACAGGACGGGGTCGAGGCTGCCTGGGAGTTTGCCGATCCCTTTGTATCCTGGTGGGAGGACTGTGAGTGTGCTGAGTTCTATCCTCCGGGCAACTGGGGCCCCCAGGGGGCGGAAGACTTTATCAAAAGGGATGGACGCTCCTGGGCCACTGAATGAATACTGAATGAATACCTGGAATGAAACCGGAGGGGCTTGCAATATCGGCTCGGCTGGGTAAGAATGGGCCCAAAGGAGTTGCTGTTTATATGCCGGAAAAGATGCGTAAAGTTCCTCCACATGTAGTAAAAAAGGAGGAGGCTGGACATGTTTACTATACTGTGTACTGGTCCCCCCTCCGTAAGGCCGAAAAATTCGATATAGTGAGGCATGTGCCGGCGATGGCCGGTATTTTTGAGCTTTATTATATGGACGAGAACGAACGTATCCGTCGGATGTGCATTTCCAGAGCTTGGTACGGTGGTTTGCGTTCAAAGCTTAGGCATGACACCGACCCCGAATTGGTAATGGATAAGAATTGGCGTAAAATTCTAGACAAATATAAATGTTACTATCGTTATACGCTTACCAACAGTATGGATGATATGTTGGATGTACTGCATTTCTTTTCGAAGATGTATATTCCGGAGCAGCCTGTACCTCAGGATTCAGGCCGTTACCAGAAGATCTTTCTTGAAGAGATTTCTCCAGACAAAGTTGTCACAATCTAAGGAGGTGTCGAATGCGAAGGTTAAGTATTGGAATGGTGCTCGTGCTATGTATCAGTGCTGCCGGATGGTCACAAACAAATGCCGGTGAACTATTTGAGAAGGCTGACGAGTTGTATAAGGCTGAACAGCACCAAGAGGCCGCGGAAGCTCTAGAGAAGGCGGAACAGCTTGTAAGCTCAGATACTGAAAAGGCGGAACTGTATTGGCGCCTCTCGCGTACTACCCTTAATTTGGCGGATGAAGCAGAGCGAAATGGTGCATCCGCAGACCAGCTGCTTGAAGAGTTTGAAAAAGGGGAAGCCCTGGCAAACCGGGCATTGGAGTATGACAGTGATAATCACCACGCCTACTATTGGCGGGGATCGAATATAGGGCGCTGGGGCCAGACCAAGGGTGTGTTAAATAGTCTGATGAAGGCCGGCCCGATGCGGGACGACATTGAAAGGGCCGTGCGCAGCGACAGCGCCCATGCCGATTCTTTCTACGTATTGGGCATGCTGTATGCTTCGGTGCCAAAGTTGATTTCATTTGGGAATAAGGAGTACGCTGTTTCTTACAGCCGGCGGGCAATAGACGCCTACCGGGGCGATAAAACCAAATACTCCTACTACCTGAAACTCGGGGATCACCTCTACCAACGGGATTGGAACAGCCGAAAGCGACAAAAAGAGGCGCGTAAAATGGCCGACGACTTCTCCGAGGCCAGTGATCCGGTAGAGCGGTATAAGTACTTCACTGCTGCCTTCGATCTTGCAAAGTCTCAACCCTATAGTCGCGGCGGTGTAGAGGATATGTCCGATCGGGAAGAGGCGCATGCGATTATGGAGTGGATTGTGGATGAGCTGAAAAGCAAATCTACCCTACTACCTAGTGAGAAAGATAATCTTGAAGATGCCCAGGCCTTTCTATCTGAGTGGGGTTAATATTTATTCTTGAGCTTCCTCGCCTCGGCTGGAAAACCGCTTCTCTTCGCGTTTTTTCATTTCGGGTACCGCATCAATCAAACTGGCTTTCTCTATACGGCTGCCCTTTGCCCGTATAGAGTTGACCACTTTTTCCACTTTTTTCTGGCGGTCGTAAGGGTCGGAAAAGAGCTCCTGCTGCTCAGGTTGCTTGTCGGCGGTGAATACGCTGGAGACTCCCACTCCGATCAGGCGGATCTCTTGTTGCCGGCTCCAGCGCTTTTGCAGCAGCGAGAGGGTAATGTCAAAGAGTTCTTCTGCCGAATAGAGGGGGCGACGCAGTCGTTTCTGCGCGGTGGTGGTGGAAAAGTCGCTTAAACGGACTTTGATAAAAACGGTGTAACCGATTTTATTCGAGTTTAACAGGCGAAACATGATTTGGTGGGAGAGATCGAGGAGTACCTGTTTTATTACTTCCGGGTCGCGGGTATCCTGCTCGAAGGTTACCTCTCCAGAAATTGATTGGCTTTTGGTTTCCTGCTGTAAAATACCCGGATCTATCCCCCGGACGACACGATGAAGATACTCGCCGCCGGCTTTTCCGAATAACCGGCACAGGGAGGCCTTTTTTATCTGCCGCAGCTCTCGGGGCGTGGTGATATTCAGTTCGTGGAGCCGCTCAAGGCTTTTCTTGCCGACTCCCCAGAGGTCTCCCAGTTTTAGACTGTCGATAAACTGTTCTTCCTGGCCCGCAAGAACTCTATGAAGACCGTCGGGTTTGTCATAGTCCGAGGCCAGTTTAGCTAGAAACTTGTTGGCGGCAATTCCTATGGAAATAATCAGACCGGTAGTTTGGGTGACCCGCTTTTTTATCAGAGCCCCCGCCTCTTCAGGGGTGCCGAACAACCGCTCTGTACCGGTCATATTCAAAAATGCCTCATCCACCGATATTTGCTGGATCTCTGGTGTAAACTCTTCAAACATAGACATTATACCGCGGCTCACTTCCTGGTAACGGCTCATCCTGGAGGGAAGAAAATTGCCGTGGGGGCAACGGCGATAGGCCTCTGAGATTGGCATCGCCGAGCGCACACCGTAGGTACGGGCCTCGTAGGAGCAGGCGGAAACGACCCCTCGAGTGCCCGGGCGGGCTCCGATAATAACTGGTGTGCCCCGCAGTTCAGGATTATCCTGCTGCTCTACCGCTGCGTAGAAGGCATCCATGTCTACATGAAAAATTATTTTTTCCATATCAAAACTTTATAGACCGGTGGTTAGCGATGCTTCAAGCTTATCCAATACTTGCTGTACCTCCTGGTTCAATTCTGTTTGTGTGCGGCGTTGTACGATAGTTCTTAAAAGGGAGGGTTTTACCTCCCGAAGCAGTCCCAGTATAAAGCCTTCCTGGTCCGATCCGGCGGCCATGTCTATCAGCAGCTCCACTGCTGCATCGCTTTCAAGGCGCGAGAGGGCATAGGCAATTTTAGTATAAGTTCCGCCGTCCTGGGTGTTATCAAGAACAGTACCGGCAATCCCGACGGTTTCGTCAGAGCCGGCATCACCCAATAGGCGTACCGCCTCGGTCATTATTTCGGTGTTTTCACTGCGTTTCGCCATTCCCGCAACTGTATTAACCGCATCAGCATCCATGGCGCCAATTGATCTGAGAGCCTGCAGGGCTGCAAGGCGCAGGTGCTGTTCTTCTCCGGGCGAGGCGCTTTGCAGCAGCGCATCTATCACTTCCGGCTGGTCTGCGGAGAGCTGGGCCAGAGAATCGATCGCATAGTAGCGAAGCATTGAGTATTCGGGAGCTTGCAGCTTGAGGGTGGTCAACAAGGTTTTGTACACTTCGAGCTGGGCATTCTCGGTTCGCATTGCCCCCAGAGCCCTGACTGCATTGATGCGTACTTGCACCGGTTGAGTTTCGCTGGTCACCAGTTTCTGTATTTCACCTACAATCCGGGCGTTCCCCTGGGGTCGTATGCGATAGAAAGCCCAAGTTACGTTTTTGAGTACCTCCGGATACGGGGTTTCGAGCATTCTCAGAAGGGTAGTAAGCGCCGCCTCATCGGCAACTTCTGCAATTATTGAGGTGGCTTGCTCCAGAAACAGACTGTCCTCCGACTGCAGCACGCTGCGGCTCAGGTTTGAGATAACGGTTTGAGAATCCCGTTGGTACTGGTTAAGCAGGGCCTGCCGGGCTGTAGTGCGCACCTCCTCGTTTTCATCGTTGAGATATGTAATAATCGAGGGCACTCCCCGCGACCCGTTATCGTTCATCCCCACCGCCCGTATAATCTCCTGTTTGAGCGTACTCGAGGTGCTGGGTTCATCCAATATGTTGATGAAGGTGGGGATAGTGGATGCATCGTTCAGTGCGTTTAGGCTGCGAACCAGGGTAATTTTTACCTTTTCGTTGGGTTCATTCTTCAGCAGAGGAAGCAGTTCGCTGGTGGCCATGCGGGCTCCGAAACCGGCTATACCTTCAACCGCTACTCCTCGAATTTCCGGAGACTCATGGGAGAGGTAGTCCGAGAGTACCGTAAATATTTTGCGGTTGCGGCTGCCCTGAGAGGCAAGATCCGCCAGAGACTTTACAATAGTGGCCTCCTGCTTCTCAGGAACATTCTCCGGAACGTCAGTTTCGCCCTCTTGTTCCCCCCCTTGGACATCAGTATCCGGGAGGAGGGAGAGTAGGTACTCGGCACTGTCTTCGCCGCCGACTTTGCCCACTGCCCGAATCAGGGAATACTGGTATTCACCGGGTTCGGAAGTTTTGAGTGCAGACATAAGGATAGACCGGGCCTGGGTATTACCGATCTCGCCAAGTGCCGCGGCCGCTTCGGCCTGATAGGCGGTGGAGTCGAGCAAGTTTGTCAGATACGGCAGGGAACTTTCCGCCTGCATACGTCCGAGGGTATTTATAGCCGCCTTGACTCGCTGCTGGTTTTCCTCACCATTGGAAAGAATGGTGTGAACCATCGCGCTTACCAGTAAATTGCGGTCCTCGGTGCCGATTGGAGGCAGGGGATACCCGGCCTCTATCATTGAAAATAGACTCTCCCGGGCATCAGAGAACTGCTGTACATACTCTTGCTCTTCCTTCTTGTATGCATGGAGCATAGTTGCGATATAGCCGGACATCTCTTCGTACGCCCTGCGCAGGGCAGAGGGGGTGAGGTAAAGGTCGTCGGCCCCGAACTCGCGCTTCTGTTCAATTATCTCAGCCATGCGCATTTCGTAGGAAAGTGCAATTATTTCGGCAATTTGCCCCTCCGCATCGGATAAGACAGTTTGAATTTCCTCCAGTTTGGCAACCGGAAAAAAACGGAACTGTTCAATAATAAAATCCAGTACTTCCTGCACTTGCAGAACCCCATCCTGAACCAGAGATTCAGAAACCTTTTCATCCATATCCTCAAGGCGGTCCATAGATCCATTTGAGTTTAGGTCGATGTATCCCTCTGAGAGTTCAGGAAAAAGTTGAGAAAAATCATTTCCCAGGGGAGTATCAACAATCGAAATGGACCATACCGGTACCACAGTACAGAGGATGGCTATAAAAGCAAACAAAAGTGATCGGTGTCTTTTCATAGCTTCCAATCCTACTTTAAGGTACAGGCGGTGTCAATTAAGGTAGCTACGAGTTAATGCTAGTTTGAGCTATGCAGGGGGATAGATTGTAGCGCCTGCAGATGGTATTCAATATCGAAGCGACTACGGTCAAGCTGAGTAGTATAGGGCAGGGAATACACCTCTGCCGCAATTTTCAGTACCCCCTTCAGTTCTTCCGGTACTGTGAAGCTGAAGCTAAAGGGGTTGCGGGGGAATCTGCCGATATGAAATTGCAAGGTATTTGGGTCACGCAGGGGTGAAACGGGAAAATCGGAATCGTACAGGGTAATTGATGCCTCTGAAGAAAGAGTTACCTGGAGATCTTCGATCGGAAAGGGAGCTGTAATCTCTAATATATAGGTTGTCCTCCCCAAAAAATCTTGGCCGTTGATGGTAATATCCAACAGGGGAGCTTGAAAGGGCAGTTCTTTACGGGTCTCTCGGCTATCGCTCTCAACCTCCACGGCTTTACCGTTCTCTTTAGCAGTGGCCAGTGGGGAGCTGCCGTAGGTGAAGTCGCCTAAAGGCTCGCTGCTTTCGAAGTTCAAGGTATGGCGATTCCGGATAGCATCGATCTGCTCGTACACCTGTAGGGGGCGTCGGCTGCCGGGGCTGAGGGAGTAAAAAAACAGCAGGTATACTAAAAGCGCGATACTCAGTGTTCCAAACAGTAAGTCAAAGGCCAGGGTTATGCGTCGGGTGTATGACTGAGCAGGATGGTGGTACAGAACCCTCAAGCGTAAAATAAATAGCATGTAAGGCAACATGTGAAATGCGATCAACAGGTTGCCCTGTATCCGGGAGAGCAAAATAAGGTACATAGCGCGGCTGGATCCAGTTTGAAATATTGTAAGCAGGATACCTATGATGAAAGCAATTGACAGTATCAGATATATAAACTTGGTAAGCCGGCGCCGGACAACTGTAAATAGGAATCCCAATATAAAAATTGCTGAGCCGTACAGAGTAAGGGAGAGATTATATGTGGTAAGTATCAGCACATTGAGTAGTAAAAAAAATAGACCCGCGGCGGAATAGAAGCTTCCTCGAAGTCGGGTAAAGTGAAATGGGGTGGTAATCCGGTGGCTAAGGGCAAACAAAAACCCCGCAATACTGATTTTCAACAGCAGCAGCAAGAAGGGCTGCTGCTGCCATAGTAAGTTATACTGCCGGTAGAGGGCAATGCCTTCCAGCACTATTGTAGCCAGGAGCAGGTACAAAAACATCAGAGCTATAATTATCGGGAGTACCCAGCTATTGCGCCGCATTGAGCCCAGGTAGCGGTAAAAGCGTTTTCGACGAAAAAAGGGATAAAGCAGCACCGCTGAAAATAACACCAAAATAATAATAATATACGAGAACTCTGGAATAAGCAGTGTATACGTACCCAGCTTATATAGAATGTAATGCTTATCCCACTGGTCCGGGATTTCCTCAGGGTAGGATTGCACATAATTTATTAGGAAACTGTGTAGCTCTTCGATATTTGTATTTTCTTCGGTCGCGACCGAAGCTTCCGATGTCGGCTCCCCGAATAGGTGAAGGGCGGGCAAATCAGCTTCCAAAAAGGGATCTATCCGAGTAGTAGTTTCATTAAAGCCCATCTGATACAAGTTGAAGCGGATTGTTGAAAATTGAAAAGCTACTTGATTTTTTAGAAGTGAATTGCTTGTGTACTCTACAAACCATGCAGGTGCTACAATCCCGCTGCCGGCTGCCCGTAAATCGATTTTAAAGTCTGACGTGGGGATGGTGAAATAGAGCACCTGTGAAGTGGTTTCAGAGTGGTATTTTTCCAGAAAGGCTCGGGTTCCAAGTTTGTACTCATTCGAGCGTCCGTACTCAGCTCCCATAAAAAGTACATGAACATTCTGTGTAAGGCTCATCTCAGATAAGCTTCTGCAGAGCTGAAGGGCCAGGGTAAGGCCGGCTGCACCGCTCTCCTTCTGAGGAGCATCCATTGGATGGTTTACGGGAAAAATGAAATAGAGATCGTTATTTGATGTTCCTTGAAAGTTGGCTTCAACTATTGAAGAAAAGGAATGAAAGTTTTCAAACCCGCCCAAATCTATGCGCCGAAAATCTATATTATTTTTATCCAGTTCATTGATAATGTAGTTGAATGTCTGTTTTTCATTTTCGCTATTTTCAAAACGGGGATAGTTTCGGTAAAAGGTGTGCACATCCTCTAATGTATGGTAGGATGAAGGGAATGGTAACGCTACCGAAACAGTGAGCGGGATGAGTAGGCTTAATACAGTGATGAATACAAATTTTTTTATTAACATCTAAATTCACCTTACGGGAATTACTGTTTTCAAGTCAAGCTTTATTTGAATTTATACATATAGAATTGAGGGCGTATGGAAGTATTAAAAGAGATCTCTGATTGGGTAACCATCTCCAATTTTAAGCCGGACAGTATTCCCCAGGAATCGCTTGACCGTGTTGTTTCTGCTGCTCAGCGGGCTCCCTCAGCCAAAAATCGTCAGCCCTGGCGCTTAGTTGCAGTGAGAAAAGCGGATGTGCGAGAGAAGATTTATACTGCTGCCTATATGGAGGAGCACGTTGGGAAAGCTCCGGTAATAATTGCAGTGTGCACTACAAATGTAGATTATAAAATGCCCAACGGCCAACTTGCCTATCCGATTGATATCGGCATTTCCCTGGCCTTCATGATGGTTCAAGCCCGGGCTGAAGGTTTAGGAGCTCACACAATTACCACCTACGATGAGGAACAGGTTCGACAGGTCCTCACGGTCCCATATCAAATGCGGGTGGTGGCTCTGTTGCTATTAGGGTATGCCGAGGAAACACCCCTGCAGCGCGAGCGTCGTCCCCTCGATCAACTGCTATCCTACGATCATTGGTAGAGGCTTACTCGCGAGTGTAGTGAAGTGCAGTCCGCTGCTGATATCGCTCAATTCCCAATTCAATCAAGGTAGTAATCAGAGCCGGATAGCTTAATCCTGTGTGCTCACAAAGTTTAGGAAACATACTGATGCTGGTAAAGCCGGGTATGGTGTTGATTTCGTTTAGAACCACACCATTTTCTTCGGTTACAAAGAAGTCCAGCCGCGCAAAGCCTTCGGCATCGGCGCTCACATAAGCTGCTACCGCCAATTCCTGGACGGCGGCGCTGATATCGGAGGGCAGCTGTGCAGGAACTTTCAGCAGTGCACCTTCGGGATCTAGGTACTTTGCATCGTAATCGTAGAACTTGTGTTCGTGGGTCGGTACAATTTCGCCTACCGCATATGCATCCGGGTATTGATTACCCACGACCGAACATTCAACTTCGTGACCGGTTACTTCCGGTTCAACTAAGGCTTTCGTATCAAACTGAAAGGCTGTCTGCAGGGCAGCCTGCAGTTCGGCTCGGTTAGTGCTGCGGGTGACTCCGACTGATGAGCCGGAACGGGAGGGTTTTACAAACAGGGGAAAGTCGAAGCGCCCTAAAATTCGGTCGATTAGCGCAGACTGGGTGGTAGAGCTATCAAGCTCACGATGTTGAACCTCTACAAAGGGGATTGTCGACAGCCCAGCCTCAAGCCAGACCCGTTTTACCATGGCCTTATCCATACCAAGACTGCTGCCCAGAACACCAGCCCCCACATAGGGAATATCGGCTACCTCAAGCAATCCCTGCACCGTGCCGTCTTCGCCGAAAGTACCGTGCAGCACTGGGAATACCGCCGCTAACTCAAGCCGTCCGGTGCCGGTCCACAGCCCCTGACCCGGCAGGACACTTACTAGAAGCTTCGGATCGGTATTAAGTTCCAGGCTGGAGCCGTCTTCCGACAAGCGAGGTTCAGGCTGCAGATACCAGCGGCCGTCACGATCGATACCTATTAGTACCGGCTCAAATTTTTCCTGGTCGATATGGGAAAATACCGAAGCCGCTGACCTCAGGGATACCTCGTGCTCACCTGATTTTCCGCCGAATAAAATACCAATTCGTAATGTATCCATACTGTCTCTCCCTGTTAACCTATTAAATATGGGGCTTGTAGTCGAGCCGGCGCAGCTGCTCTCGGGCAACTGTTTCTTCATCCCAGGGGATGGGGCCATCTGCGTAAATAATACTGCCCTCGTGGCCCTTTCCTAAGAGTACTACTAAATCGCCCTTGTTCGCCAGTGTAAATGCGTGGCGAATGGCCGTAGGACGATCCTCAATTAAAAACAGTTCATGTTCCCGCTGCATAGACCCGCAGCCGGCGGCTACATCTTCCAGAATATCCAGTGGAACCTCTCCGCGAGGGTCTTCATCGGCCAGCACAATGATATCGCAATACCCGGCGGCAATTTCGCCTAGCTGGCTGCGCTTTTCAATATCTCGCTCCCCGGCGGAGCTAAAGACTGCAATAAGCTTCCCCGTACCAACCTGGGTGCGCAGGGCGGGAAACAGCTTGCGGAATGAGCCTGGAGTGTGTGCATAATCGACAATAACCTGAAAGGGCTGGCCTTCATCCACCGGCACCATGCGCCCTTTGATGGGTTTGAGTTCTGCAATGAGGGGAAAATAGCTCTGCAGGGATTCTCCGGGCAGATGCCCTAGGGCTAGCAAAGCGGCTAAGCTGTTTTCCACATTAAAGCGGCCCGGTTGGGGCAGCTTAACACGGGTTTGAATCGGTTGTTCTGCAGTGTCTGCAACACTTGCTTTACTGCTTATCAAGAAGGATTGGCCCGCCGGGCTCTCTTCTATGTCCGAGGCGGTGAGGTCTGCGGTTTCCTGTGTTTCCTGTGTTTCCTGTGTTTCCGGGCGTATTCCATACAAATACACGGGACATGCCGCCGCATCGATAAAGGCCTGTCGCTGGGGCTCATCGGCATTTATAACCGCGATCCCCTTCTGCGGCGGAAGAGCCCGAAATAGGTTTGCCTTGTCGTCGATGTACCGTTCGAGGGTTTTGTGAAACTCCAGGTGCTCGTGACTGATGTTGGTAAGCACTCCTACATCAAACTTTACATCCCCAAGGCGGTTGTTCAAGGGCGAGAGGCCGTGGCTGGTGGCCTCGACCACCGCATGGGTGCAGCCATTCTCACGCATAGCGCGCAGGAGCCGGTGTATTTCGGTGGCCTCGGGGGTTGATTGGCGCAGATAGTTTTTCTCTGCTCCCCGGCCTAAATCAAATTGAACTGTAGTAAGCAGCCCTGCGGGCTTGCCGCTTAATTTCAGCAGCTGCTGTATGAAGTAGCTGGTGGTACTTTTTCCGTCGGTTCCGGTTACCCCTATAATCGTCATTTCTGAAGAGGGGTCATCGTAAAACCTGCAGGCAATCGGCGACATAGCCCTGCGGCTGTTCTCTACCCGCAGATAGGTGACATCCCGGGCGTAGGTGGAAAGCGGTTCGCTATGTACCACTGCTGCGGCACCCTGGGCAAGAGCTTTTTCTATGAAATCGTGGCCGTTGCTATGAAGCCCATTCAAGGCAAAAAACAGACTGCCCTGCTGTACCTCGCGGCTGTCATAGGCAAGGTCGATGATCTGCGGATTGGATGTGCCGTGTTGTTCAATTATATTGATCTTTGCAAGTAAAGCTGTTAGTCTTTTTCCGGTCATGCCGGAATGGTATCAGGCCCTCAGCCTTTCGACAAGTGATGGGGCCTTTGTTTCTACAGATTAT
>Ga0102938_10002974_pt1 | contig 12707 bp, 10 predicted proteins | sample SalPonR2_B_D2_MG_FD_84516 | JGI IMG/M metagenome (GOLD analysis project Ga0102938, IMG submission 84516) | Salt pond soil microbial communities from South San Francisco under conditions of wetland restoration - Salt Pond MetaG R2_B_D2_MG | ecosystem: Environmental > Aquatic > Marine >... | reverse complement strand
GGGAGGCGCCGCCGGCACCGGCAAGAGCACGCTCGCCACCCGGCTCGCCGTGCGCCTCGACATCACGAGGGTGGTCACGACCGATGCGATCCGCGACGTCCTGCGCACCGTGGTCCCCGACGTGGTGCTGCCCGAACTGCACGCGTCCACGTTCGAGGTCGTCGCCCCCGACTCGCCCGACCCGTTCGCCGGGTTCGACCGGCAGTGTCGCGCCGTCGGAGCTGCCGCCATCGCCGTCGCCGACCGGCTCGCCGACGAGCACCGCCCCGTGATCGTCGAAGGGGTGCATCTCCTCCCCGGCGAGATGACGGCCGCACTGGCCGACCATGCCGCCGCCCCGGTGGTGGTGGAGCGGCTGATCGTCCAGGCCGACCGCGCACGGCACGCCGACCTCCTCCAACGACGCGAGATCACCGAGCCGTTGCGTCGCGGCGACCGCCATCTCGCCGGGTTCGACCGCATCCGGTCGATCCAGGACCACCTCGTGGATGCCGCGGTCCGCTTCGGCGTCCACGTCGTCGACGGCGGCGAGGCCGGAGACCTCACCCAGGACATCGTCGACGAGATCGTCGAACGGCTGGCCGGCGCTCCATCGAGCGACACCAGCCGAAGAGACACCGGCCGATGAGCGGACTCGACATCGCCACGCGCGAACGGGCGAGGCACGCCGACCTGCTGGTCCTCGACGTCCACGGCGTGATCTTCGACAATCCTCTCGGCGGCTTCCTCGACGACGTCGGCACCGGGACGGGCGAAGGGCCGGCATCGCTCCGTCGCCGCTGGGTCGACACACTCCGACGACCGTTCTGGGAGGGCCGCCTCACCGAGGCGCAGCTGTGGGACGCGCTCGCACCGGGCGCCGATCACGGCGAGTTGCGCACCGATCTCGAACGCCGTTACGGCACGGGGCCCTGGTTCGACTTCGTGACGAGTCACAGCGGAACGATGTGGCTGCTGACCAACCATCGGAGCGAATGGCTCCATCCACGGCTCGACCGCTTCGGGCTCGCCGGGCGATTCGACCGCATCATCGTGTCGGACCGCATCGGGGCCGCCAAGCCCTCGCGCCGAGCGTTCTCGGCGGTGATCGGTGTGCCGGGTGCGTTCTTCGTGGACGACAGCCGGCGCAACGTGTCTGCTGCCCGGCGCCTGGGTGTCGATGCCGGTCTCGTGACCGGGAACCCCTGACTGCGGGTCGACCTCGTTGCAGCGATCGACAACCGGTTCACTCCGACGAGGAGTCGACCTCGTTGCGGAGATCGCGCCCGGACAGCAAGCGCCCCAGGTTGTCGAAGAAGATGTCGACCACCCGGCCATCGGTGCCGTCGCTCGAGCCCGAGTTGTGCGGGCTGACGATCACGTTCGGCAGGTCCCACAGCGGGTCGTCCTGCGGCAGGGGTTCGGGGTCGAACACATCGAGGCCCGCACCGCCGAGCCGCCCCTCGGTGAGCGCCGCTGTGAGCGCCCCCTGGTCGACGAGTTCGCCCCGACCGACGTTGACGAACACGGCATCGGATCGCATCGCGTCGATCACGTCGGCGGAGAAGATGCCCCGCGTGTCGGCATGCAGCGGCAGAGCAGACACCACGGCATCCACGCCGGAGACCACGTCGGCCAGCTCGTCGAGCGGACGCACACGGCACGGCTCGTCGCCACGCGCCGAGCGGCGCACGACCACCGGATCCATCCCGAACGCCGTGGCGAGCCGGACGACTTCCTGCCCGATCGGCCCGTAACCCACCACCGCCACCGACTGGCCGCGCAGCTCACGGAACGGCGCCGGTGACCACTCGTGGGCGGTCTGGGCCCGGAGCCACCCCGGCAGGTCGCGGCTGAGCGCCAACAGGTACAGCATCACCGTGGCGGCGATGGGCGGTGCGCTGGCGCCCGAGGACGTGGTGAGCCGCACGCCCCGCTCGGTGAACATCGCGAACACCGGGCTGTCGACACCGGCCGACATCGAGTGCAGCCACCGCAGGTTCGGGGCACCGAGCGCCACCTTCATGAACGAGGCCGCCCGTTCGGGCCAGGCGTCGCTCGAGAAGAACGCCAGCGTGATCCGTTCGACGTCGACGTCGTCGACCACGCCGCCGGCCGTGAGCTGGACCAGATCGACGCCGGGCGCCACGGCGGCGAGCCGATCACCGTGGGCATCGACGAACGTGTCGGTGCAGAACAGGACGTGCGGCGGGGATGACGAGGCGTCGGTCATCGCCCGAGTGTGTTCAGGCGGTGAGCTCGTCGACGAACTCGGAGAACACGTCGGCGTAGCGCATGGCGTCGTCCTCGCTGTGCATCACCGAGATCAGCCACTGCTCGTCGAGGCCCGGCGGCAGCAGGATGCCCCGGTTGATGCCGTGCATCCACTGGGCGAACGCCAGGTCGAAGTCGGTTGCCTTGTAGTCGCGGTAGTTCGTCACCGGCTCGGGTGACCAGGTGATGCAGCCCTTGGCGCCGAACTCGACGGTGTGCGCGGGCAGCCCGGCATCGTCGATGATCTGCTGACACGCCCCGACGAGCCGATGGTTGCGGGCGATCGCCTCACCCACCGCCTCTGCGGTGCACGCCTCGGTGAGAGTGGCCTTGGCAGCAGCCATCACCAGCGGGTTGCCGTTGTAGGTACCGAGGTGCAGCACCTCACCGGTGGTGATGAGATCCATGTACTCGGCCTTGCCGCCGAAGGCGCCGACCGGGAAACCGCCGCCGATCGACTTCGCCAGGGTGATGAGGTCGGGAGTGACGCCGAGCGCCTTGGTGGCGCCACCGACACCCGCCGTGATGCCCGTCTTCACCTCGTCGAAGATCAGCAGGGTGCCGTACTTCGAGCAGATCTCGCGGACCGCCTCCAGATAGCCGGGCTGCGGGAGGCAGATACCGATGTTCTCCATCACGGGCTCGACGATGAACGCCGCGACGTCCTCGTTGCGCAGCACCCGCTCGAGTGCGTCGGCGTCGTTGTAGGGCACCACGATGACGTCGTCGATCGTGCCCTGGGTGATGCCGCCGGACTGGGGGATGGAGTGCGGGGCGTCGGCAGGTCCGGCGTCGGCCAGGTCGGGCTTGTTCGAGATCATCACCTCGTCGTGGTGGCCGTGGTAGCCGCCCTCGACCTTCACCAGCTTCTCCCGCTTGGTGACGCCGCGGGCCAGCCGGATGGCGTCCATGGTCGCCTCCGTGCCCGAGTTGGTCGGCCGCCACATCGGGAAGCCGTAGCGCTCGGCGAGCAGCTCGGCGACGTCGGCGTCGAGCTCACAGGGGGTGACGTACAACGTGCCCTCGCTGAGCTGCGCCTCGACCGCCCGCTTCACGGCCGGATGCATGTGCCCGGCGAACAGCGCACCGAAGCCCATGTCGTAGTCGACGTACTCGTTGCCGTCGACGTCGACCATGTGCGACCCGGATGCGTGCCGCACCACGATCGGGTGCGGGTCGTAGGCCTGGAAGCTGGAGGGCACACCCGCGGGCAGCACCTTGCGGGCCCGTTCGGTGGCGGCCTGGGACCCCTTCGTTCGTTCCGAGTAGATCACCAGCTCGCGCTCGGTGATCTCCTTCGCCCTTGCCACGAGCTCGGACGTGTGCGTCGAGTCGGTCACGGACATGAGTTATCGATCTCCTGTTGGTGGTGGACCGACCGGTGTCGGCCCGCCCCCCAGCGTACGTGCTGCTCCGCCGGACGTGCTGCTTCGTCGGTCGTCGACGTTCCCGGCAACAATGATCCTGTGCCCACGAGATGTTGCATCCGGTGTCTGACACCGGATGCAACGGTCGGGGCGCCGCCCGCACCGGCCCGTCCGGCACACCGTCGACACGACGTCGCCGCCAGCAAGGAGACACCATGAGGACAGCTGCCACCGAGATGCTCGACATCGAGTTCCCGATCTTCGCGTTCAGTCACTGCCGAGACGTGGTGGCGGCCGTGTCGAAGGCGGGCGGTCTCGGCGTGCTGGGCGCCGTCGCCCACTCGCCCGAGCAGCTCGAGATCGACCTGCAGTGGATCGAGGACGAGATCGGTGACCGTCCCTACGGTGTCGACCTGATCGTGCCGGCCAAGTATGCAGGCGACGAGGGCGGCGGCTACAGCCTCGACGACATCCGAGCGCTGATCCCCGACACGCACCGCGAGTTCGTCGACGACATCCTGCGCCGCTACGACGTGCCGCCGCTGCCGGCCGACGACGACACGCGTTCGGGTACGGCGGTCACCGGCCACGACGGCAACGCCCCGTTCAGCGCCAACTCCGCCGGGCCGCAGCTCGAGATCTCCCTCGCCCACCGGACAGCGTTCGTGGCCAACGCACTCGGCCCGCCCCCGCAGTTCCTGATCGATCGGGTGAAGGAGGAAGGACGGCTCGTCGGAGCGCTGGCCGGACGCCCCCAGCACGCGGAACGTCACCAGGCCGCCGGCGTCGACCTGATCATCGCCCAGGGCTCGGAAGCCGGCGGGCACACCGGTGAGATCGGCTCGATGGTGCTGATCCCCGAGATCGTCGACGCCGTCGACATCCCGGTGCTCGGCGCCGGCGGCATCGGCCGGGGTCGCCAGATGGCGGCGGCGATGGCGCTGGGGGCGCAAGGTGTGTGGTGCGGCTCGGTGTGGCTCACCACCGACGAGGCGGAGACCCACCCGGTGGTGAAGGAGAAGTTCCTGGCAGCCACGTCGGCCGACACCATCAGGTCGCGGTCGCTGACGGGCAAGCACGCCCGCATGCTGAAGTCCTCCTGGACCGACGAGTGGGACCGCGAGGACACGCCCGACCCGCTCGGGATGCCGCTGCAGCCGATCCTCACGTCGGAGGCGCAGCGGCGCATCGCCCGCGCCGCACACACGCACGGCTCGGGAGCCGAGAAGCTCGCCAACTACTTCGTCGGCCAGATCGTCGGCACCATGAACCGGCCCAAGTCGGCCGGTCAGGTGGTGATGGAGATGGTGGAGGAGTTCATCGACACCGTCGAGTCGCTCGCCGGCCAACTCGAGTCCTGACCACCTCGTGTTGCATCCGGTGTCAGACACCGGATGCAACACGCCGCGCGCCCCGGCGACCCGCACCCAGCGTGCAAGATGGGTTCCGTGGCGGTGAACCCATCGGCGCCGGCGGCGAGCCGACCTGGACGTGACGGACGGGCGCGCGAACGGGCGCGCCCGGCCTTCGGCGACGGCTCCCGGGATCTGACCGACGACTCCGGGTCCACGACCGGCCTCGGCTACCAGCCGGCGCTCGACGGCCTGCGGGCCGTCGCCGTCGTCATGGTGCTGGCGTTCCATCTCGCGCTGCCCGGCGCCGACGGCGGCTACCTCGGCGTCTCGGTCTTCTTCACGCTGTCGGGGTTCCTCATCACGCGACTGCTGCTCGACGAGTTCGACCGCACCGGCACGATCGGGCTCCGCCGCTTCTACCGGCGGCGGATCCGGCGCCTGCTGCCGGCGTCGTTCCTCGTCGTCGCACTGGTGGTGGTGCTCGCTGCGTTCGACGCCTTCCCCGCGTCGAGCCGGATACGTGGCGGCACCCTCGCCGCACTCACCAGCACCTTCAACTGGTACGAGCTGCTGGGCGGACGCGACTACGCCGACCTCTTCCGGGCGCCGAGCCCGCTGGCCCACTTCTGGTCGCTGGCGATCGAGGAGCAGTTCTACTGGCTGTGGCCCCTGGTGCTGTTGGTGGTCCTGCCACGCATCGCCAGCCAGCGCCGGTTCGCCGTGATCGCCACGATGGCGCTCGCTGCGTCGATCAGTGCACCGGTGACTGCGGCGGTGTGGTCGTCGGCGGCCGCGTACTTCACCACCTGGACCCGTTCCGCCGAGATCCTCGTCGGCGCGGCGCTCGCCACATGGACCGCCCGGTCGAGGATTCCCGACTGGGTGGGACGGCTCGCCTGGCCGTCACTTGCCGCCGTGCTGGTGATCGGGGCGATCACACCCGCCGGCCGGGGTTGGCCCTACGACGGTGGTCTGCCCCTGTTCGCCCTCGTCAGTGCGGCACTGATCGCTGCGCTGCAGGCGCCGCCCGAGCGCTCACTGGGAGTGACCGCCCTGCTGTCGACGCGACCCGTGGTGTGGGTCGGCACCGTGAGCTACGGCATCTACCTGTTCCACTGGCCGGTGATCGTGTGGCTCACCGAGGACCGCACCGGCCTCGGACGTTGGTGGCTCGTGGCACTGCAGATCGCCGTGACGATGGTCGCCACCGTGGCGTCGTTCCTCCTGCTCGAACGACCGGTGCGCGCCGGCCGCGTCGCACCGTCCCGACTCGCCGGTGGCTTCGCCGCTGCGGCGGCGGCGACTGTGCTGGTGGCCTTCACACTGACACCGCAGCCTGCGCCGGCATTGCCCGATGCTCCCAGCGTGATCGTGGCGTCTGCGGCCTCGACGTTGCCGGCTCTCGACCCCTCCGACACCGCACCTGTCGCCGCCCCCGACGACACCCGGCCCGACGTGGCCACGACCGCTCCCACCACGACGGCGCCGGCGACGACCACGACGACCCTGCCGCCGGTGACCTCGATCGCGATCTTCGGCGACAGCGTCCCCGCCTGGCTCCTGCGTGACGCCGCACCGACGTTCGACCGCACCGACGTGGCGATCGCCAACGGAGCCATCCCCGCCTGCGACGGGATGGTCGACATGCCGACCGGGCGTGACCGCCGAGGCGACGAGATGCGCGTCCCCGACGACTGCGTCGACTGGACCGTCGGACATGCGCGGACGTTCGCAGCTGCACCCCAGCCGGTGGACGTTGCCGTGCTCGTGCTCGGGCAGGTGCCGATGGCCGACCGGTTCGTGGACGGCGACTGGCGCGGGCCCTGCGACGGCATCGACTGGTACCTCGACGACATCGACGCCCGGGTCGAGGATCTCCGGTCGCGTGGCGCCGTGCCCGTGGTGGCGATCCCGGCGCCGCCGGGCAGCGGCTCGAACTTCTTCTATCCGGGTGACGTCGACGCCCGGTCGGGATGCGTGCGCGAGCAGATGACGGCCTACGTCGACGCCCACGGCCTGTCCGCCGTCGACCTCGGCGACGCGCTCTGCCGCGGCGGGGACTGCGAGCAGCTGCGTACCGTCGACGGCGTGCACGTCGATCCCGAGTTCGCTCCCGAGGTGCTCGACTGGCTGCTCGACGAGACCATCGCCGCCGCCGGCGTCCGCTGACACTGCACGTGCCTGGTGTCCCGGGGGTCGGCGCCGTTCGGCGGTGTGAGCGACGGGGGTCACGAGGCACGACGGTGCTTTTCGATGCGGATTCAGGCAGCGTGGGGGCGTGAGCGAACGTGTCGACATCGCCGTCATCGGCGCCGGACCCGCCGGGGCGGCCACTGCGATCCGTGCCGCCCGATCGGGCGCGCGCGTGGTGGTCTTCGAAAAGGGTGCCCACGGACGCGACAAGGTCTGCGGCGACGGTCTCACACCCCGCGCCGTCGGGGCGCTCGACGAGCTGAAGATCCCGCTCGACGACGCCCACCACATCCGAGGCCTGCGGATGATCGCCGGTACGAAGGTGCGCGAGCTCGACTGGCCCACCACCGACCGGTTCCCGAACCACGGCGCGGTGTGGCCGCGCCGGCGTCTCGATGCCGCACTGATGGACGCCGCCGCCGAGGCCGGCGCCGAGCTCGTCTACGAGACCGAGGCCACGCCGATCCTCGACGACGCCGGTCGGGTGAGCGGCGTCGTCGCCGACGGGCGCCGCGTGGAGGCCGATCTCACGGTGGTGGCCGCCGGGGCCCAGGGGGCCGTCGCTCGTCTGCTCGGCGCCGATCGCGTCCCCGACGAACCGTTCGGACTCGCCATCCGCACCTACGCCGCCACGCCCCGCCACACCGACGCCCACCTCGAGGCCTGCCTGTCGTTGAAGGACGAGCACGGCACGGCGGTGCCGGGCTACGGCTGGATGTTCCCGGCCGGTGACGGCACGGTCAACATCGGCGTCGGAGCCCTGTCGACCATGAAGGGGTTCAAGAAACTGAACCTCAACACGCTCCTCGCGTCGTACCGGCACCTCGTCCAGCACGACTGGGACCTCGGTCCCAACCTCGAGCGTCCACGGGCATGGCGCCTGCCGATGTCCACGCAGCGGCGCCACGGTCCGGGTTGGGTGGCCATCGGCGACGCAGCCGGGTTCGTGAACCCCATGAACGGTGAGGGCATCGACTACGGCCTCGAGTCGGGCATGCTGGCCGCCGACCTCTGGCTCGACGATCCCGCCACCGCTCCCGCTCGCTACGACCAGCTCGTCGGCGAGCGCTTCGATGCGTTCCTACGCACCGGCCGCCGCTTCTCGTTCCTCATCGGACATCCGTGGATCCTGAAGCCGGGGCTGAGGCTGTCGGTGAGCACCGACGCGATCGCCAACATCACGCTCGCCGTGATGGGCAACCTCGTCGACAGTGCGACGCCCGGCGCCGCAGGCCGCGTGATGTCGATCGCCGACCGCACACTCGCCATCGCCGATCCGGTGCTCCGCCGGACCCGCGCCGCCGCCTGATCGCCGGCCGCCCACCCGGGCGACGGGGTTTTCGGCCGGATTTCCGGAAAGCTGGAGGGTGATGCCAGTCGAGGCGGACGCAACACCGGGACGTGGACGGCCCGCCCGACCGCGCACGGTCGCCATCGTGGCCGCATCGGTCGTGGGTGCCGTGTTGCTCGCCATGGCCTCCTGCGGCGCCGACGGCCCCGACGCCCCGGGCGCCGGTGTCAGCACGAACGACGACACGACGACGCCGACGGAACCACTCCCCTCCACGACTGCGCCGGCGCCGACCACCGATCCGGCCGACGGCGAGCCGGCGGGTTCGGAAGCTCCGACCAGCACATCGGGCCCCACGACCACCGTCGTGTCGCCACGCGAACCCGAGCCGGCGCCGCCCCGCACCGTCGACTCGATCCTGATCGCCGGCGACTCGATGGCACGCAGCCTCTTCCCGCCGATGCAGGCGGCCCTGGAGACCGACGGCACCGAGGTGCGGCTGCGCTGGGTGATCGGCACCGTCGTCGGTGACGAGATGTCGACGTGGCGCGAGGTCTTCACCGAGCAGAGCCCCGAGGTGGTCGTGGTCCACTTCATGCCGTGGGAGAGCGCCACCCTCCAACAGGGCGAGGTGATCGACGTCTCCGCCGACGACTGGGTCGACGAGTACGTCACCGACTGGGTCCGGCCGTGGATCGAACTGGCCACCGGGAGCGGCGGCACGATCGTCTGGGTCGGGCCGCCGCTGGCCGCCGATCCGGAACGGTCGGCCGAGCACCAGCTGGTCGGCGACATCTGGGTGGAGACCATCGAGCAGTGGAACGACGCCCTCCGACCGGACGACCCGCGACGTGTGGTGGTGGTGGACAGCGTTGCGTTCTCGGCCGGGCCCGACGGCTCGTTCTCCGCCGTGGACACCACGGTCGACCCGCCCGAACGGCTGATGAACATCGACGGCGTCCACTGGTGCCCCGCCGGTGCGGCCCGTCTCAGCGATCAGCTGATCAGCGAGCTGCAGTCGCTCGACATCGCCACTGCACGGGACGACACGCCCGACTGGCGGACCTCGCCGTGGGCCAACGACCCCGAGTCGGTACGCGCGTCCGAACCGAACTTCGGCGACGGCTTCGCCTATCCCCCCGGCGACTGCCCGGCACCGACCGCTCCCTGACCGCCCCCTCTCCGAGGGCGGAACACGACAGGCCAGGGCGGGACCGCCGCAGTCAGCGCAGTCAGCGCAGTCAGTCGACGTCCTGCGATCCGAGACGCCACGACGCCACGGCCAGGGCGACGACGGCGACCACGAGCGGCACGATCACGCCCACGGCGAGCGAGAAGTCGGCCAGCTCCAGGTCGGCGCCGGTGCGCTCCACCAGGATCGACCGGGTGTACTTGCGCAGCGCCACACGGGCGACGCCCGCACCGGCCTGCGCGATGAACCCCTCCCAGATCAGGATGTAGGCGAGGCCCCACACGATGAACCGTTTCAACCACACCCCGAACAACGTGAACACCCCGACGTAGCCGACCAGTCCGACGATCGTGGCCAGCAGGGCGCCGAACACGATGCCGTTGCCCGCTCCGGTGAGGAGCGCGGCGAGCACGACGGGCACGATCGTGATGGGTGCGGCGATCGTCATCGCCGCGAGCGCCGCCCCCACCACGACGGGCCATCGGTCGATCGGTCGCAGCCACAGGTACACGAGCGTCTTGTCCTCGCGGAGATCACCGATCGACGCTCCGGCGAACACCAGCGCCACGATCGGCAGGACCAACCCGAGGCCGATGCTGGCCACCAGGTTCACGGCGTCGTCGAGGGAGGCGTCGGCCGAGCCGAGGGCCCAACCCGACACCGGAGCGATCAGAGCCAGTGCGCTGAGCCCGATGATGCGTCCACGGCTGAGGAGCTGTCGCAGTACCACGCCGTACGCCAGCGCGATGGCTGCGGTGGGTGCGACGCGCCGCCGCACAGCCGGTCGGTCGTCGACGCTCATCGGCCCTCCACGAGGTAGCGGAACACCGACTCCAGGTCGTCGTCGAGCGGGTGCACCTCGGTGAGCCGCACGCCGAGTTCCACGGCGAGACCGGCGATCGCCCGTCCGAACGCATCGGCATCGAGCGTGTCCACCATCACCTGGTGGCCGTCCAAGGACACGGCTGCCGCCATCCCGCGCTCCATCAACGCCGCCGCCAGCCGGCGCGGGTCCGAACACCCCACCCGAATGCGGTGGGCCCGGTCGTCCATCAGCTCGCGCAGGTCCCGGTAGTCGCCGCGGGCGATCAGCCGGCCCTGTGCGATCACCAGCACCCGCGAGCCGATCCGGGCCACCTCGTCGAGCACGTGGCTCGACACGACCACACACCGGCCCTCGTCGCCGAGACGGTGGAAGAGCGCGATCATGTGGCGACGCTGCACCGGGTCGAGGCCGGTGAGCGGCTCGTCGAGGATCAACACCTCCGGATCGTTCACGAGGGCCGCCGCAACCTTCACCCGCTGCCTCATCCCCTTGGAGAACTGGCCGACGGGCTTGTGGCCGACGTCGGCAAGGTCCACGATGCGCAGCGCGTGTGCGGCGGCGGCCACGTGGTCGACCACGCCGTGGCTGCGGGCCGCCAGCTCGAGGAAGGCCGAGGCACCGAGGTGGTCGAACAGCGCATCCTGCTGCGGCACCAGCGAGATCCGGCCACGCACCTCACGGTCGGTCCGCGGATCGGCACCGAGCACCGACACGGCGCCGCGCGACGGCGGCGTCAGCCCGCACAGCATCCGGAACAGCGTGGACTTGCCGGCACCGTTCGGGCCGAGCAGGGCCGTGACCCCTTCGTCGATCGCGAAGGTCACGTCACTGACCGCCACCACCGACCCGAAGAACTTGGAGACGTGATCGACCACCAGCATCCCGGCGAGCGGCTCGATGGGCACTGCGGCCGTGGCCAGGGTCGGCGGCGGCAGCTCGCTCATCGGGCGATCACCAACCGGGAGTAGCGCCACCAGACCACCGTCAGCCCACCGACGACCCAACCGACGTTCACCAGCACCACCGGCAGCGTGGCGAGTTCGGGGAAGTTGCCGGGCTGGGCGAAGATGCGGAAGACGAGTTCGAACGGCATCGTGGACACGTCGAGCAACCGCCAGTTCGGCGAGAGTTCGGCACCCTCCACGAGGGCGCCGGCGAGGATCGGCGACGCCAGGATCAGCAGCACGATGCCGATCGCCGCGAACGCCCGGCGGTCGGTGAGGCTCGATGCAGCCATCGACACCGCCGCCAGCGGCGCCGAGATGGCCACGCCGGCGAGCACGATCCGCAGCAACACCAGCAACCAGTTCGCGACGCCGTCCGGGCCCTCACCCTCCACCGTGTAGCCCACCAGCAGCAGCAGGGGCGGGCCCAGCGTGACCAGGCCGAGCGTGGACCCGACGGCGATGGCCTTGGCCGCCAGGTAGGTGCCGCGGTGCAGCGGCGTCGACAGGTACATCGCCAGCATCCCGTTGCGACGATCGGACACCAGCACCTCGGGAGCCACCAGGGCGGAGAACAGCACGATGGCGAGGATGATGAAGCCGTAGTAGCTCGCGTAGTCGGCCACCTCTTCCGGCTCGAGGATGTCGCCCGGGATCAGCACGGCGATGCCGATGAACACGATCGCCGGTAGGTAGGCGATCACCACGGCGATCACGGGGAAGATCTTGTACCGAGCGGGTCGGCCGAGGCCGATGGTCGACCGGATGCTCTCCCAGGCGACGCTCCGCACCGCACCGGCCACGCCCGAGCGTCGACCCTCGTAGCGTTGGAACCCGCGCTCGGCGATCTGTGCGTCGCCGCGGCCGCTCACGAGTCGCCTCCGGTGTCGGCCGGCGAACGGTACGGCGGCTGGCGGGGCGGCTCGTCGCCGAGCTGCCCGGGCGCAGGTGCGACGGGCTCGGCGAAGATGTCGTCGAGAGTACGGCGGTGGCGGCCCAACCGGCGGAGTCGAGCACCCGAGTCGGCGACAGCGCGTGCCGCCAGGTCGAGCAGTTCGTCGTCGCCGAGACCGCCGGCAGACAGCACGGGGCCGTTGCGGCGCACCGTGGCACCGGCGCCGACGAGCCGCCGTTGAACGTCGGCGACCGAGTCGGGGCGGTCGGGGACCTCGACCAGCTCGAGCTCCACCCCGCCCGCCGAGCCCGCGAGTTCGTCGAGCGTGCCCTGCGCGACGAGCGTGCCCTCCGAGAGAGCCACCACCTGGTCGCAGACCCGCTCCACCTCC
>Ga0102938_10002973_pt1 | contig 12709 bp, 13 predicted proteins | sample SalPonR2_B_D2_MG_FD_84516 | JGI IMG/M metagenome (GOLD analysis project Ga0102938, IMG submission 84516) | Salt pond soil microbial communities from South San Francisco under conditions of wetland restoration - Salt Pond MetaG R2_B_D2_MG | ecosystem: Environmental > Aquatic > Marine >... | reverse complement strand
TACGGCATGAAGTGGGGGATCAGATTTTCTGGAAGACGTTGGGTAATATGGCTACTCAATACATGTTCACCCGCATCGCTTGGGATCACTTTGCCGAGCATTTCAGCATGGCTGCCGGGCGGAATTTGCACCCCTTCTTTACCCAATGGATTGACAGAACGGATGACCTGCAACTACAACTTGAAAAGACAACCCTGGAAAAAACGGCTCACGGTTGGGAGACAAAAGGCCGATTGAAACAGAATTCTGTCCCCTACCAGCTATTGGTCAATATTCGCCTGGAAAACCCCCAGGAAGAGCAGACCCAAGCAATCCGCATCAACAGTCAACAGCAGGAATTTGTGATGATCACCCCATGGCGTCCGGAGCGTATGACTATCGACCCGGATATCGATCTGTTCCGCCTGATGACACCAGCAGAAATCCCCTCAACCATCGCCTCCATTCGCGGCAGCACAAGGCTGCTGGCGGTTGTTGCTGACCACTTGACGCCGGATCTGGCGGCGCGCCGGGCGTTACTGGCTGGACTGCGCCAAGCGCACATCCCGATGATCACAGCCGAACAGGCAAGTACCTGGCAACTGGCCGACTATGATCTGGTGATTTTTGGAATGAATGACCGCTTGATGCCGACAACAGCGTCTGATGACCAGCTTAACATACTACTTTCAGGCGACAAGGATCGGTCAGCCAAGAAGGCTGAAAGAGCCGGGGTAATTGTGACCCGCAACCCCTATAATTCTGAAAGGCATGCTGCCTGGTTTTTCAGCGATGGTCAGGAATATACAGTTTCCGTGGCGCGCAGAATCCCCCATTATGGTCGCTACGGACAACTCTTGTTCAGCGCCGGCAACAATCAGGTCAAACTGTCAGGAAGCTCCCCGAAATCACCGCTTGTGATCGACTTTACCCACGGGAATCAAGCTGATTAGTCTGTCATGCCCGCTCAAAAGGCTCATACAGGCGCTTGTATTCATCCTGAGCATAACGATCAGTCATGCTGGCGATATAATCACAAATTACCCGTTCACGGCCATGTTGTTCATAACGAAGCTGATACTTTTCCGGCAACAGCAGGGGATTATCCATATAGTTTTCGAACAACCGGGTTAAAAAACGTTCGGCCTTAACGCGCATGCGCTCAACTTTATGATGACGGTAGAGCTTTCTGAATAAAAAAGATTTAAGCTCCTTGTTGCGCTCTTTCATGTCTTTACTGAAAGCCACCAACCGGTCGGGGTGACTGCGAACACTGCCCAGATCCGTAATCCCTTGACTTTGCAGTTGAATTGTTGTTGTCATCACCAGATCCTGGATCAACTCACCGATCAAACGACTGACAGTCTGCAGGATCTGTCGCTTTTCACTGATCCCGGGAAACCGAAGACCGACATCGATCCAGGTACGCTGCCAGAGTTCTACTCCGGCCAGGTCATCGATACTGATATAGCCGGCCTTTAATCCATCATCGATATCATGATTGTTATAGGCAATCTCATCGGCGAGATCAATGATCTGTGCTTCCAACGTCGGTTGTTCGTTGGGAGAATAATGAGTGACTGCTGACATTCCCGCGTTATCGTAGGAGGTGGTGTGCTTGATGATCCCTTCCCGCGTTTCGTAGCTCAAGTTCAACCCGTCAAAATCGGGGTAGCGTTGTTCCAGCATTTCAACAATGCGTAGCGACTGCTGATTGTGCTCAAAGCCGCCATGATCCTTCATCAGGCGGCTCAGAACATGTTCGCCGGTATGACCAAACGGGGTATGGCCCAGATCGTGGGAGAGGGCTAAGGCCTCAACCAGATCATCATTGAGTTTCAATTTACGGGCGATACCGCGGGCAATTTGCGCCACTTCCAGAGAGTGGGTTAATCGCGTTCGGTAATAATCCCCTTCGTGATTAACAAAAACCTGGGTCTTGTATTCAAGCCGGCGGAACGCAGCACAATGGATAATCCGGTCGCGGTCGCGCTCGAATGGCAAGCGATCATCTTTGTAGGCTTCTGGATATTTACGCCCGCGGCTGGTTTCACTTTTGGTAGCATAGTCTGCTAGATACTGTTCGTACATAATGATCCTCCCCTGGCAAATGAATGAATTATTTGCAGGATACAAAACCAGTGAGACAATTAAAGTCACAACCATGGTGATTTAACGATGAAAAAATAATGTTTCTTGCCCTTATTGGGTGTGACTGTTAAAAAAAACGGCGATGTAAAGACATTGACACAAAACAGGAGTCGTCATCTACTATGCGTATAATCGCAGGTTCAAGACGGGGGAAAAAACTAGCGGCCTTTGACGGTAGGCAGATACGTCCAACCCCTGATCGCGTGCGTGAAGCGCTGTTCAGTATGTTGATCAGTCGCTTTGGAGATCTCGATGGTCTGAAGGTGCTGGAACTTTTTGCCGGTACCGGCGCCCAGTCCCTCGAGGCCTTAAGCCGCGGGGCAACAACGGCAGTGATGATAGAACAAAGCCCCTATGCGATCAAACTGATTAAGGATAACATCAGTGCCTGCGGATATGCTGATCGCGTGACCCTGATCTCCGGTGAGCTTCCAGCGTGCCTTGACAGAGTGTGCCGGAACGCACCCTATGACTTGATCCTTCTTGATCCTCCCTATCATGCGGGTTTGACTGATCAGGTTATCGCCAAAGTTGAATCATTGAATCTTTTAGCCGAAGGTGGAATAATCTGTATCGAGACCCAACGCCGTGAATTGCCTAAGTCCCAAGGCGCCTTGACCTTACTGGATCGTCGTTGTTATGGTTCAACTGCAATTCATCTGTTTGGCTTAATTGAGGAAAATCCATGAATCGACATATAGCCATCTATCCCGGCTCATTCGACCCGTTAACCAATGGTCATCTTGATATTATCAGCCGCGGCCTGGAAATTTTCGATACGGTTGTCGTTGCTGTGGCCTGTAACAATGAAAAAAAGGGGCTCTTTTCTGTTACAGAGCGTATCGATATGATCAATCAACTGGTCGCTGACGATCCGCGCATCCAGGTTGAAACCTTCAGCGGGTTGCTGGTTGATTATGTTGTCAGTAAAAAGTCGCGGGTAATCCTGCGCGGGCTACGGGCAGTCACCGACTTCGAATTTGAATTCCAGCTGGCACAGATGAATCGCACTGTGTGTCAGCAGGTTGAAACCCTCTTTATGATGACCTCCCCGGAATGTGCTTATTTAAGCTCATCCATTGTCAAGGAAGTCGGCCGTCTTAAGGGGGATATCAGCAAGTTTGTGCCGACGTTGGTCGCTGATAAACTCATGGAGAAGTTCGGCCATTGTTGACCAACAGCTATTTTTCTCTCTGGTTATCCACTTCGCTCCACTTTTACCAGTTACAGATACGACCCGCTGGATCCTGCGACTTCGCGCAGGATGACAAAAACACTCTTGAGCGGGATGGAGACCTATCGTCATTCTGCGTGGAGCGAAGCGCAGTCGCAGAATCCATATCCTGTTTTGTGCATTGCTGGTGACAACCAGATAAGCAGATACTATTTCTCCATTCTTTCCAGTACAGCAATCATCTCACAAAGCTTATCCGCCATCCGTTGTTGCAGCAACTCTCCCTTTGCGGCACTTGCCTTTGTCGGATCACCCCAGACCCCACCCGGCCAGTATTTTTGTTTATCACGGACCAGAATCCCTTGCGGAAACGATGGGTATTCAGCCGGCGATAGTCCCTTGACCAGCTGTGGATGGGAATGCAGCAAGCGTGAGGTTTCAATCTCGCCGGCATGGGAATCCCCCGGGGTTTCCAGTAGATCCTGGCCGGCAGCAAGGGCGAGATCATATTCCTTGATGACCGCAATCTGGATGTCATCAAAATGATTCAGCAGTTCTTCCCCGGCATCAACCAGGGTCGCCATATGGGTGGTTCCGGCGTGGCCGCTGAGCAGAACAAAGTAACGCAGCCCCTGGACATACAGGGAAGAGATCAGATCAGTTATCAGCATCTTTAAGGTGGTGGTAGAAATCCCGATCGTGCCGGGATGCTGTGCGGTTGAACGGCACACACCATAATGCACCGGCGGTGCAACAAACAGAGTTCGTTTAGTGGCAGCAACCCGGGCAATATCAATGGCCTGGAGGGTATCGGTATCAAGGGGCAGATGGGTGCCATGCTGTTCGGTCGAACCAAAAGGGATAATGACCGTCTGCGTGGATTTCAGACCGGTGGCAAATTCCACCATGGTCATCTCTTTAATGATCATATCGACTCCGGCAGAAACCTCATATACATTCTGAAGGTATCTACTTAATCCCTAGAAAGATGTGGGTTTGTGGAATAACAATAGTTTCCGGATGGATTGCGGCGACCAATGCCTGCAGCCTGAGTAATCGTGGAACAGAGACCGCTACCTTGTGGTTGCGGGTTACCGGTTGCAGAATAATCGGGCTTGACGTTGAGATGTCATGAACCAGCTGCGCGGCGCGTATCAGTTCGGCGTCGGTCGTGCTTTCACCAACAATCAACTTAACCGAACAATGCGTTTGAATAGCAACAGCGAGAAAATCGGCGTGCGCCTGCCAGTCCGTAACCTGACCGGTCACTGATGGTAATTTGATATCCATAGCGACAAAATCGAGGTGGGATATAATTAATCGCAATGCCGCCGGCAAGGTGCCATTGGTTTCCAGGGAGATTGGCAGGAGTTGACGCAGATGGGGCAGCCAGAGTTCAAGCAGTTCAGTATGCAGTAAGGGTTCCCCGCCGGTCATGCTGATGGAGTGATGGGCTTTGGGATATTCTTTCAGCCATTGCTTGAGCAGAGCCACTACGCGACTGAAGGGAACCGGGTTGTCATATTCGACCAAAGCGCCGGAACCGGAATCTTCCTCTACCAGGCACAGATTACTGCTTAAAAAACGGGTGTCACAGTAGTCACAATCCAGATTACAGCCGGCAAAACGCATAAATACCTGGCGCCGGCCCAGCAATTCACCCTCCCCTTGCAGTGAGGAAAAAATCTCGATCAGGTCAGCTGAGGGTATATGCTGCATACGCGTTATCCGATTCCCACACCGTCACCTTTTGAATGATCACCTCATATTCCTGCAGCAACTTTTCCAGTCGCTCAAAAATAAACCGGGCAATCTGTTCAGAAGATGGGCTGATATCTTTAAAGGCGTCGAGATCATTAAGATATTTATGATCCAGATAATTCATGACTTCGCGTGTGTGTTTTTTCAGAATTTTGAAATCAATGCCAAGTCCTGATTTATCGAGATTATCAGCACTGACGGTTACTTCAACCTTCCAGTTGTGACCATGCAGGTTTTCGCAGTCCCCCTGATAATGTAACAGATTGTGAGCAGCTGCAAAGCTGGTAATAATAGACAGATGATACATAGGTTTCTCCTAAGATGATGGGAATGGCGTCTCGTCCGAATCGTCCGCCGGATCCTGTACTTTTTCACCGGCCACCGCATATTCCTCATTGTCCCAGCGCCCGAGATCAATCATACGACAGCGTTCTGAGCAGAACGGGCGTGAGGGGTTGTTCTGCCAAGGGGTTAAAGTTCTACAATAAGGGCATTTAGTTTTAATGCTCTTTTCCATTGAAACTATTTTATTATCCATCATACCTTACTTTACCCAACCTTGGGCAGGTGCGACAAAGATTCTTTGATCTCTTCTTCCGGATACTCATAGTCATTGAGTTTTCCCGCCAGATAATCATCGTAAGCGGTCATATCAACATGGCCGTGGCCGGAAAGGTTAAAAAGGATGGTCTTTTCTTTACCTTCTTCTTTGGCCAAGAGAGCTTCGTCTATCGCTCCACGGATCGCATGGCTCGATTCCGGTGCCGGGATAATCCCCTCACAGCGGGCAAACTGTACCGCAGCCTCAAAACAGGCCAACTGCTGAACCGCTTTGGCTTCAACGATACCGGCATGAACCAGTTGCGACACCAGCGGCGAGGCACCATGATAACGCAAGCCTCCGGCATGGATTCCCGGCGGCATAAAATCATGACCGAGGGTATACATCTTGGATACCGGTGCCATTTTTGCCGTATCACCGTAATCAAAGGCATAAACACCACGAGTCAGGGTTGGACAACTTGCCGGTTCAAAGGCAACAACCCGCACCTGCTTGCCGTTGGCCTTGTCAGCAACAAAGGGAAAAGCAATACCGGCAAAGTTGGAGCCGCCACCGTGACAGCCGATGACCACATCAGGGTAATCCCCGACCATCTCCATCTGCGCCTTGGCCTCAAGACCGATGATGGTCTGGTGCAGACAGACATGATTAAGAACGCTACCTAAAGCATAACGGGTATCATCGCGGGTAGCAGCATCTTCCACCGCTTCACTGATAGCAATACCCAGAGAACCATTGCTGTCGGGATTCTCGGCGAGAATAGCACGGCCGGCATTGGTACGGTTTGAGGGTGATGGAATAACATCAGCCCCCCAGAGCTGCATCATGCTCTTGCGGTAGGGTTTCTGGTTGTAGGACACCTTGACCATATAAACCGTACATTCCAGTCCGAACATCTGACATGCCAGAGAAATAGACGACCCCCACTGACCGGCTCCGGTTTCAGTCGCAATCCGCTTGGTTCCGAAAATTTTGTTGTAATAGGCCTGCGGGATGGCACTGTTGGGCTTATGGGACCCGGCTGGAGAACCTCCTTCGTATTTGTAGTAGATTTTTGCCGGGGTACCGAGGACTTTTTCCAGGCGATGGGCACGAAACATCGGAGCCGGGCGCCACAGCTGATAAATATCAAGAATCTCCTGCGGTATATCGATCCAGCGCTGGGTCGACACCTCCTGTTCAATCAAGGGCATGGGAAACAGGGGGAGCAGATCATCAGGAGAAACCGGTTGCATGGTACCGGGATGAATCACCGGCGCCAGGGGGCCGGGCATATCGGGGATAACATTATACCATTGACGCGGAATCTGGGATTCCGGAAGGATAATCTTCGTTTGCATGGACGTCTCCTTGTGCTATTTAAGCCTTGCTACTATCAGTGAAAAAATTATGTGGGCAAATATCACCTTTTAAGGTAGCACGAAAAAATATTGGACGATCAGCTTGATTGGATAGCATGGTACAATCGTAAAAACAAGAATCCCCCGCACCAATCGCTTAATTCAGACGGCCATCATCTCACAGCCCTAAATCTTCATCAATCAACACAATACTGATGCGTTCCGGTGGAAAGCACTTGTCCAGAATCGACCAGGTATTACAGATGCGTTGAGGCGAGCGACAATCGTGACAACGCCCCGTTTCTGCACAAGGGGTTGCCATGTTGTGGCGTTTGGCATTTAAGGGAGCGGCATGATTTCTGATGCGATCGAAGGCGTCTTCGAGGGTATCAACAATTTTGTTCCGGCCAACAAACAGTACCACCTTCTTCGGTCCGAATGAAATGGCCCCGGTGCGGTTACCGATCATATCGAGGTTCACCAGTTTACCGCACAGGGTTACAGCATTGGTACCGGTCAAAAACAGGTCAGCAAGCAGGGCCTGACGACGGCGCTTCATGACTTCACTACCAGCCGCATCAGGATCAAAGGTTTTGATCATGTTGAGTGATGGATCCACCAGTAAATCTGCCAATACCCCGGTAGCTTCCATGGTCATGGAATCAGCCCAGGAAATAACCTCAGTTTTATGGCTTGGAAAAATTTTATCAAAAAAAATATTGCGGGCCTGAGGCCGGTCTTTGGCTATAAATACCTTGAATCCGTTAGCAATCAATGCCGCTCGACATTGATTGATCCGATCGCAACACATCAATTTATCTCCTCATTTTTATTGCCATCAAGGGTGGGGTTACGAATAACGATACACAGGCATTCCGCTTCAGCAAAAACCGCTGAGCCACTGCATACCCGTCCCTTTACCAGTACCTTACGCCCCTTAACGGAAACCACCTCGCTATCGACGGTCACCACAGTCTTTAATGGGACCAGGTTGCGAAAACTCACATTGAGGTTGGCAACGACAACGGCATGGCCTGCCGCCCAGGCACACAATCCTAAAACCTCGTCAAGCACCGCCGCAATCGCACCGCCATGGGCATGACCGGGCGGGCCTTCGGTTTCCGGGCCAAACCAGATCCGTGCTTTTAGTAACTGACCTGCATCACGATAATAATGCACGCGAAAACGCTCACCCTGCGGATCACCAGAAATAAATCGTAACGAATCACCAACCAACGCCGGCGCATCAAAATCGATCCAATCACCTTCGCCACGCAAATCGACACACATGTCGTCAGTTCCGGCTATTGTTGAGTCCATCCACTGTCCCTTCTTTTTAAAAAAAAGGGCCAAAGCTGCTATCAGCTAAAGCCCTTGTTTTTATTGGAGCGGGAAACGGGATTCGAACCCGCGACTCTCAGCTTGGGAAGCTGATACTCTACCAACTGAGTTATTCCCGCATGGTGGTGCGCAGTATAGAGATAGCGTTCAGTTTTTGTCAAATCCAAAATGCTGCGATTGTAACCATGCAAGAGCAGCCGCTCTGGTCTTTAGCTCTCCTGTCATTTCGAGGGACTTAACCTGCTGCAACAACTTACCTATAGCGGGATTATTGGCACCAACATAGGCAGCAACCCCCTCACCATCAACTAGATCAGGAATGCGCCCTTCCTCCTGCTGCTGTTCATAGGCAGAAAGCAGCGCTATTACCAGATCATCTGGAAGTTGTTGACGGCACCAGCCGTGGAAAAAAATCCGTTCGGCTCCACCGGGATGGAGTTGCTCTACCGCTAAAGCACGCTGACGATCTGACAAAGGGTTATTCAGCTGCTGCAGCCATAATGCCGGCAGATCATCGTACAGAGCCTTGGCCAGGCGCTGCTGGGCTCTACTGAGGCGTAACCTGGAACTGATGGGTTTAAAGCTATGCGGCGCATAGGCGATCAAAAACGCCGCCAGGTGAAACAGTGGGCGTTGCTGTGGCAATACTTTACCCAGGGTAAGCGACGTTTGGCTGCAGAAATCCATGAACCGATCATCAATAGACTGGTGGTTGACAGCGAAATCTGTATCGGTCCAATTTGTCGCAGGAGCGCCAAAGAGAACCTGAAAAATGGTTGTTTCGGTCAGCAGCTGGAGGATACCTGAGAGGTCACGGACAACAAAAATCTTGAGCAATTCTTCACGTATCCGCTCCGCTGCTACCAACTTCAATAATTGTGCCTGTTGAATCATGGCATGAATGGTGTTTTTTTCGACAGTGAAGCTCAACACAGCCGCATGTCGAACTCCCTTTAACATCCGCAAGGGATCATCGATAAATCCAGCAACAGAGCACATCCTAAGACAACGATTATTCAGATCGGTAATGCCGCCCAGAGGATCAAATAAATTGGCAGGGTCATTAACCGCAATGGCGATGGCATTGATGGTATAATCACGTGCTTTCAGATCGTCAGTGATGGTAGCCGCGCGCAATGGGGCAAAGTCAAAAGAGATTCCACCAGCCAGCAAAATCCGGCTCTGCTTGCGTTGTTCGTCCAGCCAGAACCAGCGTCCTCTCCCCTTTGCCCAACTGCGGGCCCAGTCACTTGGGTCCTCGCTGCTGACAATATCAACATCTGCACATTCTTTATCCAACAGCAGATCACGCACGCAACCACCAACCAACCAGGCATTCAGGTCACTATCACGCAACGCCACAATGAACTCCGAAAAAACCGGAATCTGTTGGCTTAATCTTTCTATGAGCGGAGTGTTATCCACGGAAATCCATTAAGCAAATAGCAAGCACAAGCGGTAACGCCTAACGCAAAAGGGCTGCGATCAGCTGCAGCCCTTTTTTCAAAAATAAATATGTTTCTGATCTGGAAACGAGCAATTTTCCGCAAGGTCAAGGAAATCAAGGTGTTGCGCTTAAGGCGTAGTACTTTACGCCGCACAAGCAATGCCGCAGATTGACGCAGAGATTGCGGAAAAGGGCCGTTTCCAGGCAGAAACTAAGCCAGATCCTGCTCAGCCTGATGGATCAAGTCAAACAACTCCTGAATGTCCTCCTCTTCGATGCAGGAAAAGGCGATACGCAAGTCTTTGCTGCCGATGGAAATAGTGCCGACACCATACTTGTCCAGCAGGTGAACTCGCAGTTTTTCGGCATCAACCCTTTTCAGTTCCAGACACATGAAATAACCGGAATTAAAGGGGTAAAAGTTCCATGAATCTGAATATTTAGAATCAACAAGCACATCCTTTACCTTAAGGGCGCGTCCCTGCATGACCTTGAATTTTTCCTGCTTCTGCTGGTCAAATTCAGGAGAGCGCAACGCGTCGATGACAAAGGTTTGTGATGGATGCGGGCAATTGGAGATGGTCGCACGGATAATCCCCAGGGTCTTTTTCTCGAGGGCGGTCAGCAGCTCAGCATTTTCACCCGCGCTGCCGTCAGCGAAGGTAATAAAACCGACACGGAACCCCCAAACAAACTCCTCCTTGGTAGCGCCATCCAGCTTGACACAAAGCAGCCGCGGGTGCTGATTGGCCAACTTACCGAACAAAGATTCTTTCAAGGAATCTTCGTAGAACAGACCGAAATAAGCATCGTCTGTCACAACCACCAGGTTACAGCCCTCCTCGGCGGCTTCTTTAAGAGCTGTCACCAGCGCATCACCTTCAGCAACGGTCGGAGTATAACCACTGGGGTTATTAGGGAAGTTAAGCATGACAATTGCCTTGCCTTTTTCCGCAGCAGTTTGCTTGAGACACGTCTTGAAAGCCTCAACGTTAAAACCACCGGCTTCAGTAAAGGTAGTAAACTTTTTGACGACCGCACCACGACGGGTAACAAAAGTCAGATTGTAGTTGCCCCACATCATATCGGGCATCACCACCTGATCACCGGCTTCTATGAACAGGTCAGCAACTATCGACAAACCATGGGTCAAGGCATTGGTCACCACCGGCATGCCAAACACTTTATCCTGCTGGCTGGGGTTTTCCCGCAGCATTTTTTCACGCCAGAGCTTGCGCAGTTCCGGCTTTCCGGCTGGGGGCGCGTAAGGGTAAATGTCTTTAGGATCAAAGTCTTTTAGTTTATCGTGAATGCATTGCAAAAACATGGGGCCGCCCTTTTCAGTGGCGGTTCCAATAGTGGCATTAAATTTATGGGCTTTTTCTTTAGCCTCAGCCGATTGGCTCAAGATGCCCTTGGGGAAAAAGAGATTTTTTCCCAGATCCGACAGCATTTCGAGGGTATGGGGATTGTTTTTTTTAATCAGTTCGTTCAGTTCCACTGCAAGTGGGTTCATCTTGATCCTCCGTCAGGAATAGGTGGCAACAGGCCACCTGTTAAGTGTCTAGGGGATTTTTATCTGGGTTGAACCCAGCTTTTTCTTTTTTCTTACGATTTTTGCTCCGTGCCCGCTCAACCAGATAAAGTATGGCAAAGGTTATCAACAGGACAACGGTTGTCAACAGAATATCAGCAAATCGGAAAGAAGCCATTATTTCCTCTTTTGTCTATGCGACCGGAGAAACACGCCTTAACGCTGTCCTCGCCGGGTCATGTTTGTCATCAAGGCGGGTTGCCATTGTTAAAGCTTCATAAGCGCCGGCCAGATCATTGGCAGCCTCACGGCAAATACCAATAAAATAGAACAAATCAGCACCCGGCAGTTCGTGCAACAGATCGCCTTGATGAACCAGCTTTTCAACAAGTTCATAAGCCTGGCTAACTTCGCCGGAGTCAAACAGTTGGTGCGCCTGTCCCATCTCTTCAAGCTGATATTGTAATGGTTGCGCCGGAACACCCCCTTGAGCAATGAGATCGAGTCGCTGCTGTAACTGAGATTGCTCTTTTTCGTTGTCCAACTGGTTGACGACATTCTGCCAATATAGTTTGGCCTGATGATAATTACCAGACAGATAACAAACCTGACCGAGATAGTTTAGATTGTTGATATCCTGCGGGCAGTTACGACGGGCTTTTTCAAACCACAGGCGGGCACATTTGAGCTGGTTACTCGCTGCAATCATATGATGGGGATGAATAGCCAGATTGAAAAAGGCAACGCCCAGTTTATGAAGTAAACCAAAATTGTTCTCGTCCAACCGCAACAATATCTTTAACAGGGGAATTTTTTTCTGCAAGGCAACATCATCGTGAGGACGCAGATCAAGCAGGAGTAACTGTGATCCGATATCAGAAATCAAAAAAGGATAAGCCTGACGCAGGATATTGGCGTAAAAAGAAGCCTGTTCCGTATCCGGATGGACACAAAGGTACGCGTAAATCCCCTCCCCGATAAGGCGTTCGGAGGGTATCAAAGACGGATCGTCTGGGGTATCAGCAGCACATAAAGGGAGTGGGATCTGGGGCAGGTTAAGATGTTCATCCGCGCCGATGGATAAGGTCATTTCAGCTGGTGGAGTCCAGAATACGAAGGAGTCGGAAACAGATTTTGGTAAACGTTCAGTCATCAGCAAATTCCTCACTTGTCAGCCGTGAAATCTACTGCAAAACCGAAGATTAATCAACCAAAGGGGTTATTTATTTACGAGGAAAAAGAAGTGACATCAAGTCAGCGTTCGCTCCGCTTCGAATCCTGGCTGATGAGATTGTCTACGAAATGTGAAACTTGGCTGGGGCGCCAGGATTCGCCCACTACGTCACCGCCATCACGGCGGTTCCTGCGTCGGCTCCCCTGCGCTCACTGACGCGGCCATCCATGGCCGCTTTTCTGACAT
>Ga0102938_10002972_pt1 | contig 12709 bp, 8 predicted proteins | sample SalPonR2_B_D2_MG_FD_84516 | JGI IMG/M metagenome (GOLD analysis project Ga0102938, IMG submission 84516) | Salt pond soil microbial communities from South San Francisco under conditions of wetland restoration - Salt Pond MetaG R2_B_D2_MG | ecosystem: Environmental > Aquatic > Marine > Intertidal... | reverse complement strand
GGCGGTCGCCGTCGCGGGCGGCGAAACGTTCGGCGGCCTGTTGCAGGTCATGTCCGCTGGGCGCCTGGTGAAGTCTCAGCCCGAATTCCGGAATGATGGCGTAGATATGGTCGAAGATGTCGGACTGGATGTTTTCGTACGGCACCCAGCTGGTCTGGTTGGCGAAGCCGTAAACCTGCAGCGGTATCCCGTTCGGCCCGGCCTCGAGCTGGCGCACCATGAACGTCAGATCATGGTTGATGTTTTCGTTGTCGGCCAGGTACGCGGTGAGATAGGCGCGCAGGATGCCGAGATTGGTCAGGCGGCGGGTATTCATCGGCGAAGACGAATCGACGTCGTCGGCCTGGTTGGCGCGCTGGATTTCGTCGGCCTTGTCCTCGATATACTCGGAAAGCAGCCGCGCGCGGCGGAGCCGGTCGAGCTCTTCTTCGGACGCGAAGCCGACGCTGGTGGCATCGATATTGATGGCCCGCTTGATCCGTCGGCCGCCGACCGCCTCGATGTTGCGCCAGTTCTTGAACGAGTCCGAAATCAGCGCGTAACTCGGGATCGACGTGATCGTCTTGTCCCAGTTGCGTACCTTGACGGTGGTCAGGCTGATGTCGATCACGTCCCCGTCGGCGCCGTACTTCGGCATTTCCAGCCAGTCGCCCACGGCCAGCATGTTGTTGGCCGACAGCTGGATGCCGGCGACCAGACCCAGAATCGGGTCCTTGAAGATCAGCAGCACCACCGCGGTCATCGCACCCAGGCCGCTGAACAGGATCAGCGGTGACTTGCCGATCAGGAACGCCACGGCAAAGATCAGCGCGACTGTTGTCGCCACGAGCTTCAGGCTCTGGAAAATGCCGCGCAGCGGCAGCTTGACGGCCGGTCCGGCCGAGCGCGAGATTTCCTCGACCGCGTCGAGCAGCGAGAACAGCGCCAGCAAGGAGAACAGGATGATCCACAGATGCGTGAGCGTCTCGATGAACTGCAGCGTCAGGGAGTCGGCGTCGAGAAACGCCCTGGCCATCGCGAACACCACCACGCCCTGCAGCGCAAGCGCCAGCCGGCTGAAAAGGCCGTGTCCGGAAAACGCGCGTTGCCAGATTGTGCGACCGGACTTGCGTGCGCGGCCGAGAAATCGCGCGACGATGCGGTGAAGAACGACGTGAAGCACAGTCGACGCGACAACAATCAGACCGATCACGACGAGCAAATAGGCGTAGTCGACGTCGGCCAGGCCGAATCTTTCAAGCCATTTCAGCAACTCTTGTTTCACTAGGCCTCTTTGTTGCGCTGCGAATTGACCGGCAAGCTTACCGAAAACACCATGAATTCTGTCTCATGCAGCGCTCTGAACGAATTCGCCGGCAAGGGCAGGTGGCGAAGGCATCGTTATCCTGCGTCGAGTACTCGCGCCCGGACGCGACAGGTTCATGGCAGAAGGCCGGCAGGAATCTCGGGGATATCGAACGCCTGCGGTGCGGGTGCCCGCTTGTGATCCCAGCGCGTTGAATGCGGGCGGAGCCGGGGCGTCTCGCGCGCGACGCCGGCGCGGACGGCGGTGACCGGATCGAACAGGCCTTGCCACGGACCGGGCGTCCAGCCGGGGAATATGCCCTCAAGGTCGGTGACGCCGAACTGGAGGGTCAGCATTTCGGCCAGTACCTGGCGGTAGTCGGTGGTCACGGCGAGGTCTTCGCCGGCAGTAAGGTCTTGAATTGCCAGGCCGGGCCAGTCTGTATGGACCCTGCCGCCGTTCACGCCCCCGCCGGCAGTCAGCATCACGCCGCCGTGGCCATGATCGGTGCCGGCCGAGGCGTTTTCGCGCACGCGGCGGCCGAACTCGGTCTGGATGATCACCGTGGTATCGGCCCATTTCGCCCCGAGGTCGGCCCGAAAAGCCGCCAGCGCATCGCCGAGGTCCGCCAGCAGCGGTCCGATCTGTTGCGCCTGGTTGTCGTGATGGTCCCAGCCGCCGGAATTGATGGCCGCGGCCATCAGACCGCTTTCGGCCTTGATCAGGCGCGCGGCGTCGGCCAGCGCGGTGCCCAGCGGTCCCGCCGGGTATGCCTCGCCGACAGGCAGATCGCTTATCGGAGCCAGCGCGTCGACGGCATTCAGGGCGGCCTCGGCGGTCGGTGCCAGCAGCGGGTCGGCGGCATAGGCCTGGCGCAGTGCGCCGTGCGCCCGCGAATCGAGTTGCAGGCTGAACTCGTCGATGGCGCCCAGCGCAAGCGCATGATCGGACCCGGCCATTGCCTGGGGTACCGCCTTGTCCAGGGCGACTGCGGCAAGCGGACCGCCAGGCGCCATCCCGAGCAGATAGCGGCCCAGCCAGCCGTCGCCCGGCGCAGGATCGAACGCATCGATGCCAAGCTCCATCGCGGCCTGAGCTTCGAAGTGCGAGCGCTGGGGCGAGATTAGCCCGGCCGCGTGGACTACAGCCAGGTCGCCTTCGTCGAAAAGCGCTTTCAGTCCTCCGGCGGCAGGGTGAAATGCAAACAAGTCGTCCAGCGGCAGTGCCGTGGATTCGTTCAGCGCCAGGGTGGGTCTGGAATCGAAATAACGGGCGTCGGCCAGTGGTGCGCAGATCGTCAAGCCGTCTGCCGCGCCGCGCAGGAAAATCGAAATCAGATGCCTTCCGTTCGATGCCTGCGCCCCGGCCGCCAGCACCCAGCGCGGTGCGGAGCACGCGGCGCCGGTGAATGCCATCCATTGCAGCAGTTCGCGTCTGTTCACGGCGTCATCTCCATTGCGCTTCCGGACCCGAAAGCAGCCACGCGGCAAGCGCGGCAGGCCGCTCCGGGGCCTCAAGCTTGTTGGCATAGCGCAGCATTCGGCGCCGGGTTGCCGGCGCCAGGCCCTGGGGTCTCAGCGTTTCGGCGAGAAAATCGATCTGGGCGATCGGCGCCTCGATGGCCGTGGCCTGTCGAAGCACCTCCGATCGCGGCCCGAGCTGTTCGGTCCACGCAGCCGCGGAATTGAACCGCACCAGCAGCCCATTGGCCGATTGCCAGTACGCGCGCCGGTCCGGAAATCCGTCTGGGGCCGGCCAGCCGAAAGGCACGTGGCCGGCGCTGTTGAGTGTCTCGAAAGTGGCCAGCAGCGACTGCTCGGTCAATTCGGTTTCGAGCGCGCGTGCCATGCCGATCACGAATTCATTGGGCCGCTTGAACTTGATCGCCTGCGTCTCGGCAACCAGCGGGTGGAGCAGAAGGCGGCGCAACGTTTCGCGAATATCGCCGGCGCTGGCGACGAACGTATCGGCGACGTCGTCGATCAGCCCTGGATCGGGGATATCCGCGGAAAAGCGGCGCGCGAGTTTTGTCGCGATGTGTCGCGCGGTGGACGGATGGGCGGCCAGCACGGACAGCACAAGCTCGCCTTCGCCGATTCCGCTCGGCTGAACCTCTTGCCCGAATACCTGCTTGGCTTGCCAGTCGTGGCTGAACAGGTTGAACACGAATTCTCCCGGCAGCCGTATCGACCAGCCGGTGAACACCCGCGCGATCTCCTTGATGTCGGCTTCCGTGTATCCGCCATCGACCCCCAGCGTGTGAAGCTCCAGCAATTCGCGGGCGTAGTTCTCGTTCGGGCCGTCGGCGGTATTGCTGAAGTTGTCCAGGTAGAGGAGCATTGCCGGACTGCGGGCGCTGCCTTGAAGCACCGTCTCGAAGTCGCCCAGCGCGTGCTTGCGCATCAGCTCGCGGTCTTCCGTGAACTTGAACAGGGCGACCGGCAGGTCGTTTGCCGGTACGCTGAAATGGTCACTCCAGAATTCGACCATGCGCTCGAACAGCTGGCGCGGGCTGAAAGTGCGTCGAATCAGCGTGGCGATCAGCAGGTCGCGCTGAGGGGCGCCGAAATTTTCCTCTTCGACGACGTGATCGTAGAGTGCCTGGGGGGTCATCGCCAGCGTCGGCAGGATGGCCTGGAGCAGTTCTTCCAGTTCGCTGTCGTCGATGGCTTCGTCATCGAGTTGCCACTCGACGAAGCCCTGGTAGCCGAGCGCCTCGACAGTCTGAATCAAACGACGATTGGCCCCGTAGGTCATGCGATTGGCCAGGCGGACCAGCCTTTCGAGTTCTGTATTGCCCATCCTGGGTTTCTCTCCCTGGCAAAAACCGCAAGGCCTGAACCTGGCCCGCTCATCGGGTTCGAACGCGGCAGGCACCAATCGGTTGACATCGAACTGCGAAGTCGAACGCCGCCCGCCTTCGACCGAATCTCGCGTTTCGGCCCCACTTTACCGACCTGGCGGCCGATTGCAACCCGGCATGGGGGGCTGCCCGTCCCGATCGATTGGCCGGGAAACGCGCGATCGGGCGTCGTCGGTGATCGGGCTGCGACGTCGAAGTCATGTGAACGGAATCTGCCTCCATTCCGCCGATGATAGGGACTCGAGCCTTGATGGAACGGGGTAAAATTGAACAGCAGAAAAGCGGATCGGGACTGACGCGTTGAATCTTGGCAAGGAAATCATCGGATTGATCGAGGTCCACGGGCGTGTCCGGTCCGGGGACTTCGATCGTTTGCGCAAGGCATATGCGGCCAGCCCGATAGAAATTGCCCATGAATGCGAGCGGATTCTGAAGGCAGATGCGCGCCTGGCGGCCAAGCACGAACTGGCATGCGAAGTGGCGATGCGGGCCAGATCGTCGGAGGGTGAATCCTGGTCGTGGCTGGACGAGTATCGAGAACGTGCCATCGCGCTGGGTTGGAAGCGGGTCGACCTGGCCGAAATCGTTGCCGGAGAACGCGAAGCGCCAGGCGAAGGGGCGCGTGATTCCGCCATGCCGATCTCGTCGCGCAAGCCAGCCGAACGACGTCCCGAGAATCCCGGTGTCGATGGGCTCGCCGAGAAATCCGGGTCGGGACCGGGCGCCGGTCCGACCGGCGACAGCGGGGCGCCGCCAGTGACAGCTGGCCAGGGTCCGGACGCCGGAGCGGGAGAGGACGCCGGAGTGGGAGACGCCTCGGATTCGCCCGGCCAGTCGTCTGGGCAGGACGACGACCAGTTTCCGGTCAGACAGACTGTCGCGGGTGCCGTCGCGCTACTGATTTTGACGGTCCTGGTTGCGGCGTTGATTCTGGGCAATGATTCTCCCCGGGTGAATCCAGCCGAGCAGTCGGCGTGGCAACGCGTGGAGGAATCGGGATCCAGCCAGAGTTACCGGAACTTCATCGCCCAGTGGCCCAACAGCGATCGACTTGAACTTGCGCGCGATCGCCTCGCATCGCTCGCCGAGCGCGAGGCCGCGGCGCGCGAGCAGGCCGAGCGCGAGCAGGGAACGCGAATCCGGCAAGCCCAGCGCTACCTTTCCATACTCGGATACGACGTGGAACCCTCGGGTGATCTGGATGCCGCCACGCAAGAGGCGATCTCGGTGTTCGAAGATCGCCAGGCGCTGATGCGCCGCGGCACCGTCGATGAAGGTTTTCTGCGGGCGTTGGAGAGCGCCTGGGCTAATGCAGAACCCGAGATCTGGCGCCAGGCCCGGCTTGCCGAGTCGCCCGAGGCATTCAATCATTACCTCAGGTCATACCCGGACGGCCGGTATGTCGAGGCGGCGCGCGAGCGCATCGAAGCCTTGCAGGACGACGCCGAGCGGCGCGAACTGATCGAATCGATCCAGCGCGAACTGGTGCGCCTTGGTCGAGATGTGCGGATCAGCGGCGTCTTCGACGATGAAACGGCCGCCGAAATTCGCGACTACCGGATATCCAACGGGCTGCCGGAAGACGCGCCCGTGGATGCATCGTTGCTGGCGGCATTGCGCAATCTTCAGCGATGGCCGCCGCAGCCCGGAGAAACGTTCGTCGATTGCCCGGCCTGTCCGGCAATGGTCGTGATTCCCGGTGGCGAGTTCGTGATGGGCAGTCCGCCCGAAGAACTGCTGCGCGCGGCCAACGAGGGGCCTCAGCGTCGCGTCACGGTGCCGCGCTTTGCCCTCGCGCGCACCGAAGTGACCTTCGACCAGTACCGCGATTGCGTGGATGCCGGTGCCTGCAGTTACCTGCCCGACGATGAAGGCTGGGGGCGGGAACAGCGGCCGGTGATCAACGTCAGCATGGAAGATGCCGGTGCCTACGTGCGCTGGCTGTCCGAGATCAGCGGTCGGCGTTATCGGCTGCCCAGCGAGGCTGAATGGGAGTACGCGGCGCGCGCCGGCACCACGACCCGGTTTCATACCGGCAAATGCCTGAATTCGTTGCAGGCCAATTTCGATGCGCGACTGCCTTCGGGCGACTGTCCCGCCGGCGCGCAACTGGGAAAGACCGTGCCGGTGGCCAGCTTTCCGCCCAATCCGTTCGGGTTGTTCGACATGCTTGGCAATGTCGAGGAATGGACGCTCGATTGCTGGAATGCCAACTACGAGGGTGCGCCCACCGACGGCAGTGCCTGGATTGATGGGGATTGCAGCCGCGCCGTTCTGCGCGGCGGCTCCTGGCGAAACTCCGAGGGCAAGCTGCGCTCGGCCAGTCGCACCCGCCCCTCGGGCACTTTTCACAACGATCACACCGGCTTTCGCCCGGCGCTGTCGCTGGAGCCATGACCGCCGCCGGTTCGTTCGACCGATGGCTCGAGGGTGAAGTGCAAGCAGTACTTACCTGATATCGCCAGGCCCTCTATCATGCAGGCCTGAACTCGCGTTACTGGATCTCCAATGAATGAATTCGTCCGATCAAGCCGCCGGATCGCGGCCGGCCTGGTGTTGTTGTCCTCGATGGTTTCGGCCGATCAGTGCGAGCCACCGCGCATCGGGCTGGCGCTGGGGTCGGGCGGGGCCGGCGGTCTCGCGCACATCGCAATGCTGGAGGTGTTCGAGGCGTCGGGGCTGAAACCGGCCCGCGTTGCGGGCACCAGCATCGGCGGCATCATCGGGGCATTGCACGCTGCCGGTCTCGAATCGTCGGAAATTCGGGAGTTGTTCAACGAATTCGGGGATTCGGCGCTGAATCCTTTTTCAGGATTTCTGACCGACAACGGCGCGCCGGGACTGCAGGCGCTGGTGGAAATCGATCTTGCCAACGGCAGTTTCATCGATTCGTCCGGCTTCATAGAGTTCATCGCCGGCAAGTTCGATGCGCGCAGCTTTGCCGAACTGGAGACGCCGCTGGCCATCGTGGCGACCGACTACTGGAGCGGCGAGGCCCATGTCTTTCGGGAGGGCGATCTGCTGGTCGCGATACAGGCCAGCATGGCCGTGCCGGGCGTGTTCGCGCCGGTCTCGTTCGAGAACAAGCTGCTGATCGACGGCGGCGCGTCCAACCCGCTGCCGCTGGATCTGCTCGATGACGTGGATATCGTGGTGGCCATCGACGTCTCCGGCACCCGGCGCGAGGCCCGGGACGGCAAGCCGAATATCACCGACCTGCTGTTCAGCACGTTCGAGATCATGCAGCAGTCCATCGTGCGCGAAAAGGCCGAGCACAGGGCGCCCGACATCTATATCAAGCCCGAGTTGCCCGGCATCCGTTTGCTGCACTTCGATCGAGTCGACCGCGTTCTCGAGCTGGCCGGAGACGGCGCCGAACAACTCAGGTCCGAGCTGGCGGCGCTGCCGGCGTGTCGCCGGGACATACGCTGAGCCAGGCCGCCTCGTTCGACGCGGCGCGTTGAACAAGCCGGGGCGGGTACGGCCGTCGTCTATTCGAGTTTCAGTGAACTGGCAGCGCGTTGCAAGACCTGCTCGCGGGAGAACGGAAGCGTCCAAGGTTCTCCCGTGAGAAACGCTTCCAGTTGATCGTCGAAATGCCTGCTCAGCGGGTGCCCCGATTGGCCGAGGGTGAGATTGAGTGTGAAGGCATCGGGGTCGGCCCAGTCCATCACGAAGCGCATCGACGCGCCGGCCCGGGCGGCGAGCCGGGCGCGATCCGAATCGAAGCTGTGGTAGGTCACGTTCAGGCTCCCCGGTCCGCCGCCGATGGGAATCGGGCCCCGGGAGAGATCCAGCCAGGCGTCCAGCAACCCGGCCTGCGCCAGCGGATGGGCGATGGTCAGCGTCTGGATCGCGCCAAGCGGCCGGATCCCTGTCTTCAAGGCGTCTTCCAGGGCTCGTTCGGCGGCAAGCTCGCGCGGCATCGCGGCGAGATCGAAATCCGCCGGCGGCAGGTTCATCCAGTCGTCCAGCAGGGTTCTGCCGAGACGCCAGTCTGAAAGTTTGCTTTCGCCGAACAGGTGCCGCGGCAGGAATTGCCACCACAGCGCGAATAGACCGGCCGTCTCCGAGCCGGCCGTCATTGCGCCGTCCCAGTCGCGCAGTTCGCCGGCGATCTGCGCGCGGCCGGTGCCCGATGCAATGTCTGCAAGCCAGTCCTTCCACTGGAGGGCTCTTTCGGAGACGTAGTCCATCTGCATCGCGCGCATCTCGGCCGGCGTGAATTCGCTTTTGCCGGACAGCCAGTCGACGGCACGACGCATTCGCAGGTGCTTGTAGAAGCCGGGCATGGGCCAGGGACTGTCGACGGCGGCATGGTTGTTGGAATTGGCCAGCCAGCCCTGTTCGGGATTGAGCGCGAACGGGCGCTGCCCGGCCGGAACGAAACCGCCCCAGTGATTCTGCGGATCTGCGCCGTCGAGGGTGGTGTAGAACGTGTCGTGCTGCCGTAGCGGAATCGGTGTCGACTGGACGTAGCCGATGTTTCCGGCCCGGTCGGAATAGCTCCAGTTGACCGACAGCGCGCCCATATCGCTGGCTGCGGCCCGAAAAGCGTCGAAATCGCCGGCGCGATTGATCTCCAGTCCATTGGCGATCAGGCGGGCGACGGGCAGGTCGAAGCCCGCCCAGCGCAGCACCTCGGCGCCGTCGTCGTCGCGATCGAGCACGACGCCGAAGCGCGTGGTCGCGATGCTGCGCACAACAGGCTGGTCCATATTTCTGGCACGGAACGTCTCCTGGCGCTCGATGATCGGAAATTCGCCCTCCGGCCCGACCAGCATCCCCGGATTCTGCGGCGACCTGTCGAACCGGTATACCTCGTAAAGGTCCACCGGCGCCACGGTGAAGGCAAAGGCGATTCGGCCGTTGTGGCCCATGGCCACGAACGGCAGCCCCGGCGGCGTCACGCCGACCACGTCGAGCGTCTGTTCGGTATGGATGCCTGCGGCATACCACAGGCCCGGGGCCATGGTGTAGTCCAGGTGCGGGTCCGAGGCATGCAGCGCATGGCCGCTGGCCGATTTTTCCGGCGCCACCACCCAGGTGTTGGACGCCTCGGTCATGCGCTGGGCCGGCACGCTGGGCACGCCCCACGCGGGCAGCTGTTCCAGCCACCTGGCGGCGGGCAATTCGCCGACCTCGGCGGCTGCCCGCCATGCCTCGGCCAGCCGCTGGACCAGGGTGGTCGGATACCAGGTCTGGTAGTAGGCCAGCATGAGCACATCCGCCACGCGCCAGGGGCGCGGGGCCCGGCCGAGCAGCGCGAAAGAAGGCGGCAACTGCCGGTCGCTTTCGATTCGGGCATTGATGCCGCCCACGTACGCAGCCAGAAGCGTCTCGATTTCGGGCGCGAGTTCGGGCGGATCATCCTCGATGCGCCGGGCAAATCCGTACTGGCGGTGCAGCAGATCGCTCTCCAGGCCGGCCGGGCCGACGATCTCGGCGATCTCGCCGCGCGCCACCGCGCGAAGCAGTTCCATCTGGAACAGCCGCTCGCCGGCATGCAGCCAGCCCAGCGCCCGCAGGCCGTCGGCGTCGGTCTCGGCGTAGATGCGCGGAATTCCGCGCTGGTCGAACACGATCTCCACGGGCTGCGAGAGCCCGGCCACCCGCTGCGCACCCGTCATCGGCATCAGGCTGCCCTCCAGGTACATCCGACCGCCGAACCAGGCGGCAAGCAAGAGGGCCGTGAACGAGAGCAGGCTGGTCAGCAGGATTCTGGAAAACGAGAGCTTGGCGGGCATCGGTATCCTTGCGCGGGTCGAGTTGCGCATTATGCACACCGACGTCTTGCGGTCACGATGGCGCGGTCTTGCTCGACAAATCGCCGACCCGCAGGTTGCGCGGCGATTGCGTCGTTGCCAAACGCGGATACACTACCGGCCTTCGACACAGGGCCGACAACAATGCCTAGAGCAACTGAAATCAAGCGCGGATTCGTCATGGAACACGACGGCCGGGTCTGGGCCGTCCGAGATCTTTCGCGCTCCACCCCCACCGCCCGCGGCGGCGGCACGCTTTTCCGTTTCAAGATAGAAGCCATACCCGGCGGCGACCGCCAGGAACTGACGCTCAAGGGCGACGACATGGTGCGCGAGGCCGACCTGGTGCGCCGGCAGTCGACGTTCTCGTACCGCGATGGCGATGAATTCGTGTTCATGGACGATGAGGATTTCAGCCAGTACATCCTGAACCTTGCCGCCATGGGTGACGCGGTCGGTTACGTCACCGACGGGCTGGCCGGCGTGTACGTGCTGCTGATCGGGGGTGCGCCGGTCGCCATCCAGCTGCCGCAATCGGTCGAACTCGAAGTCACCGACACCGCGCCGGTGATGAAGGGCGCGACCGCCAGCCGCTCGGCCAAGCCCGCCACCACGGAAACCGGCCTGGAAGTGATGGTGCCGGACTATGTCACGCCGGGCGAGCGGATCCGGGTGAACACGGAGACCGCCGAATTCATGGGGCGCGCTTGAAAAATCCTCCGAGAACTACTGCGCGGCACAAAAGCCTTTTGTAGCCTCTGACTGGAAGCTTGATGACTGAAGAAAACGGTAAATCGCTAGAGGCACTGCGCGACCAGCTGGACCGGATCGACAGGGAACTCGTCGAGCGGGCGGCGGAGCGCCAGCGGGTCGTCTCGGAAATCGGGCTGATCAAGAAATCGGCCGGGCGCCAGTTGCGCGATTTCCGCCGCGAGCGCCAGGTGCTCGACGGCGTGCGCGCGCACGCAGAGGGCTTCGGGCTGGATCCCAACGTGGCCGAATGCCTGCTGACGACCCTGATCGAGGCGTCGCTGACCCGCCAGGAGACCGAGCGCGTGTCGCTGTCGGCCCGAGGAGAAGGAAAGCGCGCACTGGTCGTCGGCGGCGCCGGACGGATGGGGCGCTGGCTTGTACGCTTCCTCGACAGCCAGGGCTTCGACGTCACGATCGCCGACGCCGCAGTGGCGGTCGACGGCGAGCGCGAGTTCAGCGATTGGCGTTCGGCGCCGCTGGATGTGGATCTGATCGTGATTGCCGCGCCGATCGACGCCAGCAGGAGAATCATCGAAGAACTGATCCGCCGCCGTCCGCCCGGGCTGGTGTTCGACGTGGCATCGATCAAGGCGCCGCTGGTGGATTCGCTGCGGCGCGCCGCCGACGCCGGAATGAAGGTCTGTTCGGTGCATCCGATGTTCGGCCCCGACACGCGACTGCTGGCCGGTCACCACGTGCTGCTGGCAGATTGCGGCAACGCCGAAGCCGTGGCTCAGGCACGTGCGCTGTTCGACGAGACCATGGCCTCGCTGGTCGAGGTGTCGCTGGATGCCCACGACAGGCTCATGGCCTGGGTGCTCGGGCTTTCGCACGCGCTCAACGTGGCCTTCGCCGCGGCGCTGGCCGATTCGGACATGGATGCAGCGCAACTGGCGGCCATTTCTTCGACCACCTTCCAGCGCCAGCTCGATATCGCCACCGACGTGACCGCGGAAAATCCCGAGCTCTACTTTGAAATCCAGCAGCTCAACCCCTATGAAAGCGGTGTGCTGGAAGCGCTCGGGCATGCGTTCGCCTCGCTGGAGGCCTCGGTGCGTGAGGGCGATTCCAGTGCATTCGTGAGCCTGATGCAGCGCGGTGCGGACTGGACCGACCGTCACAGAGACGCGCGTCGGGGCAAGGATGCCGAGCGCAGGCGCGGCTGATCGTCAACTCAACCTGGACATTCTGACTCATGACCCAACCACAACGCGCCGGCGTTCGGGCGCGCCTGGGCCGCTGGATCGAGAGCGCCGGCCCGCGCAACTTCATCATCGTGCTGATTCTGATCAACGCCGTGATCCTGGGGCTGGAAACCTCGCCTGCGATCATGGACAGAATCGGCGGCGTGCTGATCCTCATCAACCAGGTAGTGCTGGCGGTTTTCGTCGTCGAAATCCTGATCAAGCTCTACGCGTTCGGCTTCCGGTTCTTCAGGTCCGGCTGGAACGTGTTCGATTTCCTGGTCGTCGGCATCGCGCTGGTGCCGGCCACCGGACCGCTGGAGGTGCTACGCGCGCTTCGAATCCTGCGGGTGTTGCGCCTGCTGTCCCAGGTCCAGCGCCTGCGCAATATCATCGAATCGCTGATGCGCGCGCTGCCCGGCATGGGCTGGACCGCGGCGCTGTTGTTGCTGGTGTTCTACATCTTCGCGGTGATGGGCACGATGATGTTCGGCGAAGCCGTCCCCGAGTACTGGGGCAACCTGGGCCGAAGCTTCTTTTCGCTGTTCCAGATCATGACGCTGGAATCCTGGTCGTCGGGCATCGCCCGGCCCATGCTCGAGGAGTTCCCGCTATCGTGGATGTTCTTCGTCCCGTTCATCCTGGTCTCGAGCTTCATGGTGCTCAACCTGTTCATCGCCATAATCGTCAGCGCCACGAATGCCATTCACGAGGACGAAGAGGCCGAGGAGCGCCGCCAGCTGCTGGCCGAACTCAGGAAGATCAACCGCCGGCTGGAACACCTGGAAGAAGCGGCCGAGCGAAAATAAGCGCTACGGTTCCGGCGGTCGGACGCGGCGCCGCTCGAGAATCCATTTTT
>Ga0102938_10002970_pt1 | contig 12715 bp, 11 predicted proteins | sample SalPonR2_B_D2_MG_FD_84516 | JGI IMG/M metagenome (GOLD analysis project Ga0102938, IMG submission 84516) | Salt pond soil microbial communities from South San Francisco under conditions of wetland restoration - Salt Pond MetaG R2_B_D2_MG | ecosystem: Environmental > Aquatic > Marine >... | reverse complement strand
GTCGGGCACGGTGAGCAGCCGTGCGAGTTGCACTCCCGTCCAGTCCTGCTCGGCGAACCAACCGGTCGTGCAGTCGATCGTCGCCGTCAACCGGTCGGCGTGGCCGGCGACGTCGGCGTAGCCCAGCCGGCGTTCACCGGCGCCGTCGGCGACACGCAATTGCCAACGTGACGCGTCGATCTCGGGTCTCGGATCGGACAGCCAGATGATGGACGGCATCGAGCCCGGATCGTGGCTGCCCTGCTCGAACGAACCCGTGAACCGACGGTCGGCGCCAGGCAGACCCGCGAGACGGATGACACCCTCCAGGCCGGCGAAGGTCGCCCCGGCGGCGCCGGCCAACATGCCGAGCCGGAGGACGTTGCGCCGTGTCACGTCCGTGTGCTGCGGCCGGACCCGACGCGCCACCACGTGCCACACGGTGAAGGGCACGGCGAGCAGCGCGGCGCCGACGTGGAGCTGCATGTCGTCGAGCGGCCCGTACGACCGCACGAGTCCGGCACTGTGCAGCACGCCCGTCGCGACGGTCACCGCCACCAGGAGGCCCAGCACCATCGACGGCCATGTCGACCGGACCGGTCGGGCTGCGAGCCCGCGCCGCACGATCCGCTGTTTCCACGGCGTCGTCAGGAGGACACCCAGTCCGACGACGCCGTGGGTGATCAGCGCGACGAGTGCCCACTCGGTACCGAGCGCGAAAAGGACGGTGCCGCTCGCGAGGGCTGCGACGAGGAGGAACAGCAGCGCGAGATTGGCCTGGCGGTCGGTGACGGCCATGCTCACCTGCCGGATCGGGAGTGTCCGGTCATCAGTGCGCTCAGCCTGCCCGCCCGATCGCGGGTCGACACGTGCGGAGCCGGATCCGGCGCGAGGCGGGCGTCACCGGCTCAGACACCGTCCCTGCCGGGGATGCGATACCGACTCGTCGTCACGGATCCGCCGCCGTCGGCTGCCGGGACGCAGCGACGAGACCTGCGTCCCACCCCGGCGCGCGCCCTCCGGCGGGCGGGCCGATCCCGGTCGTGTCGACGCCCGAGCGCACCAGCAGCCACGACACCAGCGAGTTCGAGTTCCACATGTCGCCGGTACGCAGCTCGTCACGCCCCCACACCATCGTGGGGACGTCGGGCACCAGCGCGATCATCCGCCGTGCGAGATCCGGGTCGCTGCTCAGCACCACCGGTCCGCCCACTGCGGCGGCCACATCCGGAATCGACCCGCCGAGCCAGCTGCGCACCTCGTACCGGAACAGCCTCGACCGTCCGAGCGAACGTCGCCCGACGGCGCCTTCGGCAACGACACCGCGCTCGCCCCGCTTCGTCCACACCGGCGCCATCTCCACAGCGGTCACCGCGCCGTCGACACGCACCATGAGGGCGGAGTGGAACAACTCGCAGCGCGCCCGGCGGGCACCTCGGGCGGCCAGCGTCTCGTAGGCCCGACCGCTCCACCGGACGAGAGCCCCACCCGCCCCCGCCCCCAGTGGGATCCAGTAGAGGTCGATCTCGGCGCCATCCACGTGGGAGAGCTTGGCACGCCGAACCCAGTCGATGCGTCCGTCGTGATTGAGGAACGCCGAAGCGGGTACACGCGACACATGGCGACCACCCCCGCTGTCCGCCGACGAGTGATGGTTGCGGCCGACGAGGTCCAGACGACCCATCCCCGCGAAGCGGCGATCCTCGGCGGGATCGTGCGCTCCACGATCGATGGGGGTCGTGTCGACGTCGAGTACGTGCGTCGCTACGCCAGCGCCATCATCGCCGAGTTCAACCTCGTCAACGTCGATCGGCGCCCACCGGGGAGCCGCGAGATCGCCATGGTGCTCACCCGTTTCGAGGAGCGGTACGGACGCCCGTACGCAGCGTGACCGTGGCGGCTCGTTCGTGACGGCGATCACAGACACCACCGGTCCGATCCGTCATCGTGCACACGGGGACACCGAGTTCCCGATGAGAAAGGACGACGGATGCTCTACGCCATTCACTACACCACACGAGCCAGCGCCGGTTCCAAGGACGACACCGCTGCGTTGATGGAGGAGTTCGGAAGTCGCGGTGAGATTCCCGGATCCATCGCCCACTACGTCTATCCGGGCGGCGGTGGCGTGGTGATCGCCGAGCAGGACGACCCGAAGGTGGTCTACGAGACGGCGACCGCCTACGCGCAGTGGCTCGACTTCGACATCAAGCCGGCGCTCACGATCGACGACGCCGTCCCGATCATCCTGAAGTCGCTCGAATCCTGACGGGCCTCTACGCCGGGTCGGCGTCGGGAAGCCCGAGGTGCCGGCGGATGTCGTCGAACACGTCGAGCCTGGACGGGCTCGCGTCGATCCTGATCACGAGTTCCTTGCGGCCGAACACGTCGATCACCGGCTCGGTGCTGGTGTAGTAGTCGGACAGCCGGCGGGCGAGGGCCTCCGGCGTGTCGTCGTCGCGCTGCACGAGGGTGCCGCCGCACACGTCGCACACGTCGGCGACGTCCGGCCGGTGGGCGATCAGGTTGTAGTCGAGGCCGCAACCCGTGCAGAGGCGGCGCGACAGCACCCTGCGCTGCACCTCGTCGTCGGCCAGTTCCAGCACGATGACGGCGTCGATGTCGTAGCTCTCCAGGAAGAACTCGGCCTGGGCGACGTTGCGCGGGAATCCGTCGATGACGAACCCGTGGTTCCAGTCGTGTTGTTCCAACCGATCGCGCACCACCCGCTCCACGATGTCGTCGCTCACGAGGTGGCCGGCGTCGACGAGCCGCCGTACCTGTGCGCCGAGCTTGGTGTGGTGGGAGATGTTCCATCGGAAGATGTCGCCCACGCTGATGTGCTCGAGCCCGAAGGCATCGCACAGCATCGAACTCTGGGTGCCCTTGCCGCTGCCCTGCACTCCCATGATCACGTACTTGCGCATCCCCCCATGGTGGCACCGTCGCAGCACCCGAGCGTCCACCGCGTACGGTCGGCGCATGCGAATCTGGCGTCTACAGCAACTCGGTGACCCTGCAGAGCAGCTCCGGCTCGTCGACGAGGAGCCGCCACGCCCGAAGCCGGGCGAGGTTCTCGTCGACGTCGAGGCGGTCGGCCTCGCCTTTCCCGACGTGCTGCAGTGCCGAGGCCAGTACCAGGTGAAGAGCGGTCCCGGCTTCACGCCCGGCGGCGAGTCGGCCGGCACAGTGGCGGCGCTGGGTGACGGCGTGGAGGGTCTCGACGTGGGCCAGCGGGTGGTGTTCCTCGGCAGTGGGGGCCTCGCCGAGCAGGTCACCCATCCCGCTGCCGCGGTGTTCCGTGTGCCCGACGGCGTGTCGGCCGAGACCGCGGCAGCCATCCCGATCAACTACTGCACAACGCTCTACGCCCTCCACGACCGCGGCCACATCCGGGAGGGCGAATCGCTGCTCGTCACCGGCGCCGCCGGCGGCACCGGCACCGCGGCGATCCAGCTCGGCAAGGCGGCCGGCGCACGGGTGGTGGCCGTGGCCGGAGGCGAGGAGAAGGCACGGCTCGCGCGAGAGGTCGGCGCCGACGTGGTGATCGACCACCGGGCGACACCCGACTGGGTGGACACCGTTCGCGAGGCGACGGGTGGAGGTGTCGACGTCGCCTACGACCCCGTCGGCGGCGACACGTTCCATCAGGTCCGCCGGTGCATGGGATGGGACGGGCGGCTGCTGGTGATCGGATTCGTGGCCGGCATCCCGGAGGTGGCGACCAACCACGCGTTGTTGAAGAGCTACTCGATCGTCGGTGTGCACTGGGGCGCCTCGCTCGCCCGGTTCCCCGACTCGCTCGGCCGGCAGATGACCACCCTGCTGGACATGGCCACCACCGGCGCCGTCGATCCACCGCTCTATCCGCCGTACGCCTTCGAGGATGCCGCCACTGCACTCCAGGATCTCGCCGACCGCAGGACCTACGGCAAGGTCGTCGTCGAGGTCTGACCGTCAGGTGGATCGGGCGACGCCGCCGGCATCGGCGCCCGTCGGGCCGGTCGTGACGTCGCACGAGCAGGATCGCCCTACCCTGTGGCCGTGAGGATCCGCCTGTTCGACCCTGCGGTGCACCCGCGGTTCGACGACCTGCCGTGGGACCGGGACCTCGACGACTGGACCGACCCGCGGCTCGTGGATCTGCCTGCCGGCCTGCACCGTCACGTCGTGCGCTTCGTCGACGTACGTGGCCAGTACTACGCCCTCAAGGAACTGCCCGAACGCCTCGCTCAGCGCGAGTACCGGCTGCTGCGCACCATGAACGATCGCGGTCTGCCGGTGGTGGCCGCCGTGGCGCTGGTCGACGGGAGGGCGTCCGGGCAGGCCGTGCTCGTCACCCGCTACCTCGACTACGCGCTCCCGTACCGCCAGCTCTTCCGCACCGACCGCTCGGCCGACGTGTCGACGGTGCTCGTGGAGTCCTTGGCCACACTGCTCGCCCGCTTGCACAACGCGGGCTTCTTCTGGGGCGACGCATCACTCTCGAATGCGCTGTTCCGCCGCGACGGCGACTACCTGTCGGCCTTCGCCCTCGACACCGAGACCGGCGAACTGCATCGTCAGCTCACGGCCGGGCAACGGTCGCTCGACATCGAGACAGCGGTCGTCAACGTCGCCGGCGGTCTCTGCGACCTGGCTGCGGCAGGAGAACTGCCCGAGCAGGTGGATCCCTTCGACACCGCCACGCGGCTGGGCGAGTCGTACGAGCGGATCTGGGACGAACTCCACGGGCCGTCGACCTACGACCCGGGTGACCCGACGACGCTCGACGAGCGCCTCGATCGACTGCACGAGATGGGCTTCGACGTGCGCGAAGCCGTGATCACCACGGGCGCTGACGACGGCGGATACGTCTTCGAACCGTCCGCGATCGAGGACGGATACCACCGCCGGCAACTGCTGGCCACGACGGGCATCACCGCGCGTGAGCATCAGGCGCGCCGGCTGGTCGGGATGATCGAGGTCTACCGAACGGAGCTGGAGTCACGCCGAGGCCGGCGGGTGGCGCTCGAGGAAGCCGGACATCTGTGGCGTCTGGAGGTGTTCGACCCGGTGATCGATGCCGTACCGCGAGATGCCGCGGTGAAGCTCGAGCGGGCCCAACTGTTCCTCGAGCTGGTCGACTACGCCCGGCACGGACGTCGTGGCGATGGCGGCGCGGGGGACGGCGAGGAGGGCGGCGCCGGACGCAGCGACCATGGCGCCGATCTGATCGACGTCGCCCGCCACGCGGCCACGACGCTGCTGGATGCCCGCCCGGACGAGCGGGCGATGCCGGTCGAACGCTCCTGAACCGACAGGTCAGCCGAAGATCGGTGGCCGTCGCTCCGTCCACGGCGCTGCCGCCTCGATCTGCGACGCCAAGCGGATCAGCATCGGCTCGCTCTCGACGGCGCCCACGAACTGCACGCCCACGGGCAAGCCGTCCGAGGTCCAGTGGAGCGGGAGCGACACGGCCGGCTGGCCGCTCACGTTGAACTGCGCCGTGAACTGCAGGATCTGCGTGAGGCGTTCGGTGCCGTGCTCGGGATCGCGCAGCCAACCGATCTCGGGCGGCGGGACGGCGATCACGGGCGACACGAGCACGTCGAACTCGTTCCACCATGCCTGCAGACGACGGGACCAGGCGTGCATCCAGTCGACCGAGGTGAGATAGGTGGCGGCCGGGACGGCACCACCGATCTCGGCCATGGCCCAGTTGTCGGGTTCGACGTCGTCCTTGGTGAGCGGTCGGCCGAGTACACCGCCCAGAGCCTCGAAGTCGTTGGCGGTCGCCGCGGCCAGGATGGTCACGAAGTGGTGGGCGAACCGGTCGTCGAAGAACTCGGGCGGCTGTGCGATCTCCACCCGGTGCCCCAGCCGCTCGAGCAGGGCGCCGGCCTCGTCGACCGCCGCAGCGCACTCGGTGTGCGTGTCGACCCCGGCATGGCTGGGTGCGAGCCCGATGCGGAGTGAACCAGGATCCACACCGTCCTCGTGAGCGAAGGGTCGCACCGGTGGCGCTGCGCTGTAGGGGTCACCGACCCGGCGTCCGCTGATGACGTCGAGCATCGCCGCCGAGTCACGCACCGATCGCGACACGACGCCGTCGATCGTGGCTCCGGCCCAGGCCTCGCCGATCAGCGGGCCCTTCGACACCCGGCCCCGGCTGGGCTTGAGGCCCACGAGGCCGCACTCGCTGGCCGGCACGCGGATCGAACCCCCACCGTCGTTGGCGTGAGCCATCGGGACGATGCCGGCAGCGACGGCCGCAGCGGAGCCGCCCGAGGATCCGCCGGTGGAGTGGTCGGTGTTCCACGGGTTGCGGGTCGGGCCGTAGGCGACCGGCTCGGTGGTGATCGTGCTGCCGAACTCCGGCGTGTTGGTGCGGCCGAGCGTGACGAATCCCGCATCGCGGATCGACTCGTAGAGGAACGAGTCGACCGGCGACCGCACGCCGGCCTCCTTCAGCGCCCGGCAGCCGAGGTGCAGTGGTTCACCGGCCATCTCGCATCCGAGGTCCTTCACGAGGAACGGCACGCCCCGGAACGGTCCGTCCGGGAGGTCGCCCCCGGCTTCGGCGCGGGCGGCGTCGAAGCGCTGGTGGATGACGGCGTTGAGTGTCGGGTTCAGCCGCTCGATCCGCTCGATCGCCTCGTCGACCAGTTCGCCCGGCGATGCCTCGCCCGAGCTGACGAGTGCGGCGAGTGCGGTGGCGTCGAGATCTGCTGCAGGCATGTCGCGCACCGTAGTACGGGCCGATCCGATGGCTCGTCAGCGGGCGACGAGTGAGGAGCGGATGGTGTCGGCCACGAGTGCGGCGCCCTCGGGGCTGGTGATGACCGTGTAGTGGTTGAGCCCGGTGGCCTCCACCCAGCGGTGACCGGCGTAGCGCGCCCGGACGTCGTCGGGGATCAGCGGTGGTGGTTCTCCGAAGAGGCCGAACTCGGCCCGCACGATGGTGGTGGGCGGTCGGCGGTCGAGCAGGGTGCGGACCTCGTGGTCGGCGAGGAGGTCGCGGCCGTCCACACGCACGGCTGTCTCGTCGACGGCGGTGCGGAAGCCGCCGTCGACCTCGACGAGGTCGGCCAGCAGGTTGCGTTCGAGGTCGGGGCCGATGCCGTCGACGTAGGCGGGGTGCTGCGCCCACATCGCGTGGTAGGTGACGCGGTCGGGCCAGACCGTGCGGAGCCGTTCGATGGCCGGGCCGAGCGATGCGTCGAGGAGGGCGTCGATCTCGGCGTCGGTGGCCGGTGGTGGCTGGGGGAGTGGCAGAGGGGCGCCGCCGTCGACGAGGATCACGTCGTCGACCAGGCCGGGGTGCCGCTCCGCCGTCATCTCGACGACGAAGGCCCCCATCGAGTGCCCGACGAGCGTGACCGGGCCACCGAGTCGGTCCACGACGTCGGCGACGTCGTCGGCGTGGCGCCGGATACCGAATGGTCCGGGAGCCTCGAAGCTGCGCCCCCGCCCACGCAGGTCGAGTGCCACGACCCGGCCGGCGCCGTGGAGGTGGTGGGCGACGGGGTCCCAGGCCCAGGCGTTGGCCGTGATGCCGTGGACGGCGAGCACCGTCGGCGCGCCGCTGATCCCCGCCCACGCCAGAGCGCCGAGCGATGCGGGCTGGTCGGGGCCGCCCACGTCGAAGGAGAGGAACTCAGGCCGTGTCGGCATGGTCACTCCCTGCGTTCGTCGAACGCGCTGCGTCACTGGCCATCAGCGGGATCGTACCTTCCGCCATCGTCCCCCTGCCGAAAAATGCCCCGTTCGTCGCGGCAGGACCTGTCAACGGAGCATCGTTCGGAGCGGCGGGGCGGTGGAGTGGGAGTGGAGGGGGAGCAGGGCGCCCCGGCGGGGGTCGTCAGCGAGGTTCGCGCGGCAGGCCGAGGACCCGCTCGCCCAGGATGTTGCGCATGATGTTCGACGTCCCGCCCATGATCGTGTAGCCCGGTGCGTACACGAGGCCCCGGGTGACGTCGGTCCACAGCGTGGCCTCGGCGCCGAGCACCTGCGCCACGAAGTCCGCCACCCGCACCTCGTGTTCGGTGCAGAAGCACTTGGTGGCCGCCGAGAAGCCCGCGGGCGCCTGCCGCAGCACCTCGCGGGTCACCAGGATGCGACCGATCCGGTAGCCCGATTCGATGGCGGCCATCTCCTGGCGAATGCGAGGATCGTTGCGGTCGGCACGGTCGACCGCCATCTCGTAGAGCGCCCGGTTCGACACGAGCCGGTCGATGCCGCCGCGCTCGTGCTCGAGTTGCGCCATCGTCTGCTTGAAGGCGTTGCCCTCGACCCCGACGAGGTTGGCGACCGGCACACGCACATCGCTGAACCACACTTCGCAGAAGTGGCGGTTGGTGGTCATGTCGGTGATCGGGCGCACCTCGATGCCGGGCGTGTCCATCGGCACGATCACCTCGCTGATCCCCTTGTGCGGTGGCCCGTCCTGGTCGGTGCGACAGATCAGATAGCAGTAGTCGGCCAACTCGCCGAAACTCGTCCAGATCTTCTGGCCGTTGATGACGAACTCGTCGCCCTCCCGCACGGCGCTCGTGGTCAGCGATGCCAGATCCGATCCCGAATCGGGTTCGGACATCCCGATGCACCACGTGGTGTCGCCCGACAGGATGCCGGGCAGGAACTCGGCCTGCTGGTCGGCGGTGCCGTAGTGGATGAGCGTGGGGCCCATCTGCCGGTCGGCGAACCACATCGCCGCGATCGGTGCGCCGGCGGCGATCAGTTCTTCACCGACGATCAGCCGGTTGATGGCAGGCTGGCCGCCGCCGCCGAACTCCTCGGGCCACGTCATGCCGATCCAGCCGTGGGCCGACATCTCCTTGGCGAAGTCCTTCGAGAAGCCGTTGATCCACGAGTCGTTGTGACGTCCGTAGCGGGCCACGGCTTCCCGGGCGACCTTGCGGGCGTGCTCGCGGAGGGCGTTCTGCTCGGCGGTCCATGCGAAGTCCATCGCCGTCGAGCGTAGAGGCTGGCCGGACGCCGAGCCGTGCCGGGCCCGACCGGGTCGTGCCGAGCCGTGCGGGTCGTGCCGGGCATGTGCACGTGGGACGGGCGACGCCCGCTTGCTACAGTCCAGACAAGTTGTAGACAAGTACCCGAGCCGCCACCGGCACCGACCGCGAGGACACCGAGATGCCCGACACCCCCACCGCCTCCACCATCATCTACACGTTCACCGACGAGGCACCCGCACTCGCCACCTACTCGCTCCTGCCGATCATCGAGGCGTTCGCCGGCACCGCCGGCGTCGACGTCGAGACCCGCGACATCTCGCTCGCCGGCCGGATCCTGGCCACCTTCCCCGACCGTCTGACCGACGAGCAGCGGGTGGGCGATGCGCTGGCCGAGCTGGGCGAGCTGGCGCTCACCCCGGAGGCGAACATCATCAAGCTTCCCAACATCAGCGCCTCCGTGCCGCAGATGAAGGCCGCCATCGCCGAACTGCAGGCCAAGGGCTACGACGTGCCGAACTTCCCCGACGAGCCGTCGACACCGGAGGAGGTCGAGGTCCGTGCCCGCTACGGCTCGGTGATGGGATCGGCCGTCAACCCCGTGCTGCGCCAGGGCAACTCCGACCGGCGCGCACCGAAGGCGGTCAAGGAGTACGCGAAGAGCCACCCACACTCGATGGGGGCCTGGTCCAGCGACTCGAAGACCCATGTCGCCACGATGGGGGACCACGACTTCCGGTCGAACGAGAAGTCTCTCACCGTCGACCAGGAGGGCGTCACGCGCATCGAGCACGTCGCTGCAGACGGAACGATCACGGTGCTGAAGGAGTCGGTGCCCGTCCTGGCCGGTGAAGTGATCGACTCCACCGTGATGGACGTCGCGGCGCTGCGCTCGTTCCTCGCCGAGCAGATCCGCGAGGCGAAGGAGCAGGGTGTGCTCTTCTCGATCCACCTGAAGGCGACCATGATGAAGGTCTCCGATCCGATCATCTTCGGCCATGCCGTGGAGACCTACTTCGCCGACGTGTTCGCCGAGCACGGCGACGTCCTCGAGGCGGCCGGGGCCGACCCCGACAACGGCTGGGCCGACGTGCTACGCGCCGTCGAGTCGCTGCCCGCCGAGCAGCGCGCGGCCGTCGAGGCCGACATCGCCGCCGCTCACGAAGCGGGCCCCGACATCGCCATGGTCGACTCCGACCGGGGAATCACCAACCTGCACGTCCCGAGCGACGTGATCGTCGATGCCTCGATGCCGGCGATGATCCGCACGTCGGGCCAGATGTGGAACCCGGCGGGCGACCAGCAAGACGCCAAGGCCGTGATCCCCGACAGCAGCTACGCCGGCGTCTATCAGGCCGTGATCGACGACTGCAAGGCTCACGGCGCCTTCGACCCGTCCACGATGGGCAGCGTGCCCAACGTGGGGTTGATGGCCCAGAAGGCCGAGGAGTACGGCAGTCACGACAAGACCTTCGAGGCGCCGGCACCGGGCACGATCCGGGTCGTCGACGCCACCAGCGGCGGCACGCTGATGGAACATTCGGTGGCCACCGGCGACATCTTCCGCATGTGCCAGGTGAAGGACGAACCGATCCGCGACTGGGTGCGCCTCGCCGTCGAGCGTGCCCGGGCGACCGGGGCGCCGGCGGTGTTCTGGCTCGACGAGAGCCGGGCGCACGATGCGCAGCTCATCACCAAGGTCCGGCGGTACCTGGGCGACCACGACACCGACGGGCTGCAGATCGAGATCATGGCCCCGGTGGAGGCCACCACGTTCTCCGTCGAGCGTGCCCGCCGCGGTGAGGACACGATCTCGGTGACGGGCAACGTCCTGCGTGACTACCTGACCGACCTGTTCCCGATCCTCGAGCTGGGCACGAGCGCCAAGATGCTGTCGATCGTCCCGCTGCTCAACGGCGGCGGTCTCTTCGAGACGGGCGCCGGCGGTTCGGCCCCCAAGCACGTCCAGCAGTTGGTGAAGGAGAACTACCTGCGCTGGGACAGCCTCGGTGAGTTCCTCGCGCTGGCGGTGTCGTTCGAGCATCTCGCCAACGTCACGGGCAACCAGCGCGCCCAGATCCTCGGCGACACGCTCGACACGGCCACCGGGCAGTTGCTCGAGAACGGCAAGTCACCGGCGCGTCGGCTCGGCCAGATCGACAACCGGGGCAGTCACTTCTACATCGCCCTCTACTGGGCGCAGGCTCTCGCAGCCCAGCAGGCGGATGCCGATCTGGCGGCGTTGTTCACGCCGATCGCGGCCGACCTGGGCGAGCACGAGCAGGCAATCGTCGACGAACTGCTCGGCGTGCAGGGGGAACCGGCCGACATCGGCGGCTACTACTCGCCCGACGACGCCAAGGCGACGGCCGTGATGCGCCCGAGCGCCACCTTCAACCGGGTGATCGACGCCCTGCGCTGACGCATCGCGTCGGGGGTGCGCCCGGCGTGCGTGAGATGTTGCATCCGGTGTCTGACACCGGATGCAACGTCACCGGTTGACGAGGGGGATGTAGTCGCGCTCGTCGGGGCCGTCGTACCACTGGCGGGGGCGCGAGATCTTCTGCGCCGGGTCGTTCAGCAGCTCCTGCCAGTGCGCCAGCCAACCCGACATGCGGGGGATGGCGAACAGCACCGTGAACATCTCCACCGGGAAGTTCATCGCCTGGTAGATGAGGCCCGAGTAGAAGTCGACGTTCGGGTAGAGCTTGCGGTCGACGAAGTACGAGTCCTCGAGGGCCGCTTCCTCGAGCTTCAGGGCGATGTCGAGCAGCGGGTTCTTGCCCGTCACCTCGAACACGTCGTAGGCGGCCTGCTTGATGATCCGGGCGCGAGGGTCGTAGTTCTTGTACACGCGGTGGCCGAAGCCCATCAGCCGGCCCTCACCGTTCTTCACCGACTGCACGAACGCCGGCACGTTGTCGGGCGAGCCGATCTCGGTCAGCATCCGCACGACGGCCTCGTTCGCACCACCGTGCAGAGGGCCGTAGAGGGCGGCGGCAGCACCGGCAGCCGACGAGTAGGGGTCGGCCTGGCTGGAACCGATCACGCGCATCGCCGTCGTTCCGCAGTTCTGCTCGTGATCGGCGTGGAGGATGAACAGGATCTCCATCGCCCGCTCGAGCACGGGGTCGACCTCGTAGTCGCCGATCTTCCACATCATGTTGAGGAAGTTGGCGGGATACGACAGATCGTTGTTGGGCTGGTTGAAGGGCAGGCCGACCGAGAAGCGGTAGGCCATCGAGGCGATGGTCGGGGCCTTCGCGATCAGGCGCAGGATCTGCCGATTGCGGCTCTCCGGGTCATGGATGTCCTTCGCCCCCTCGTAGAACGTGCCGAGCGCCGCCACGGCCGAGGTGAACATGCCCATCGGATGGGCGTCGTAGTGGAACCCGTCGACGAACCGCTTGCGCATGTTCTCGTGGATGAAGGTGTGGTGGGTGACGTCGTGTACCCACGTGTCGAGCTGCTCCTTGTTCGGCAGTTCACCGTTGAGGAGCAGGTAGGCGACCTCGAGGTACGACGAGTGCTCGGCGAGTTGCTCGATCGGGTAGCCGCCGTACCGCAGGATGCCGGCCTCGCCGTCGAGATAGGTGATCCCCGACTTGCACGAGGCCGTCGAGAGGTAGGCCGGGTCGTACATGTACAGCGATGGGTCGAGTTCGCGCAGTGCCGCCGAAGGGAACACACCACCTTCGATCGGGACGGTGACGGTCTTGCCGGTGCGGTCGTCGGTGATGGTGATGGTGTCGGGCACGTGGCTTCCTCTCGTGGCGCGAACTCGT
>Ga0102938_10002969_pt1 | contig 12715 bp, 10 predicted proteins | sample SalPonR2_B_D2_MG_FD_84516 | JGI IMG/M metagenome (GOLD analysis project Ga0102938, IMG submission 84516) | Salt pond soil microbial communities from South San Francisco under conditions of wetland restoration - Salt Pond MetaG R2_B_D2_MG | ecosystem: Environmental > Aquatic > Marine >... | reverse complement strand
CGCGAGCTGCAGCCCCGCAACTGTGAATATAAGACATTCGAAAGGCTGCTCTGACCACTCCGGTCGGGACGGTGGCGCAGCCGGTTCGGGCTCCGGCTGCGGCCGGACCTCCACTTTTTGCTTGGGCGCAGGCGCTTCCGGGGCCTGATGCACCACTGGGCGGGCTGGCTCTGCAGGCTTCTCCGGGACCGGTCTGGGTGGTTCGGGCCTTGCCGCCGGTTTTTCGACGGTTGTTAACTGGGCCGGACTTGGTCGGGTTGCTACCCTGGGTTCCTGAGGTGCCGGCTTCACTGTTTCGGGCGCGGCAATTTCGTCCCGGCGCGCAGTATCCGTCGCGGTATGGAGCAGTTCGTCGAGATAGCTGGCAATGGCCGTTTCCGGGTCCGCCAGCCTTGTCAATTTATCGTCAGCCATGCTGACGCTCCTTCACCATACCCACCCGGGACATTAGATCATCCAGCAGATGGCTGTATGCCCGGACACCATGGGTTTCGGCATCCAGTGCCGAGGGGGTTATACCGCCCTGGCTGGCATCCCGGAACTTGGTGTCTACCGGAATGGCAAACTGCCACAGGGACTCACGATAAGTTTTTCGCAGCAGGTTAAGGCTCTTCACCGATGCCTGGGTACGCCGGTCGTACAAGGTGGGCACAATGGTGTAAGACAGCTCGTTCTTCTGGGAACGCATGATCATCTTGAGGGTATGCAGCATGCGCTCCAGGCCCTTGATGGCCAGGAACTCGGTTTGTACGGGAATAATCAGGTGCTGTGCCGCCGCCAGGGCGTTCACCATCAGGACCCCAAGCGAGGGGGTGTTATCCAGGAGGACATAATCGAAGTCATCCCAGAGCTGGGTCAGAGCCCTTGAGATGATCAGCCCCATGCCTTCAACGCCAATCATCCGGCGCTCAAGTGTGGCCAGCGCCGCACTGGCTGGCAGCAGGGACAGCCCCTTGCAACTGGTTTCGGTAATCAGCTGGGCGGGCAGCCCCTCGGGCACCTTGCCCTGATGCTGAAACAGATCAAAGACGCTGTGGGCAATGGTGTCCGGATCGTACCCGAACCAACTGGTAAGCGAGCCGTGGGGGTCCAGATCCACAACGAGAACGCGTTTGCCACGCTCGGCAAGCAAGCCGCCCAGCGCGACAACACTCGTGGTTTTACCGACACCACCTTTTTGATTGGCTACTGCCCAGATTCGCACGCTTCGATTCTCCAGAGAACACTTCGGTGTGGCCGGCAATCACCAGTGGCCACCGTCCCGGTTATCGGCCATTCCCGGGGCAACTTGAACGAATTGCACAGGGGAATTCCGGCAAGCTCTTGCCGGCGCCTTTTGTTACCGGGGATTAATACAGGAACCGTGCCAATGGCTCTATACGCATCTGCCGACGATCCGTTCAGCGCATGGCGCCGCGAATACTGGCGTCACGTGAAATCAGCAAAACAACCCGCCGGTTTCTGCGCCGCCCCTCTTCGGTGTCATTCCGGGCAACCGGCTGATACTGACCATAACCAACGGCTGCGAGACGCTCAGGTTCAATGCCCTCCATCACCAACATCCGTACCATCGACGACGCCCGGGCAGCAGACAATTCCCAGTTTGACGGGAAACGGGAGCTACTGATCGGCTGGTTATCGGTAAAGCCCTCAACTTTGACCGCGTTGTCCCGGTTATTCAGCACCGTGGCGATTTTCTCGACAACATCAAACGCGTCGTAATGAGGCTCGGCGTCGCCGCTGCCAAACAACAGACTGTTGGGCAGATTCAACTCCAGCCACTCGTCGCTGGTCTCCAGTGAAACCACCCCCTGGTTGATCAGCTCGTCGAATTCCATCGACAGCTGGTCGGCCATGGCTCGGAGCGCTTCGGTCCGGGCCTGGGCGTCCATCTCCGGATTACGGGGGGCTTCGGTCACTGCCGGAGGTATCACATTATCGGCGGGCGCGTTCAGTGATCTCTGGGGCTGATCGCCAATCTCAATGGGCTGGAAAGACCTCTGGGGAGCGTTGAAAACCCCGGTCAGGGTTTCCGACAGTACCTTGTATTTGCCTTCATTCACCGATGATACCGAGTACATCACCACAAAAAAGGCGAACAACAGGGTGATGAAATCCGCGTAGGAAATCAGCCACCGCTCTTTGTTGTGAAGATCATCGTCCTGTCGCCTACGGCGCCGCATACCTTGGCCTGCGCATGCTTACTGCAGGAAGCCCCGCAGCCGCAATTCGATGGATTTCGGGTTTTCACCCTCGGCAATGGCAATAATGCCATCGATCATCATGTCCTCGTATCGGGTGCGTTCCCGCACGATACCGCGCATCTTGTTTGCGACCGGGAAGAACAGCAGGTTGGCCAGGGCCACACCGTAGATGGTGGCCACAAAGGCCGTTGCGATCCCGCTACCCAGGGACTGTGGATCCTCCAGGTTCGTCATTACCTGGATCAAGCCCATGACAGCCCCGATGATGCCGATGGTCGGCGAGTAACCGCCCATGGCCTCGAACACTTTGGCAGACTCCAGATCACGCTGCTCACGGGACTCCAGGTCCACCTCCATGATGCCCCTGATGGTCTCGGTTTCGGCCCCGTCCACCAACAGCTGCAAGCCCTTGCGGGCAAAGGGTTCAGGCTCCCGCTCGGCCAAGCCTTCAAGGCCCAGCAATCCCTGCTTACGGGCTTTGACACTCCAGTCGATAACCTTGCCGATACCGTCTTCCAGATTGATGAACGGCGGAACGAATACCCAGCGCACCTGGGTAAACGCCCGTTTGAGCATGGGCCAGGAGGTCTGCAGGATGGTCGCCGCCAGGGTACCCCCAATGACGATAATGGCTGCCGGGCCGTTGAACAGGGAGCTAACGGCCCCGCCCTCGAGCAGATTACCGCCGAGTATGGCAGCAAAGGCCAGTATGACCCCGAGCAGACTCAGAATATCCATCAGCAGACACCTTCGACCAGGCGCGGCCCAATTTCGTCCAGGGGCAGAACGTCGTCTGTGAGCCCAGCCTTGGCAACCGCCATGGGCATGCCGTAGATGACCGACGTTTTTTCATCCTGAGACCAGATGTCCGACCCACTCTGTTTCATCATCCGGCAGCCTTCTTTGCCGTCCGAGCCCATGCCGGTAAGAATGAGGCCCAGTGTCTTGCCCGGAAAACTTCTGGCCAGGGAACCGAAGGTTACGTCCACACACGGCTTGTAATTGAGCCGTTCGTCGCCCGGCAGGATACGGATCCTGGCCTGGCCGCCCCGATTCTCGACCATCATCTGCTTGCCACCGGGCGCCAACAAAGCAAGCCCGGGCCGCAACACATCGCCATCCTGGGCCTGGCGGACTTCGATCCGGCAGAGCTTGTTCAGGCGTTCAGCGAAAGCCGGAGTGAAACTCGCCGGCATATGCTGTACCAGTACGATGGGTGCCGGGAAAGTGGCGGGTAACGCAGTCAACACTCGTTGCAGGGCAACCGGCCCGCCCGTCGAAGTACCAATACCAACCACCGCGTAATGCTTGGCGGCGCCTCGGCGGGCATGACGCCTCGGTGCTTCGGCGTCACTTGGGGACCCTGTCGGGGCTGCGGGGCTGTGTGTGTCCGGGCGCTGGCGCGGCGTGATATCCGGACGGGGACGTGCCGTTGTGCCTGGAGCCCGGGAGGCGGGCGCCGACGGTTCGGAGCGGGCCGGGGCAGCGGGCCGGTTTCCGGGCCGGCTGCCGGCCACGTCAAGAATCCGATCGATCAGGATTTTCTGGAGCTGGCTGTTGTCCCTGGCGATTTCTTCGAAATTCTTGGGCAGGAAATCGACCGCACCTGCCTCGAGGGCGTCGAGGGTCACCCGGGCGCCTTCATAGGTGAGCGAAGAGAACATCAGCACCGGTGTCGGGTGTTTGCGCATGATTTCGCGCACAGCGGAGATGCCATCCATGACCGGCATCTCGTAATCCATGGTGATCACGTCCGGACGCAGTTTTTCAGCAAGCTCCACACCTTCCCGACCATTGGTAGCAGCACCAACCACCTTGATCTGGCCGGAGCTGGTCAGGATTTCCGTCAGCCGTTTGCGAAAAAACCCTGAATCGTCAACGACCAGGACAGAAACTGTCATCCACTTCTCCTACCCAATCCATCGTTCTCCGGCCTTCTCTGGCCACAGTCACCTGAAGGCCCGGCTCAGCCGTAGTGCTGCAACAGGCTTGGAACATCAATAATCAGCGCAATCCGGCCGTCGCCGGTAATGGTGGCGCCGGCCATTCCCGGCGTACCCTGAAGGGCGCGCCCGAGAGGCTTGATCACCACCTCTTCCTGTCCCACCAGTTGGTCGACAACAAAACCGACCTGCTTGGTCCCCATGGCCACGATGACCACATGGGCGTTTTCAGGCACTTCCTGGGAAGGACCGCCACGAACCAGCCAGCGTTTGATATGAAACAGCGGGAACACCTTTTCCCTGACCACAATGCACTCACGCCCGTCGACGATGTTGGTCTTGGTCAGGTCCAGATGGAAAATCTCGACCACATTGACCAGCGGCAACGCGAACGACTGGTCTCCGAGCATGATCATCAGGGTGGGCATGATGGCCAGTGTCAGCGGAACCTTGATGACTATCCGGGACCCCTTACCCAGTTCCGATTCGATGCTCAACTGGCCATTGAGCTGGCCAATCTTGGTTTTCACCACATCCATGCCGACACCGCGACCGGAGACATCCGAAATCTGGTCTTTGGTGGAAAAGCCGGCCGCAAAAATCAGGTTGAAGCATTCGGAATTGGTCAGGCGATCCGCGGCATCCTGGTCGTAAATTCCCTTCTCAACCGCCTTCCGGCGCAGCACTTCCGGATCCATCCCGGCGCCGTCATCCTCGATGAACAGCAGGATATGATCCCCTTCCTGCTCGGCAGACAGGGTAACGGTACCCTGGCGGGGTTTACCTGCTTTCTCGCGCACCTCCGGCGCTTCTATCCCGTGATCGACCGAATTCCGGACCAGGTGAACCAGCGGATCGGACAGCGCTTCGACCAGGTTCTTGTCCAGGTCGGTGTCTTCACCATGCATCACCAGGTTGACCTCTTTCTTGAGATTCCTGGCCAGATCACGCACAACCCGGGGGAACCGACCAAACACCTTCTTGATCGGCTGCATACGGGTCTGCATCACGGCAGACTGGAGATCGGTGGTAACCACATCGAGATTGGACACCGCCTTGTGCATGTGCTCGTCTTCACTCTCGGCGCCCAGACGCTGCAGGCGGTTACGCACCAGCACGAGTTCGCCCACCATATTCATGATGTCGTCAAGGCGTTTGGTGTCGACACGTACCGTCGTTTCCGCCGCAGGCGCATGCTCGCGGGCGGGCATGGCCGGTGCGGCAGCGCCTTTGGTTTCCGGCTTGTCCGCTGGCTTCGACTTCTCGGGCTTTGGCGCTTCTGCTTTCGGCTTGGCCGGCTCTTTTGGAGCGGAGGGCTCTTTCGGAGCTGCAGACTGTCCGGAAGCTGAAGGCTCTCCCCCGGCTGTCGGGCTTCCGCCCTTGCCGTGAAGGTCGTCCAGCAGTTTCTCGAATTCGTCGTCGGTGATCAGGTCGTCGCTGCCGCCTTCTGACTTGGCGGCCGGTTTTTCCTCTTTGCTGACGGTTTCTTCTTCGCCCTCTGGCGCGCCGGCAAACTGCCCTTTTCCGTGCAGCTGGTCCAGCAGCGCCTCGAATTCGTCGTCAGTAATTTCATCGTCTCCGGAGCTTTCCTGGTCGCCGGCGGCGGACCCGGCGGCTGAAGCCGTGGGAGTCTCCTCAGATTTCTCGTCCTGCAAGGCATCCAGAAGCTGTTCGAATTCGTCGTCGGTGATGTCGCCGCCGTCTTCTGCCGGTTCACTATCCCCGTGTTCAGATTGAGTGGCAGCGGCCGGTGCCTTCTCGCCTTCCGGCTGGGCCAGGGCATCCAGGCGTGCAATCAGTTCGTCCGGGGCCGGCGTCAGCTCCTCATGATTGCGGACCTGCTCAAACATGGCATTGACGTTGTCCAGGGCTTCCAGAACCACGTCCATCAGTTCAGAGTCCACCTTGCGCTTGTGATTGCGCAGGATGTCAAAAACGTTCTCGGCGGAATGGCAGCAATTCACCAGGGCTTCAAGCTGAAGGAAGCCCGCGCTGCCCTTAACGGTGTGAAAGCCACGGAAGATGGCGTTGAGCAGATCACTGTCGTCAGGATGTTGCTCAAGATCTACCAACTGCTCTGACAGCTTTTCGAGGATCTCGCCGGCTTCTACCAGGAAGTCCTGCAAAATCTCTTCATCAGCATCAAACGCCATGCGTTACCCTCTTTATTCAGAAACCGAGACTGGACAACAGGTCGTCAACGTCATCCTGTCCCGAGACTACATCTTCACGCTCATCGGCCTTGATCTGGGGCCCGACGCCCTTCTCCGCAGACTCTTCTTTTTCTTCGATCTGGTGCACCGTGCCCGTAAGCTGATCCACATGGCTGGCCATCACCACCAGGCTGAGCATCTGCTCCTCGACCTCTTTAACCAGGGCGGTGACCTTCTGGATGACCTGGCCAGTCAGATCCTGATAGTCCTGTGCCAGTAGAATTTCCGACAGGTTGCTGTACATGGTGTCGGCGTCGGTCGCCATGCTGACGAAAAACCGATCAATACGGCCATAAAGCTCGCGGAACTCGGCCGGCTGCATTTCCCGGCGACGCAGACGCTGCCACTCATCGCGTAAAGCAGCGGCTTCGTCCCGCAGGGCATTGGCCACGGGCATGGTTTCCTCAACCAGATCCATGGTCCGGTTGGCCGCTTCACCAGTCATCTGCACGACGTATTCGAGGCGATCGGAGGCATCTGTCATCTTCGACAGTGCTTCCTGCTGTTCGGCATTACGGGGGTCAATCTGGAAGTTCCGGATTGCTTCGTGCAAGCTCCGGGTCAATCGCCCTACCTCGCGATACAGACTCTGATCCCTGACCTCACTGAGTTCATTGATCAGGGTCATGGCTTTGGCATAATCACCCGCATCAACGCTCTCTGCCAGTTCTGCTGCCTGCCGCTGGAGCTTTTCCGTCACCTCCGGTTCAAGGCCCCGATGGTTCTTTTTGCTATCGCTCATGAGAGCCATCCGACCTCTGGTTACTGGATTCTTTCAAAGATTTTCTCAATCTTTTCCTTGAGCACCGCGGCGGTGAACGGTTTGACCACATAGCCGTTCACGCCCGCCTGGGCCGCGGCAACGATCTGATCCCGCTTGGCCTCAGCCGTTACCATCAATACCGGCAGGGTTTTCAGGTTCTCATCAGCCCGAACGGCTTTGAGCAGATCGAAACCGGACATGCCCGGCATGTTCCAGTCGGTGACCAGAAAATCGTACTTGCCGCTCTTGAGCATCGGCAGGGCTGTGTTGCCATCATCTGCTTCGTCGGTGTTGGTGAAGCCCAGATCACGCAGCAGGTTCTTGATGATCCGTCGCATTGTGGAGAAATCGTCCACAATGAGGATTTTCATATTTTTGTCCAATGGGACCTCCAGTTAGTGACACCCGGAATTCGTTTGACCTTCGCGCTCAAAGTCTAGCAGGCCGCTATTTAACCGCTTATTGTCAGGCCTTTGCCTCGGTTGTAAAGCATCGGTTACCAAAAACTACAGACTGCCTCGTCGCGGACACAGAGTGAACGCCATCAGCTGTCCGATTCCTGACGCCAGTCCGACAGCCGTCCCCGAAGGCGCAGAGCAGCCTGGCTGTGAATCTGGCTCACCCGGCTCTCGCTGACGCCAAGCACAGCGCCAATCTCCTTGAGGTTCAGTTCTTCCTGGTAGTACAGACTCAATACCAGTTTTTCCCGCTCCGGCAGGTCTTCGATGGCCACGGCGAGGCTCCGCCTGAAGGCATCGGAGGACAACCCCTCAAGGGGATTATCCTGCGTCTCTGTCTGTTCTATCGGCAGCTCTCCGGATTCATTGAGCTCATCGAGACTAAAAAGTCGTCCGCTGTTGGAATCGGAAAGGTAGGAGTGATACTCGGACAGCCCCATGCCCAGCTCTTCAGCCACTTCCAGATCCTGGGCTTCACGGCCGAGACGGTCTTCCACAGCCTTGATGGCCTGGGAAATACGGCGGGCGTTGCGATGCACGGAACGGGGGACCCAGTCGCCCTTGCGGATTTCATCCACCATGGCACCGCGAATCCGGATGCCGGCGTAGGTCTCGAAGGTTGCACCCTTGGTGGAACTGTAGCGCTGGGCTGCTTCAAGCAGGCCGATCATGCCGGCCTGCATCAGGTCTTCCAGCTGAACGGAAGCCGGCAGGCGGGCCATCAGGTGAAGGGCAATTTTCTTGACCAGCGGCGCATGCTGCTCAACGAGCTGTGAGGGTTTTTGCGCACCCGACTGGTTATAGATTCCGAGGTTTTTCGCCAATGTCATGTATCCGGGTTTTTGTTTGACTGGATCCGATTCAGACTTCGACGAGCCGCTCCACAAAAAATTCCAGATGCCCGCGGGGAGAAGAAGGCAGCGGCCAGCTGTCTACCTTGTCCGCCAGAGCCTTGATGGCTAATGACGCTTTCGCCCTGGGATAGGCATCCAGCACCGCACGCTGTCGCTGAACCGCTTTCTTCACAGCCTCATCGTAAGGCACCATCCCGACGTATTGTAGTGCCACGTCCAGGAAGCGCTCGGTGACCCGGGTCAGTTTTTCGAACAGATGCCGGCCTTCCTGCTCGTTTCGTACCTGGTTGGCAAGAATACGGAAGCGGTTGGTACCGTAGTCACGGTTCATGAGTTTGATCAGGGCGTAACAGTCGGTAATGGACGTGGGCTCGTCACAGACCACCAGCAACAACTCCTGGGACGCCCTCAGAAAGCTGACCACCGATTCCGAGATGCCGGCGGCGGTATCCACGATCAGGACATCAATCTGATCCCCGAGTTCACTGAACGCGTTAATCAACCCGGCATGCTCCATAGGACTGAGCTGGGTCATTCTCTGGGTACCGGAGGAGGCAGGAACAATCTTGATGCCGCCGGGACCATTCACCAGAACGTCCTTGAGATCACAGTCGCCCGCCAGCACATCCTGAAGATTACGGTTGGCAGTAATGCCCAGCAATACGTCGATATTGGCCAACCCTAGGTCGGCGTCGAGCAGCACCACTCTCCGGCCTTTCTGCGCCAGGGCAATACCGAGGTTAACCGACACGTTACTCTTGCCGACCCCACCCTTACCGCCGGAAACCGCGATCACCTGTACCGGTTGTGCTTTGCTCATACTGTTTTTAATCTCTCGCCACGTTTAGCCGGGTGCTGTTTTTTTTGCGAGCTGGCTTTCTCAGGCGCCCTCTGCGACAGCCTGCTGTTGCTGAAGCGCCTTGAGCCGCTCCACCGCCAGTCGCACCAACGGAACCGCTTCCGCATGGTGCAGGTCTTCTGGAATCTTCTGGCCATCGGTGTAATAGGCCACCGGCAGACCGGTTTCCATCACAAAGCCGAGAGATTCACCCAATGTCAGGGCTTCATCAATCTTGGTCATCACACAGCCCGCAAGATTTGCCATCTTATAGCAATGCCAGACGGATTTCATGATGCGCGGCTGACTCGTTGCCGAGACTACCAGATGCGTTTTGACATTGTGATGGCTTCGCGCCAGTTCAGCCAGCTGTTCCTGGTAGCCTTTGTCCGCGCTGGTCAGCCCGGCGGTATCGATCAGTACCAGGTGACGGTCTGACAGCTCGTCCAGAATATCGTCGAGACTGTGGCTCTCGTCTACCACACGAACGGGCACATTCAGGATGCGTCCGAAAACAAATAGCTGCTCATGAGCTGCCACTCGGTACCGGTCGGTGGTCACCAGTGCCACCGAGTCGGAACCGTGCTTCAGAACGTAGCGCGCCGCCAACTTGCCAATGGTGGTGGTCTTCCCGGAACCGGTGGGACCGACGAGCGCGTAGGCTCCACCCTCATCCAACCACTCCATACGGGAGGTCCGAACACCAGTGCATAACATCTTAAGGGACTGCTTCCAGCCATCCTCGAGACGCCCGGCCTTGTGGCGACGGGAAATAGAGCCCGCCAGTTCACTGCCCAAGCCAAATTCCTGCAGGCGCTCGGCCAGCCTCTGTTGAACCGCGGTAGTTGCCGAAACCTCCGGCTCCGATTCCGGCCGGCGGCCCTGCATCATGTCCCGCAAGGAGCTAATCTCGGCTCGCATCTGCGCCAGCTCATCGGAATAGGCCTCCCTCGGCGCGTGGGGCACCGGCTCAGGCTCATCAAAACCCGCACCCAACGATTCCTGCACCGCTGCAAACGAGGTTCCGGCATAGCCTGCGCCCTGTGACGCCCGTTTTTCCCGGACCTCCCGAATGCGATCCCGGGACCGGCCCAGCTCATCCTCAAGTCGGCGGTGCTGGTCGGCCTGCATTTCGGCAAGTCGGGAACCGTTGGTCGCCTCCTCAGCCTGATTGCCCAGGCGCTGGCGCGCCATGTTTTCGTCATAGTCCAGCGCCGTCACAATTTCGACACCGCCATCGACCCGACGGTTGGAAAGAATCACGGCATCCGGCCCCATCTGTTCACTGACCTGTTTCAGCGCCTCTGCCATGGTCTGAGCAAAAAACCGTTTTACTTTCATGATGCCTCTTCCTCCACCGGCAACGCCGTGCCGGCGCTGTCCGCTCTGTCATCCGCGCCGTTACTGGCCAACGGACGCCACGATCGTAATCTGTTTGTTATCCGGAATTTCCTGGTACGAGAGCACATGCAGGCGCTCTACCCCATAACTCGCAAACTTCGCCAGCACCGGCCTCAGGGGCCCGGACACCAGCAGAATCGCCGGTTTGCCGAGCATCTCCTGGCGCTGAACACTCTCCTGCAGGGAGCGCTGGAGCTTTTCAACCATATTCGGCTCCAGAACCAGACCAATGTCCTCCTGACCGCCGGATTGTTGACTCTGTTGAACAGACTTTAGCAATAACTGTTCCAGATCCGGATCCAGGGTGATTACCGGTATCTCCGATTCGTTGCCGCAGATGCTCTGGACAATCATCCGGCGCAGGGACTGCCGGGCGACGGTGGTCAACAGTTTCGGATCCTGACTCTTGGGATGCACGTTCACGATGGCCTCGGCAATGGACCGCATATCCCGGATCGGCACTTCCTCCTTCAGAAGGTTCTGCAGGACCTTCAACAGCAGGCTGATGGATACGGTGGTGGGCACCAGCTCCTCGGCCAGCTTCGGAGAAATCTTTTCCAGTTGATCCAGCCACTTCTGGACCTCTTCGTGACCCAGCAGTTCATGGGCGTGCTTCTGCAATACCTGGTTCAGGTGGGTGGCGACCACCGTACTGGCATCAACCACGGTATACCCCAGGGTCTGGGCCTGGTCTTTCTTGTCCGGCTCAATCCAGCTGGCATCCAGACCGAACGCCGGATCCTTGCCTTCAATCCCCTCCACTTTGCCGAACACCTGGCCAGGATCGATGGCCAGCTCGCGGTCCGGATGAATTTCCGCCTCGGCAATGGTCACGCCCATCAGGGTGATGCGGTAGACGTTGGGCATCAGGTCCAGGTTGTCGCGAATATGGACCGAGGGCATCAGGAAACCCAGATCCTGGGACAGCTTTTTACGAACACCCTTGATGCGACTCAGCAACTGGCCACCCTGGGATTTGTCGACCAGCGGAATCAGCCGGTAACCGACTTCCAGACCGACGATATCCACAGTGGACACGTCGTCCCAGCCCAGCTCCTTGGTCTCTCCGGGTGCCGGCAGTTGACGGCCCTGGTCGCCACCGACGTCACCGCCCGGAGGCAGATCCCGACCCGCCGGCCTCGGCGCTGTGCTACCGCCACCGCGCGCCGGGAAAGCACCTTCTTCCTCGATCGTCTGGCGCTGATGCTTCCAGATATACCAGGCAGCACCACCCGCCAGGGTACCCAGACCCAGGAAGGCCACATGGGGCATGCCCGGAATCAGACCGAGGATAATCAGGATAGTGGCTGCAATAGACAGGGCCTTAGGGGCACTAAACATTTGTTGAAGGATCTGCCCACCCATGTCCTGGCTGGAGGTTACCCTGGTAACCATGATCGCTGCGGACGTGGACAGCAGCAGCGAGGGAATCTGTGCCACCAGGCCGTCACCAATGGTCAGCAGCGCATAGCGCTCCATGGCCAGCCCGAAATCCAGATCGTGCTGAAGCATACCGATGGCAATCCCGCCGATGATGTTGATGGCAAGAATCAGCAGGCCTGCGATGGCATCGCCTTTCACAAACTTGGAGGCACCGTCCATGGAACCGTAAAAATCCGCTTCCTGGGCAATCTCGGAACGACGATGCTTGGCTTCGTCCTGATTGATCAGACCGGCGTTGAGATCCGCATCAATGGCCATCTGTTTGCCGGGCATGGCATCCAGGGTAAAGCGCGCACTCACCTCGGACACCCGGCCGGCACCCTTCGTGACCACCAGGAAATTGATGATCATCAGGATCGCAAACACCACCAGGCCCACAGCGTAGTTGCCGCCGATCAGGACGGCGCCAAAGGATTCAATGACCTTACCCGCGGCGTCACCACCCTCGTGGCCATTCAGCAGAACAATCCGGGTGGACGCTACGTTCAGAGCAAGACGCAACAGCGTGGCTACCAGCAGAACCGTCGGGAAAGAGGCGAACTCCATGGGCCGGAGAGCGTAAACACACACCAACAGAATGACGATCGACAGAGTGATG
>Ga0102938_10002967_pt1 | contig 12721 bp, 8 predicted proteins | sample SalPonR2_B_D2_MG_FD_84516 | JGI IMG/M metagenome (GOLD analysis project Ga0102938, IMG submission 84516) | Salt pond soil microbial communities from South San Francisco under conditions of wetland restoration - Salt Pond MetaG R2_B_D2_MG | ecosystem: Environmental > Aquatic > Marine > Intertidal... | reverse complement strand
TGACATGGTCCAGTACGCGCTCGGCATGGACGACACCGGGCCGGTCGAGCTTTGGCCCAACGGCGTCGACGAAGCCGGAATCTTGAGGATCGATTTTCGTTATGCCGACGGCGTGGAAGTACGGTTACGTTACTCGTCGAAACGCCCCTACCGCGGTCCCCGGCTCGGCGGTGTGTTCGTCGGTTCGAAATGCAAGATGGAAATCAATCGCAACAAATTTGTGACCAACCCGGTGGACTTTGTCAAAGACCCTCCGCCGCCCGAACTGGCGGCAAAGTGGGAGGGTGACGGGCACGTCGCCCGCGGCCACATCCAGGATTGGCTCGACGCGATCAAGACCCGCCGTCGTCCCAACGCGGACGTCGAGATCGGCCACCGCACGTCGACGGTGTATCACCTGATCGGCATCACCAGGCAGCTGAACCGCCGCCTTCGTTGGGATCCGGTCAAGGAGACTTTCCCTGGTGACGCCGAAGCCAATTCGTTGTTGGAACTGCCCCGACGCAAGGGCTGGGAATTGCCGACGATTACTGGGGTCTAGACGCATGTCGTCGGAGTCGCTTCCCAAGAGTCACGAAGTCGGCTTCGCATCTGCATCGGAAAATCGATGGGAGCCAAATCGAGTATCGTCGCCAGTCGTGACCAATTCATCGACAGGTGAATGAACGACAAAGCCATAAACACGAGACTCGCATTGAGATGAAACGAGATCCATTGGTAACGGTGAAGACTGATGGCGGTCCAGTCATTCCAATTTGCGAATCGACCGCGCGGGGCGATGGACAGAACGATCCCCGTGAGCAGCATCCCGAGCAAGCACAACATCAGCAGCATTGACGTGAATCCCCGTAGACTGAAAGGGCGACCGACCGCTTGGCCTGTTCCGGCGGCCCTCGTCTCGGGCTGTTCGTTACCCACGGCCCTCTGATTTTCCTTTGACTGGAAAGGTGAAGTCGCGGTCGTTGGGGCTAAATTTGACATGGTCCTGATTTCCTGGGGTTGGAATCGTGGTGAGGGGCCTGACTTACCGTGGGAAGCTTTCACTCCTCGTCATCGGATCGATCGTCCGAATCGACGGACAACTGTTGAGGTTCGCTGTCGCCGTTGCGTTTCGCGGATTCTCGGCCCCCGCCGCAGCCGAGTCCCGGGCCAAGCCCCGGTCCAAGCGACGCCTCGCAGCAACCGTGAGCGTCATCCGAAGCGTTGCAGGATGACGAATCTTTCGAGTACGACTCTCCGCCATTGCACGTGGAGTGTCCATGCGAATGACCGGCCGCCGGGTTCGCATGAAGGGTCGCCCGTTGTGGCGATTTTGTCCCGCAACTACAAATACAGAAACGATTTACCGAACCGTGTTTTGATGCAGGCACCTTCAGGGCTTCCGTGGCGATTGGGAAAGTACCGTCGAGTTTCGCCCTCATCGGTGTGAAATTTTTTCGCGCCGAGATATGGCGCGTCGGGTATCGGCTGCCGCAATGTTTCGAAGAGCCGGATCGATGAACAAGTTTCCTCGCAGCAGCGGGATCGTCTTGATTCTGGTTTGGCTGGCGTTTCTGGCATGGCAGTTTTTGTCTTGGCGTCACGAGTGTCTGCTGATCGAAGAAACGGTCCAGCAGCAAGCTCGCTCGGTCTCCGGCGCTTTGACCGGCGGCATTCGTTCGCATCGACGCTTGGGCCGGTTTGTGCAATTCCAACTCGGCGTGATCCTGGAAGCACTTGCGACCACTCCCGACGTGCTGGCGGTCGAAATGCTTGACAGTGACGAGGGCTCGTTGGTTTCTGCCGGTCAGGTCGAACGGCTTCGACCTCACGATCACTTGCGGCCCGGCGGATCGTGGCACGCCAACGGATTCCGTTTCGTGGAACGAATCAGCATCGACCCGGGACAGTCGGGGGAAGCCGGCGGGAATTCCGGGCTGGGGCGGGGCGGATTCGGTTCGGGGCGTTGGGAAGGTGAAGACGATGCTTTCGAAGCGTTACGCCAAGAAGGCGGCGAAATCGTCACCGTGTTGTTGTTGGATCGCACCCGAGCCGACGCCTTGTTGACCGGCGCCGTTTGGTCGCATGCGGTCACGGCAATCGCCGGCGGTCTGGTCTTGCTCGGTTTAGGATTTGCGTGGCGGAGTAACCTACGATTGCTTGCAGAAAAGACCAAGTCGGAAATGTTGCGTCTCGAAGCCCAGCACTTTCGCGACATGGGACAATCCGCTGCGGGCTTGGCACACGAGACACGCAATCCGTTGGGCACGATACGCGGCTGGGCGGAACGGTTGGCTTCCACGATCAACGACCCCGAAACACAAAAACAGCAGGCACGAATCTTGGTCGAAGAATGTGACCGTGTGACGGCTCGCATCAATGAATTTCTTGCCTTCACGCGTCCTTATCAGCCGGAAGTCGAATGTTTCGATCTTCAGCAGTTGTTGGCGGAACTTGCCGTCCTTTTGGAACCGGATCTCGAAACCAAATCGATGCGTCTGCGTCTGCCCGGTGAGGCGTCTGCCCTGCTCGTTCGAGCCGATCGTGAATTGCTGCGTCAGGCTCTGTTTAATCTTGCGCAAAACGCGATTCAGTCATCGCCGACCGGCGAGGAGGTCGAAATCGGCATCGCGCGAGATCCCGGGGGGACCTATCGAATCGAAGTCGCCGACCGTGGCCCGGGCGTTCCCGCCGATCAGGCCCAGTCCTTGTTCACGCCCTACTTCACCACGCGGGCCTCGGGCACCGGGTTAGGGCTGGCGATTGTGCGGAAACTCGCGATCGCCCAGGGTTGGTCCGCCGGCTATCGACCCCGGGACGGGGGCGGCTCGGTGTTTTCGCTCGAAGGCGTCGCCGATGCCGAATAAACGAACGGTTCTGATTGTCGACGACGAAGCCTCGCAGCGGGAACTGCTCACAGGTTTCTTGACCGACTGTGGATTCTCAACGCGGACGGCGGGGTCGGGAGAAGAGGCGCTCGAGAGCCTTGCGACTTCCGCGCCGGACTTGGTCCTGCTGGACGTCCGCTTGCCAGGCATCAGTGGGATCGAGGTGCTCGGCAAGATCCGCGCGACGTCACCGACACTGCCCGTGCTGCTGATCACGGCGCACGCTGATCTGCACCAAGCGGTCGCTTCGATCAAGCGGGGGGCCGATGATTACTTGGCCAAGCCGATCGATTTGGAGGAACTTCGCACGGCGATCGCGGATCTGTTGGCCGCCCACCCCGCTCGGCCCGGCAAGTATCCCGAGTTACCGGAAGACATCGTCGCTGCCAGTCCGGTCATGCAATCGGTGCTGCAGACCGTTGCTGCGGTTGCCGCATCGGACGCCCCGATTTTGGTCACCGGGGAAAGCGGGACCGGTAAGGAAGTGATCGCGCAACTGCTGCATCGCTGGAGCAGACGGTCGTCCGGGCCGCTGGTCGTTGCCAATTGTGGCGCCCTTTCCGAAACGTTGACCGAAAGCGAACTGTTCGGCCACGCGTCGGGCGCCTTCACGGGGGCGTCTCAGGCCCGCGAGGGTTATTTCCGCTCCGCCGACGGCGGCACGATGTTCCTGGATGAGATCGGCGAGCTGCCGAAGTCGCTTCAGCCCAAACTGTTGCGCGTGCTGGAATCCGGGCACATGCAGCCCGTCGGCAGTGACCAGTCGGTCACCGTTGACATCCGTTTGGTGGCCGCAACGAACCGAGATCTTGAGAAAGCGGCACAACAGGGTGAGTTTCGCGAGGACCTTTTCTATCGAATCAACGTCGTCGAGTTGAGGGTGCCCGCGCTGCGCCAGCGGCGTGAAGACATCGTCCCCATGGCCAGGGCTTTCGCCAGCGGATTCGCGCATCGTCCGGTTCGATTGTCTCCGCAAACGACACAGTGCTTGCTGAGCTATTCCTGGCCCGGGAACGTGCGAGAACTGCGTAACGCCATCCAGCGAGCCTGTTTGTTGTGTCGCGGCGATATGGTGATGCCCGAACACCTTCCACCCAAGATCGCCAAACTGCAATCGGCGGAGGTGAATCCGGTCGACGGTCAAAGGCTTTCCCAGGTCGAACGTGCAACCATCGTGGCGACGCTCGAAGAATGCGAAGGCAACCGGACCCGCGCGGCAGAGAAACTGGGCATCAGCAGGCGAGCGTTGCTGTATAAGCTGCGAGCCATCGAAAACGCATCCTGACCCGACCGTGGAACCAAGCACCTCCAAACAAAAACGAATGAGTCACCGTGCGATTTCGTCCGGCATCAAATTCCGAACCGACCGATCCACTCGGTGTTGGGCGGCATGCATCTATTGCATGCCTCGGATGATCGGTTGCGGCGAACGATCGACCGACTCGACCAACTGAGCATCCAACAATTCGGCGTCGGTCATTGCACGGGTGAGCGTGCGATAGGCAAACTGCGAGAAGCTTTCCCCGGCCGAATGGCGGGCTTTTGTGTGGGATCCCGATTCGAGTTCATCGCGTGAACAAGTTTCGGATGGTTGGGGTCGTCAAAGCCCTTCGCCTGTTCAGCCAACTGGATGACGGGACGTTTCCCTTTTCCCGAACCGAACAAAACGATTCGATGGGGCGGTCCCAATAGTGCTGAGTCCGTCCGTCGGTGGTCCGTGGACGATCGAGTTTCTCCACCGTCTGCTCACACGAGATGGTATCAGAGATCAGGTAGGTTCCCTCCGGGAAAAAACAGACAAGCCAGTTGTCGCGCGCGTCATTGACCGCCCGTTGGATTGCCGCGGTCGAATCTCGTTCTCCGGTCGGATCCGCGTGATAGGGAGCCTTCGACACGTCCAGCAGGCCGAGCGTGTCGTGCCGATCTAATTCGTCTGGCGTGTCGCCGCAAGCGACATTCAACAGCAGCATCGCAAAGGCGATGAAAACGAAGGCCGAACGGTTCTGGTGCCGAAACGTCATTCGGTTTCCGAGCGAAAACACTTCGCGGATCGTCATGAGGTCGCTTTCAGTTTACCTTTCCAAGCTTCCGACGGACGGAGAGACGACGTCATCTGTGGTTGGTATCGATCGAAACCGGTTCACAGTGCCCTCTTTTGTACAGGCTGACGACATTGTTGGTCTTGTCGGATTCTTGACCCGGTTGCGATTCGAGGATCCCTTTGCCGGAGTCGTGGTCGAGGATGTAATGCCATTTCGATGAATTGTCACCCTTGTAACTGAACCGAGCCAGGTTGGCCGCCGTGATGTCGTCCGTTCGGCTGATCTCGATGATCCCGCCGCCGATCGGCGCCGAGGCCAGTCCGGTGTTGCCGGTGATCAAGACATTCCGGCAATCGTTGATGCCGAGCGTGGTCACAATCGCCTTCTTTTTCAGATCCGTTTCGCATTTGAAGCCGAACAGACAGATGTTCTGCGCGTCGTTGAACTCGGCTTGATAGCCGCCCTCGGTAACCGCGTATTCGACGCAGTAGGTGTAGATATTCAGCGGCTCTCGTGTTCCCTCAACGAGCATGTAGCGGTGGCTCGGGTGCGACGAGGTGTTTTGGCCGGCGCGGTGAAAGAGGTTGTACCAGCGACCCCCGCCGTTGCCGGTGATCAGCAAGCACTGCAGATCCAGGCGGCGTTCTGGTCCCCAGCTTTTTCGGAACCACACTTCGCGAACCATCGAATGACGTCCGGCCCGCCAACGCAACGGGTAAAGGTGACGCGCCACGTCGGACGGCATCTCCAGACGCAGGAAGGCTAGAAGCGTATCAGCGGTCGCGTCGTCTTCCGTGTCGATCATGGGCGAGTTCGTGTCGGCCTGCCAGTCCGGCATGCATTCGATCAGACTCAGGTTGCGGGAAACGCCGAACAGCCTCGTGTTTCGGCGAAGGACGATCGTTCGGCTGATGCGATAACGTCCCTTCGGCAGAAAGACCGCTTTGCCGCTGCGCGAAGCCTGGTCGATCGCCTGCTGAATCGCGTCGGTGTCGTCACCGCCGTCATCGGGGATCGCACCATACTCGGCGTCCGTGACGGACACGACGTCGGCGTCTTCGAAGTCGGGAAACGTGGTATCGTCCCAAACGTGGCGGGCGACCACGTCCTCGGGAACGTGTTCACGGGAAACGCCGCTCGTCTCGATCATGGCCAGCGCGGGATCATTGGGTTCCGGGTCGCGACCATCGATCAAGCGAGAGAAGGGCCGATGGTAGTACGAGTATTCCTCGATATGCGACCAACCCTGCGGATTACCGGGAGCCAGCGGGTCGTTGCCCTCGGAGTTGACGACCAGGCTTCCGCCTTGCCGGACATAGACGTTCTGTAAGAACACCGAGCGATCGCGATTGTCGATCAGCGTCTGACCGGGCTCGGTGAATTTGACGACCGAATCGATCAGCGACAAATGCCCGACGCATTCATTCCGCCGTGGGCTTTTTTGCAGAGTAAAACAGGGTCCGCGCTGCTTCTCGGCGTACATGCCCACAACGGTCAGCACGGTCGCCGTATCGGACTTGATGATCTCTTCGGTTTGCCCGATGGCCCGAAGTCCGGCGACGACCGGATGTTTGGCGTTATCCGCTTCGGCGTCAATCGCGTGCTTTCCGCCGATCACTTCGATGTTTTCATAGCCCGCACCGCTGCCGACCATGTGTCGGATGCCCGCGTGAAAGGGGCCGCGTGCGGAAATGCTGACGTCTTGGATCGTACAACCTTGCGCCGCGTGCATGTAAACACCGATGGCACCAGCGTTTCCCCGGCCAAGATGCACGTCGATGCCACGGAACACTTGGTTGTAGGTGGCCGGACATCGCTCCTTGCCCTCGGCGTCAAAGCCTTGGAATTTGAACACGGCGCGAGGCGCTGCCGCGTCTTGGAATCCTTCGGCCGCATCGGCCAAGCGGATCACCGGACGTTTGCCATTTTGGTTGGAACCGGTCAACACATGAACCGTCGTCATGTTGTCGCGCGGTTGATGACAAACGAGTTGACGTGAGACAAGGTAGGTTCCGGCAGGAAAGAAGCAGACCATGTTCCCCTGGTACGCCAAGTCGATCGTCTTTTGAATCGCGTCGGTACTGTCGGTCTGCCCCGATGGGTCGGCACCCTGCAACGTGACGGGCAAGTATCCCTGCTGGACGAGCGTGTTGTCGGGATAGCGTTTCTCCAGGTCGCGACGAAGGACGAGCGATGTCTTCGGCATCAGCGAAACCTTTCTCGGAGGCGACGATCGCCGCGCCGGTTGCTGTGCGTAGACGAGGTCAGCGACTTTCGCATTCGTTCGGCGAGTGAAATCGACTAGGATCGGGTATTCGGTGTCGTCCGCCTTCAGTAGTCCGCGTCGATGGTATTTGGTGTTCCAAGGCTGGTAATCGCGCACCGTGCAGCGGTGCAGGCCGATGCAGTGCGGACTCGACGCGGCATCGAGGTAGTATGCCATCGTGTGCTCGCCGGCGCTGCGTTGGTATTCGTCGATAGCCTGATCTTCCTTTTCCGGGCGTCTGGTCATCGTGTTCACATCGGCCAATAACACGGGCCTGCCGGTAATCTCGTGAACGTGATCGATGTATTCACGCAGAGGCGTCTTGGTTCCCATCGGCTGAAACGAAATCACGTCGACGTGTTTCGACGCGGTGACGAGAATCGAATCCGGGGTTCGCTCGGGCAGTGCCATCAAACGGTCGCCCAGAATCAGATGATGGGGATCCTGTTTGCGAAGTTCCCCGGTGACGCAGGCGTAGTAGCGATCCGCGATTCGGTTGACGAAGGTTTCGGCGATTTCCGGATTTTCGGCGTGATCCCGATCGGGAAACGTTTCCGAGTAAGCCTGTTTGCCCGGCGCGGAATCGGGAAGCGACCGCAGGTAATCCAGATAAGTTTCTTGCCGCGCCCGGCCTTGCCAGCGGACACCCCAGATCGGCAGGTCGATGAACACGTAGCCCAAGCAAAACTTGTTGTCCACGTGTCGGCGGCAATGGTCTCGGACTCGCTCCCGTAATCGTTCAAGGACTGCGGGGTCGAACAAGTCATGGCATCTGGATTTCTCGCCGGCCGACAAAGACCGCGGGCCGATGGTGGGAATCACCGCGACGTAGGGGACCCGTTTCTCCATCGTCGGCAAAGCGCCGTAACCCGACGAGTTGTAGCCCCATTGCCGAAACCCTTTCAGAAAGAAATCGGTCAGCTTCGCTTCGTCTTTGCCGTACCGGGTTTCGAACAGATTCAGTTCATCGCGAGACGTACATTCCACCGAATGGGTCACGCCCAAAGAGAAAAACGCGTGGCCATCGGGGGTGATGAAATAATCGCGACCGTCGATGTTCTCGACACGAAACCATCCCGTCGCCTCCGCGTCGATCGAAAGCAAGCCGCCGTAGCGATCGAGCGGATCGGCGGATTGCCCGACCAAGTGGGGCGCGAACCAGCAGGTGACAAACAACAAGACGAACAGTCGCATGGTGGTCTCGATACAAATCGCTCGGAACAGTTTTGAACCAGGGTCGTGGCCGGATCTCGATTCCGACGGCACGAACGCTCGTTCCCCGACCGTCCATTGTGAGCGATTCGGAACGTCAGCCCATCGCACGTTCGTGGTAGGTGTCCCGAGGGTGCTTGCCCCTGCCAGATGGATTATATTGCCAAGGTCCGGCAGCGTACGATTTTCGTACTTGCCGAGTCCCCGCCTTCATTTCCCCTCCCAATTTGTTGACTGCGATGTTGCACTCCTTGACGCGATCGTTGATTGTTTTGACCTGCACGGTCGTCATGTTTTCTGTTGCCGTCGCGCAGGACGCCGCGACCGAGACAAAGCCGGACAACAGCACCGGCGCTCCGAGCCGAGCTGCGGAACGCACAGACGCCGCCGAACAGAAGCAAAAGCAAAAGCAGAAAGCGAAACGAGAAAGGGAAGCAAAGAAGCGTGCCGAGTCTTTGCGTAAACTGGCCGATCGTCTGGAGATTCGCCGTGGTGCAACGATCGCCGACATCGGCGCCGGCAAAGGACGCGACAGTTGGGTGTTCGCCGACATCGTCGGTAAGGAAGGACGCGTGTTCTCGGTCGAAATCACCGAAGAGGGCGTTGTGAATTTGCGAGAAGCGATCAAGTCACGCGATTTACCGCAGGTCCGACCCGTGTTGGGCCAATCCGAAACGCCCAACCTGCCCGAGAATTCCGTCGACATGGCGTTCATGCATTACGTCTATCATCATTTGGCCAAGCCGCGAAAAATGCTGGACAGTCTGTGGCGGGCGCTCAAGCCGGGCGGCTATTACGTCGTCGTCGATCGACACAAGGGAACGTTGGTGGATTGGGTGCCCCGCGAACAACGAGAGAAGAAACATTTCTGGCTTGCCGAAACCACGTTCATGCGCGAAGCGCGGGAAGCCGGTTTCGAATTCGTCGATTTCGGCGAACGCGAATGGTTTGCCAAGAACGATAACTTTGTGATGATCATGCGGCGACCGACAGACCTCGATCGACCTGGACGAGATCCCGACCCGATGCCACCGATCGACTCGGGGCTGCGAACGGCCCTGCTGGGCGTCGACCTGCCGGCCCTGTCGGAATCGTCGGACGCGAAATTGGCCTTTGTCGCCTTGGGCGAAGCTCGCGAGTTGATCCGGCCGATCGTCGAGAAGTATCCGGCCGACGCGATCGAGATTGTCCTGGAGGAATGGGCGACTCAGAAGGAGGAGCGGTCCGAGACGCCGGCGGGTGTGAAGCTGACCAGCGTGCTGACCGAGCGAGGTGATCCCGGTTTGGATGACCAGTCCCTTGCGGCCGTCTACTTTCTGGACACTTATCACCTGCTTTTTCACGCCGACGTGCTGCTTCCCGCGCTGCACGAAAGGCTCGCCGACGGCGGTCGTGTTGTCGTCTTGGACCGCAAATCAGATGAAAAGTTATCGCACCGCGAAGCCAGTCACCGACGCATGATTGCACCGAGAACGGTGCGAAAAGAAATGTCTCAAAACGGCTTTCGGCTGCAGTCGTCTGCCGCCCCGTCCTCATCAAGGTTTTTGCAGGTCTATAAAAAGGTGGCGGCCTCGGAATGATGCCGACCGCCTGAATCCTGCCTCCGATGGCGTTTCACACCGTCAGCTTCCACGGGTCGCGGTATTCCTTGTTGACGAACTTGTCGGCTTCATCGTCACCGACAACCGACTCCTTTTCCCCGTCCCACTCGATGCTGCGTCCGACTTCCCAGGAGACGTTCATCAGGTGGCCGACGTTGGTGGCGTAGTGGCCTGTCTGCGCGTCGGTTTTCGGTTGAGTCCGGTTGCGGATGTTATCGATGAAGACCCGCGAGTGGCGAAACTCGTCTTTCGAGGAGACGATTTCTTCCTCGGGGCTGAGCAGGTAGCCGGCTTCGTTTTGCGACTTGCTCTTCTTCGGCTCCGCGGCGATCGAGATGCGACTGCGATCGAGCACCATCGTCGCTTCGGTGCCATAAAAACACTTGGCGTGGGAACGACGCACGCGGCGTGATCCCATCCGCATCGTGTATTGCAGCAAAAATCCGTTCTCCGCGACGGGCCCCGGGCCGAATTCCATGATCGCGTCAAACGTGTTGGGATATTCGAAGTTGTCTTGATAAGCGAAATGCCCACCCATCGCGGATACCTTTTTCGGGTACTTCACGCCCATCGCCCAGTTGATGATGTCAAAGTGGTGCACACCCCAGGCGACTTGATGTCCGCCGCCGGACAGGCGGAACCAATCGTATCCGTAGTTGGAATAGATGTTCGGGTTGTAATTCTGCATCGGTGAAGGCCCGACGTAGAAGTCCCAATCCAATTCCGGCGGTGGATCGCAATCGGCGGGATTACCGCGACCCGGCGCCCAGTAAGTATGATCCCAGACCTTGACTTCGCTGATCGCGCCGAGCCGGCCCGACTGGATGATGTCGACCGCCTTGTGGTAGTGTTCCATGCTGTGTTGTTGCGTTCCGATTTGCACGATGCGGTCGTACTTCTTGGCCGCTTCGATCAGATACTTGCCCTCGCCGATGAAATTGCCCAGGGGTTTTTCGACGTACACGTCTTTGCCCGCTTGGCAGGCGGCGACCGCGATCGGCACATGCCAGTGTGCCTGAGTGCCGACGATCACCGCGTCGATGCTCTTGTCGGCCAACACTTCGCGAAAGTCTTTGTGCGTCTTGACCGACGAACCGCCCGCCTTTTGCCGACCCTTTTCCAGATTGATCGAGTTGACATCGCAGACGGCCGTGAACTTGACACCGGGCAATTCCATGAAGCTGGGCATGACCTGATTGCGGCCACGAGCTCCGCAGCCGATCAAGGCCATGTTGATGGTGTCGTTGGCACCGAGACGTGCCGGAGCGTTTTGGGCCAACACCGCCGAGGAGGCGGCGCTCGCGGCGGCGGTTGCCAGGAAGGATCGTCGGTTGACGCGATGGGGATGGGCCACGGTCGTGCCTCCTGAAAGACGGCGAAAGGGAAACGGAACGGATTGACTGAGGTTACAATTGTGACGTCGGATTGAATTCGTCGACAATCGCACATTCGTGGTAGGCGGGCGTGACCGAGCGATGCGACAACATTGCCCCGGACCGACAATCGATCGATTCGATCAGGGTGACGGGCTGGGGTAAAAGCCATTTCAACGAGCGAGATGATCCGCGTTTATCTGATTGAAGACCATGTCGAGTACCGTCGGTCGCTTTGTCGAGTGATCGATGCCGCCGCAGACATGGTTTGCTCCGGGCAGTTCGGTTCGATCGAAGACACGCAGGAGATGTTGGCTGATCAAACGGTAGCAACGCGGGAGCGGCCCGATGTGATTCTGTTGGATGTCGGATTGCCCGGCGTCGATGGCATCGAGGGGTTACCGATCCTGCATCGTTTGGCCCCGGATGCCCGCATCATCGTGCTGACCGTGTTCGACGATCCGGACAAAGTGTTTCGATCATTGTGTGGCCGCGCGTCGGGTTATTTGCTGAAATCCAGCGAGCCGGCGGTGATCGAACAAGCGATCCGCGACGTCGTCGCCGGTGGCGCGCCGATGTCACCCACAGTCGCTCGCCGCGTACTCGACTTGTTCAACCGGAACTTCGGCCTCCCCTTGGCGAACGACTACAGGTTGACCGACCGCGAATATGAAGTTTTAAAGTTGATGGCTGACGGACTCATTAAAAAACAGATCGCTTCGCGATTGAAGGTCAGTCCGCACACGGTCCACACGCACTTGCGGAATATCTATGACAAGTTGCACGTGCATACGCGTTCCGAGGCGGTTGCCAAAGCGATCCGCGAGGGCTTGGTGTGATGACGCGAGTGCCGCCGGTGGCCGGATTGTTAGTTGCTTGGTTCGTCTGCGTCTGGTTTTGCGGGTGCGAGAAAGAGACCCGATCCGCGGAAACAGTCGAAAGGTTCCGAGACAATAGCGATAGCTTCACCGACCTCATGAGCCGGTTTTTCAGTCTTCGGGTCCGCCGGTCGGAACGGGAACGTGACGAGTTGCTCGCCAAGATCGCCGACAGTCCACCGCTCTCGCGGCGGACGCAAGCGGGACGACTGGGTTTTCACAGCACACCCGCCGAAAGAGAGGATGAATCGCGGACGCTTTCCCTTGTGTTTGATCGACCTCAGGACTTGACCACGATTGCGTTGGTCCCCGCGCGTGTCGATTCGACGATCCATGTCGATGATGATTATGGCTTTCCGCGACGTTTTCGGATCGAGACATCTGCCGACGGTCAAGCGTTTGAGACGGTCGCCGATGAAAAGCGCCGCGACGTTTCGGCACCGCGTGGCTATCCCTATCAGGTTCGCGGCGATTGGCCGGGG
>Ga0102938_10002965_pt1 | contig 12731 bp, 10 predicted proteins | sample SalPonR2_B_D2_MG_FD_84516 | JGI IMG/M metagenome (GOLD analysis project Ga0102938, IMG submission 84516) | Salt pond soil microbial communities from South San Francisco under conditions of wetland restoration - Salt Pond MetaG R2_B_D2_MG | ecosystem: Environmental > Aquatic > Marine >... | reverse complement strand
CATTAATGAGAAATTCGACCTGTCGCAACTTTGTCATTCTCTCAATGCCGCCGTTAAGATTCAGGTACTCGTAAAAATCTTTCGTATCATATATCTGTTCCTGGATAAACTTCTTCAGATCCTCGGGATCTTTTTCGACGCTAAGCCATTGCTTGATATGTTCTTCATCGGAAAAATATTCATACGGCATATTTCCCGGATAGCTTCCATAGGGAACTTCCACCACGGCATCCACGCACCAGAAGGGGATAAAGGTTCCCTCGGGATTATTACGTATCTCCTCTGTGGGGATAAGCCTTTCTGCAGTGACCACCACCCTTTTGGATGCTCTTGCAAGGTCCTGGTCTGATACTGTAGCACCGTATACACGGCAATTGCCGTATATATCAGCCTCGTGAACGTGAATGGCGGCAAAATCCGGATACAGTGCCGGGTAGGCCGCGAATTTTTTACCGGTAAATGGACACTGTATCTCTTTTGCCGCGCTGTATTTAAAAGTATCAGTACCCAGTATATTTCTTGCTGGCAGAAAGGAAAGACCCATTGCCGCCGCCTTCAGCCTCCACGAAAGTGTGGCGTTGGTCCACTCGGTAAGTTGGATCTTGCCACTCTGTACCGCCCTTCTGGCGTTAGCCGAAAGACCCCTGGCCTCAAGACCCACGATGTAGGCGATATCACAGCGGTCGATACACTCACCCGCGGTAATCACCTGGAAATCATGTGTACTGGTATGTCCAGCGAAACCCAGGTTTTTCTTTTTCTGTCGAACGATCTCGTGAACAATAGCGCTGGGCACCCTTATGGCACCGAAGCCTCCTATGGCGATATAATCACCATCAGATATCATGTCACGTACCACTTCCTGAACGGTTGACAGTTTTGATTTCAGTGCCCGTGACTTTTTTCTAAAAAATGCCCTGGCATGATCCGGATCGGGATCGGTAAATAGTTCATTCTGACCGGACTTCAGGTCCATGGTATTTTTCATTTCATCGTTTTCATGTAATTCAACTGCCATGCCCTTCCCCCTCTTGTTATATATTGCTATATGCTTATTAATGTAGTCATATCTCAACTGGTTGAACATTAAACCAGTTTTATTCAATATCATACTGCATGTACGGTATCCGATTCCTCGTTGTACATGTTTTCGATCATGTCACTGTACATCTCCTGCACCACCCTTCGTTTTACTTTCAGGGTTGCGGTTAATTCACCGCTTTCCTTGGAAAACTCGTGCTTTACTATCCGGATCTTCTTGATTGTCTCATACCGCGCAAGATTTTCATTTCTCTTTCGCACGTGATCATCTACGATCTTGAGAAAGGCCTCGTTGTCCAGCAACTCCTGTGGATCCTTGTAAGGTATATGCTTGTCCCGGGCAATCTGTTCAGCCTGTTCAATGTTTATATTCACAAGGGCGGAAAGATATTTACGATTATCTCCAATTACGATTACCTGTGTAAATAACGGATCTGACTTAAAGAGATTTTCAATTTTCTGAGGTGCAACGTTCTTTCCCCCGGAAGTGATTATAAGGTCTTTCTTCCTGTCGGTTATCATAAGAAAACCATATTCATCAAACACACCGATATCACCACTCATAAGGTACCCGTCCGCGGTGAAAGTATTCTTAGTCTCTTCGGACATCTTCCAGTAACCTTTAAATACATTATCACCTTTAATAAGTATCTCCCCGTCATCGGCGATCTTAATGTCAACACCTGGTATGGGACGTCCTACTGTCCCTATCCTGTAATCGGAAAGGTTACTCATGGTAGCCGGGGCGCAGCATTCGGTCATTCCGTACCCTTCCACAACCATTATGCCGGCAGAGTTGAAAAACAAGATGATCTCCCTGGCAGTGGGTGCCCCTGAAGCGGTCATCCATCGAACCCGTCCCCCCAGTGCCTGCTGCAGTTTTTTGAAAACCATCAGGAACGCGATCCTGTATTTTATTGTTAACCATAATGACGGTTTTTTCTTCTTCTCACGATATTCACTTCTTCGGGCACCTACACGCTGTGCCCAGAAGAACAGCCGCTGGGCAAAGGGTGACTGTTCCTGTACCTGCGAAATAATTCTCTGGTATACCTTCTCCAAAACTCTTGGAACCGCCAGTATCTCGGTTGGTTGTTTCTCCTGTATATCCTGCAGTATGGTGTCAAGACTCTCTGCATAGGATGCGGTTATTCCCACGTACATACCGTAATAATGACCCGCGATCTTTTCAAACACATGGCTCAAAGGCAAAAATGGTACTGTCTGGTCTGTATCAAAGGCGTATTTGGGTTCAACAGAATCAAGTGATTTCACCACTGCCATGATATTCTTATGGGTGATCATCGCCCCCTTCGGGTCCCCCGTGGTACCAGAAGTATAGACAATACTTGCCAGGTCTTCCAGGTCTACAGCATCGGCAATCTTTTCGAAAAGACCGGGGTCTTCATTTTGCTTTTCATATCCTATCTTCATCAATTCTTTAAAACTGATTACAACAGGAGGCTTGTTTTTCGCATCTGCCTCGTCCATCACCACGATCTTCACTATGCCCGGATTCTGCTTCAGGCTGTATAATGCCTTTTGCAATTGTTCATCGTTTTCAACCACCATAAATCTTGAACCGGAATTGGTTACCACGTACTCAACTTCTTCATCTGTCAGGGTGGCATAAATGGGAACCACACATCCCCCCACACCAAGCACACCCATGTCAGTATACAGCCACTCCAGCCTGTTTTCAGAAAGTAAAGCTACCCTGTCACCTTTCTCAAGTCCGAGGGCAACAAGCGCCAGTCCAGTCGCGCGGGCCCGTTCGTAATACTGGGTCCAGGTTGCCTGTTCCCATGTACCTCCAAGTTTTTTTTCTATCGCAAGGCGATCTTTATATTTATCTGCCCTGTTTCGGAAGACCTCGTTAATAGTCCTTTCCATGACAACGCCCCCATACTCCTTAATTACCTGTCTTTAAATACAGGTTTACGTTTTTCCATGAATGCGGCAATCCCTTCATCCTTATCTTCACTTTCCGCAAGTCGACCAAAACATTCGCTCTCCAGTGCAAGTCCTTCCTTTAATGACAGTGTAGATCCATCAAGAACAGCTTCCATTATAGTCTTCACGGCAAGCTGACTTTTGGACGCGATTTTTCCAGCAAAACGGATAGTTTCTTCCATTAAATTATCATTGCTAAATACATCATTTACCAGGCCGATGGCCATCGCCTCTTCGCTGGTTATAAATTTCGCGGTAAGCATTATCTCAAGTGCCCTGGCTGTTCCAAGAAGCCGGGCACTGCGCTGGGTGCCGCCGAATCCCGGCATGATTCCCAGCATAATCTCGGGCAATCCCATCTGTGCCTGGTCAGATATAAAACGCAGGTGACACGCCATCGCAAGCTCCATGCCTCCTCCAAGGCAAAGTCCATTGATGGCGGCAATCACCGGTTTTCTGCAATCTTCTATACGGTTAATGATGGCCTGCGCCTGGGAGGTAAGGCTTCTTCCCTCCTCGGCAGTAGTGACTTCTTTCACACGGTTTACATCGGCTCCCACGATGAATGTGGGCCCCTCTCCGGTTATCACTACCACCCTGGCAGAAGGTTCCGATTCAGCCTTTAATACCAGTTCTTCCAGGCTGTACATGGTCTCTTCATCAAGGGCATTCATTGGAGGATTGTTAATCGTTATTACCGCGATACCCTTTTCAGTTACCTCGTACCTGCATTTCTCACTCACCGTCATATCAACCTCTTTTTATTCCTCAGGGTATTCTGTAATCTTATTACTTCTTAATACCCATGATCTCCCTTGCTTCATCAGGTGTGGCTACTTCTTTGCCTAAAATCTCACATATTCTCGTGGCCCATTCAACCAGTTCAAAACTTCCCTTGGCCAGTTCACCGTTTGGCAGTTTTATGTTGTCTTCCAGTCCAACCCGCATGTGACCGCCTGACAGGCAGGACATGGTTATTGCGGGGAATTCATCCAGTCCCACACCGCATGTGGTATAATTCGCATCTTCGGGCAGCGCATTCTTCAGCACCATGAAAAGATCGGGCCTGAAGGCCATACCGCCCGCAACACCCCAGACAAAATTGAAGTTATACGGTTTTGAAAAAATTCCCTGTTTTGCCACAATTTTCCAGTTATCCAGTCCACCCATGTCGTATACTTCAACTTCTGGCTTAATACCGTTTTCTTCCATTCCTTTTCCAAAGTCCTGTAACATGGTAAAGGTGTTTTCGAATATAAAATCGATAAAGATCTTACCTGTCTTTCTGTCTACGATGCTGAAGTTCATCGTATTCGTATTCAGTGAAGCCATCTCCGGTTTGATCTCAAGTATCTGGGTTATACGCTGTTCCGGGGTTTTCCCCATACCAACCGCTGAACTCAGGTTCACGATCAATTCGGGAGTCTTCTCCTTTATTGCGTCATGTGTTGTTTTTATCCTGGCCACTTCATGGGTAGGCATTCCGTTTTCTTCCCTTGCATGTACGTGTACCATGGATGCTCCAGCCTTGTAACATCGGGCAGCTTCCTCGGCAAATTCCTTCGGTTCATATGGCACCGAATCGATCTGGTTCTTCATTGTTGCAGCCCCTGAAAGTGCAGCGGTAATAATAACTTTTTTTGACATGGCAGGTTTTCCTCCTTTTTTTGTTTCCGGTTGTTCACCAGTATATGTTTTTGCCCCGGTACCACCAGCATCAGCCCGTCCTCTTACTTCAATCTTTTCAGCAACCGGCTTAAAATGATCGATATTCATAATGGTGCTTGTATCTTCATCAGCGAAGACCGCTTCAACACGCATGCCGGTCTTCACCTTTTCTGGTTTAACACCCTCGAGAATGTGGGTCATTGGTGTATCAGCACCATCAAGGTGGATCATCGCAAGCACATAGGGCACTTTTTTGGGCATATGCTTATCCTCATACCGTACAACGGTAAAATTTGTAACCGTACCGGTATTTTTCAATTCAACCCAGTTGTCCCTGATATCTTCCATACATCGTTCACATGTCTGCCTGGGAGGTACAAACACCTTGTTACATGTGTTACATTTCACTCCCATTATTATCTTCTTATCACGCAGGGTGGTTAAGAACGTACTTCCCACCCTTCCCGCGAAATAGCTGTATGGAAGTGCCATCTTTCCTTCAACAATATAGCTGTCTTCAAAACCTTCTTTCATTACCGGTCTCCTTACTTGTCAATCTCGAAATACAGGATATCCTTAATGCTGCCCACCCTGTTCTCGGCCCATACGGGACGCACCCTTGTTCCCTTCTTTTCATTCCAGGATTCTTCAACTTCGAATATCTGGTCTCTTCTTAGCAGGTGCCAGAAGGTCTCGTTGCCCTTACATCCATCAAGAAGTATGTTAACCGAACCATATGGTGTTTCCCTGGTTTCTCCGGTCAGCGGGTCGGGGCTTGCGTAGTAGGCGATATCATTAATTGTAATATGCCCTTTTGGTCCCACTTCAACAACTCCGGGCACTCGCACACGGCATATTGCACACACTTCACGGGCAGGAAGCTGCAGTCTTCCGCATTCGGGACACTTGTTTGCAATTATTTTCTTGTTTTTCAGTCCCTGCAGAAATTTTCCCATAACAGGCCCGGTGGCGAAACGATGATTAACAGATATCACCTTTTTCAATCGCACAAGTTCCTGTTCGGGTTCGGCCATCTCGCCCGGCGCAATATACTTTGAAAATATCTCACCAAGTTTCAATGCCAGGCTGGAATCACCCTCAATGGCGGCTTTTCCCGCACTGAGCAGTGTCATGGCGTCCACCTTCCCCAGCATTACGTCAACCCAGTCGGCTGCACCCACTTCCAGCCGAACAGTGGGCTTTTCAATACGTTCCTCTTTCAGAACACAGGTTCCGTCCTTAATTGTCGCTGTCCAGCAGCCACCTCCATCCCCCTGTATATCATAGGTGATAGTCACATCCAGACCCTCAGCATTTTTTGGCTGGAACCTTTCTTCCAGGGTGGCAAACATATCCTGTATAAAATCACCAACAGTCATTTCCTTCTTACCGGAAACAAACTTCGTGAACATCTTCGCTGTCTGGCCAAGCGCACCAAGATCTCCATCCACCTTGAATTTGCCCGAGTTGAAAGCCTTCATGGCATCCACCTGTCCGATGTTCACACCAACGAATGTATCGGCATCCGTTATAGTAACTGCCACACAATCGCCGAGATCATCGGCTTCTTCGATCGTCATTTGACCGTCTTTAACGGTGAGTTTCCACTTACCCACACCCTGTATGTCATAACCATACGACGCATCCACACCTTCAGCACCTTCCGGGCGGAAACGTTCTTCCATGGTATCAAATATTTCTTCTACCTTAATTCCAAACTGATCACTCATATTGTCCCCCTACCAGTTCAATTCTCTTTCCAGCATCATCAGCACCGTCCACATGGTACCCCCAAAACCTGATGCCAGTGCGTGGTTCACATCCCGGGGAATCTGATGCCCCCCCGCGTCACCGCGAACCTGCAGCGCCGCCTCGGCAACCCTGACAAGGGCTGTTGCCCCGATTGGATTAGCCGCCGTTACTCCACCCGAAGGATTTATTGGCATCTTGCCGTCGATCATAATCTCTTTATCTTCAATAAGCTTCAGGTGCTCATCATTTTCAAAAAGGAAAAACTCTTTCATCCAGTCGGCTCCCCACCACCCGGAAGGGTCATACATCTCGAACACATCGAAGTAATCAACCGGGCTGTCGATGCCGTTGCGGGCGAACAGCTGCTCCGCGGCGAATCGATGCGTCATGGGTACAGGGTAATTTTCGTCGAAGCCGAAAATATTGAAGGTCTCCTCCCGGTGTACCGTAATATGATCACGCACCCATACCGGCGGCTTTGCCATTTTCTTTGCTTTTTTCTCACTGGCAAATATTACCACGCAACAACCGTCAGACTGTGAACACATGTGTATAAGACGAAGATTACCCACCAGTCGTGGAGAATTTTCCATCAAGTCATCCATCTGGTCAAAATCCAGGCCGAAAGATCTGTGAGAGTTGTGATTCAAACACGCGTGCTTATCCATCATGATACGATACATCATGGCAGCCCGGTTGGCCCGCTCTTCACCAAATTCTTTTTCCATTTTGTAACCGGTTGATCCGGTGAGGGCACCAGTCTGAAGCTGACGTGACCATAGAGGATCCGCCATGTTGGTGATACCGCCGGTTGTGTGACCTTCCTGAAGCTTCTCAAAACCCACGGCCATTACCACGTCATACATTTCTGACGCGACAAGATTATCCGCGGCACAGGCAATGGTGGCACCGGTTGTCCCCCCGGTGGTAATTCGGAAAGAATCCTTTCCATAACCACCGGTTCCAAGCATGTGCCAGAGATCAGGCTGGTGAACCATCTCAAAAAGCTCCATGTTCCCATGGACAATGGCATCAACATCATCTATAGTGATACCGGCGTCGGCGAGCGCCAGGCTTACCGCCTCGTGTATCATCTCGGGCTGGTTGACATCTTCCCTGTGACTGGAATACTGCGTCTGTCCCACGCCCACTATTGCTACGTTTCTATTCTTCTTTTTCTTAGCCATTACTTCCTCCTCACTTCTCCAGAATAACCACGCCGTGATGCTGGCCCATCGCACCGGTTACGCCATGCGCGAGTGCTTTCTTCGGCTTTTTTATCTGGCGGTCTCCTGCTTCGCCCCTCAACTGATACCAGGCTTCAGCAACCCTGGCCACACCGCCAAGCATAACAGGATTACCATTCAGCATGCCTCCTGAAAGATTGACCTGTGACTTATCAGGGCCACCTTCTTCAATCCATTTGCCACCAGTATATTCATCAACGATCCCCACACCCTCTGCCCACATGGGAAGCTGGTATGCTGACTGGTCGGCCAGCTCAAAAAGGTCAATTTCTTTTTGAGGATTTTTCACGCCTGCCATGCTGTACGCCCGTGAAGCGGCATTCTTCAACGCGAAATTAGATATAATATCCCTGTCACCTGGGAAATAACTGTCCATGCAGCTTCCATATCCGGTTAACCATACGGGATTATCGCAAAACTCTTTTGCCCGCTCTTCACTGCACAACAGCATGCCAAAAGCCCAGTCGGTAACTGGATAGAAGTGAAGTTCTCTAATTGGGTCAGCCAGGTATGGAGATTTCTTTACCTGGTCGCCACTCACCATTTCATTTTCCCTTGCATAAGGATTTTTCGCCGCGTTTTTCCGCGAACGAACCACGATTTCGGCCAGGTGATCATCATCTATACCCGCCTTTTCCATGTACGCACGGGCCTGAAAGGCGTTGGCACTCAAAAAATCGATCCCAAGTGGGCGCATGTAGAATGGATCATAGGCGAGATTCGTGTTCATGTACCTGCTCTCAGTCTGTGACTCCTTGCAATGCCCCATGTACAATACAACATCATCATGCCCCGAGAGTATGCAAGCCATGGCATAACCAAGGCCATTGATACTATCCTGGGCCATCTTTTCTTCTCCCCGGAAATGCGCTCCCACAACATCGGTAACACCACTATCAGATATTGTTCGCGCATCAAACACGTCATCTGAACACGTGATAACATTTCGAATTCCTTTATCCATGTCAAAAGTGACGCCTGTTTTTTCAAGAATTGGTTCAAGACAATCAAGAAGCATTCCCTGAAAACGCTGATACCAGATATCCGGCTCATTCTTAACCTGTTCCAGTGCGCATATGGCTACTCTCTTACCCATATGATACAACCTCCTTTTTATAATCCTGTGCTGACAATTACCCTATACATAGCAGTTCCAAAAATCTCCCTGCTTCATTTTTTTAATTATGTGATCCCGGTCACGATCCGCATCAAGCTCTACCCACGCTCTTCCAATCCCAACCCTGCTGTGTGAATCATCTGAAGCCATCTTCGGGTATTCAATTTCCGGTATCTCGAATTCTTTATGTCTGAATCCCTTTGTGGTGATTTCTACCAGGTCAATTGGATACTTTTCACGAACAATGGAAATCCTGTCCTGCACCTCTTCCACCGTGAGGTCATATTCGCCAAGATGATTGAAAACGTACATTGTTTCAGTTTCACCTTCTATCCTGTTCACATGCACGTACCCCTTGGCAAAGACCGTAAGCTCAATTCCCCTGAATATAATCAGGTCGCTTTTCACATTGCCGTATATCTCGTCACAACGGGGACTCAAAAGATAATCATGATCAGTAAAGGCAATAAAATCATACCCCAGTGACTGATAGGCTTCTGCCACCTCCTGCGGAGTCATCTTTCCATCAGAACACGTTGTGTGGGTGTGCAGACATCCTTTCAGAAGCATTGTTGTTTCCCGGATCGTGTCATTGTCAAAGAACCCTGTTGAACGCTTCATTGTGCTTTAGTATTTTATTAAGTATCCAATAATTTGATTGAACGCTCAACCAGTTTTTACTTAATAAAATCTCCCCCATCAGCACACACTCTTTGTTCAATCATATAAATTTGAATTATTGTTCAGCTTTTAAATTGGACAGTCAATCAACATAATAATACTGTATTGTTGTATGTCAAGAATTAATTGATTTTTTTTGTTTTCAGCGATTATTTTTTAGTTTTCTGAGTTTTTCTTCCAGGTCGGCCGCAGTCATCTTGTATTTCATCTGCTCGTACCCTTCAAGAGAATCCTTTCTTTTCTGTATACTGCGCAACAATTCGTCTATCCTGCCATCTGTAAGAATACCAGCTTGTGCCTGAATAATGGCATCACGGTAATACCTGTCACCTTTAAGCTCTACCAGGTCGTCAAGAAGATCATCCGTTGACTTATCCGCGTAATCAAGTGGCGAGGGAAGTTTCCATTCTGCCAGCGTATACCTGTCAACTTTTTGCTTCAGTGCAGATATTCCAACTGATTCTTGCCTGTAAACCTTCCAAAGCCCCACCATGGCATCCATTACAGCCCGTTTCTCTTCAATTTTTGTAACGGACCTGATGATTTCATTCTTCATATCCCATGTAAATATATGATACCGGTGCACTTTTTCACCAAGATGATTACTGGCATAATACTTGATAAAGAGTGTATTACCCTTCTTCTGCATTATAGTGCTGACGGCGGTGCTATTCCCCCCCAGTTGCATCGTTTCCAGTTCATCGCATAATCGAAGATTATCCCCGTTCGTATCACAGCTGTACAGCAACACTTTCGCGAACAACTCTTTCGACGTTCCCCCATCGGGAAAGCGTGCAAGTCCCTTCGGCTTTTGCATCAACCTGTAGGTGGTAACAAAATATATCCTGTCACCAACCTGGCATCCCCTGCTGAAATACCACGAGGTATATACCTCGTCAGTATACAGCCAGCCAGCTTTCAATATGCCTGCAAACACGGCAATACAGCTTATAGCAGTTATAGCAATTATGATATTCTTATACATAACAGGATATTATTACAATATTTGGAAATTAGTCAATTCATAATTCTGTAACAACTTTAACATTTCCCACAACAACGTAAATATTTTTAAGCATGTTGTATTATATCCTGAAATATACTCAACAATAATCTCTCACAGGGACACGGGGAACACGGAGAGTTTAGTTCTTTATATACGTTTTATCAGGTAATATATCAGCTCAATCTATTAACTTTTTTACAGTTGAAGGATATATATAGCTTTAGCATAGAATATAAATAATTCTAAGCCTGTGAAAACTATATCTAAAACAAACTCAGCAACAACCTGCCACCTGGAATAGAAAATAAAACTGAAATATATTGACCAACCCTCCGTGTCTTGGTGTCTCCGTGCGAACCCAGTTCAGTTGTATGCCGGCAAAGGCCCGCGCAATAAACAAACCATATATTCTCTATACACCTCTGTTCCTCTGTATCTCTGTGGTAATCATACAAATTATATTGACTAATCAACAATAGTCACTCCAAGTATACGATATGACAGAAACACTGAAAATACAGATCGAAAAATACGCCAATGGCGGCTACGGCCTGGGATTTCACAGGGGGATGGCTGTATTTATACCATATACAACCCCTGGTGACAGGGTACTGGCACGCCTGACCCTTCGCAAGAAAAATCACGCCTTTGCTGAAATTGAAGATATTCTCACCCCGTCACCCCACCGCAGCCAACCAGAATGCCCGAATTTCACTGAATGCGGCGGATGTCACTTCCTTCATGTATCCTATGATGAAGAACTGAAAGCCAAGTCGGCCCTGCTTCACGAAACCCTGGTGCGTTTGGGAAAACTCGATGAGAACCGGCTGCCGTCAATTGAGCTGCTGAGCAACGGGCGTTACCATTATCGCACCCACGCAACAGTGCAATGTGATCATACCGGCATGGGATTTTTCGAAAGAGAATCACACGTGATAAAGTCTTTTCCCCTTGGTGGCTGCAGACTTCTGGCTGAACCGCTGATTCACACACTTGAAGGTTTAGACATTAAGGAAAAAACCGAACTTAAAATTGCCATGGATCACCAGGGTACCTGCCATTATTCAACCGGCAAACCTGCCACCCTCACCGAGGTTGAGGACGGTATCACCTACCATCGCGACCTGTATTCATTCTTCCAGGCAAACGGCAAGCTTAGAACCACCATGTTGAAACTGGCAGCAGAAATGTCTCATCTTTCAGACGATCAGTCCTTTGTTGATATCGGCTGCGGCGTGGGGTTTTTCACCCTCTACCTTGCCGGCAAAGCCCGGAATGGGCTGGGAATAGACGTGGTTGAAGAAAGTATACAATGGGGACAGCATAACGCTCTATTAAATGATATAACGAACATCACTTTCAAGAGGCTGCATGGTGATTTGCTGCATCCCTACCGTGAACACTTCGACGTTGTACTTGTTGACCCGCCCCGCCAGGGGCTGAATACGAAAACCAGGAACACTATCAACGCCGTGTCTCCTGGAAGAATAGTGTATGTCTCATGCAATCCCGTCACCTTCGCCAGGGACTGCGGTGACTTTATCAATGCGGGATACAGCTTCGAAAAGCTGACACTGCTTGACATGTTTCCGGGAACCCATCACACTGAAGTAATTGGCCTGTTCGTCAAATAATCCCTTACGCGGTTTGTTTCCTTTTAAAGTAAAAATAGAACCCGGCAAATCCCCATACCACACAAATAGCCATGACAGCCTTGTGGGTAGCAGAAAGCCCGCCATGGGTATGCCCCATCTCTCCTATAGTGGATACATCAACCTTTTCGGTAAACCCATGACCCATACCGTCATTCACCTGTACAGTCCATTCCCCCTTCTGATCGGGGTAAAACGCGAATTTTCCGTTCTTATCGGTACGGGCATTCTGGTATTCCACCTCACGGTCCGAAGGGGAGAATACCTTCACTTCAGCATACGCCATGGGTTCATCCCCCTGGTACATTGCGTTAACAATGACAGCTTCGTCACGTGAAACCGAATGAACCACCCCGTGGGCCCGCAATCCGGGCATGGATAATAAAACTATTAATGCTGCGAAAACCACTCTTTTCATCAACTCTTCACTCCTCACTTTTCACTCTTCACTTCAGGTCATACACCAGCGATACCTCAAACATAATCGAACCGGCGTTAAAACTTTCCGGTATACGAGGGAATGGACAGGCAATCTTCACTGTTTTCAATGCCGATTCATCCAGCATGGAATGACCGGACGACTTGATTAACTCCACGTTTTTTACATTCCCGTT
>Ga0102938_10002960_pt1 | contig 12739 bp, 12 predicted proteins | sample SalPonR2_B_D2_MG_FD_84516 | JGI IMG/M metagenome (GOLD analysis project Ga0102938, IMG submission 84516) | Salt pond soil microbial communities from South San Francisco under conditions of wetland restoration - Salt Pond MetaG R2_B_D2_MG | ecosystem: Environmental > Aquatic > Marine >... | reverse complement strand
CCTTAATCCTATTTAATTTTTTTTTTTTTTAAAACAGATTCTTTGTCAGATAAATTGTATTAGACTTAAGATCTAAATATTTTTGAATCAATGCTTTTTTCATTTTTTATCATTTTTTTAACTTTTCTATTTTTCTTCTTTTCTTATAATCTTATTCTCATAGACTGTTTTATGTTTTCTTTTTCTTTGCTACCGTTTTCTCTTATTTTTTTAATTAGGTTATTGATTATTTTCATTAGAGTATGTGGTTTCTGTTTTTCTTATTTTTCTTCTTTAGATTTTATTCGGTTCTATATTATTTTCTTCATTTTTTGTTTGTCAATAATCTTGTTAATTATTCACGATTCTATTTTTCTTCTTTTTTTGTCTTGAGATGGATTAGGGATTTCTTCTTTCTTTTTGGTAGCTTATTATATAAATTGATCTTCTATTAATGGTGCCTTAGTTACTATTTTATCTAATCGATTTGGAGACTTTTGTTTATTTTGATTTTTTACCTCTCTTATTTTTTATAATAACTTTTTCTCGATGTTTTTTCCTGTTTTATTATTAATTACAGCTTTTACAAAAAGAGCCCAATATCCTTTTTGTAACTGACTTCCTTTAGCAATAGCAGCTCCTACTCCTGTATCCTCTCTAGTTCATAGAAGAACTTTAGTAACCGCTGGAATATACTTAATTTTTCGATATTTCTTATTCTTTGAAATTTATTATTTTCTTCTTTTTCTTTTTATAGGAGGGCTTCTTACTTCATTTGTAGCTGGACTCTGTTCTCTCTGAGAACCGGATTTTAAAAAAATTATTGCTTTAAGTACCCTTTCTCAAATAGGATTTTTATTTTTTTGTTTAGGGATTTCTTCTCCCTCACTTTCTTTTTTTCATATGATTATACATGCTTTTTTTAAAAGTTGTTTATTTATCCAAGTAGGTACCATGATTTTAATGAATTTTGGTACTCAAGAATCTCGTTTCTTTAATTCTTCCTTTAACAGCCCTATTTCTATTTTTAATGTATTTGTTTGTTGTTTATCTTTATGTGGTCAAACTTTTTTAAGAGGATTTTTTAGTAAAGAAAGAATTCTATTTTTTTTCTCATTTAAATCTGTCAACTATATTTTTTTTTTTATTTTATGATGTTGTGTATTATTCACATTTTTTTATACTTTCCGTATTCTTTGAGGATCTATTTCTAAAAATGTGAATAATATTTTCCATTATTTTTCTTCAGGGGATATCTTTTATTCTTTTATTTTAATTGTAGGAGGACTTTTTATTGGATTCTTTATAATACATTCTTATTCTTTTTTATTTTTTTATTTATCTATGGAAAAATTTTTCCCTTCATTAATTCTTTTATTACTATCTATATTAATAATAAATTTTCTGTTATCATGTCTTTTTTCCCCTGGTATATTTTTTCTAGATTTTTTGGTGTCTTCGATGCCTTATTTTATAAATTTTCCACTAAAAATCATTGATTTTTTTATTCTTTCTAACTTTTCTTTCCAAAAGAATTTTCTTAGGAAATTTGTTTATTCTTTAACCTTAATAGAAAGTAGAAACTATTTTTTTATTTTCATGTTTATACTTTTCTTTATTTTATTTTTTTATTACTTAAGGTGCTACTTATGCATTGAAGACTTTGAATCTTTAGGATAAAGTAAATAATTTTTAAGTGAAAAAAAGAAATTGCAGATTTCTGTTAAAAGTAACTTTTTTTTCTTTAGTGTAAACGCGCATTTTTGTTTTGTAAACAAAAGGTTTTAGATTTTTCTAAGTATTAAATTATGTACGTCTTGTTGTTACCAAGAAAGATCAGGAGAATTACATAATCTAGACTTCTAATCTAGATAGGTTTAAAACCTTTTCTCTATTTAATTTCCTAATGTTTTAGGAAACATCGTTTTTTTCAAATTGAAAAAAAAGAAAATATATTAGTTTTTATTTCTTGTTGAAACAATAAATTAAAAAATGTTAGAAAATGAGAATATATTTATTTCTTTTTCTTTTAAAAGAGGCTCCCTTTTTGTAATTATAATTACTGCAAATAGTTAATAAACTTTAATAGTTTTTATTTTCATGATTTTTATTTTCATGATTTTTATTTTATGTTGTAAATATATTAAAAAAATAAATAAAGAACTTTAAAATTCAATTTTGGTTATTATAGCCGTATCTAAATTATTTTTAGTTTCTTTTACTCAGTGATTAATTAAACAGACTACTAAAGTAGCAAAATAAAATATCAATTTAATGTTGAGTGGGATGAATAAAGAAAAATTGAATGTTTTTTTATTTTTTTAATTGAAAGTAACTTTCTTAAAAAAAAATAAGAATTTATTTGAAAGAAGACAGGCCTTCGAAAACTTTTTTACTTGTGTATTTTTTTTGGGGGTAAATGAATTTTTATTCGTTTTTACTTTTAAAATATTAAAAGTTTCTTCGGAGCTAACAGAATATTATTTCTTCTTTTTTAATCTTACTTCGTTGTTGAATCATATAAACATTTTCTAGAAGTTTATGTTTAAAAATCTGTTCGATTTTGAAAGTTTACGTTATTTGAGTTTAGAGCGGGGTAACTTAGCTTGGATTCTATCTTCAATATTTATAATTTAATTCATAGTATGAAAAGAAATGAATTTTTTTTTAAAATTCTTTAGTGTAAACGCGCATTTTTGTTTTCCAAACAAAAGGTTCTAGAATTAAACTTTTAGTGTAAAATTGGCATTTAAGATTTTCTATCTTAAGGTTTAAAAGTTTAATAAAAATTATACGATTTTTATAATTTTCTTTTTTATTGTAGGAATTTTACTTTTTATTGTAGGAATTTTACTTTCTGTAGCTTTTTTTACACTATTCGAACGAAAAATTTTGGGACTTTCTCAAAATCGAATAGGACCTAATAAGGTTTTCTTTTTTGGACTCTTTCAGCCCTTTTTAGATGGTATAAAATTGTTAACTAAAGAATTTTTTTTTCCTATTTTTTCCAACACTTTTAGTATAATGTGAGGGCCCTCTTTCTACTTTATTATAATAATTTTAGTATGATTTAATATGAATCATATCTTTATTTTTATAAGACATAAAATAAGATTGTTTTTTTTAATCATTATATTAGGAAGAAGTATTTATACTGCTCTTTTAACTGGAATTGGTTCTCAATCAAAATTTGCTTATATTGGATCTATTCGAATTGCTTCTCAAGCCATTAGTTACGAAATTTGTCTTTCTATTTTTCTTTTTAGACTTTTGTTATTTAGAAAAACATTCAGAATTTCTGTATTTAGATTATTTTGCTTTTTTAACTTTTTAGTATGATTTATTTTTATCCTATCAGAGACTAATCGAGCTCCCTTTGACTTTGCAGAAGGAGAAAGAGAGCTTATTAGAGGATTTAATATTGAAATAGGTAGAGTAGGATTTGTTCTTCTTTTTTTAGGAGAGTACGGAATGATTTTAGTGTTTTCTTTTATTGGATCTTTTTTCATTTTACCTTTACCTTTATTTATAACTTTTTTATTTAGATTTCTCATTGTATTATCTCGAAGGACTCTACCTCGATTTCGTTATGATTTTCTTATAGGTTTTTGTTGATTTTTTTTATTACCCTTGACTATTTTATTTCTTTCATTTTTTATTTTTCTCTAAAGCTAAATTTCTACAGAATTTTTCACTTCAAATGAAAAGGTTTACGCTTTGATTTTTCTATTTTTTTGTTCTCTGCTATGTCTTTTTTTATGTTTAACAAGTTCCAATATTTTAAAAATACTTATTTTTTTTTTAGGAAGAGTATTTTGTTTCATTTCATTTCTAGATTCATGAATTTCTTATTTTTTTTTAATAGTTTATGTAGGAGGACTTTTTATTCTCTTACTTTATATTTCTACTTTTTCATTTTCTGAGATGAAAGAGTTATATTTTCTTTCATTTTTTATCTTTTTTTCTTCTATTTTTTACTACTTTCGATTAAACTCTTATCCTTTGATTTTTACTTTTTTTGTTAATACAAGATTTTTTTTCTTCGTCATGTTGATCTTATTTTTACTTTTTCTAAGATTGTTCATTTTATCTTTTTTCTTACCCAGAGGTATTTGTTCTAAAAGTAATTTTTAAAAAAATTTATTCTTTTACACGTTGATTTTGTAGAATTAATCATAAAGATATTGGTACTTTATATTTTATGGTAGGAATTTGAAGAGGACTTTTCGGAGCTAGTCTCTCATTTTTAATCCGATTAGAATTGGGAACTCCAGGGGATCTGTTAGGTAATTACCAACTTTATAATGCTATTGTTACAGCTCATGCTATTTTTATAATTTTCTTTTTTGTTATGCCTGTTGCTATTGGAGGATTTGGTAATTGAATGTTACCTATGATAATACTTTGTTTTGATATAATACTTCCTCGATTGAATAATTTAAGATTCTGATTATTACCAGGAGCAGTTCTTATAGTTTTCTTTAGTTTTATAAGGGAAGGAGGTAGAGGAACAGGATGAACTTTTTATCCTCCCTTAAGAAGAGCTTTAGGCCATAGAGGTAATTCTGTAGACTTTGCTATTTTTAGATTACACCTTGCTGGATTAGGTTCTATCTTAAGTAGACTTAATTTTATAATTACTTTTTTTAATTTTCGTAGAATCAGAGAAAGATTTTCTAGGGTGGGTCTTTTTGTATGAACGGTAGTGGTAACAGCTTTTCTTTTAATTGCTTCTCTTCCTGTGTTAGCTGGTGGCATTACTATGTTATTGTTTGATCGAAATATTTCTACTTCTTTTTATGATCCCTCAGGAGGGGGAGATCCCGTTCTTTTTCAACATCTTTTCTGATTTTTTGGTCATCCAGAAGTTTATGCTCTTATTTTACCAGCTTTTGGAGTAATTAGACACGCTATTATTTTTTTAACGGGCAAAAAAGAAGTTTTTGGTTCTTTAGGTATAGTATATGCTATTATGGGAATTGGTTTTTTAGGGTGTGTGGTGTGAGCTCATCATATATTTACAGTTGGCATAGATTTAGATACTCGAGCTTATTTTACGGGAGCCACTATAATTATTGCTGTACCAACTGGTATTAAAATTTTTAGATGATTAGCTAGGTTAGTAGGTACATCTCTATTTTGACATCCTATCTCCTTATGAGTTTTGGGTTTTATTTTTCTTTTCACTGTGGGAGGAGTAACTGGAATTATTTTAAGAAATAGTACTCTGGATATTTTGTTACATGATACTTATTTTGTAGTTGCTCACTTTCATTACGTTTTAAGACTAGGTGCTGTATTCGGTATTTTTACTGGATTTTCTCTTTGAATGAGAACTTTTTATCAAGTTAACTTTAGTCATACTTTAAATAGCTCTGTATTTTGGTTGCTTTTTATTGGAGTTAATATAACTTTCTTTCCTATGCATTTTGCTGGTCTTGCTGGCTTACCTCGACGATATTGTGATTTCCCGGACATATTTTTAGGTTGAAATATTATTAGTAGATGAGGGAGGGTGCTAAGTTTAAGAGCTATATTTTTAATAATATCTGCTTTATTTGAATCATTGTACAGAGAACGAAGAATTGTGTGTGAGAGAAATTCCAGAGTTTCTCCTGAGACCATAATAAGTCAACACCATACAATAAACCAAGTTTCCTGTCTTTTTATCTAATTTAAAATTAAGGAAAAAAATTCTAAGAATATCAGTCTGTAGAACTGAAAGTTTATATTCCTTTATGAGTTTTATTATATTGTTACCGGATCATAAAGATAGACTTTTAATCTCATCTAAATTAACGCCGGATATTTTTAGTTGTGGAAAAATAGAAAAGATTTGATCTGATTACATGACATAGTATATTACAAATTCGCTTTAGAAGGGAAAAAAAGGTGCCAGAGTCATCGGTTATACTTTTCTTCTAAAAATATAACTATTTATTATAGTTTTAACTTTTTTCGGTGAAATGTAAAAAGTTTATTAAAAACAAGGATTAGATACCCTTCTAAAAATTCTTTAGGACTTTTACTAAATTGACTAGGGAGTAAATACTATATTTGGGGGAACCTGTAAATTAATCTGACGATCCACATTTTAAAAGAAATATTTCTCTTATATTGTTGTTTAATTTTGATTAAATTTATTAAAATTGAGTTAGTTTTTTTGACAAATCAAAATAAGGATTATGTTCTTTTCTTTTATGGGTTACATAAATTGTGAAGTACTCAAAAGTAATTAAAATTAAAATGAAATAAAGTATTTAGATACTAATCATCCAACACCACTATAAGTGTAAGTTGTAGCAAAGTAAATTATCTGGAAAGATATTTTAATATACAAAGATTTTATTTATTATTTTGTTTCTTACTTTTTTTTAAAAATTTAAAGAGAGTTTTGTTATGATTATTTTTTATTGAAGTTCTAACATTTTGTTTTAATATTTTTTTTATTGCTCAACCTATATTTTTGTTTTTCTCTCTTTCTCTCTCAGTAGCTTCCGCTTGTTTTTTATTGGTATTTTTTGTTTCAAATATTATTATAAATCCTGTTAGAAATGTATGAAGATTTTTTTCTTAAAAATTAAAAGAATTATATTTGTTTTATTAATTTCCTTTATTATTTCTTTTGTTTTATTTTTAATTTCCTTTTTGAGGTCCTCTTGAAAAAGAGATTTTTTAAAGGTTTCCCCCCTGGAAAGAGGATTCTGGGTTTTTTTTGAAAATTCTTTTGTTTTTTCTTTACAATTTTTTAGATTTTTAATTATTTTTGTTCTATTTGATTTAGAATTAATCTTAGTTTGTAGACTAATTGTTAAAACGTATTTTGATTATTCTTACTTTTTCTTAATTTTGTTTCTTATCGTAACACTTTTTTTGGAATTTTTTTTGGGAAAAACTATTTGAGAATTTTAATAGAATTAGTGAAAAATTTTGCTTGAATTTTTATTTTACTTTGTATTATTTCTTTCATTTTTTATCTTTTTTTTTTCTTTATTAATTTTTATTAGAAGAAATAAAAATTACTCTTTTTTTATATAAAAATTTATAGAATAGGACACGAATTAAAAAATTCACCTTGGCCTTTTTTTTGTTTTCTTACTTCTGTTCTTTTATTTTCAGAATTTGTTAATTTTTTTTCATCCTGATCTTCTTCTTCTAGGATGATTTTTTCTTTCTTATTGATCTCTTTTATTTCTATATTATGATGAAAAGACGTTTCTTACGAAGGGCAAGGAGGAGAATATAGACCTTTAGTCCAAGATGGACTAAAGTCTAGAATAATATTATTTATTTTTAGTGAGGTGTGTTTTTTTGCATCTTTTTTTTGAACTTTTTTCCATAGATCCCTTAATCCGAATATAGAAATTGGTGTCTTATGACCTCCTTTTTCTTTAGTAGTGTTTAACCCTTTTCATATTCCTTTATTAAATACTCTTATCCTTCTTGGGAGAGGGGCAACTGTTACCTGATCTCATCATAATCTTCTAGGAGGTTTGGAATTTAAAACTTCTCTTTTAGCTACTATTTTTCTGGGCGTTTTTTTTCTTTGTATTCAATCTTTCGAGTATTATAGAGCTGGTTTTACTATCAGAGATAGTATTTATGGTTCCATTTTTTTCATAGCTACAGGATTTCACGGTATCCATGTTTTAGTAGGTACTGTATTCTTAATTATCGTTTTTTTTCGATCTAATATTTTCAATTCTTTTTTTTTTCTAGGTTATGAATTAGCCATTTGATATTGACATTTTGTAGATGTGGTATGAATTTTTCTTTTTAGATTTATTTACTGATGAGGATGTTAAAATTAAGAATAATTTTTGATTTGAAGTCAAATAGAGGATAAATTCCATTCTTAATAAGGGGGTTTTAGTATTAAGTTAATATTTTTAGTTTGCAACTAAAAGATTTTTTCTCCAATTTATATTAAAAATCACAAAATTATTTCATTTATGGATAGATTGGTAATTAGATATCCTGCTGCTAGATCTCTATCATTATTTTGAAATATAGGTAGATTTTTAGGAATAGTATTAGTTTCTCAAATCATTAGAGGTTTTTTTCTAGTATTTTACTTCGTCCCCTCCATTAACGAAGCTTTTTCCAGAGTAGATTATATTGGACGAGAAGTTTTTTTTGGATTTATTTTTCGAATTTTACATTTGAATGGTGCTTCTTTATTTTTCTTTATTATATTTTTACATGTTGGACGTGGACTTTTTTTTCGAAGATTTTTTTTGGAAAATACTTGGCTATCGGGTACTTCTATCTTACTTTTAGTTATAGCCACAGCTTTTTTAGGATATGTACTGCCTTGAGGACAAATATCATTTTGAGGAGCTACTGTTATTACTAACCTTATTTCTACTATTCCTCTTTGTGGCACACAATTGGTATTATGATTATGAGGAGGATTCAATGTAGGAGGAGCTACTTTATGTTTTTTTTTTTCCCTCCATTATCTTTTGCCTTTTATTGTTTTAATAATAGTTTTTTTACATTTGATTTTTTTACACGAGACTAGAAGAACTAGATCTCTAAGTACTAGAGATAATTTTTATCGAATTTCTTTTTCCCCCTTTTTTACTAGCAAAGACTTTTTAAATGTCATTTTTTTTTTAATTTTCTTCATCTTTTGTTTAAACCTTCCTTGAGTGCTAGGCGATCCAGAGAACTGAGTTCCTGCTAATGCCCTAGCAAGTCCAGTACATATTCAACCAGAATGATATTTTTTATTTGCTTATGCTATTCTTCGATGTATTCCTAGAAAACTAGGGGGAGTAATTGCCTTAGTTTTTAGAGTTGTTCTTCTTTACTTTCTGCCATTTTTTTGTCAAAAATATAACATTAATTTTATCTATCTTTTCATCTTATCCATTTTCTTTACTTCATTTTTTATTTTGACTTGGTTAGGAAGCTGTCCTGTAGAAGAACCTTTTATTTTTTTAAGACAATTTTTTAGATTATTATATTTTAGAAGTTTTTTTTTCTTAATATTTCTTTAAAACAGCTTTTAGTGTAAAATGCATATTTTGTTTGGGACAAATTGGTTATAGTAGCTGAATTTATGTTTTCACGTTTATATTTTTATTATTCTCATTTTTTATCATAACGAATTATGGATGGATAGGGTGACCACTTTTTTTTGTGTCCAGAGACCTATTTATTATCTTTATAATTATGATTTGTTTTACCAGTATTTTATGTATTTTTATAGAAAAAAGGGCTATTAGATTTGTGCTAATAATTTCTTTTTTTTCAATATTATTTTTCTTTGAAGATAGTTTCCTTTTTTTATATATCTTTTTCGAATGTTCTATTTTTCCTATCTTAATTATTCTCTTTTTATGGGGAAATAGATTGGAACGATTCGAGTCAATATATTATTTAATCTTTTTTAGAAGATTAAGCAGTTATCCCGTAATTGCGGGTCTTTTTGAAGGTTTTCAAGAAAATATTTCTATAATATTTTCTAGCTCTCCTATTTGATCAATTATTTTTTTGTTTGCTTTTTTAGTAAAAATGCCTGTTTATTTTTTACATTATTGATTGCCAAAAGCACACGTAGAAGCACCTTCCTTTGGAAGAGTTATTCTTGCCGGTTTACTATTAAAACTAGGTGGATGAGGTTTTCTTCGGTTCATTAATACATGTTATTTTAATATTTTTTGTCTTATTTCTCTGTTTTTCCTATTTTGTGGAATATTACTTTCTCCTTTTTGGGCTTCTTTACATAGTGATAGAAAAGGATTAGTAGCTTTTTCTTCTATTTGTCATATAAATTTTATAGGTACTATTATTTTTTTTGACTTTACCCTGGGTAAAGTATTCAGAGTTCTATTCTTTTTTACTCATGATGTTATTTCCAGGATTATATTTTGATTTGTGGGAGAAATATTTCATATTACTCAATCTCGACAAATAGTTTTTTTATCAAGCTCTTTTTTTTTATCTATATTTTGAGGGCTTGGGTTTTTCATTTTTTTATTATCAAATTTCGGGGTACCCCCTTTTATTTCTTTTATTCACGAACTATTTTTTTTAACCTTCTTATTTAACATTTCTTTTTTTTCTTTTATTATTATTTGTGTTTATCTTTTGATAGTTTGTTCTTTTTGTTTAATTTTTATAATTTCTTTAGCAGTAAGAATTCCCGTATCTTTAGATAAAAGAAAGGTATCAAGAGAAACGATTTTATTTTGTAGAACATTCTTGCTTTTAAATTTTTTTTTTTTTCGAATAGTCTTTTAAAATAATACCCCTTTGAGGAACAGAAATTTCTTTTATTGGAGAAATATTAAATTTAACTATCTTTATATTTTTTTTAATTTTCTTCATTAATTTTATATTTATTTTTATGCCTTTTATAGTTTTTAATTCATTGTGTGAATATCCCATTTTTCAAATTATTATTTTTACTTTTTCTAATTTAATTGGACAAAGAAGTTCATTCTTTTTTTTTTCTTACTTTGTTTTTTTTGATATTACTATTTCTCTAAGAAGATTTTTTATCTGTATTTTATTTTTTTCAGAAGTTTTTTCTTGTTTTTTTTTCATACTTTTTTGTACACGCAATTTATCCTCTGCCTTTTCTTTATTAGTAGCTATTTTAGAAGTTTTAAGTTTTTTTATTCGTCCTCTTACATTGGTAATTCGTTTGATAGGAAATATTTTGGCTGGTCATGTTGTAAGGGAGCTTATATTTGAAAGATCTGAAGTAAGAAGACTGTTTATTTGCATATATGAAGGTATTGTTAGAATTATTCAAGCATTTATTTTTTTTAAATTATTGGAAAATTATTTAGAAGAAGGAATAAAAAGTTTTTAAAAATATTTTGATTTCAAGTTAGTATGCAAAATATCTTATCTAGATTCTGAGACTATGATTGACTAAGAGACTACATTTTCTGTATTATTAATTTTATTTTAGTATTTGTATTCGGTTGTATGATAGGTATTTGTTCTGAAACAGGATTCTTTTCCAGTTTTTATAAAAGTCCTGCCCTGGAATTTTTTTGAACGATTTTTCCAGTAGTAATTTTGTTTTTTATTGGTATTCCTAGAATTATGATTTTATATCAAAATTCTGTAGACTTTTTAAGAGATATTACTATCAAGGTTACAGGTCACCAATGGTATTGAAGATACGATTATAGTGATTTTTCCAATGTAGAATTTGATAGTTTCATAGTTCCTACTAGAGAGCTTTCTTTCGGAGGCTTTCGTTTATTAGAAGTAGATAATCGAGTAGTTGTCCCCGGAAATCAATTTTTACGATTTGTTGTTACTTCAGGAGACGTTTTACATTCTTGAGCATTACCCAGAATAGGCTTGAAAGTAGATGCTTGTCCTGGCCGTTTAAATTTTATTTTCTTTAAACCCACTCATTTTGGAATTTTTTTTGGTCAATGTAGAGAGATTTGTGGATCTAATCATTCTTTCATACCCATTTGTTTAGAAAGAACATCTCCCACTCTTTTTTCTTCATGACTCTCTAATTTTTCTTATGCGATATAGTTTAATATAGAATAGTAGGTTCATACCCTGAAGGTTTTTCGCTAATTTCAAAGAAAAGTTTATTTGAATACTTCATTGTCAATGAAGAGGTTTTTCTTTGTTCATGTAATGTTAATAAAAATATTGATAATATTTTTAAGCTCTTTGCCATTACTTTCTTGTATTATATAAAGTATATTAGATTTAGGATCTAAAGGTAATAAGAAAGAGAAAAAAGCATAACTTTATATGTTTTTAGTTTCGGCCTAAAAGATTTTTTCTCTGTCAAAAAAGTTCTTTAAGAATATTTCGTTGAAGCTGAAAAGGTTTATTGACATCAAAAAAGTTCTTTAAGGAATTTTAGTTTGTGGTACTAAAGGTTTTTTTGATTAATTCATCACAAAGGTGTCTTTATAACACATCTTGTTTACACCAAGAAGTTCTAGTGATTAGGAAAAATTATATTATTCCTTATTTTTTTATATTTTCTTTTAAGAATTATTTCTTGATTATTTGGATGTTTTTTTCTCTTTTACCAGGATTTTTCCCTTATTAGTCTTTGATGTTGTTTAGTTTTTATATCTATTTCTTTGCTACCGTTTTCTTTTGTTAATTTTTCTCAAAATTCCCTTTTCCCCTTTTTTAAATATTTACTTTTTCAAGAACTTTTTTCCCTCTTTCTTCTTTTTTCTTGATCTTTTAGATTTTTTTCTAACTTATTTGTAATAATATTTTGTTTTTTAAAGTTAGGAATTGCACCTTTAGCCTTTTGACTAGAAAAAATTATCTTGGAAATAAAAGAAGGGGTATTTTGATTGCTTACCTTACCCAAAATTGGACCTTCTATTCTATTATTTTCTTTTTCTACTTCTTTATCCCTATTGTTAATATTTTTTTTTATATTTTTTTCCATAATAAAGTTATTATCTGTAAAAAATTTTCTTATTATTATTTTATATTTAGGAAACTTTTCTACGTTTTTTGGGTTTTACTTAAGGATTTTATTTTTTATCAAAAGTATCTTCTGGTTTATATTATATTTATTAGTCAATTTTATCGTATTAATGTACTTAGAAAATCAAAAACCTGATATCTTCTTTTTTTTACTTTTCTCTCCACTGCCGCCTATACCTTTTTTTTTTTTAAAAATATACATATTTTGTTTTTTTGGATTTTATTCTGTATTTTTTTTATTACTAATTTTAATTTTTTCTTTTTTTTTTTTTTTTTTTATTTGTGAAGTTTTTAGTATTTTTTTTTTTTT
>Ga0102938_10002957_pt1 | contig 12743 bp, 9 predicted proteins | sample SalPonR2_B_D2_MG_FD_84516 | JGI IMG/M metagenome (GOLD analysis project Ga0102938, IMG submission 84516) | Salt pond soil microbial communities from South San Francisco under conditions of wetland restoration - Salt Pond MetaG R2_B_D2_MG | ecosystem: Environmental > Aquatic > Marine > Intertidal... | reverse complement strand
CGCGTCGGCCTGACACAGGCTCCGCCCAGGCCGACGCGACGGCGGGGTGGGAGGGGCGGCCCCATTCTGCTGAGCCCGAACCGAGGTCGACGCTCGACCGCTCTGACGCACCGTTGCATCACAGTCGACCCACAAATTCAGCGGAAGAGCCTGTCTTTAAGCGATCTATGTTCACGTAAGGCTGACTTAGGGGGGGGGATTTTTCCGAACAATCCGCTAGTGAGGGGTTGCTTGTCAACATTCAGCACCGTAGATTCGAATCGTCCGTTAACCCATTTGGGGATGCCACTGATGATCAGGTTGATTCGGCGAACCAGCGAAGGGTGTTCTGGTAGTAGAGGCTTTTTACAAGCTGTCTCGAGGCTCGTCGCAGGATTCTCTCTTCTAACCACGGTCGCCCTCAGCGACGTGCCTGGTGGCAGAGCGAGCGTCGTGGACGAACCACCTCGCAATGCTCAACGGGTAACGAGGATCGAGCGGCGTTGCATATTGACAAGAACTGAGCGTCGTTTGCCGCAGATCGATGTCGACCTTGGGGCACACCGACCGGGTACGGTGATCGAGTGTCTTCTCACGGTTGAGAATCGCACAGAATCGGATCTAGTTTTCAGCCTCGTCGAATCCGGATGCAAATGCCTTTCGCTGACTCCCCAGGCTGGTGTCCTGGCCGACGAAGCTAGCCTGTCATTTAAGCTCAAAATTGCGACTCCCACGAATCCGTCGAGAATTCAATCCGAAGTTGGCTTCGTCGCGCGGAGGGCAGGTGGCAGTCCCGTGTTTGCGGTGCGTCCGTATTTCCAAGCCAGTGGCGTGGTTGCTTTTCGGGCGAATTATGTCGACGTGGAGATCCCTGTAGGGGTCGATCATCATCAGTTTGACCTACCTTTTTTGTTGGGAAGCGATACCAAACGAGAACTCGTCGACCTTTCTTTAAAGGGATCACTTAGCGGCATTGAGGCCGAGATCGACTTCGATGCGAAGAGCGTCAAACTACGCGTCGATCGACAGGTTCTAGAAAAGGGCGACATCGCTGGTTCAGTAATCTTGACCAACATTGAAACCGGAGCTTCAACTGATGTCACCGTCGACATCTCAGAATCTCACCCGCTAACAATTTCCCCACGATCACCTGTTGCTTATCGTATTCCGGATAGTCAACGATATGTATGCAAGGTGGTGGCGTCTGACAAGCGACCAGAAGGCGACGGATCCAAATTGAAGTGTAATTTCTTCCACGAGTCAAAGATGGTCTCGTCCACGCGAGTTCGTTCTTTTGGTAACATCGCGATCTACGAAATATCGATCCAATTGCCAGATGGTAGCCAATCGACTCCTTCCAGTTCGGAACTCGTTTGCAAGCTGATGTCAAATGGATTGCAGCGGACAATTAAACTCCCAGTTCTTTTCTCAACTCCTCTACCAGAACAGGAATAAACTTCAATGCGTCTTCCACTTTACTCAATGTTTTTTTCGGTCGTCATGAATGCTTGGCCAATGCTCGCCCACGCAACATGCACCGTCGAAATCGAAATGAATTGTGTCGACTTGTTCGGTGAAGGCACCGATTGCAAAGATACGGATTGCCAACAACCTCCTTGCAATCCGTTCTACTATTGCCCTGATGACACTGAAGAGCACGAGGTGAATGATCGAGACTACACCACCATTGAGGAACGCGATTATGATGGCGGGCCGGAGATTAACTGGGGCGATGATTACAACAATGTGTCTGGCACTATCGAATGGTGCGAGCGCACATGGAAATGCGACTACAGTAATCGCTGCACCGCTCAAACCGACTACAAGTGTCAAGTAGACTTCGTCAGTGGGGTCACGAGCATTAGTCACGTTCAAGACTCTGTGGTGACTGGCAACTGTCCCGACAACGACTGATTTGTTGATTCTCGACCCTACGGCAACATTCCTTCATCCGCCAGTGAGATGATGTGTTGCTGAAAATCTGTCGCTGGGTTTCGGCCATAAAAACGAGGTGCTCTCAGACCATGCCCTGCATAAACATCAGCCGCTGCCACGAATCTCTCATTCGGTCCATGTTATACGACGCCTTGATGATCATTCCGATCATTATTTGCGGCACCACATTTGCGGCAGATACCAGTGAGAACGACCTGCATGGATATTTGGATGCGGCGAGCGACTACCTGGGGGCGAGGAAGTCATTTGATTTGAGCTGGAGGACGGAAGAGACCGTGCTTTTGGACGGTGTTCCCATCGTGCCGCGTGAAAGCTTGATGCGCCTTCATTTTGACGCGAAGAATCGCCGGGTCTTGTTGCTTTCGGTCAACTATTCTTATGAGATGACGCAGTTGCTGTCCGGAGAACCGGCCGATCGTCGCTCGGAGACCTCATTGGTTTTCATCGACGGTGATACAACGTTACGACGTCTGGTCGGCAAGCCACCAGAAAGGCTTCAGATGCCGTTCGAACGTAGGTTTGAGCTACGCACCATTCCGAGTATTCGGTACCTCGGCACGGACAACTTTTTTATTTCAGTCTTTGGGCATGACGCTAGCCGTGAAAGGTTGCTGCGTGTCCTGTCACTTGCAGATCGATTTTCAGAGGGATCAACGGCTTCCGCCAGAGTGTTCACGGCGCACGTCGACAGCAAGTGCAATGCAACGTACCGCTGGGGCTTCTCGGCACGTGACTTGTTGCCGGTTGGGTACACCGTTAGGCAAAAGTGTGGTGATGGCGGGACATGGGATACGCTTACCCACCAGACAATTCAATGGCGCGAAGATGACAAAGACGGCCATTTGCCAACCAGGGTCGTCGAGGAATCGCTTGGGTCGCTTTCGTTGCCACAAAAAGACGGTAAGAAGAAGCGTTTTCCAGTCAAAAAAACTTTGGTGGTCGAAATGCTATGGCGACCGACTGGCTCCATTGGAGATCTTGAGGTGATCGCTCGACAGGAGCCACTGACAGCAAAGAGCATCGAGAAGTCAATTCATTGGACGGAGCTAAATGATTAGGAAGCCGTCTAGAAGAGAAGAAAAGGGACAGGCAACGTCTATTGACTCGCCGTGCCGATTACGCCAAACTCTCGTGCGACGTGTTTCGTCGATGCCCTGTTTCTGGAGTGACCGCCATGCCTCGCCAAGCTCGTGGTGAAGTTCTTGATCCTGCCGAAGTTCAAATTGCCCACTGTGTGCAACGCTGCGTCAGACGGGCTTTTCTGTGTGGGGACGATGATTTCACGGGCCAGTCGTATGAGCACCGCCGTGGCTGGATTCGTGATCGATTGGAGTTTCTGGCAGCGGTTTTTGGTGTTGATTGCTTAACGTTTTCTGTGATGAGCAACCACATGCACTTGGTGCTCCGCAGTCGACCGGATGTCGTGGCGGCGTGGACCGATGAAGAGGTCGCTCGTCGCTGGCTGCGGTTGTTCCCCAAGCGACGCAACAAAGACGGCAGCCCCGCCGAACCGACGACGCCCGAACTGAACATGATCTTGAATCAGCCCGAGGTGCTGGCCGAGCGTCGCGGGCGGCTGTCGGACATCAGTTGGTACATGCGGTGTGCCGCGGAGAACATCGCGCGGCGGAGCAATGCCGAAGACGAGGTGACCGGGCATTTCTGGGAAGGCCGTTTCAAGGCTCAGATCTTGTTGGACGAAGCGAGTTTATTGGCGTGTGCGGCTTACGTGGACCTCAACCCGATCCGCGCGGCGATGGCAGAGACTCCCGAGACCAGCGAATACACCGGAGCGAAGGCTCGCATCGACGACCTTGCCGATCGCAAGGATCGCACCCGCGCGAGCACGCGCGACTGGGAACGAAGTCGGCGGCGCAATCGCAGCGGATGGCTGAGCCCGCTGGAGATCGATGAGCGGAACGACCCGGTCGGTGCGAACCCGGATTCATCGGGTCGGCGGGGCAGCTTGAAAGGATTTCTGTCGATGTCCTTGGCTCGATATTTGGAGTTACTGGACTGGACAGGTCGCCAGCTTCGCGAGGGCAAGGTCGGTTCGATCCCGGATCACTTGCAACCGATCCTAACGCGGATCGGCTTGGACACTCACGGTTGGTGCGATCTGGTGCAGCGTTTCGGTCGAGTGTTCAAGCGAGCGGCGGGCACACCGGAAAGCCTCGCTCAAGAGGCGATCCGTCGGGGGCAGGGCTGGTTATGTGCCCCAGAGAACCCGCTGGGCGCGACCGCTTAGGGCCGACGTTCATTCGCGCAGCGTTTTTGAATCGAACTGGGGTGTGTGCTGCGCCGATGACGCCGAACGGCCTGCTGTTGGCGGTACTTGAAGCGTCGCATTGCGAAAGCGTCAAGAAGGGCTGGGGACGCCGCAGAGAGTCGATCTTCGATGCGCGTTAGAACGTCTGAAAATTCGGTTGGCCCCGGTCTTGCCCCGGTCTTTCGTGCTTCACATCTTTCGATGCGGTATAGCGAATCCCATTTCGAGGAACAATCTCGCTCCGATCCAGCGTTTCCACCGAGACACTTCCGGCGGACGATGAAGCATGAGGGGGCATGCCAGGGGGCAGGAGCCGATTCGGCGATCGGTCTTGCGGTTTGCATTACACCATTTGGCACGGCGCGTGCATTTCCTGGGCATCAAAACGTCACGGCTGTCACTTTGACACGCCACGCTTTGTTTCTGTTTTCTCGACAGGAGATGCTCATCATGACCAGCAATGGTTTATCAAGTCGGTCGGGCTATCGGGTACCCGCGACGTTCGTCAACGCCACCCGTGAAATGAACGAGTTGTTCGATCGTCTGTTCGAATCGCCCCGGACCGGCGCATCGATGGAGCGACATGACGCGCCCGCATCGATCTGGGAAGCCGACCGGCACTATCACATCGAAATCGACTTGCCCGGTGTCGACGACGGCGATCTGGACGTGACCGTCGATGACGGCAAGTTGTTGGTGACGGCCAAGCGAGGCGGCGATCGGGAGCGAAACTACGTTCACAACGAACGTCGTTTCGGAGAACTGCAGCGGTCGATCACGCTGCCCGACACCATCGACGCGGAATCGATCGACGCGACTTACCGTCAAGGTGTGCTGCACGTCGCGCTGGCCAAGCGTCCGGAGCTGCAACCGCGAAAGATCGAAGTCAAAACGGTCTCGTAGGAGACCACCCTCGAAGGGAGCTTAGGTCGTCAGAACTCTCTGTGTCATTTGTCGATCACCGCATCGCATCGCATCACGGCGGTCAATCGCCGTGATGCGTTGGCGATCGGTTTTGAGGCGACACCGGCCGATTGTTTCCGGACGAACGCTTTTCACTGAGATCCCAGCCGCCCCGATTCCCTGCCGCCGGCTGGGCCCAGACGGTGGAAGGCACTGGCGGGGGCATGACGGGGCCAGGGCATGTCAGGGCCGGGACACGGCGGCTGTCCGGGCGGGCCGACTCCCGGCGGATTCACCGTTCTGGGCGAATTGTTTTCCCTCGGCCGGTTTTATCGGATAAAACGGTAGTTCGGGGAAAACTTTCGAATCTGACGGCGCGTCAGAGACGAAAGCCCCCGCCTTGCGTATGGTTTTGGTGGAGTCGACCGAAATGTCGAGCTACCGTTTCTAGTCGAAGACCGCCGCGACCCAGACCTCTTGTTTCCCTGCCGAAGTGATTGACATGCCGAATTTGTCCCGCTTGACCTTGTCGGTGGCCGCCGCGCTGCTGGCCCTATCGATGCCGCTTCCCACGGCGCAGGCCGCCGATTCGTTGCCTCCGTTTGACAAGGTTTCCGAGGACTTCGAGAAGGTCGAAGTCACCGACCAGGCCGAGACGAAGGGCTTGTTCAACGTCTGGAAGCGAGAAAAAGACGCTCACTTGCTCGGCGAATTGCCCAAGAACTTTGCCACCAAGCGTTATTTCGTCGCCCTGACGGTCAGCAGTGGTGATCGCTACGCGGGACTTCAGTCCGGCGAATGGGTCGTCCAGTGGCGGCGATACGACGACCGTATCGCGTTGATCGAACCCAACTTGGCGATCAAAGCATCGGGAGAACCCGAAGCCAAGTCTTCGGTCAAGCGTTTGTTCACCGACCGTGTTCTGTTGGACGTTCCGATCTTGGCGATGGGCCCGACCGGCGGCCCGGTCATCGACCTGGACAACTTGTTGGTAGGCAACGCGTCGACGTTTTTCGGTTCGTCGGTCCGACAGTCGGTCAAGTCACGGGTCACGTCTTTGGAGTCCGCCAAGGTTTTCCCCGCGAACATCGAGATCGCTTTTGAGATCGTCGGATCTTCCGGTCGCCTGCAAACGATTCACTACTCGTTTAGCGAGGTCCCCTCGGCGACCGCCGGTTACAAACCTCGCAAAGCCGACGAGCGGGTCGGATTTTTCACGACGGCCTTCAAAGACTTGGGCAAGTACGATGACGACGAAACGCAAATCCGTTTCATCAATCGTTGGCGACTTGAAAAACGCGATCCGAAGTTGAAACTGAGCCCGCCGAAGAGTCCGATCCGTTTTTACGTCGAACACACCGCTCCGGTCCGTTATCGACGTTGGATCAAAGCCGGCGTGGATTATTGGAACAAGGCGTTTGAAAAAATCGGCATCGTCGACGCGGTCGTGATCGAATATCAGGATGCACAAAGCGGCATCCACATGGAAAAAGATCCGGAGGACGTTCGGTACAACTTCATCCGCTGGTTGAACAACGACATTGGTACCGCGATCGGACCGAGTCGCGTGCATCCGGAAACCGGTGAAATCTTGGACGCCGACATCATTCTGACCGACGGTTGGATCCGGCACTTCAACTTTAATTATCACGATCTGATGCCTAAGTTGGCCATGGAAGGCTTCACCGCGGAAACCTTGGCATGGCTGGGCAGGCATCCGAACTGGGACCCACGCGTTCGCTTGGCCGCACCCGCCGAAGCGAATCACTTGCGTGCCAAATACGCCAGACAGGCTCAGCAACCGATGGCCGGCTACGCGATGGCTCAAGCCGATCCGTCGCTACTCGGTGACGACGAATTCGACGGCTTGTTCGGAAGCATCAGCCAAAAGAACGGCTTGTGCATGGCCGCCAACGCTCGCAGTTTGGACTTGGCGATGACCCGCATGAACTGGGCGTTGACCTTGTTGGACGAAGAAAAGCTGGACGAAGATAAAGACGACAAGAAGTCTGACGCGGCCGAGAAGGACGGCGACAAAAAGAAGGACAAGAAGGACAAGGCCGACGACGGGGATGAAGAAGCCGGCGACGACGAAGACGAGGATGACGACGAAAAAGACGACGAGCCGAAAGTTGCTAAGACCGAAGCCGAGGATCCGACCGATCTGCTGGACGGCATGCCGGAATGGTTCGTCGGGCCGCTGCTGGCCGACTTGGTCGCCCACGAGGTCGGACACACGCTGGGACTTCGACACAACTTCAAGGCGTCGTCGATGCTGACGCTGGACGAAATCAACAGCAAGGATGTCAAAGGCCAAAAGACCTTTACCAGTTCGGTGATGGATTACATCCCGATCAACTATCGATACGAAGCCGGGGAGGTCCAAGGTGACTACGCGATGATCGACATCGGTCCGTATGACTTTTGGGCCATCGAATACGGCTACACGTTCGAGGACAAGGAATTGCCGGAGATCCTGAAGCGATGCGTCGAACCGGAACTGCAGTACGCGACGGACGAAGACACCGGCGGACCGGATCCGTACGCCCGCCGCTACGACTTTGGCAAGGATCCGCTGGCGTACGCGAACGAGCAAATGAAACTGGTCAAGCTGTATCGTTCTCGCATTTTGGACAAGTTCGTCAAAGACGGTGACAGTTGGGCCAAGGCCAGGCGGGGTTACGAGCTGACGCTTTCGTTGCAAACCCGCACCGTCAGCATGATGGCCAATTGGATCGGCGGCGCTTTCGTCAACCGAGACAAGAAGGGGGACCCCGGGGACCGACCGCCGGTCCAAGTCGTCCCGGCCAAGGACCAACGCGAGGCCTTGAAGTACGTCATCGACACGACGTTCAACGACGAGGCTTTCGGTCTGGAGCCGAAGATCTTGGAACGCATGGCCGTCGACAAATGGCTCGACGGAGGCAGTTCTCGAGCGATGTCCAGCGAAGCGACGTGGCCGATCCACGATCGCATCTTGGGCTTGCAATCCTCGGCGTTGACGATGTTGATGAACCCCACGACCTTGCGTCGTGTGTTCGACAACGAGCTCCGGTTGCCCGCCGAGGAAGACGCTCTGACTTTGCCCGAGTTGTTAGACACGATCAATGCGGCGGTCTGGAGCGAACTGGACGAGGAATGTCCGGAAGGCCGCAACGACCGCAAGCCGATGATCAGTTCGCTTCGCCGAAACTTGCAACGCGAACACATGCAACGGTTGATCGATTTGATCTTGGAAAGTGGCGACGACGTGGCGGCGCAGATGCCGATCAGCAACTTGGCGCGGATGCAACTGCGTTCGCTGTCACGTCGCATGGAAGACTCGATCGCCAAGTGTGCCGGCAAGATGGACGCCTACACGGTGGCACATTTGACCGAATCGAAACAGCGGATCGATCGAGCCCTCGAAGCCGGCTACACCTACAACGGCGGCCAGCAATCGCAAGTTCCGATCATGATGATGATGTTCGGCGAAGACGGTCCGCAATCGCCTGAATAGAAAAAGCGGGCGATCACCGGCATCGCCGATGACGCGTTGCTTGATCGGATTCGCGACCCGACGTGTGAGCAAGGAACTCGAGCGTGTTTCCCTCGGTGACGCGTCGGGTTACCGAGCGGGGCCGACGGACTTCCTGCGGGCCTAGGCGGTGTGAATCGCCCGATCTTCGACGGCCAAGGCGGCTTCGTGGACGGCTTCGGCCAGTGTGGGGTGGGCGTGGCACGTGCGGGCGATGTCCTCGCTGCTGGCCCCGAATTCCATCGCCGTGGCGGCTTCGGCGATCAAGTCACCCGCTCGCACACCGATGATGTGAACGCCGAGGACGCGGTCGGTCGCGGCGTCGGCCAAGATCTTGACGCGGCCGTCGGTTTCGCCGAGCGTTCTGGCCCGGCCGTTGGCGCCGAAGGGACAAATGCCTTTTTTGTATTCGACGCCGGCTTCGGTGAGCTGTTCTTCGGTTTTGCCGACGGTCGCGATTTCGGGATGGGTGTAAACGATCGCGGGGATGACGTCATAGTTCATGTGGCTGTGGATGCCCGCCATGCGTTCGACGCAAACCATGGCTTCTTCCATGGCTTTGTGAGCCAACATCGCACCGCCGATGCAATCGCCCGCGGCGTAGATGCCGGCGGTGGACGTTTCGAAGTTTTCGTTGACGCTGAGAAAGCCGCGGCGATCGGTTTCCAAGCCGACCGCCTCCAATCCGAGGTCTTGGGTCGCCGGAGCACGGCCGGTCGCCAACAGGACCCGGTCACACTCGATCGGATCGCCGTCTCTGATTTCCACGACACAACGTTCGCTGTCGCTGCCGGCGTCGACGACTCGGGCCGACTTGACGAAGGTCTGGGTGTGAAATTTCAGCCCTTGTTTCTTGAACGTGCGGTGGGCGAGCTGGGCCAATTCGCCGTCCAAGCCGGCCAAGATCCGGTCCATGGCTTCCAAGACGATGACTTCGCTGCCCAGCCGGTTCCAAACACTGCCCAGTTCCAATCCGATGTAGCCGCCGCCGATCACGACCAGCCGCTCGGGCACGTCGGGGAAAGACAAGGCGGTCGTGCTGTTGCCGATCCGTTTGCCGTCTTCTTCGACGCCGGGCAGGCCGGCGGGGATGCTGCCCGGGCACAGCAAGACTTGGTCGGCTTGGATCAACGTCGGTTCGTCGCCGGAGCCTTCGATCGGGGTGACGGTTACCGATTCGACGTCGCGAAGTTTGCCGCGACCGCGATACGAGGTGACGCCACGTTTCTTGAACAGCAGATCGATGCCACCGGTCAGCGTGTCGACGATTTTGTCTTTGCGGGCCATCATGGCGTCCAAATCCAGCGTGATGTCACCGACCTTGACGCCGTGCCCGGCGAAGCTGTGTCGCGCTTCCTGGAAAAGGTGCGATGATTCCAGCAGGGCTTTGCTGGGGATGCAGCCGACCCGCAAACAGGTGCCGCCGAAACGGGGGTTTTCATCGATGCAAGCCGCGTCGATGCCCAACTGGGCAGCGCGGATCGCCGCGACATAACCGGCCGGGCCGCCACCGACGACGACGAACTCGTGACGAACTGTTTTCATGGGTCGAAATTACAAGCGAGGAATACGGGAACACATCCGGCGCCAAAAGTATGGCGGCAACGGCACCGAAGATGAAGCCCGCAACCCTGGACGGATTTCGTCGCCCGCAAAGCCGTTCGACGCGAGGCAGATGCGATCAGCCGGCGAATTCGATCATCGGTTTGATCATTTCGTCTTCTTTCGTCTCCATCATCCGAAAGGCCTTTTCGATCTGGTCGAAGCCGAAGGTGTGCGTCGTCATCGGGCTCGGATCGACGCGTCCGGCTTCCAGCAATCGCAACAGCCGGCCCATGCGGACTTTTCCGCCGGGACAAAGCGCCGTGCGGATCGTCTTGTCGCTCATCCCGACGCCCCACGCGGCTCGGGGAATCCTCACGTCGTCGCCTTCGCCGTGATAGCCGATGTTGGAGATCACGCCGCCGGGGCGGGTCGCCCGGACGCACATTTCGAAAGTCGACTGTGCTCCCAACGCCTCGATCGCCGAATCGACCCCCTGTCCGTTGGTCAATTCCAAGATCGCTTCGACGGCGTCTCGCTTTTCGAAGTCGACGATGACGTCGGCACCGAAGTGTCGGGCAAGTTCTTGTCGATTCGGCATCGTCTCGACGGCGATGACAAGTCCGGCACCTTGTAAGCGGGCGCCCACGGTCGCCATCAGTCCGACCGGCCCTTGAGCGAAGACGGCGACGGTGCCACCGATCGGGATCGCGGCGTTCTCCGCTCCGGCGAATCCCGTCGACATCATGTCACAGGTGTAGACGGCCGCTTCGTCGGGCACGCCGTCGGGAATCACTGCCAAGTTGGCTTGAGCATCGTTGACGTGAAAATACTCCGCGAACACGCCGTCTTTGACGTTGGCAAATTTCCAGCCCCCCAGCATCTCGGTGCACTGCGAGGTGAATCCACGGATACAGTTGGTGCATCGGTAACAAGGCGTGATCGCGTTGATCGCGACTCGATCGCCGATTTCAACACCGGAGACTTCGCTGCCGAGTTCGTGAACGATCCCGACCGCTTCGTGTCCGAGTGTCAGATTCTCGCGCTCGCCGATCGCACCTTTGAGTGTGTGGGTGTCCGAGGTGCACACCAAAGCGCGAGTCGTCTTGACGATCGCACCGTTGGGACCGGGGTCGGCGGGACGCGGTTTGTCGGTCAATGCGATTTCGCCGATACGCTTCATGACGAGAGCTTTCATGGTACGTTTCCTTGAGAGTCGTGTGGATCAAACTCGCGGCACCGCGTGACGATCCACGCGTCGGTTTCGCCGCGCCGCTTGCCACCGGTGTCGGGAATTTCCGCGACGACTTCCCGAGACACAGCGAATGGCGTACCGCGATTCGGCGTCATCGCTCCCTTCGGCAGCGCGGGGGGGAGAGGCGGGATTTCTTCGTCCTTTGTTTCGCCCGGCCCGCAGGCGACGGTTCATCGGCGACGCCGGGATGTGGTCGCCCTGGTGCCGGGGAGCGGTCGCCCTGGTGCCCTGGGAAGCGTGGAGGGCATGGGCTTCCGGCGAATCGAACGTTGCCCCACAATCCCGTGCCACACTGCCTGTACGAGTCTGTCGAGTTCCGTCTTTTGTCAAACATCAAGCTGCGAAATCTGATCGGGCCGGCGTTCGCCATCGCCTTGTTCTCGTTGGCGGTGCGACTGCTTTATCGCGAGGCCCAGGAGATCACCTGGGACGATTTCAAAGGCGGATTGACCGGCGTCGACCCGACGTACTTGGGTATCGCCTTGTTTTTGGTTGCGCTGAATTACGGATTGCTGAGCTGTTACGACATCTTGGCGTTGCGTTACGTGCTCAAACCGTTGCCGCTACGCCGGGTGATGTTGGTCTCGTTTCTGGGTTTCGCTTTGGGCAACAATTTGGGAACGTTGTTGGCCGCGACGCCGATTCGATATCGCTATTACCGTCAATACGGGCTGACCAATCGTCAATTGATGGCGATGATGAGTGTGTTGGCACTGACTTTCTGGAGCGGGCTGGCTTGGCTGGGCGGTGTCGTGCTGTTGATCTCTCCGGTCGATTTGCCCGACAATGTGCAACTGCCCCTGGGCACGCGGACGCTGGGCGGCATCCTGCTGACGATCGCGGTCGGTTACACGGCATTGTGCGTGGTGTGGCGAAAGCCTTGGCCGATCGGCAAGTTGCACTTGAGGTTGCCGACGCCGGGTCTGGCGATCACGCAGGCTGCGGTGGCCGCGGTCGACCTGATCATCAGTGCGATGACGTTGTACCTGTGCATGCCGAGCGACGCAGCCGTTCCCTTTCCGATCGTTCTAGCGGCCTTCGTCGTCGCGATCACGATTTCGATCATCACGCAGGTTCCCGGCGGCCTGGGCGTGCTGGAGTTGATCTTGTACGCGTTGTTGAAGGACACGGTCGGCAAACCGGTGCTCGCGGCGGTGCTGATTTTTCGCGTGTTGTATTTCATCCTGCCGCTGGTCGTCGGCATGATCACGCTGGTCGCCCACGAGATCTACGTCGGTGCCGTGGAGGCCCATGAGGCGAAAGAGTCGGTCCGTTCCGGCGGATCTTCGTGAGACCGGACGTCCCGATTGGCGGCGAAGCGT
>Ga0102938_10002953_pt1 | contig 12754 bp, 14 predicted proteins | sample SalPonR2_B_D2_MG_FD_84516 | JGI IMG/M metagenome (GOLD analysis project Ga0102938, IMG submission 84516) | Salt pond soil microbial communities from South San Francisco under conditions of wetland restoration - Salt Pond MetaG R2_B_D2_MG | ecosystem: Environmental > Aquatic > Marine >... | reverse complement strand
ATCAAAAGGGTCTGGGATGAAAACTATCAGGTCTACGGGGTCCGCAAGGCGTGGCATCAGCTCAAGCGTGAGGGCTTCGAACTGGCACGCTGCACTGTGGAGCGCCTGATGAAACAGATCGGCATCCGTGGGGCTGTGCGCGGCAAGGTGGTCAAAACAACAGTTCCAGACACGTCGGCACCCTGTCCGCGCGACAAGGTGAACCGTCAGTTCCGCGCGCCGGCACCGAACATGCTTTGGGATGAGCCATTGTCGCGCCATTGGTCCGAGAGACAATGGCGAATGATTTTACCTACGTGTCGACGTGGCAGGGCTTTGTGTAGGTAGCTTTCGTCATCGACACATTCGCCGATCGCATCGTCGGGTGGCGGGTCTCGCGGTCAGCCAAAACTGACTTTGTCCTCGACGCTCTGGAACAAGCCCTGCATGATCGACGCCCTGTTCAGAAGGGTGGATTGGTCCACCACTCGGATCGCGGCGGGACTATCCTGAATTTTGTGCTCTGGCGTGGTAACTGCTCTGAAAGGAGACGCACGTATGAGCATCGACAAAGACCTGTTGGACCAGCTGATGGAAGGCCGTTCGCCCGGCGACCTGTTTGGCAAGGAAGGCATTCTTTCCGAACTGACGAAGGCGCTGGCGGAACGCGCGCTGACGACCGAGATGGAGGAACATCTGGGCGAAGAGCGCGCAAAAGATGCCCCTGATGGCCAGAACCAGCCCCCGAATCGCCGCAACGGCAGCAGCCAGAAGACGGTGACGACCGACAGCGGCAAGGTTGTCCTCGACATCCCTCGCGACCGCAACGGCACCTTCGACCCGCTGCTGATCGCCAAGTATCAGCGCCGATTTCCCGAGTTCGACCGCAAGATCGTCAGCATGTATGCGCGCGGTATGACAACCAGGGAGATCCGGGGACACATCGAGGAGATCTACGGCTTCGAAGCGTCCCCGAGCCTGATCTCGGCGGTCACCGAGGCGGTGATGGACGAGGTCACCGCGTGGCAGAACCGCCCGCTGGAGCCCTGCTACCCGGTGGTTTTCATGGACGCGATCCGGGTCAATATCCGCAGCGATGGGGCCGTGTCGAACAAGGCGGTCTTCGTCGCGCTGGCGATCCTGCCGGATGGCACCCGCGACGTCCTGGGCCTTTGGTTCCAGGCCAACGAGGGGGCCAAGTTCTGGGCCAAGGTTCTGAACGACCTCAAGAACCGCGGCGTTCAGGACATCCTCATCGCGGTCGTGGACGGGCTGAAGGGCTTCCCCCAGGCCATCGAGGCGGCGTTTCCCCAGACCCAGGTCCAGACCTGTATCGTCCACCTCCTGCGCCATTCCATGAGCTTCGCCAGGTTCAAGCGTCAAGCGATTGATCCAGTGGATCAATCGTAGCGCAGAACAGGACCGCAAGGCCGTGGCGACAGCGCTCAAGGCCATATATACAGCGGTGGACGCCAAGGCGGCCGAGGCCGCGCTGGCCGAGTTCGAGGACAGCGACCTGGCCGCCCGCTACCCGGCGATCGCGCCGAGCTGGCGACGGGCCTGGACCGAGGTCGTCCCCTTTCTCGACTATCCGCCCGAGGTGCGCCGACTGATCTACACCACGAATGCGATCGAGGCGCCGAACTCGAAAATCCGCTGCGCCGTGCGAACCCGAGGGTTCGTCGGGAAAACAACGCCCCGCGTTGTTTTCTTGTCCTCCTCACTCCCCAGCGACGAGGCCGCAGCGAAATTGATTTATCTGGCGCTCAATGCTATCTCAACGGAGTGGACGCGTTCGGTACGTGAGTGGCACGCAGTCAAAAGCCAGCTCGCCATCATGTTCGAAGACCGCTTCCCCATGGCGTAAGAAAATGCGTCAGGGCACAAGATTCCGCACAGTCTCGACGCCTGGGCTTTTCGCAGCACTTTCCCAAAAGCTACGTTTGAGCGGTCGGTGAATACTACGCCCCAGCAGGTTTAATAGGTCGGCGAAGATCCCTACACGAAGGACGTCAAAACTCGACCACCGCGCGGATGGATTTGCCGTCGTGCATCAGGTCGAACCCGTCATTGATCTGGTCGAGGCTCAGCTGGTGGGTGATCATCGGGTCGATCTCGATCTTGCCGTTCATGTACCAATCCACGAATTTCGGCACGTCCGATCGCCCCTTGGCGCCGCCAAACGCCGTGCCTTTCCACACGCGCCCGGTGACAAGCTGGAACGGGCGTGTGCTGATTTCGGCGCCTGCGGGCGCGACCCCGATGATGACCGACACGCCCCAGCCGCGGTGGCTGCATTCCAGCGCGTCGCGCATGACCTGCACGTTGCCGGTGGCATCAAAGCTGTAATCCACGCCCCCAATCGCGTCATCGCCGCGCTGCGTCAGGCGCGTGATCTCGGCGGTCACGCTGTCGACATTTGACGGGTTGACGAAATGCGTCATCCCGAATTTGCGCGCCATCTCGGCCTTGGCGTCGTTCAGGTCCACCCCGATGATGGTGTCGGCGCCCGCCATGCGCAGCCCCTGGATGACATTCAGGCCAATGCCGCCCAGCCCGAACACCGCCGCCGTGGACCCGATTTCCACGCCCGCCGTGTTGATGACCGCGCCGATCCCGGTGGTCACGCCGCAGCCAATATAGCAAATCTTGTCAAACGGCGCGTCGTCGCGCACCTTGGCCAGCGCGATCTCGGGCATGACCGTGTGGTTGGCGAAGGTCGAACAGCCCATGTAGTGGTAAAGCGGCGTGCCATCGAGCATGGAAAACCGCGTCGTGCCATCGGGCATCAGCCCCTTGCCCTGCGTGCCGCGAATGGCGGTGCACAGGTTGGTCTTGCCCGACCGGCAGGAATAACACTCGCGGCATTCAGGCGTGTAGAGCGGGATGACATGGTCGCCCGGTTTAAGCGTGGTGACACCTTCGCCCACTTCCAGCACCACGCCCGCGCCCTCGTGGCCAAGGATGGCGGGGAACAGCCCTTCCGGGTCCGCGCCCGAGCGGGTGAATTCGTCGGTGTGGCAAATGCCCGTGGCCTTGATCTCGACCAAAACCTCTCCGGCCTTCGGGCCCTCCAGGTTCACCTCCATGACTTCCAAGGGTTTTCCGGCCTCTAGGGCAACTGCGGCGCGTGTGCGCATGGGGGTCCTCCTGATAAGTCTTGCGTTGGCGTGTGTCTGTATCATAATTCAAGACAATGTCTCATATTTCAAGCCGATTCGGATAACATGCACCTTGAACGTCTGATCGCAGTCATGGAGATCATCGCCGTTGCCGGACGTCCCGTATCCGCGGTCGAGGTGCAGAAGGCCACCGGGTTGCCCAAGCCGACCTGCTACCGACTGCTTCAGACGCTTCAGGATCAAGGGCTGGTCGAAGCGCAATCCGGCGACGGACGCGTCGTCATCGGCGAACGGTTGATCCGGATCGCGCTTCTGGGCAAATCCGATGTCGATGTGCGCCGGGCCGCAGCGCCGCTGCTGAAGGCGGCGGCGGTGCAGTTCAGTGAAACCGTGTTCCTGTCGCGGTTCCGCAATTCGCAGGTCGAGATCATCCATGTCGAAACGCCGGACGATCCGGCGCGCGCTTACATCCACCCCGGTCTGGGCGTGCGCCCGATGCACGCTTGTTCGTGTTCCAAGGCCATCGCGGCCTTTGCGGAACCGCAATTCCAGGACTGCATCATCGGCGGCACGCTGAGGGCCTATACCGAGCACACCATGACAACAGAGGATGAGCTGCGCGCGGATTTCGCCCGCATCGTCGACCGCGGCTTTGCCGATTGCGACCAGGAAATCGACCTTGGCATCGCCAGTGTCGCGGCGCCGGTGTCCATCGGCAATATCGGCGCGACCTTCAGCGTCGGGGCCGTCGGTCCGATCCGGCGTTTCGGGCAGGACCAACGCCAGGCGATTGGTGAAAAGCTGATGGAACTGGCCACCCGCGTCAGCGGCGCCATTCAACTGTGCAACGTGGCCGAGGTTTGAGGAGGCAGCGGCCAGACTGCGACGAAAGGAACGATCACCGGATTGGCCCGTGACGGGCCATGACATTCAAGGGAGGACGACAATGACCTTAAGACCAGACCCGACATTCCATGCCACCGCGCAGCTTGCCATGCAGGCGCCGGTGGAAAACTATGGCTTCGTGGTTATGCTAAGCCCCGACGCGTCACAGCCTGACGGGATCGCGGTCGTTGACCTGAACCCGAAATCTGACAGCTATGGCACGATTGTTCACAAGCTGCTGATGCCCAACACGGGCGACGAATTCCATCATTTCGGCTGGAATGCCTGTTCGTCGTCGTTGTCGCCGTTGACGGGCCACGCGTTTCTGGAACGGCGTTACCTGATCGTGCCCGGCATCCGGTCATCCCGGATTTACGTGATCGACACCAAGGACCCGCTGGACCTGAAGATCCACAAGACCATTGAACCCGAAGAAGTGTTTGCCAAGACCGGCTATTCGCGCCCGCACACCATTCATTGTGGGCCAGAGGGCATTTATGTTTCCACGCTTGGCGGTGGCGGCGAAGACGGGACCGACGGCCCGCCGGGCATTTTCATCATGGATTGCGAGACCTTCGAGATCATCGGCCAGTATGAAATGGACCGGGGCAAGCAGGACAAGCATTACGATTTCTGGTGGAACCTGCCGCAGGATTACATGGTCAGTTCCGAATGGGGCCTGCCGCCGCAATTCGAAAACGGTGTCGTGCCGGAAGACCTGCTATCGAACAAATACGGCCATTCCATTCATTTCTGGGATTTGCGCCGCCGAAAGAACATCCAGACCATGGATTTCGGCGAGAACTACCAGATGGCGCTGGAAATCCGCCCCGCGCATGACCCGAAGAAATCCTATGGGTTCTGCGGTGTGGTGGTGGATACCAGCAATCTGCAAGGCGCGATCTTTACATGGTGGCGCGGCGAGGATGGCACGTGGCAATCCAAGAAAACCATCACCATCGACCCGCGGCCCGAAGACCCGGACAACCTGCCGCCGCTGTTGCAGGGCTTTGGCGCGGTACCGCCGCTGGTCACGGATATCGACCTGAGCCTAGACGACAAGTACCTGTATGTCGCCTGCTGGGGGCTGGGTGAAATGCACCAGTATGACGTGTCCGACCCGATGAACCCCAAGCTGACCGGCAAAGTCGAACTGGGCGGTATCGCGCGCGGGACGAAACATCCCGGCGGGAGCGATTTCGCCTATGGTCCGCAGATGGTGGAAATCAGCCGCGACGGCAAACGCGTCTACTGGACCAACTCGCTCTATTCGACATGGGACAGCCAGTTCTATCCGGGGCAAGAAGGCGGACAGATGGTCATGGCGCATGTCGGTGAAAACGGCGGGCTGACGCTGGACCGCGATTTCTACGTCAATTTCCCCAAAGGACACCGCGCCCACCAGATCCGGCTGGAAGGGGGCGACTGCTCGACCGACAGCTTCTGCTATCCGAACGTCTAGTGGTTCTGGACGCAAATACCTTGGCGGCCCTTTGGGGGGCCGTCATCCTGTCGGGTTTTTACCATGGCGTGAACCCCGGCATGGGCTGGCCGCTGGCAGTGTCCGCCGGGCTTATGGAAGGACGGCGCACCGCAATGGTGAAAGCCATCGGTGCGCTTGCGGTCGGGCATCTGCTGGCAATGCTGGCGATCCTGCTTCCATTCTCTATGATGACGGCGCTGATCCGCTGGGAAACCGAATTGCGGATCGGCGCGGGGGCCCTGGTGATCGCCGCCGGGGTTTACCTTTTGATAAACCGAAAGCACCCCCGCTTCCTTGCACGCGTCTCTCCGTCGCGGCTGGCCTTGTGGTCTTTTCTGGCGGCCATGGCGCATGGTGCAGGGCTTATGCTGGTGCCAATCTACCTGGGCATCTGCGAGGCTGATCTTGCTGATGCCGGGCACGAAGCGGCGCGCGATCTGATGGGGCAGAATATCACTTCTGCCTTCCTTGTGGCGCTGGCCCATACCGCGGCCATGACAATTGCGGGCGGCGCAATCGCTGCCGCGATCTATTTTTACTTCGGGCTGAAATTCCTATCGCGAACTTGGTTCAACCTCGACATAGTCTGGGCAATTAGTTTGATCTTGGTTGGATCGTTCGGCATTTACCATGCGCTGCAAGGCCATTGATTATGCCGGCGACATTGATGTCACAATCTTTCAGCTCGGATGAACGCATCGGTGTCTTACGCATAACGCGCTGATTGTCCGCTCTGGGCCGATCGCCTACTGCTTAAACGGGATGACGTTTGAACCACCGTTGGCGAAAGCGACTGCGCCTTCACTTCGAATGGTGCTGATTGCCTCATCGAACGCGGTCCGGTCGTCTTCAAAGAGGTCGTCCCAGACAATGGATGTCCCGTCTCCTGTCACAACTTCCAGCGACCAACCGTTCCCGCCTTCGAGCTTGTAGATGTCCACCTTGAATGGCACCCCATCCTCAACGATGCCCTGCGAAGCGCTGGAAATTACAAGGTTGGGTTCGCATTTCATCTGAATACCTCTTTGATCTGCGATAGACGATAGACGAACTGATCACGAAAGCCAATGTCAGCAAAGCGGGATGCGCTCGCAGCATCTTGAGCATTCGACGAAAGGCTGCAATGGGCCGGTCGCGTTCCCATGGCTGACTAAGATGCGCAGCTTTGCAAAGCATTCTTCCTGCGCGAAGGCGCCGCTCGTCCGTAGAGCGATGAAACGCTCACTACCAACGCCTAACGCCGCTCACCCCGTCTCCCACGGCCGCGCCTTGGGCATCACGCCTGTCACCTCGACCTCTCGCAGCATACTCCCCTCGATAAGCCCATCCCGCACCCAGCCCAGCGCCTGCCACCAGTCGTCATAGGCCTTTCGGGCGGATTCGATCTGCTGTGGATGCGGGGAGAAGGACACCGGGCACGCAAGGATCTCGACGGTTTTCCATGTGCCGCGCGGGGTTGGGCCCCGAACACGAATGCGTTCGGTCCCGACGACGACGGTTTTCGCCTGTTCGCCATACCGATTGCGCTTCATCTCCACTGGCACACAGCGCGGCACGGCGCTGGGCATCCAGTCCGGCGTCAGCCCAGCGCGGGCCAGTTCGGCCACGCGGATCGCCATACGCTTGCCGCCGAGGCTATCGGGTAGCCCCGCGACGGTTGCGGCGATCATCTCAGCGTCTGGGTGGGTGTAGCTGCCTAGCTTGTAGCGCCCACCATCGACCTTGCAGCCCAGCGCAGCTTGCTGCACCAGCACGTATTCCAGCCCGAAGCTGGAGCGATGCGCGCGCTCTGGATCGGACGGCTCCGGCAGCTCCAGCTGCGCCTTCTCGACGCCGAAGGCCCATTCCAGCGCGTGTTGGACGGACATGGCGCCCTTTAGCTTGCGATTTGCGCCGCGTTGGGCCGGAGTCCGGGACAGCCTGCGATCGAACCGGCTCATAACACGCCCCGCTCTCGCAGCCTGTCTGCCGTGACCAGCCCGCGGGCCAGCATGGCTTCGCGTATGGTGGTGCTGATCATGGTGGCGGGCAGGAACCGGTTGGAGTTCACCAGCTCGGCGTAGAATGCCGCCAGCTCGTCTTGGCTGGGTGGTGGCGCAGAATCAGCCTTGTGGCCCCTCCTGCGTATTCCTTGGCGCTCTGAGGGTCTCTCAGACTCCGGCGCTCGCTGGGCCTTGCGCCGGGCGGCGCGCTGCATGGCCCGATCAAGCGCCTTGGGCCCGTCCGGCGGCTTGGGGTGATCGCGGCGCGTGTCCTCGGCCACGGCAAGGATCGCCTCTGCGCTGAGACCAAGATCATCACGCCAGCGATGAACGTGCTCTCGGGGCGGCCAGCCCTGCCACCACGATGGCAGCGTGGCGTTGGGAGCAAACCCCAGCGCGCTGAGCAGCTCTGCAAAAAACCGATCAAAATCGAATTCGCGCGCTTGCGCGCCCTCCTCCTCCTTTAAAGGTTCCCTTACAGGGTTAGTGTCCCAAAATGAGACACGGGAATCGCCATTTGTGAGACACGGGCGTGTATCAAATTGAGACACGGACCCGTGTCCCGTTTCGAGACACGGGTGCGGCGCAGATTCCGACGACAAATCATTGGAGGACCGCGCTTTTTCCGATGCTGGCCCGTGTCTCAAATCTGGACACGGGATTTCAGCGTTATCTGCGTCGAACGGCGCTCCGGCCGCGGGGTCCGGAGCGCTGGCCCTGGGCGGGGAGAAGTCCGGCTCGAAGCCGAGCAGGTAGCGCGTCGGGCGCTGCCGCCCGGTCCTGGCATCGACGTTGCGGATGCGGCGAATGAGCCTGCGGGATTCGAGATCGTCGAGGTGACGATTCAGCGTCGCGCGACCGATCTCGCAATCATGGGCCAGCCGGTCCTGCGAGGGGAAACACCCATAGTCCGGGTTGAAGCGATCACACAGATGCCAGAGCACGATCTTCGTGGTGGGCTTGAGACCGCACTGCTGGATGGCCCAGTTGGTGGCGGCGTGGCTCATGGCAGAGACCTCCGTGCGTGCGTGCCGGACTGGCGCTGGGCGGTATCCTGCGAGACCACGCGCGTGGTGATCTCGTGATCCGCAAGCGCGCCCAGCGCGTCGCCGAGGCTGCGCACCAACTCCCAACCAAAGCTCTGGGCCTGCACCGCATCGCGAAACGTCATCTGCTTCGGGCTGAGCTTGCCATTGGGGGATTTCAGCTCGAGAAAAAGCACGCGCCCGTCGCAGAGCACCATCAGATCGGCAAAACCGGGATGCACGCCCATGCCGACCAGGATCGCCTGGCGCTTCGCACCGCGCGGTCCGGCCTCCGTCACCTCGTTGGCGCAGTGGTGAATGATAGCCGTCTTCGGCAGGGCGAAGCGCAGCGCGGTAACCACTGCGCGCTGCAGGTCTGCCTCGGGTGTCCTGCGCTGCCTCATCGCCTGCCCTCCCGGTCCGGCCGGGTACGCTCAACGCGCCCTGGGGATTTCGCATCGAGGACAACCAGCAGAAGCCGGGCATCCTCGCGCTCCTCAGGCGTCTGGCCGTGCCGAACCAGCACGTTGCAGGCGAGACGCATCATGTGATCGGAATGATGGACCACGTCGGCGACGACGATGCGCGCTTCGCGGCGGCGTTCGTCGATCCAGTCCTGACGGGCCTCGTCGCGCTGGCTTCTCTTGCGGAAGGGCAGGGGGATGCTCATCGACGGCCTCCCGCGCGGCGGTGGCCGAGTGTCCGGGTTCGGACATAGCCCTGATCCTCCAGCTGCTCGAGCCAGTTCAGCACAGCCGCGCGGCGGTAGTAAATCTTGCGTCCAGCCCGGATACAGGGCGGCCCGCAGCGCTCAGCTTCCCAGCGGCGTAGGGTGCTTTCAGACACCCCCAATTGCTGGGCCAGATCCGTTCGGCTGATCCAGCCGCACATGAGCCCTTCGGAGGTCTTTGGCCGTATGCCATTCATCGTTTGCATCACGCATCTCCCATTCGGGAGCCCGAACGCCGGGCTCCGAGTGGTGCCCAGTGAGACAGATCGCTTGGGGTGGCAGGGAGGCACGGGGTGGCACGCAAACCTCCACCCCCGTGCCACCCCTTGTTTTATTGGCTTTGCGGGCGATTGGATGCGCGACACCCAAGCTGGCGCTGAAACGCAGCAAATTCGGCCTCATGGCGGTTCATGCGCATTCGGCTGCATTCGCGTTGATTTACAAGGGATTCGCGCGCAGCCGTGCTCAAACAGAGGGCGGCACCGTACACTCACGCGTGCCACCCTCTGATTTCATCGGGAATTTACAACCTCCAGCGGTTTTAAACCGGGCGTTGGCACTCCGCAGGTCTGTTTGCCGGTGAGAGTCGCGGCCCGGTTTGACCAGAGCGATTTCTTTATCTCTCGCTGGAGCTTCGAAACTGCAAAAAAAACAAGGGGTGGCACGCCATCTGTCTCCGGCGTGCCACCCCGTGCCTCCCTGCCACTCCTGGCGCCATGTTCTGCTTGATAGACGCGGCGTTTTACGCGTCATCACGAGGGACAAGAGAGAGGTTTGCAGACGCGTTGACAAAATACGCAGAGAAGATCGCTAAGATCGAAGAGAAGCTTGAGCAGCAAAAGCAACCTCTCCGGGACTTTAAGGCACAGGAGACAGCGCAGGAGCGCAAAGATGATACCCGCACTAAGATTTTATACGTTGCGGCGTTTCTCAGCATGTTAGATCAATTCACGGATGGGCGACACAAAGCTTCGCTTGATGCGACTCACAAAGTAATCACGCGCCCAAAAGACGAGAATGGAAACGAACCTTGATAAGAGCGTACAGACCGAAAATCTGCCGTTTGGAGATTTCAAAATGTAGCTGAAGGCGTCGCAGAAACTGGCAGCCATGGTGACGTCAACTTGACCGGTCTGTCGGCGGTCCGACCGTATCGCGCAGCACCAATCTGGGGGCCAGCAGAACGCGTTCGTTCCCGCCCTTGGCTTGCATCAGGGCTTGCGCTGCGCCTCGGCCTATTCCGGCCTTGTCCACGGCAATAGTCGTCAGCCTTGGCCATGTCAGTCCTGCCTCTTCCATGTCGTCACAACCGATGATCGACACGTCGCGCCCCGGGCGCAGGCCCTGATCTAGGCAGCCCGCGCTGAATCCGAAGGCGATAAGATCGCTGAAGCAGATCACGGCCTCGGGTGGTGTTTCGCGTGTCATCAGGGTGCGGGCGATCTCGTGACCGAACTGGCGCGATGTGGCGCCTTGCAAATGTTCGATCGGTGGCAGGCCCTCACGGGCGATGGCACCTTGCACCCCGGCCAGACGATTGCGGGCTGTCCAAGTTTGCTGACCGCCCCCGACCCATACGATCCGCCGATGCCCACGCTCCAGAAGAGCTTGTGCCGCAAGCTCCCCCGCGCGCAGATCGTCGTTGACGAATGTTGGCAGGGGAACATCTTCCACGGCCCGGGACATGATGACGGTCGGCACGATCGGCGTCTCCCGGCCCGATGGCAGCAGGCAGCCGAGATCGGCCCGCGTCGTGCCTCGCACGGGTAGCAGGACAATGCCGCCGACGCCCTGTTCCAGTGCGGTTTGCAGGATCTGGCCCTGAAGCGTGATGTCCTCGCGGGCGATGCCGAGAAAGACCTGTAGATCGTGCTGACGAAGTTCATCCTCGATATGGACCAGGAATTCATTGAAGACCGGGTTCGACAGATCGCTCAGGCAGACCGCGACGAGATTGCTGGATGTGCGGCGAAGATTTGCCGCGGCCCGGTTGTAGATATAGCCCAGCCGTACCGCAGTCTGCTCGACACGTAGTCTGGTTTCAGTCGAGATGCGCGAATTGCCCCGTAGCGCGAGCGAGGCAGTTGCAACAGTGATGGCCAACTCATCGGCGATATCCCGCAGGGTGACGCGTTTGCTCATCTCGAAAGAATAGTCGTCGACTGGTAAGTGATCCAGACCATTCCGCAACTTGGTCAATTTTTGTTTAATCGATTGACCAAGCGGTCCACTCTTGGTTAGCCTACTTCGTAGGGTGCCGGTCAACGGGTCCGGCAAGGTGACCCTTGGAGGAGGAAATTTCGATGAAAGCAATGATGAAAGCTGGCGTTCTGGGCGCCCTTGCTACAACGGCGGGCACGACCGCCATGGCGCAATCTTGCGACTGGGTTCCGGATCGGGCCGTAACCTATGTCGTGCCTTGGGGGGCAGGCGGCGGAACCGATGCCAATTCGCGGATGATGGCATCCATGCTGGAACAAAAGTGGGGCGTGCCTTTCAATGTGGTCAACCGCACGGGTGGAAACGGCGTGACCGGTCACAGCGCGATTGCGACAGCTGACCCTGATGGTCATACCGTCGGCGCGGTTACCGTGGAAATCAACACGATGCATTGGGTTGGCTTGACCGACCTGACCTATGAGAACATCACGCCGCTGGCGCTGATCGACATCGTTCCGGCAAGTGTGCTGGTAAGTAATGACAGTCAGTTCGAGTCGATCAACGAGTTGCTGGACTTCGCACGCGAAAACCCGGGTGATCTGACAGCCTCAGGAACCTCGCTCGGTGGTATCTGGCATCTGGCGCTGGCCGGGATGCTCAATGCCGAAGACATGGACCCTCAGGCGATCCGCTGGATTCCTTCCCAAGGTGCGGCACCAGCGCTTCAGGAGCTCATCGCGGGCGGCGTGGATATCGCCACTCCTGCCTTGTCGGAAGGCAAGGCGCTGGTCGATGCGGGCGAAATCCGTGCGCTTGCCTACATGCACGATGAAGCGATGGCAGCGCTTCCAGAAGTGCCGCTGACCGCTGAGGTGCTGGACAGTGGCTGGACGCTGGCCGCCTATATCACCACCTCCGGTCCGGAAGGCATGCCCGAAGAGATCGCCTGCGCCTATGAGGAGGCGATATCGGAGATCGTCGAGACTGAGGAATGGGCAGAATTCAAGGCCGGTCGGGGCGCTGATGTCGTTTTTGTCGGAGGCGATGACCTGACCGCCTACATGGAGACGCAGGACGCCGCCCTTGGCGCGACGATCGAAGCTGTCGGACTCGCGCAGTAATAGGTGTCAGGCATGACCGGACGACGTGATATCCTTGCGGGGGCGGTTCTGATCGCCCTTGCTCTTGCCATGATCTTGGGAGCGCGAGGTTTTCCGTCGATCCGGGCCATGGCCTACGGTCCTGACCTCTTTCCCAACATTATCGCCGGAGGGCTGATCCTGTCGGCCCTCGGCATTTTCCTTGAAGCATTTCGCGGTGCCGCACCGGGCCAAGACAACGAGGGCCCTGACCGGCAAGGTGTCCTGTATTTCGTCGGCATCGTCCTT
>Ga0102938_10002952_pt1 | contig 12758 bp, 10 predicted proteins | sample SalPonR2_B_D2_MG_FD_84516 | JGI IMG/M metagenome (GOLD analysis project Ga0102938, IMG submission 84516) | Salt pond soil microbial communities from South San Francisco under conditions of wetland restoration - Salt Pond MetaG R2_B_D2_MG | ecosystem: Environmental > Aquatic > Marine >... | reverse complement strand
TTGCGAGATCGACGCCAATGATGCTAACCTTTCCCATGGATGCCCTCTCCTTCAGCTTGTGTAATGACAGCGTAAGCTTGGCACATCGCGATGCCGTCAGGGTGAGAGTGGCATCCACCCCACGTCCACTCTAAGCTATTGATTTTACTTGATACGTAGCATAATCATACTTGGTCAGACTCATCTGCCGCAAGCCCCCGGAAATTGAGACCCGTTCCGTGCCAGTTCCGAAGCGGCCGCGTCTGGAACCGATCCAAGCTAGAGTTTCAGATGGCCGCATTGCCAGCAGCGTCCTCGCGGTATCAGTTCCTGTGCTCGGGGTTCTCGAAATCGAAACGGCACCCTGCCGACCATGCATTGCGGTCGTTGCCGTGATTGGGAAGACCGCCGGCATCCTTCAGCATCCGCGCCATGTGCATCAGGTTCCATGTCATGATCGTGGTGTTGCGCTGCGTGAATTCGTTGTCGAACCCTGCGCCCTCGTCGCCATAGCTCGGGCCTGGCCCTGCCTCGCCGATCCAGCCGCAATCTGCCTGCGGCGGGATCGCGTAGCCCAGATGCGACAGGGAATAGAGGACGTTCATCGCCACATGCTTGACCCCATCCTCATTGCCGGTGACGACCACACCGCCCGTCTTGCCGTAGAAGATGGATTGCCCCCTGTCGTTCAGCAGCCCAGACATGGCGTAGAGTCGTTCGATCAGCAGACGGCACACCGAGGATTGTTCGCCGAGCCAGATCGGCGTGCCGATGACGAGAATGTCGGCCGCCTTGACCTTGCGCCAAAGATCGGGCCAGTCGTCATGCTCCCAGCCGTGCTCGCGCATGTCAGGTTGCACACCGAATGCGATCTTGTGTGCGGTCATCCGGATCTCTTCCACGGCGACGCCGCTCTTGCGCATCATTTTCGCCGACGTACCCATCAGCAGCGATGTGTGCGACGCCTGATCGGGATGCTTCAGCGTGCAGTTGAAGAACACGGCGCGGAGATCGGAAAAGTCCGTTTTGTTCTCGTCGCATAGGGTGGCTTGTTTTTCGTTCAGGTTTATGGGGTCCTCGTTCCCTTGATCTTCAGTCGCCGGCCGGTCGCGTCATTGTCCGAGAAGCTCGCGCAGCTTGGCGAGGCCGAAATGATAGGCCTGAGAGGCGTTGATCGTCGGCGGCATGATCAGCGCGTCGGGATCCACGACAACCTCGACAACCGCCGGCCCCGTCTCGGCCAAGGCTTCCGTCAGCGTGGGTTCGAGCGCGTCCGGCTCGGTCACGCGGAACCCTGCCGCGCCACAAGCCTTTGCCAGCGCGACGAAATCGGGGTTGCGGATATCGGTTCCCCAGTCGGGCAGGCCCTTGGCCTCCTGCTCCAGCGTGATGAAGCCGAGCTTGGCGTTGTTCAGCACGATGATGACGATCGGCAGCTTGTAGCGCACCGCCGTCAGGAGATCGCCCGACAGCATGGTAAACGCCCCGTCGCCCACGACGGCGATGGCGCGGGCGTCGGGATAGGCGAGCTGCGCGCCGATCGCGCCCGGCAGGCCGATGGCCATGGTGGCAAGCCCACCCGAAAGGGTGAACCGCTGGCCCTGCCGCACATGCAGGTGCCGCGCGGCCCAGGCCGTAGAGGTTCCGGTATCGGCGATGAAGATGGCGTTGTCGGGGGCCAGTTTCGACAGGGTCGACAAAAGCCGCGGCGGGCTGATCGGCGAAGCGCCAGAGGCCTCGTCCTTGTCGCGCCCCTTGAGCCACTCGGCCATGTGCGACTGGATGTCCTTCAGGAACGCCTCGGACCGTGCCCCGTCGACGCCGTCGGTCAGTGTGGCCAGCGTCGGTTCGGCATGACCGACCAGCCCGATATCGACGGGGTGCCGCCGTCCGATGCGCGTCGGTTCGATGTCGATTTGGATCACCTTGGCGGATTCGGGATAGAACTCGCGATAGGGGAAATCCGTGCCGACGAGGATCAGCAGATCGCACCCGTCCATCGCCTTGACGGCCGGCTTGCCGCCCAGCAGCCCCAGGCCGCCGGCGCAGAGCGGGTGATCGTCGTCGATGATCTCCTTGGCCTTGAGGCTGCGCACGATGGGCGCCTGAACAGCCTTGGCAAAGGCCAGCAATTCGTCGCGCGCGCCCAGACAGCCGATGCCCGCGAGGATGGCGACACGCTCGGACTTGCCGATCAGATCCAGCGCCGCGCCGCAATCCGCCGCGACCGGAGATATGCGTCCCGCCACCGCGGCCTTGATCGGACGATCGGGACCTAGCGACACCTTTCGCCCCGACACATTCGTCGGGATGGACACATGCGCGACACCGCGATTGGCGATCGCCGCATGGCAGGCCTCAAGAATCACGTCGGGCACCTGCCCTTCGGTGGTCACGGTCTGACTATAGACCGCGACATCGGCGAACAGCCGGTCAAGCCGCACCTCCTGATGGGCCTCGGTGCCCAGAACGCCGGTCGACACCTGCCCGGTGATCGCGATCACCGGCGCATGGTCCATCCGTGCGTCGTAAAGTCCGTTCAGAAGATGAATGCCGCCCGGCCCCGAGGTGCCCATGCACGCCGCAAGCCGGCCGGTCAGCTTTGCCTGAACCGATGCCGCAAGCGCCCCGGTCTCTTCGTGGCGAACACCGATGAAGCGTATCCGGTCCTGCCGGCGCAGCGCATCTGTCACGTCATTGATCGCGTCGCCGGGTATGCCGAACAGGTGCTCGACGCCGTGGGCGGCGAGCACGTCTAGCAGGATATCTGATACATTCACGGGAATTCCTTTCACTGCGTGCCCAATGATATGGATGCACGACGCAGCGGGCAAACGGCAACCACCTGCATCCGTCCTGTATCTGTCTGGTGGCGCAGACGACGCCTTCGGGTTGCGCCTGCGCGGGAATTGGCATGCTGATCCATGTCAGTCGGTCGACCGTTCGGCTTGCCCGCTTGCTGCATCAGGACAGTCGCCGTACGCCAATACAGATAGTCAAGGGATGGTCGCCAGTTCCTGCGCGGTTTGTCTCAAACACTGATCGATCACGGTAGACTGGCGCCGCAAGGTGCCTCGGTGCGGCCCGACATCGGCGGGCGAAATTGGGCGTTACGCCTCAGGCGTGAGGTCTGCGGCAATGCAGGCTCAAGCAGCGCGATATGCGCGCGGTCGCCTCCTGGCAGGCCTCTGAGAGGTCTTCCGATTGCCCTGCGGGCCTGCCCCTGCAGTCAGGATTTCAGGACCGACACGATTTCTGCGATCAGACCGGAATGGCTCGAGAGCGTGGCGTGGTCGCTGTGATCCTAGGTAGGCAGGTGCGGAAACAACATTGACAGAACAGAAAATTTCCTTTCTAATGAAACAAAGAAAGGATTCATTCTATGGCATCAGACTTCCTTAGACGGGTGTCACAATCGGCGGATCAGATGACGGCTACAGACCAAAAGATGGTTGCGGCGCTTTTGGATCGGCGGGAGGAGCTGGTATTTCTTTCTGGTCCTCAGTTGGCAGACCGGATTGACGTGCATGGGGCGGCCCCCACACGGCTGGCGCAAAAGCTGGGCTACAAGGGTTTCCCTGAACTGCGTAGCGTGCTGCAAGAGGAGATGTTGAATGCGCAGGATGCAGCGCGGCGCATGCGGCGGTCAGTCAAATCGGCCGAGGAGGGGAACTACCTTTCAAACTTAATCGCGTCCGAAGTAGCAGCATTGCAAAATCTCAATGAGCTACTTTCTCAGTCAGCTATTGACCAAGCGGCTGATGCGATTTTCGCGGCCAAGAAAGTCTTTGTCTTTGCGCAAGGGCACGCGCTGCCTTTGGCCCAGTTTTTGACACGGAGGCTAGATCGGTTCGGCATGACCACCGTAACGTTGACCGGCCGTGGCCACGATGTAGCAGAGCGACTGGTCGGGATAAAAAAAGAAGACGTTCTTGTCTCGATGGCATTTCGCAAGCAACCGTCAACCTATGCGCCAACGATGCAACATGTACGCGGCGTTGGGGCGACGTCCATACTCATTTCTGATCTGGCCGGCCTGATCATGACTCCCGAGCCTGATATGGTACTTGCTGCGCCGCGCGGACGTTCTGGCAGTGAGTTCCAGACGCCCAACGTCCCTTTCATAATCATTAGCTCCATTTTGCTGACGATGGCTGCGCGCCATGAAGATGAAACGATTGGCGCACTTGAAAAGCTTTCAACGCTGTTTGATGGCTTCAATAAACCTTGAGGAGGAAACAATGAAACATTCCCTAATTGGCGTAGTCCTAGGTGCGATGCTGCTACCGGCAGTGCCTGCCATAGCGCAGAACATGGACGAGATGACGCCGGAAGAGTTATATGAAATTGCAAAAACCGAAGGCAGTGTTACGGTATTCTCACTGTCCAGCAGGATTGCAAAAATCGAAACAGCGTTCGAGGCCCAGTACCCGGGAATTGATCTGATCGGGCTTGATATAAACTCGACCCGCCAAATTGCGCGTTTGGACGCCGAACAGCGTGCTGACATCTACGCAGTTGACGTGCTGTATCTGTCTGAAGCCCCTGTCGTATTACGCGACCTGCTGCCCGCAGGCATGGTCACGAAATACGTGCCCCCGCGCGTGGCGAACGAAGTGCCCGCAGAACTGCAAACTGATTTGTTGACCCATCGGCTTTCTACGCGGGCGCTGATGTATAACGAAGCCGCCTATCCTGACGGCACACCGATTGAAAACCTTTGGGAGCTGACGACAGATGAATGGCGTGGCAAGGTCTTGATGGAAGACCCCAGTCAGCGAGGTGAAGCGCTCGATCTGCTTACGGAAATCTCGCTTCGGAACGACGAGATGGCCGCCGCTTACCAGGCGCAGTTCGGAGAGCCCATTAACGTCGATGACGACCTCGACGGCCCAGGAGAGCAATTCATCCGGGATTTGTTCGACAACGATCTGGTCATGGTGAACAGCAGTTCTGAACTGCGCGCTGCCATCGGCGATATCAATGCGACCGATCCATCTGTGGGCTGGACGACATACTCTGCGTCCCGCAAGAATGAAGAAGAGGGCTGGGCGCTGCAGATCTCAAACGATACGGTCCCGTCCGCGGGAATTTTGTTTCCGGCGGTTTTGACCGTCGCGAAAAACGCGCCCAGTCCGGCGTCTGCACGATTGTTGGTCGACTTCATGATGGGGAACGACACCCCAACTGGCGGTCCGGGCTTTGAGCCTTTTTATGTGCAAGGTGATTATGCCGCGCGCCGGACGATCGCGGACCATCCTGATGCTGTGCCATTCGATGATTTGAATCTCTGGACGATGGATCCTGCCGCAACGGGCGCGGCCCGGGCCCGGATTCTCGATCTTATAATCGTGCTCCAATAACGTCGCCCTGCGGGGGGCTCGCCTTAACGAGCCCCCCAAGCGAACTCAAGGAAATGAAAATGACTGGACTAGTCCGCCAGCGGAGTAGGGCCGCACGTTTGCTGCAAGCACGGAACTTCGTGCCGTTCGTTATGGTTTGTATCACCGCCATTCTGGTTATAATGCCATTGTTGCGGATCGTGCAAATCTCGCTGGGGCCAGAAGGGCTCATGGCATGGTCAGATGTGACCGCCAGCCGGCTGTCGACCAATCTTTTGTGGCGTCCGATTACCAACACCATGATCCTTGGTGCATTTGTCGCCTCTGGATGCTTGTTGCTGGGTGGCTTTCTGGCGTGGCTGGTGGTCCTGACGGATGTGCCTTTCCGGCGGTTTCTGGGTATCCTGTCAACACTGCCCTTCATGATCCCAAGCTTTGCCGCCGCTCTTGCTTGGGGCACGCTGTTTCGCAATGATCGTTTGGGCGGGCAACCAGGGTACTTCGTGGCCAATGGACTATACATTCCCGACTGGCTGGCCTGGGGATTGCTGCCCACACTGATCGTGCTGGTTGCGCACTATTATTCACTGGCCTACACAATGATCGCCGCCGCGTTAAGTTCGGTGAGCGCCGATCTGGTAGAGTCTGCAGAGATGGCGGGTGCGAAGAAGTCGCATATCCTGTTTGGGATTTTATTGCCCGTGGTCACGCCCGCCCTTGTTGCCGGCGGCATGCTGACATTTGCAGGGGCCGTTTCGAATTTTGCTGCACCTGCCTTGTTGGGGGCCCCTGTGCGGATGCAGACCCTTTCTACACGCATTTACGGCATGGTGCAAACCGGTAATATCGAACGCGGCTATGTGCTCGCCTTGATCCTGATCGTTGCCGCCGCAGCACTTCTGTTTTTCAGTGATCGCTTGGTCTCGGGGCGCAAGGCGTTCACCACCGTGACTGGCAAGGGAGCCCGCACCAAACGCTTCACACTTGGGAAATGGCGTTGGCCGCTGTTCGTGATAGCTGTCGCCTTGGGCATGATGACGACCGTTATTCCTGTCCTTGTGCTGTTCGCGTCAAGCATGGCGCAACAGTCGTCAGGCTTGTTTACAAACTGGACGTTACATTTCTGGATTGGGCCGGCAGGGACGGAATTGGCCCAGGGACAGGCAGGGATCTTCCGGGATCCAATTCTGCTGGGTTCCATTGCGACCACAATCCGCCTCGGTCTGACTGTTGCAGCAACAACGATGTTGATCGGGCTTGTGATTGCTCACACGATCGTGCGCTACAAAGGGACATTCCTTGGCAATACGCTTAGCCAGCTTGCGTTTCTACCGCTGTTCATTCCAAGTATCGCCATGGCCGCCGCCTACATCGCCATGTATGGCACTTCGATCGGTCCAATACCTGCGCTTTATGGTACGTTCACGCTTCTTGTGCTCGCCGCCACGGCGAACCTGATGCCTTATGCGGTACAATCGGGTCGCGCGGTACTTAGCCAGATCTCCACTGACATCGAGGAAAGTGCGAAGATGACGGGGGCCGGACCGGTCCGACGCATGTTTGAAATTGTACTTCCTCTGGCAGTACGTGGCGTCCTTGCGGGGGGCACTTTGGTCTTCATCAAGATTGTGCGCGACCTGTCTTTGGTTGTCCTGCTGTTCAGCTCCACTACACCAGTGCTCAGTATGATGGCGTTCAACTATGCCGGTCTTGGTTTCATGCAGTTTGCGAATGCAATTACGCTTGTGATCCTTGTGATCTGCCTGATCGCCTCTGCGCTGGTCTACCTCTTACAAAACAGAATACAGGGATGGAAAACGACATGAGCGCGGTTGATCAGAAGGATGCTGCGCCCGCAATTGCGATAGAGCATCTGACAAAGCGGTTTGACGGTAATACCGCCGTAGATGACGTGAACATCAACGTCCCACCAGGTTCATTCCTTGTCCTCGTTGGACCCTCGGGCTGTGGAAAGTCCACCTTGCTGCGGATGCTTGCAGGGTTGGAGCCTCCCACCGAAGGGCAAATCACCTTTGGCGGCAAAGTGGTTTCCAGTGGTGCATCAGGGGTGCAGACCAATGCGGCTTCACGCAATGCAGGGTTAGTATTTCAAAGTTATGCGTTGTGGCCGCACAAGACAGTTGAAGGCAACATTGATTGGCCTCTAAAGGTGGCCGGCTGGTCCAAAGGGGAACGCGAGACCCGTATCGATGAAGTGTTGAAATTTCTGGATATCGAAGCGCTTCGCCAGCGTTACCCGGCCGAGATTTCAGGCGGCCAACAGCAACGCGTCGCTATCGCGCGCACCATCGGGCCAAGCCCGGGCATTTTGCTGCTGGATGAGCCACTGTCGAACCTCGATGCCAAGCTGCGTGTCGACATGCGCAGCGAATTGATGCGTATTCATCGCGGCACTAAGGCGACATCGGTCTACGTGACACATGATCAAGTCGAAGCGATGACGATGGCCACCCATGTGGCCGTGTTACGCGACGGTCGTGTTGAGCAATTCGGCACACCTGATGACCTGCTACTCAAACCGCAAACGACTTTTGTGGCCACTTTCCTAGGCACACCTGCAGGTAACCTTATGCCTGTATCCCGCAATGGCGATGTATTTGCATTTGGCGGGATTGACCTGGCACCCGTCGGCATTGCGCCGAACATTGAGACAGCTCAACTGCTATATCGCGCGCAAGATATCACAGTCGGCAAGCGCGACGGGCGCCCCAGCGTGAAAGCAACCTATACAGAATCCGCGCCAATAGCAGGGCAGTCGATGGTCACTTGCATGATTGGTGACCTGCGAGTCACAGCCATTGTAGATGGCTATTTCCGTGCCGAACCGGGTGCTGAGGTTGAGTTGTGTTTCCTGCGCGATCCTGATGCGGTGTTCGACAATGCAGGCAAGAGGGTTACAGCATGAGACTGATCCTGATGCGGCATGGCGAAACAATTTGGAATGCCGAACAGCGGCTGCAAGGCCAGGACAACGCGCCACTGTCGTCACGCGGCATCATGCAGGCCTTGGGCTTCAAGCCGATGTTAAAAACACTGAAACCCAAGCAGGTGGTGTCTTCTGATTTGGGCCGTTGCCGTGAAACCGTGGACTTGATCGGCCATGGCGACGCGCCTTCCGATGCACGCCTGCGCGAACTGAACATGGGGAAATGGACGGGCCGCACCAAACCCGCACTGATCGCAGAACATCCTGATGAATACGCGGCTTGGCGGGCCGGAACCTTCCATCCTGAGGGTGGAGAGACTTGGCAAGAGTTCGAGTCTCGCGTGTCCGGTGGCCTCAGCGCATGGATGCAAAAGGCAGACGGCGATGTGCTGGCCGTCGTGCACAGCGGTGTCATTCGTGCGGCAATGGTTGCCTTCCTGAGGCTGCCACAAGACCGCATTATGCCCGTGACACCGGGAACCGGAACCATACTGCATTTTTGCGACGCGACTTCCAGAACGGCAAAGCTGGAAGGCTATAACATCGGCCTTTTCGCGCCAGAGTTAGCCGAAGCGGTGTCGGACTAGTAGCCGACCTCTCAAAGACTCGGGGTGTCAGCCTGCGCGGGCAATCGAGAATATAGATCAGACAAAAGGATCAGGGCTCACCCCGATGGTCCTAAGAGAAAGCTTGCTGCATGGATGAACCTCACCTCATTCGATTTCTCCTTAACGTCGCTGGTGCTGCGGCCTTGTTGATCTGGGCGGTGCGGCTGGTTCGAACGGGTGTTGAACGTGGCTTTGCGGCACCATTGCGGATTTGGCTGCGTCATTCTGCCAGAAACCGTTTCTTGTCGGCCGGGACCGGTATGTGCGCAGCCGTGTTCTTGCAAAGCTCAACGGCGGTCGCTGTGCTGGTATCCAACTTTGTGGCCAAGGGCAGATTGGCAACCGCCGTTGGGCTGGCGATTCTGCTGGGTGCTGATGTTGGTTCCGCAATGGTGACGCAATTACTGATCGTTAGTCAGCCAATTCTCGTACCGCTTTTGTTGCTGGTTGGTGTCGTCATATTTCTTCGAACCGAGGGAAGCACCCGGCAGACCGGCCGGATCTTAATTGGGCTGGCGCTGATCTTTGTATCTTTGGATATGATCCGAGCAGCAACCGGCCCGATGGTATCAAATCCGGCAACTGAAACTGTCATGGCCTACCTGGGACGCGATCTGTTGACCGCGTTTATTCTGGGCGCCAGCCTTGCCTGGATAGCGCATTCCAGTGTGGCCGCCATTTTACTGTTTGCCACACTTGCGGGGCAAGCTGCTCTGCCAGTTCCGGCAGCGGCTGCCATGATCCTTGGAGCTAACCTGGGCGGTGCACTTATCGCCTATGTGCTGACCTTGTCCGCACCACTGCCATCGCGTCGCATGATCGTGGCGAATTTGGTGTTGCGCGGTGGTGGCGCTGCCCTAGTGACAATCTTGATCTATGCCGAACCAGATATCTTGGGGCGTTTGGGAGCGACACCGGTCAGTCAGGCCATAAATCTCCATCTGGTGTTCAATATTGTACTAGCCGTCGTCGCGTTGCCCTTTGTCGGCGTGCTGACGAAGCTACTGATCAGGCTTATGCGCGACAAACCTATTGACGAGATTGGGATGTCGGCTGTGACGGCGCTTGATCCGGCAGCCCTTGATCGGCCACAGCGCGGGTTGGACTGCGCAGCCCGCGAGCTTCTCGCGATGGGGCAGAAGATTGAGCATATGTTGGTTGCTGTCGAGCCGCTCTATGACAAGTGGGATGATGCCTCGGCCAAGGTAATCCGTGATCAAAATGAAACCGTTAAGAAGATGCATCTCGATGTAAAGCTCTACCTAGCCCAGCTTGGTCAAAGGAAGCTTGACGAAGATCTTAGTCGCCGTTTGATGGACCTCGCTTCGATCTCTTCCAGCCTCGATTCCGCCTCAGATGCCATTGTCCGCAGCATGCTTGACCTGGCCTTTCGCCTTGACCGTGCGAAGCTGAATTTTTCTTCACAGGGTCGGAGCGAAGTAGGTGACTTTGCAGATCGCGTGCAGGGCAACGTACTTCTGGCCTTGAATGTGATGATGAACCAAGACCCTGCTGAAGCGCGCGAATTGATCGCAGCTAAGGAAAAGATTCGCAACATTGAACAAAAATTGCAGCGTAATCATATTGGCCGGCTGCGTGAAGGTTTGTCCGAAAGCATCGAAACAAGCAATATCCATCAAGAAACGCTACGCGCACTCAAGCAGGTAAACACTGCGTTTTCGATGGTCGGATATCCGATCCTGATTAAATCCGGGGATCTATTGAAGAGCAGATTGGCTCAGTGAAATCAGAATATTATTGGCCAGCATTCAACTTCTCAAAAAATACCCGGGTAAAGCTAGTGTTGCCCACCTGACGCAAGATTCCCCTTGGTGGTCAAGTGCGTTATCCAAGGGGTATGAGACGTGATGACATCTGCCTGTTCCTGAACCCTGATGACCGTGCGCAGCTTCAGGCGCTGGTCACTGACCGCAACACGCCGCGCAAGCTGGTCTGGCGGGCCGAGATCGTGCTGGCGACGGCGGACGGCCACGGTACCTTCGAGATCATGCGGCGCGCGAAGACGTCGAAGCCCACGGTCTGGCGCTGGCAGGAGCGGTACCTCGACGAGGGCGTGGACGGGCTGAAGCGCGACAAGACCCGTCCCTCGCGGGTGCCGCCGCTGCCCCGGGAAACGCGCCTCAAGGTGATCGCCAAGACGGTGCAGGAGACGCCTCCGAACGCCACCTACTGGAGTCGCTCTACCATGGCTGAGGCCGTGGGCATCTCGCCGTCGAGCGTGGGCTGTATTTGGGCAGCGGCAGGGCTGAAGCCGCATCTGACAAAGTCGTTCAAGGTCTCGAACGACCCGATGTTCGAGGAGAAAGTCACCGACATCGTGGGCCTCTACGTCGATCCGCCAGAACGGGTGGTGGTGCTGTGCGTGGATGAGAAGTCGCAGATCCAGGCACTCGACCGGACCCAGCCGGGGCTGCCGTTGAAAAAGGGCCGTGCGGCCACGATGACCCACGATTACAAGCGCCACGGCACGACGACGCTCTTCGCCGCGCTCGACGTGAAGTCGGGCAAGGTGATCGGCGAATGCCTGCCGCGGCACCGCGCCAAGGAGTTCCTGAAATTCCTGCGCCGCATCGACCGGTCCGTGCCGAAGTCGCGTGAGGTCCACCTGGTCCTCGACAATTACGCGACCCACAAGACGCCCGAGGTAAAGACGTGGCTGGAAAAACACCCGCGCTTCAAGCTGCATTTCACGCCAACCAGCGCCTCTTGGCTCAACATGGTCGAACGGTTCTTCGCCGAGATCACGGCAAAGCGCATCCGGCGCGGCAGCTACTCCAGCGTCCACGACCTCGAAGCCGCCATCTACAACTACCTGACGCTGCACAACGCCAAGCCAAAGCCCTTCACCTGGACCAAATCGGCCGAGGACATCCTCGCCCGCGAGCGCCGCGCACTGAACGCTCTCGATGAAATAAGGGGAAACAGGTAGCAAGCGTCAGATTCGGAGCACTAGAATTGGGCCATGAACCGGCCCCATTTTTGGCGGCCATGCTGGTCGCGGTGCGGTGTGCCTTCAGGTATGTCGCGTCGATTATCACGGTCTTTTCCTCTTCGTGTTCGCTAACCAAGCCGACCATCATCTGGGCGAAAATGCCTTTCTCGCTCCAACGCCTTCCAGCGGCTGTAGAGCGTCTTGTGCGGGCCGTAGGCGGCAGGAGCGTCACGCCAACGCAACCCATTGCGATTGATGAAGATAATCCCACTCAGCACCCGTCTGTCATCGACCCGCGGAAAGGGGGCAAGCTTGGCCATCTGCTCGTCGGTCAGCCAGAAAAGGTCGCTCATGTCACCGCTCCGTTTTACGAGCCGTGAATCACGCAGCGCGCCGAAAATCAATGCATCCTGACCCTAGCGCGGCGTCGTTTTCACCCTCTAACTGAAGCGATTTCAACCTTCGCCCCGAGTCGTGTTCATTGCCGGACCAATTGGCCCCGCGTCCGCCTCGAATTGCAGCTTTCTACGCTGCTTCGCAGCACCGCGGATGATGCGCACGCGGCAAAATCCGTGCTGCGCGCGCATGCAGCATGAAATCGCCATGACCGTTTTGGGCTGATTGTGTTGAAGAAGTCGGCTTGAGGAGCGCGAAGAGATCTCGCTCGCGTGCGCTTTCGCCGGGCGCTCAGGCCGGGGCGGGCGCACCAGGGATCAGCTTGGCGAGCTTCCGGAGGTTCTGGGCGGTTGCCGCGAGGAGGAACTCGTCTCTGGCTCCGTTGGGTCCGCGGAGGCGCAGCCGGTCGAGCCGGAGAATGCGTTTGAGCTGTGCGAAGAGCATCTCGACCTTCTTGCGTCGCCTACCGGCATCGACATAGGCGTCCGTCGTGGCGATGCGGCGAGCGGTATCTCGCGCGGCCTCGTGGACAT
>Ga0102938_10002951_pt1 | contig 12768 bp, 9 predicted proteins | sample SalPonR2_B_D2_MG_FD_84516 | JGI IMG/M metagenome (GOLD analysis project Ga0102938, IMG submission 84516) | Salt pond soil microbial communities from South San Francisco under conditions of wetland restoration - Salt Pond MetaG R2_B_D2_MG | ecosystem: Environmental > Aquatic > Marine > Intertidal... | reverse complement strand
GTGGGCATTCCATCGAAGATGATGAACCCAAATTCGGTTTAAGTGTTACCGGTACGGTTGATCCAGCGCGCATGGTGACCACTTGTGGAGCCAGACCTGGTGATCAGCTGCTATTAACCAAACCTTTAGGTACCGGTTTGTTGACAACTGCTTTAAAAGGTGAGGTGCTGAGCGAGGTTGAACTTGTTGCTGCTATTGACGGCATGGCGACTCTTAATAAAGAGGCATCTGAGGTGATGATGGAGATTGGTGTCTGTGCTTCGACTGATATTACCGGTTTCGGCCTGGTTGGTCATGCCGCTGAAATGGCCGAAGCCAGCCGGGTGGGTTTTCGGCTGTTTGCCTCGCGCCTTCCCGCATACCCCCATGCCCTGGAAATGGCCGAAATCGGGCTTGTTCCTGTGGGCTCGCACCGTAACCAGAAATTTTATCTGCCGCGCTGTCAGCAGCCCCAGACCATCGACCCACTGTTGATCGATCTGTTGTGTGATCCCCAGACTTCCGGAGGACTGTTATTAGCGCTTGCGCCGGAGAAGTTGGATGGGTGTCTTGAGCGCCTGCAGCAACGTGGCATTATGGCCTGGCATATTGGTGAAGTGATCGACCAACGAGCCGGTTCGCTGGAACTTAAGGCCTGATGATTCTGGGGTTGGGGATATGGGAGCTGGTGCTGTTGGGGGGCATCTTTGTGGCGCTGTTCGGGATTGGTCGGGTACCGCAGGTGGCACTGCAGCTGGGGCGTATCCATGGTTTGGTCCAACGCGTGCGTGGATTGCTACGCAACCCCTTCCTTTTTTTTTAAGGCCCGTTCAGTAGGCAACTTTAGCGTACTGCGACTGCGCCGATGCGTTTATGGCGTCAGACAGGGTGTAGATTTCGTGGGCTTCTAACAGCGGAATCAGTTTGAGCAGGACCTCAGCGGTAACGATGGAATCTCCCAGGGCGGTATGGCGACCGACGATGGTGACATTGAAGCGCTTGGCCAAGTCATCCAGGGAGTGGTCGCCAAGGTTGGCGTGGACAATGGATGAGAGGAGCAGGGTGTCGAGTACCGGATTGGTCAAAGTGATGCCGCTGCGCTCTTCCTGAATCTGTAGAAAACGCATGTCGAACGCAGCATTGTGGGCCACCAGGACAGAGTTTTCGGAAAATTTTTGAAAGTGCGGCAGGACCTTGTCGATCGTCGGTTGCCCTTTGAGCAGGTGGGGCTGGATGCCGTGAATGGCAACCGATTCAACCGGCACCATGCGTTGCGGATCGACCAGTTGATCGATTACTTCACGGTAGAGAATATTGCCATTTACAATACGGATAGCGCCGAGTTGAATGATTTCATCGCCTTGGGTTGGATTCAGCCCGGTGGTTTCCGTATCAAACACCACATAGGTTAATTTCCTCAAAGGGGTCTGCCCCAGTTCCTCCCATTCCTCCCCGCGATTAAACAGGTCAAACTCATAGGAAATCGGTCGATGCTCGATTTCACTCTGTACCGATAAACGACACTCCTGGTCAACCGGCGGCAGGGTAATCAGGATGCCACAGGCTTGTTTGTCCTCGCCCAGTAAGGTTTCGATGGTACCTGAGGATTTTTCAATGGTGTCGGTAAAGCTCAATAATTTTCCTTTTGTATCGGCTATCAGTGGTGTTTTCTGCCAGTTCGACAGCAGGTTCGGGTCAGCATCTTGCCCCGGCCAACTGATAACGATCTCGATCTGTTGTTGTTCATTGGCCGTCAAGGTCAGGAGGATATCCTTTATGCTTGCATGTTTGCTGAGCTGACCGGCTAAATGCGAGAACGCCTGAACCATGGAATAACTGTCGATTTCAAGCCAGAATCCCTGGGGTGCCAGATTGATCACCTGCAGATCGAAGCGCTCGGAAATATTCTGACTGATGACTTCAAGCAGATTTTCAGCCAGCACATTCTCGGTTTTGCTTAACGCATGGAGGTGCAGGGCATAGTTGGCACGCGCCTCGATGACTTTGTCTTGCAGCGCCATGGAGGCATGGTCAATAATCTTTCGGTATTCCTGCAGTTGCTCGGAGTCGTGCTGAGGCTTGGAGAGGATGGAGGTGATCGATTTGCGAATCTCTTCAAGGTCTTTTTGCTGTTCATCAATCAGGGATTGAATCAGCACATCACGACGGCTGTCGGCTTCTATCTGGTGGGTCATGTCCTCAAGGGTCAGAACAAAACCGGAGATGACGTGCTTTTCTTCCTGCTCAAGGAAAAACGGTGCCATATTAACGCGCAGACAGGCACCATTGCGCAGGGTCATCATCGAATTGTTAATCAGCTTGGAGTGCCCGGTCACATGGCAGCGATTGAGCATTTCAAGGCCGTGAGCGATCTGATCACGTTCCAGGATTCCAAAGATGGAACGCCCTAAACCGAGGAGTCCTTGCGCGTTCTGTTTGTTGTCAGAGTTGTTGCTGCTAATTAATTCCTGTGCTTGCTGGTTGTAAAGCAGCACCTGGCCATCACTGTTACAGACGATAACGCCATGGGGCAGTTCCGACATGAGAGCAGCAAGACGGGTGCGTTCTTCGTTGATAGCTGCCTGGGCTGAAGCTACCCGGGCATCGACATTTTTTTGCAGGGCAGTATAGGCATCCGCTGATTGGTTGATGATTTTAGCCAGATATTCAATTTCTTTGGAGGCGGCTTTCAGCTCAATGCGGTGCTCGGGATTGACGGTGGTGATGATGCGGGCACTCTCTGCCATTTTTAGAATCGGCATGATGTAATCATTAAACAGCAGGTTGACCAGTGCTCCAATAATAAAAAGGATGGTAATAGTGCCGAGCAAAGGGAAGGGGATCAATTTGGTCAGCATTTCCTGCAGGGCCAGTTGTTGTGACTCATTGATACTGGCCCAGGAACCAATCAGGCTGGCGGCCATGATACTGATCACGGCAAAGTAGATGGCAACCAGAAAAATCCAATATTTAAAACTAGGTTTCATAAATAGTAAAGCACGCCCAGATCAAGAGTAATTGATGTGGTTCAAAGGTGATGTAGACGCTGATGAGCTAAGAACCCTGATGATTCAAAAGCAACTGGAATCGAGCATCTGAAAATAAGGATTCCGTGTGCTTGGCAATTAAACCCATATTATTTATCGTGAAATATAAGACAAATGATCGTAGATGGCAAACATTGTTAATGAAAATTCCAGATGAGGAATAAAAAAAACAAGCCGCAGCCCATCATATCAGGAGTGCGGCTTGGTAAAAAAACAATGTTATATTTAACAGATAAGTCGTTTTAAAGCTTCCAGATACTTATCGCCGGTTTTGTCAACGATCTCCTGGGGGAGTTTGGGTGGTGGTGCCTGTTTGCCCCAATCGAGGGTTTCAAGATAGTCACGCAGAAACTGCTTGTCAAAACTTGGCTGGGCGCTACCGGGAGAATACAGGTCTTTGGGCCAGAAGCGCGAGGAGTCCGGGGTCAGGGCTTCATCAATCCAGATCAATTCACCCTGGTATACGCCGAATTCAAATTTTGTGTCGGCAATAATGATCCCTTTTTTGTCGGCCACGGCGCGCGCGCGCTCGTAAATGGCAATACTGATATCGCGAACCTTTTCCGCCATTTCGCGTCCGCACAGTTCGGCGGCCTGGTCAAAAGAGATGTTTTCGTCGTGTTCACCAAGCTCTGCCTTGGTCGATGGGGTAAACAGGATTTGCGGTAGTTTATCGCTTTCCTGCAGACCGTCCGGCAGAGGGATGCTGCATACAGATCCGTGTTTTTTGTACTCTTTCCAGCCGCTGCCTGACAGATAACCGCGAACGATACACTCGATGGGCAGGGGTTGGGCTTTACGGGCGAGCATACTGCGTCCTTCAAGTTGATCGCGGTATTGGTGGGTAATCGCGGGGAACTCGTCGATATTGGTCGAAACCAGATGATTGGGGATCAGATCGGTCATCTGATCGAACCAGAACTGGGAAATTCGGGTCAGAACATAGCCTTTCTGGGGGATACCCTCATCCATGACTACATCAAAGGCTGATATGCGGTCGCTGGTGACAATCAACAGATGTTCGCCGAGATCGTAGATGTCGCGCACCTTGCCGCGGTTGATCAGGTTTAATTCCGGACAGTTGGTTGTGGTGATGACTGCAGACATGGGGAAATCCTCTTAGTTCTGGAAGGCTGTTATCAGTTCGGGATCAACGATTTCTATCTCTGCCTGCTGATAGAGCTCGTCAAGTTTGTCAGAAACGGCTTCTTCTTTCTTCTCAAGCAGCAATCGTTCACGCAGTTGAACGACATCAGCATCATCAAGGGTAGAAAAATCGGCGCGATTGGCAGCTTTTAGGGCGGCTACCAGATAGCGGTCGTCGAAGGTGAAGATGTTGTCAAGAACCGGATCTTCCTCAGTCACTGCAAAAGCAGCATCGGCCAGTTCCTGAGAAGAGCCGATCTGGGGGATAAAATAGCCGGAACTACGGCTGAAATCGCCGGTATTGTCAATCCGCAAGTCAAGTTGATTCGCTGCTGCTGTAAGGTCCTGTTGTTCGCGGGCGCGCTCAAGGAGTTTCTGGGCCAGTTCAAAAGCCAGGGTCTGGGCCTGCTCTTCACGGTAAGCGCTTTCAACGGTGTTTTTCACCTCAGCCAGTTCCGGCAGGCGACTGGCTTGCTGGTCTTTCAGAGTGATGAGTAGAACCCCATTGGTGGTCATGATCGGTCGCGCCAGTTCACCGGGCTCGAGAGAAAATGCGGCAGCAGCTATCTCTTCGACCCGACCAAGCCCGTTAATGGGTTCATCCGCTGCAAAAAAACCGGTTTCCTTGATGCCGAGATCATTCTCCATGGCTGCGGCTTCCAGATCCCCGCTGCGGCGGTTCTTGTTAAAGGCATCCATGGCTTTTTCATAGGCAAGCTGACGCGCTCCTTCGATGGTTAGCCCCGTCTTGACCGTATCAATAACGTCAACCAGGGGCTTGAAGCCGGGAGCAATATAGTCGGTCACTTGGATAATGTGAAATCCGAAAGGAGTTTGAACCACATCGCTGATCTGGCCAGGGCGCAGGGCAAAGGCCGCAGCTTCAAACTCGCTGACCATCGTGCCACGTCCGAAATAGCCCAGATCACCGCCGCCGTCAGCATTGGATGTGTCGTCGGAGTGCAGTTTGGCCATTTGCGCAAAATCAGCACCTTCGCGCAGTTGTTGGCGGATACTTTGAGCCAGTTCGCGGCGTTTGCTGATGGTCTCGGGGTCGCTGTCTTCCGCAAGGCGCAGTAAAATATGCGCCGCTTCAACTTGTTCCTCAACTTCAAATAATTCCAGATTGCGACGATAATAACGATCCATATCGGCTTCGCTGAAGGTGGTCAGATCGGCTTCGTAACGGGCCGGGTCAAACAACAGATAGCGCAGGGAAACGCGCTCAGGAATACGAAATGATTCCTTGTTGGCGTTAAAAAATTCTTCGAGGGCAGCGTCGGTCACTTCGACCTTCGATTCCACCAGGGCTGCAGTTAACCAGACATAGTCAAGGCTGATCGTATCGTTCTCGCGGTGAAAGAAGGTAACGACGTCTTCCTGGTTGACAGTGACATTCTGTTGCAGGTGGTCACGTACTTTTTGGGTCAGCAGTTCGCGGCGTTGAGATTCTTCAAATTGTTCCGGGGAAATACGCTGGTAGCTGAGAACTTCAACATAGCGGTCGCGGTTGAACTTACCATTGATCTGAAAAGCATCGTAGGCGGCGATACTGTTAACCAGCTCCTGATTGCTGACCTGCAGGTTGAGATCTTTGGCCGTTTGCACCAGCAGCTGTTCTTCAATCAGTTGCTGCAGCGCCTGGCGCGGCAGGTTGAGTTGCTGTTCGAGGTTGGCATCAAGGGCACCCTGATAAATGCTCTGATAGAGACTGTAGAGGTTACTGTAGGCGTTTTGATAAGCGGCGAAGCTGATGGGAGCACCATTGACCCTTGCAGCGACGGTGCCGCTACCAGTGGAACGCTGGTCGGTGGGCGCGGTCAACATCGTATAACCGATGACAAAGCTCAAAATAATCACCACAAAGGCAATCTTGATCAGAAACGATTTTTGTTTGGACCGGACAATATCAAGCATTATTTTTGATGCTCCTTCGATTTATTTTTGAGGTACTCTCGACAAAATAAACCCGTACATTAGACCAGAAAATTACCTGAATGCAATGAAATTATTGCCTTCATAGTCCTTGCCTATTGAAATGTCTTTTGATAGAGTGACAGGGTTTTTCAACCGGATACAATAAGTCATCTCTCCTGCGCCAGTGGCGCTTACAGGACAATAAATGATTAACATATTTGATGCATTTTTGGGTTTGTTTTCGAACGATCTGGCTATTGACCTGGGTACAGCCAACACCCTGGTTTTCATGCGTGGCAAAGGGATTGTCGTCAGTGAGCCCTCTGTGGTTGCGGTTCAGACCGGCGCAGCCGGGCAGCGGCGGGTACTGGCAGTGGGTAAGGATGCCAAAGAAATGCTGGGACGGACTCCCGGCAGCATTGTTGCCATCCGGCCGATGAAGGACGGCGTTATTGCGGATTTTGACTATGCGGAAGAGATGCTGCGTTATTTTATCCGCAAGGTCCACAACCGTAAGAATCTCGTGCGCCCGCGCATCGTTATCTGTGTCCCTTCCGGCATTACCCAGGTCGAAAAACGTGCCGTCCGTGAATCTGCAGAGTCGGCAGGTGCCCGTGAGGTGTATCTTATCGAAGAGCCGATGGCTGCTGCTATTGGTGCCGGTTTGCCGATCACCGAGGCGTCAGGGAACCTGATCGTTGATATTGGCGGCGGTACCACCGAGGTGGCGGTGATCTCCCTGGCCGGCATTGTTCATGCTCAAAGTGTGCGCGTCGGTGGCGACAAGCTTGATGAGGCAATTGTTCAGTACATTAAACGCAAGTACAATCTGCTGATTGGCGAACGTACGGCGGAGCAGGTCAAGATCGGTATCGGCAATGTGTATTCGACTGGTGATGATACCATCACTATGGAAGTCAAAGGGCGTGATCTGGTCAGCGGTATTCCCAAAACCCTCGAAGTCAACTCGGATGAAATCCGTGAAGCCATGTCGGAACCGATCAGCACAATTATTGAAGCCGTGCGCATCTCCCTCGAGCGCACTCCCCCGGAGTTGGCAGCGGATATCGTTGATAAGGGGATAATCCTTGCCGGCGGCGGCGCTTATCTGAAAAATATCGATCTCTTGTTGCGCGAAGAAACCGGACTGCCGGTGCTTATCGCCGAAGATCCACTCTCTTGCGTTGTGCTTGGTTCCGGTGCCGTTCTTGACCAGCTCGATTTGCTCAAACGGGTTTCGGTTTCTTCCTGAGCCTTTGTGCCAACACACCTTTGACGTTTGCAATAGCAGGGAGGGTCAAAGGATCCTCCCTGTTTGTTTGGAGTAGATGACAGCTTTTTCCACAATGAGCGACTGATGCGTGACCTGTTGAATCGCTACCGTTTTTATCTGCTGGCGATAGTGCTATTGCTCGCAACACTGATCCTCTATTCGTATAATATCCGCCAGAAATCGATCACAACGTTTTTTGAACGTTCGGTACTGTCTATTACTGCGCCCTTTCAGTTGGGTATTGACGGTGCAGCAAGCGCCGTTGCCGGGGTCTGGCGCGATTATCTATGGCTGATCGATACGCGTCAGCGCAATCTGGAATTGGCCGCAGAAAATCAGAAATTGCGCGCCCGCCTCAATCAGATCGACGAAGTCACCTTGCAGAATCAACGCTTGCGCAAGCTGCTGGCTTTTGTTGATGACCTCGATCGAGCGGCCCTTCCTGCTCAGGTGATCGGTGAGGATGTCACGCCCTGGGCCCGCACCATCGTTATCGACAAAGGGACCCGATCAGGATTACGACAAGGGCTCGCGGTGGTATCTGCCGACGGAGTTGTCGGTCGTGTTATTAAAATTTCTTCCTACAGTTCACGGGTTTTACTGATTACCGATCCTTCGTCGGCGGTTGCCGCGTTGATACAGGATACCCGCTCACGCGGGATTTTGCGCGGTCACGGTGACCGGTTGAGCGTTGAGTACATGGAACATGACGCGACTGTCCAACCCGGTAGTCTGCTGGTAACCTCCGGCATGGGCGGTGTTTTCCCCAAGGGGTTGCCATTGGCGCGCGTGGTCTCCAAGTCTCATGATGATTTTGACTTGTTTCAGCGGATTGAGGCGGTACCATCAGCCGATTTCAGTCGCCTGGAAGAAGTGCTTGTCATTTTAGGGGATGATCGATGAAGCGCTGCTTGCTCTACCTTGTGGCCGCTTGGGGTTTTTTGTTACTGCAGAGTACGTTTTTCCCTTTGTTTCTTGACGCCCGCTGGCGTCCCAACCTGATTCTGATTCTGGTTCTGTTGCTTGCTATTCGTGAAAGGCCGGTACCGGCCATGTTAACGGTCATGCTGCTAGGAGCATTTCTCGACAGCCTGAGCGGGACAACCATCGGACTACATATCGCCGCCTTTCTGGTGGTGTTTATCCTGATCCGCCTGGTGGCCGAAAAACTTAATGTTGAAAGTCCGGCACTGTTGGTGCTGATATTGATCGGTGCTATCTTTGTCCACGGTCTTCTGGTTGCTTTTATCATGACAACCTACAGCGACCTCGCCACTATTTTGTATCTATTGATCACCACCTTGCCGCATCAAGCATTGAGTACCCTTTTTGTGTTCTTCATATTGGTCATTATTTTTCCGCGTTGGCTTCTGGAAGATTCAGGTCGCTCAGATCACCCGAAAACTTTCCGCGGAGACCTGTCGTGAATTTTAAGGTGAAATGGATTGATCTTCCGATTGTCAGACGGCGCTTTTATCTCTATACGCTGGCCGTCGTTCTGGTGTTTGTGTTGCTGCTGCTGCGTCTCTGGTATCTGCAGGTGATCAGTTACGAAGATTTGTTCGATCGTTCCGTTCGCAACCGTACCCGGATGCTGATTACCGAGGCGCCACGCGGCCCGGTTTATGATCGTCATGGCGTGTTGCTGGTTGATAACCGTCCCGCATTTCAGATTTCCGTGATGCGTCAGGATATCGTCCAGCGTGATGAGCTCTTTGAACGTTTGTCCGGGCTGCTCGATGTCAGCGTCGAACATCTGGAAATGCGCTGGCAGCAAGGGCGGCGCCTGCCGGTATATCGACCGGTTCCGCTGATGGTTGATGTCGATCGTGAACTGGTCGAACGGGTTCAGGAAAACAGTCTTGATCTGCCGGGAGTGCTGATTGAAGTGCGACCGATTCGTGACTATCCCGAGCCTGATGCTGTAGCTCATGTGATTGGCTACCTGGGGGAAATCACTGAGAAAGAGCTCCGAAGTGCGCGTTCAGAGGAATACCGGGGTGGAGATCTGGTCGGCAAGGTGGCTTTGGAGCGTGCTTATGAAGACAACCTCCGCGGCAACAAGGGCCAGCAACTGATTGAGGTTGATGTTCAGGGGCGATTGTTACGGATGCTGCAGGCGGAGTCTCCCGAGCCGGGTAAAAAGATCCATCTGACGGTAGACCTGGAGTTGCAGAAAGCTGTGGTGGCAGCTTTTGGCGAGCGCGCCGGAGCTGCGGTTGCCCTTGATGTTCACAGCGGTGAAGTGCTGGCCATGGTCAGCCTGCCAACCTACAACCCGGCCCAGTTTGCCCGCGGAATCAGTTCTGATGAGTGGCGCGATCTGTTGGCCAATCGTCGGAATCCTTTACAGAACAAGGCGATTACCGGTCTTTATCCGCCGGCGTCGACGTTCAAGATGATTGTTGCTCTGGCCGCGTTGCGGGAAGATATCGCTACACCGGACCGGGTCATTCAGTGCGATGGTGATCTGGTTGTCGGGGATTCGCGCTTTCGTTGTTGGAAGCACAGAGGGCATGGACTTACCGACCTGAAAAAGGCATTACGGGAAAGTTGCGATGTCTATTTTTACCAGGTTGGGCTCGAACTTGGCATTGACAAATTGGCTGCTGCTGCCAAAGAGTTTGGCCTCGGCTCAAGCCTGGGTTTTTCGTTGCCAGGTGAACGCGCCGGTACCATGCCCTCACGGGAATGGAAACGCCGGCAGATTAACGAGCCCTGGTACGCTGGTGAAACCGTCATTGCTGCGATTGGTCAGGGGTATGTATTGACGACACCCTTGCAACTCGCTGTGATGACAGCTGCTCTGGCGAATGGTGGAAAAGTTCTTAAGCCACAAATTGTACACCGCATCGAGGACTGGAATAATACCACTACCCAGCTGTTTGAACCGGAGCTGATTCGTCAACTCGATTACTCTCCCGCTCACTTAGAAGCTGTAAACGAAGGGATGTTTGCTGTTGTTAATGATCTGCGTGGTACTGGTCACCGCGCTCAGCTTGAGGAGGTCATGGTCGCCGGCAAGACCGGCACATCACAGGTGGTTCGGCGCTTAAGCGACGAAGAAGAAGAGCTGCTCACCGGTGATGAACTTATTCCTTACCTCCGGCGATCTCATGGTTTGTTTGTCGCTTATGCTCCTGCTGAAAACCCTGAGATCGCCGTAGCTGTCGTTGTTGAGCATGGTCAGTCGGGGGGTGGGGTTGCCGCGCCCATCGCGCGCGAGATCATTAGTCGTTATTTTCATAACCGAGGCGAATAGGTAACTATACAATGTTTGATCGCCGTCTTGTTTATCACTTTGACTGGGTCTTGCTGTTGACAGTTCTGCTGCTTGCCGCTGTGGGAATTGTGAACCTTTACAGTGCCACAACCAGTTGGACGCATGGCGGAACCCCGATTTATCTGAAACAGACAATATGGCTGGGTAGTGGCCTGACGATTGCCATGCTGGTTTGCCTGTTTGACTATCGTCATCTGCAGTACCTGGCAATTCATGCTTATATTGTCGGGATCGGGTTGCTGGTTATCGTCGCCTTTCATGGTCGTGCAACCATGGGGGCTACCCGATGGATTAACCTTGGTTTTATAAATATTCAACCAAGTGAAGTGATCAAGGTGGCAATCATTCTGCTGTTTGCCCGCCTGTTGTCAAAGATATCAGTGCCCCAGGGTTTTGCTATCAAAGATTTGTGGCGTCCGGCCTTTTGGTTAGTGGTGCCGACCCTGCTGATTCTTAAACAACCTGATCTTGGCACCACGGTGATGGTTGTGCTGATCGCATTAACTATGCTTGTTTTTGCCGGTCTTCAGCGCACTACATTGATTTGGCTAACGATTCTGGTCATGGTAACCGGGGTGCTGGGGTGGTTTGGCCTCCATGAATACCAGCGTGCCCGGGTCAGGACCTTTCTTCATCCTGAAGCTGATCCTTTAGGCAGTGGCTATCATATTATCCAGTCAAAGATCGCCGTTGGCAGCGGCGGTTTTTTTGGTAAGGGGTTTCTTGAAGGAACCCAGTCGCAGCTGTCTTTTCTGCCTGAGCGTCACACCGATTTCGCTTTTTCGGTTTTTGCTGAAGAGTGGGGATTTGCAGGGTCCTTGCTGTTGTTGCTGTTGTACCTTTTTCTGATCGCCTGGGGGCTCTATATTGCCCGGCGCGCCAGTGACCAGTTCGGGTTGTTTCTGGCGATTGGTGTCAGCGCGATGTTCTTCTGGCACATTGTCGTAAATCTTGCCATGGTGATCGGCCTGCTGCCGGTGGTTGGCGTGCCCTTGCCGTTTTTTTCCTATGGCGGCACCAGCATGGTGACCATGATGATTGGGGTGGGGTTGTTGATGAATGTGAGTATGCGGCGATTTATGTTTTAGTTTTCCGCAGCCCTCTTAAATGCTCCAGCCGTTCACCAATGAGCTTTTCATAGCCACGCTCACTTGGTTGGTAATATTGCCGGCCCGCCAGAGCGTCGGGCAGGTGCTGCTGATTACTCACAGCGCCGGCAAAGTCATGGGCATACTGGTAGTCTTTGCCATAGTCGAGGCTCTTAAGCAGCGAGGTTGGTGCATTGCGCAGATGTTTCGGTACCGGCAGCGCCCCTGACTTGCGAACCTCCGCCAGCGCCTTGCCGATGGCGACATAACTGGCGTTGCTTTTAGGAGCGCTAGCCAGATAGGTGACCGCCTGGGCCAGGCAGATGCGTGCTTCAGGCATGCCGACAAAGTGAGCCGCCTGTTGGGTCGCCATGGCCAACTGTAAAGCGCGCGGGTCAGCGTTGCCGATATCTTCCGAGGCAAAAACCACCATCCGCCTGACAATAAACAAGGGGTCTTCGCCCGCATCAAGCATCCGTGCCAGCCAGTAAATGGCACCATCCGGGTCGGAGCCGCGCAAGCTTTTGATAAAGGCAGAGATCACATTATAGTGTTCTTCTCCACCTTTATCATAAGCCAGGGCGCGGGTCTGCAGTGCTTCGGCGATGACTGGCAGGTCAATCACCTTGGCACCACCAGACAGCGCTGCATTTTCAATCGCACCGAGGGCAATACGTGCATCACCACCGGCTTTTTCGGCTAAAAAATCGAGGGCTTCAGCGTTGATCTCCAGATGGTAGTCGGCCAATCCCTCGGCGCTTTTCAACGCTCTGGTGATCAGGCTTTTGATCGCAGCAGCAGGTAGCGCCTCAAGGACAAAGACGCGCGAGCGTGAGAGCAGGGCGGAGTTGATTTCGAAGCTAGGATTTTCGGTTGTTGCGCCGATGAGAATGATGTCGCCGGTTTCTACCGCGGGTAAAAAAGCATCCTGTTGGGCCTTGTTGAAGCGGTGGATCTCGTCAACAAAGAGCAGGGTTTTACGGCGCTGATAAGCGCGTTGCCGGCGGGCCTCGGCAAGAATCTCTCTGACTTCTT
>Ga0102938_10002950_pt1 | contig 12774 bp, 12 predicted proteins | sample SalPonR2_B_D2_MG_FD_84516 | JGI IMG/M metagenome (GOLD analysis project Ga0102938, IMG submission 84516) | Salt pond soil microbial communities from South San Francisco under conditions of wetland restoration - Salt Pond MetaG R2_B_D2_MG | ecosystem: Environmental > Aquatic > Marine >... | reverse complement strand
GGCGCCCTGGTGCCTCAGTGGGTCAAAACGCGACGCAGCCAAGACGAGACCGAAACCGTCCGTGTCAGCCGCACCATCATCCGCCGAGTGATGCAAAGCGGCGAAGCGATCCTGTCGCTCGATGCCATGGACGACAGCCGATTCGACAGCAGTGAATCGATCGCCGACTTTTCGATCCGCTCGATGATCTGTGCCCCCCTGCACGACGACGACGGCGAAGCGATCGGAGCGCTGCAGATCGATTCCACCAAAGGTCACGGACAGTTCCGCAACGAAGACGTCGACCTGTTGGCCGGTGTCGCGGCGCAAGCCGGGATCGTGATCAACAACGCCAAGATGCACCAGTCCGCCTTGGCACAACAGGAAGTCGAACAAGACCTGCGGTTGGCCACCGAAGTCCAGCAGGCGTTCCTGCCGCAAATGCCGCCCGACGCCAAAGGCTTTCGCGTCCGCAGTTTCTATCAAGCCGCCGGCCACATCGGCGGTGATTATTTCGATTACATCCACCTGCCCGACGGACGCATCGGCGTGGTCGTCGCGGACGTCGTCGGCCACGGTGTCGCCGCCGCGATGTACATGGCCAAGCTGTCTGCCGAAACACGGTTTTGTTTGGCCAGCGAACCGGATTTAGGCAAAGCCGTCGAAATGTTAAACGATCGCATGAGCGGTTTGCACGTCGAACGGTTCGTCACGTTCTTGTTGGTCGTCATCCAGCCCGACGACGGCAAGGTCTCGATCGTCAACGCCGGACACATGCCGCCGATCATTCGCTCCAGCGGTGACGGTTCGATTTGCGAACCCGGCGAAGAAGAATCGGGACTGCCGATCGCGATCGACGAAGGCATGGATTACGAGGAAGTCATCCACGAATTGCAGGTCGGCGACGTCGTGGTGCTGTACACCGACGGCGTCAACGAAGCGATGGATGCCGACGATGAAGAATTCGGCACCGATCGCCTCCGCTCGCTTTGCGCCGAACCGGGAACCGCCGACGAAGTCAAAGAGCGGATCATCGAAGCCGTCTTCGATCACATCGGCAAAGCCGACCAGTTCGACGACATGTGCTTGGTCGTCGTGGAACGGATGCCCGCCAGCGATCCACCCGACGGCATCAGCGATACGCACATCAACGAAACGGTCATCAACGATACCCAACCGGAACTTTGAACTTTACCGCGGTGATTCCCCGGTGCCGGCAAAGAAATTTTGCAAGAGTGAGCGACGGCCGTGACCGCTGATCCTGATCGACAACCGGCGACCAGACGCGTGGTGGTCCGCTATCATGGCGACGTGCAAGGCGTCGGGTTTCGCGCCACGGCGGTGCAGCAAGCCGCCGGTTTGCGCATCGACGGATTCGTCCGCAACGAAGCCGACGGCAGCGTCCTGATGGATGCCCAAGGCCCGCCCGCGGACGTGAAGGAATTGTTACGCCGGATCCAGGCCCAAATGGGGCACCACATCGGCGAATCCCTGATCGACCGGCGCGATCCGCTCGATGATCGCCAGGGTTTCTCGATTCGCTACTGACGCTTTGGCGTCCTCACCACGGCACGCCGGGGGGATTGCCTCCGTGACGACGAACTTGCGACGGCCGTCCGGGTCGGTGACAATGCCGTCACGCAGGTGATCGTCCGTCCTGCCGAGTCCCCGTGTTGGCGACGGCGATTTTATTGGACAAGCGATCCGGTTCCGCCTTTTCGGGTGGACGGTTTGGCCGGTCGGTCGGTTCGCATCCACGACACTCCCAGGAAATCCGATGATCTTTTCCGACTTACGACATTTGACCCTCTTGTGTTTGCTGTTTGCCGCCGCGCGTCCGTGCCATGCCGACAATTGGGGGCATTGGCGTGGCGAAAACGGAAACGGTGTCTCCAGTCAAGCGACACCGCCGCTGGAATTCGGTTCGACGAAAAACGTGAAATGGAAAGTCGCCCTTCCCGGTTTGGGTTCGGGGTCGCCCGTGGTTTGGCAAGACCGCGTCTTCGTGACGACGGCCAAACCGATCGACGACAAAGCTTTGCCGGCTCATCAATTCATGGTTTTTTGTTTCGATCGGCAAACCGGCAAGGAACTGTGGTCGCGGGTCGCCATCGAAGCCACGCCGCACGAACCGACGCACAACACCAACGGTTTCGCGTCCGCGTCGCCCTGCACCGACGGCGAACACGTTTACGCCCATTTCGGTTCGCGGGGTTTGTACTGCTACACGCTGGATGGCGAACTGGTATGGAAAAAAGACTTCGGCAAGATGACGATGCGAAACGGATTCGGTGAAGGCAGTTCGCCGACTCTGGAAGGCGACATGATCTTGGTGCCTTGGGACCACGAAGGCCAGTCGTACTTGTACGCATTGAATAAACGCACCGGCGACGTGATCTGGCAAACGCCACGCGACGAACCGTCCAACTGGGGCACGCCTTTGGTGGTCGAGCATCGCCGGCAAAAGCAAATCGTTTTGACGGGTGAGAACAAAGTCAGGTCGTACGACTTGCAAACCGGCGAAGAACTCTGGCGGTGCGGCGGCCAAACGGAGCGTCCCTGTGCGTCGCCGGTCCAAATCGACGATTTGGTCATCGTCACCAGCGGTTTTCGGGGATCGTTCTTGGGTGCCTTCGAACTCGACGGCCGAGGCGACATCGAAGGAACCGATGATGTGGTTTGGTCGCTCGATCGCGACACGCCCGATATCGGTTCGCCGTTGCTCTCAGGCGATCGGTTGTACTTTTACAAAGGCAAGTCCGGCATGTTGACTTGTGTCGACGCCAAGACGGGCAAGCCGCATTACACGACGGCACGAATCCCAGGACTCCGACAAATCTATGCGTCCCCGGTCGTCGCCGGCGGCCATATCTATCTGACCGATCGCAGCGGCACCGTGGTCGTGATCAAGGACAGCCCGGAACTGGAAATCGTCGCCACCAACGACATGGATGAAACGGTCGATGCGACTCCGGCGCCGGTGGACGACCAGCTGTTCATCCGCGGTCAGCAACACCTGTTCTGCATCCAAGCCGGTTGAAGCCGCGTCAAGCAATTCGGTATCGACGTTTCAGCTCGCCGGCGTAGTTCGCCGGCAGCCGGGATTGCGAGCGATGCGGGGGATCCGAGCGCCAGGTCCGCAGGGCCGTCCCCGCGGGCCGTCGGACCAAGGACGCGGGCGGTGAAAGTGACCCTCGCCCGTTCAAATCGACACGGCCACGAAGCACGCGGGTAAAGAAGACGACGCAAAGGCCGTCGAAGGAATCGCCGAACCGTTCCAACCGATCCCGCCGGAGACGGAGAATGACTCGTTCGTGTGAGTCCGAGGCCGCGTTCGGGGCGACGACAGCGACGTCGATGCCGAGGGCGGCGGCCAGATCGGCGGTACCGGACGTGTCGCCCCGCATCAAGGACAGCCGCGTCGGTTCGCCGTCCCGGTCGGCCGCGTCGACCAGCACCGGCTGAAAGAACGCGGCGCCATCGGATCCCAGCATCCGTTCGTTCTCGGCCAAATCGACGGCCAGCGATACGGGGCGGCTTTGGCAAATCGTTTGCGGGACGAATCGGATGCAATGCTTCACGGTTTGACCGCGACCGGCGACCGCGGGCGGGTCCGCCAAAGTCCGACGAGGATCGAACAGGCTGCGGTGATCGGTGAACGCGACAAGCCGAGACGTCTCCGCAGCCGGCCGTGACTCCGTGACGTCGGATTCGCGGGCAACCGAAGCGAACGCCGGGAGGGCGGGCGTTGCGCTTGGTTGCACCGGAAAAGCGGTTTCAACGGTGGTACCGATCAGTCTTTCCAGCGAAGCGGCGAAGTCTTGGCACACGGGCCGGCCGTCGAAATCGCTCCGCTGCAAGCGAATGAACCCGTCCGGCGGAAGCGGGGACACCAGTTCCAGCAGTTCGACGACGTAGGCCAACATGTTGTCACGATCGATGCGTCCGCAGGGCAATTCAATCGCGTCGCCCGATGGGGTGGTCGCCAATTCCAACACGGTCGCTCCGGCGCCGGGGTACCTCCGAGCAGGCAAGCTGCTCCGCCTTCGCGGCGACAAGGAATGAAAGCGACTAGGCATGGGACGCGGGAAGAAAGGCGAGTGCGGAGAGAATGCAGGCTGTTGAACGATAAAGACATCGGCCCCACTTGCTTCGGCCGGTCAGGTTTTTGTGACCAGGAAGCACACCCCAGGCGTCAAGGGTACCGACGATCCGCACGGTCCTCCCAATCGTCGCAAGCCAAAGAACGGGAATCCCTCGCGAAGCGGGGAATATGGACGATCGATCACATCATTGCAAAATCTGACCTAGGTTTTTCTGCGAACCCTCTGTGGATGGGCGGTTCGTTCGTTCTTCCTGAGTTTTTCGGCATTTTGGCGGATCCGTTCCATGAGTTCTCGTCGCTTCGTCGTTCGCGAATCTCGCAACGTCCGCGTCATTTTTGGCGGTGTGTTGGTGATACCTGCACTCTTGTTGGGAATGGTGCTTTCGCTGCTCTGGCAGCGAGACATGACGATGCTGCCCTATCCCGATGAAATCACCGTCCCGGAGTTTTTGGAGCGCGGATGGGAGGGCAACAGTTTCGTCCGGCTGACCGACGTCAAACTGGGCAGCAAAGCAGAAGACGTTCGATTATTCGACGGTGTCCCGGCCGTGTCGATCGAACCGGCAAGCGGGCTAACGGGCACCGAGCGTCATCGCTTGGTGATGCGATTGACCGATAAGAATCAGTCGGTTGCACCGGAGATGATCGGTCGGGACGGAGCGTTAACGGGACGCATTCACGTCGACGCCGAATTTCACTCCGCTGTGAAACTGTTGAAGTGGCTGGGCGTCGACGCGAGTGTTCGGCCGGAGCTGGATCACGTCACGTCGAGGGAGGAATATCCGTTCGTGATCGATCCGCAGACGTCAGGTTTTTCGTTACCCGGTCAGGATCAAGAAACCGTCCGATACATTTTCTACGGTTGCCTTGCGGTCGGCATCCTAGGTTTATTGATTGCCGGCAGTGGCGGACCTTCGATTTGGCCATGGTTTTTGTTCCCCGGGCCGGCGGCGATGAGTTTGCCCGGGTACTTTTTGAGGTACGGTCGCGGCAACGCGGTGTCACGCAGTTTGTATCTAGTCGTCGGTGCGGCGATGTTAGCCGGCGGGTATTATTGCACGTTTTTCGAGGGCAGGATTTTTCGGCCCGACTTTGATTCGGTGCTGATGCCCGGCGTTTTCCTGCTCGCTTGTTTCGGTGGCTCGGCGGTGTCGGGTGCCGTGTTGAATCAAATGTGGGGCGGTTTGCATCACACGCAGTCCGAATCCCAAGGACACCTCTCCTCCATGGTCGCCGTTCCCGGCAGCCAAGTCGCCCAGCAGATTCGTTTGGGCGCTGCGGCATCGGGTGATTCTCTCCTGTCAGAATCGATCCCCGACTTGACCGTTCGGCGTTATCAAGACCCGCCGATCGGTATCGCCGCCGAGCCCCTTGTGCCCGCGAAGATGCGGGAGATCACCGATCGATTCGAGCAGATCGATTTCGAAGCCCCGCTGATCATCGACGTCGGTTCGGACGATGAAATGGAAAAGCAGACGATCCAGGTCGGCTGCCGAAACATGGTCATGGTCGTCACGCACCTCGCGGGCGATCCGAAAAGCGGAAAGGCTCATTCGCGTTTGTTCGGCGTGTTGGATAGCGGACAAGTCGTCACGACGCTGTCCGCCGGTACTCCGTCGTCGGGAAAGACGCGAACCGGCAGCAGCGGCGTCGTCTGGGTGTCATCTCAAGCCGATCCGGCGGCGCTATTGGCCGAGCACATCGAGAAGATGGTCGCCGTAGCGCAGGCCAGCGGCACGAACATCACGGAGTTGCAAAGAGGCGAGTGGCGCGACCTTTATGCGTACGCTCATCGCGTGATGATCGATATCGGGCACCAGCACGGCGACAACGGATACAAAGTGTATCCGTCGACGCACGGCCGTTTTCAATTCCCGTTCCAGCCGATCGAACCGTTGACGGAATTCTCACAAGCTTAGTCCCCAAACGTGGACCCCTTCGTCACTTCCAAAAAGGTGACGGGGGTAGTTGTTTTCCGGCGGGGGCGGTAAGTTGATCAAAGAAGGCGTTCAACCGACCAGGAGATCAAAATGCCGCGACAGAAAAGATCCGACGAAGCCGGGGTGATCTACCACGCCCTGAATCGAAGCAACGATCGAAAGAAGATCTTCAAAAAGCCTGCCGACTACGACGCGTTTATTCAAATTCTCGATGAGGGCTTGCAAAAATATACCGCCGAGTTGTTTGCGTTTGCACTGATGCCTAACCACTGGCATTTAGTGCTCCGGCCGAGCAGAGACGGGCAAATGGGACGTCTGCTGCGGTGGGTCTCCGCGACCCACACGCTGCGGTATCACGGGCATTACCGGCGGCACGGTTACGGACATCTGTATCAATCTCGCTTCAAGAGTTTTCCGGTGCAGGACGATGCACACTTCTACACGCTTTGTCGCTACGTGGAGCGAAACCCTTTGCGAGCCGGACTGGTCTCGGCGGCGGAGGACTGGCGATACGGTTCGCTGTACCACTGGACCCGATCGTCCCGGATTGAACCGGAGATCCTCTCACCCTGGCCCATTCGGCGACTGCCTCGTTGGATTGATCGGGTCAATGCATCGCTTTCCCAGCGCGAGCTCGATGCGTTGCGAACTTGCGTCAACCGCGGTCGCCCCTACGGCGACGAGGAATGGACCGATGAGATCGCCGAAAAAGATGGATTGTGGCACACGATGCGGCCGGTCGGCCGACCGCGAAAGACACCGGGCGCGTCGAGTTGACAAGAGAGCCTGAATTAATTCCCATCGTCCCCTTTTTTCCGTCCCCTTTTTTCACCCGGCCGTTTTTGGAACTCAGTGACCGGTTGTTTCGAGCACGACGAGCACGGCAACCAGGACCGGCACGGCGATGACGACGAACAGGCCCTGCGAAACACCGACCAAGTCCGGCAGTGTTAACTTGCCTCGCACCCCCCAGCGGCCGACGGTTCCGCTTTTCGACTTGGACCTGAGGGCAAAGAGATAGGAGCCGAAAACCAAACCGACCATCCCCAACAGGGCGTCAAGATTTCCCTGCCCGACCGCCGCAGCATTCGTTCCAGGGCAATACGCCAACAAGCCGAAGCCGACGCCGAAGATCAGCCCGCCGACAATGTTGGCGCCGTACTTCGTCTCGTTGATCTGCAGTTCGATGATTTTGAAACGCCGCAGAAGGTAGCTTCCGATCATCCCCACGATGATCGCGGTCAGCATCACTTTGACGACCACGAAGTTTTCCAGCAACAGAACGCCGATGAGAATGTCGAATTTTGCCACCCCACCTTTCTGCAATAGAAAACCGAAAATCGCTCCGAAAAGCAGCCCGGCGACCAGCTTGCCGGGAGAAGCTTCCAGCCAGCCCCACTTTCGCGAATCGGCTTGATCGGGCGCAGCGGCTTGCGTCCGCCCGGGCCGCGTTCCGGTCGTGGTCCCGTTTCGGGGTGGAGCGGAATCGGATGTCGTCTTCATGAGAGTCTCCTCTGCGGTCGGCTCAAACACGGTAAATCAATAAGGCTGTGGCGATCCCGCCGATGAAGAAACAGATCACGGCGATCCAGGAACTGACCGCAAGCTGAAGCGTGCCGCTGATCCCGTGTCCGCTCGTGCAGCCTCCGGCCATCCGCGCCCCGAAAGCCATCAACGCTCCACCGCACAGAGCGACAAAGGCTCTCAGCCAACCGCTGTCCGCACCGAAGCGAGCGATCCACATGTCTTGGAGGTACGTGCCGGTCAGCTCACCGCCGGTCCATGCCGCAAGGAACGCCCCGACAACAGCCCCCAGGACGATCGTGAACGTCCAGCCGATCATCGGTTTGCTTTTCTGATAATAAGGCACGCTGGCAATGTGTTCGGGCGCGAACAGACGACCGATCATTCCGGCCGTATCCGAGTAGGCGCTGGAGGCCCCGATTTTGTGGCCGGCCAAGGCCAACGTGGACAATACCAATAGCCCGATCAAGACGCCGACGACGTACGGCGACCAGGCCGGTTCCGGGTAAGGATAGGGTGAAGGCAGCTCGACAGCTGCCTGAGCGACGGTAGCGGGACAGAATAAAACAATAGGCAACACGCATGCTTGAATTTTCATCGGTCGGATTCCTTCATCGTTGGGCGCGAACTGTGCGTGGCTTTTCATCAGGACGTGGCTTTTCATCAGATCGTGTCGCGTCGTGGCGGCGGCTTTCGTCTTGCCGACGCAGCGAAGCCCCCCGGGATCGCCAAGCGAGAAACGCGAACCCCGCGATCGCAAGCAGGCAGAGCCCGACGATCCAAAGCCATGGCGAGGTGTCGGTCGACTCCGGGAGCGTGACCCTCCCGGCATCGCCCCCGCTCTGGAGCAAGCCGGAGAGCTGCGGATAAGAGCTCACATACAGCCCCGCGCCCAACAACATCCCCAGCACTCCCACCATGGCATCACGACGGCCTTCTCCACACGCAGCCACCCCGGTACCTGGGCAATAACCGAAGATCGCCATGCCCACTCCGAAGCAAATGCCTCCGCCCACGACGCCGACCCAGACCAGTGGTTTGATGTGTAAGGAAACAGCCTCGCTTGGCAGCAACGCGTAAATTCCGACCGACCCCACAACAACGGCTGTGCCCATGATCTTGACCACCGTCCAGTCACGAAACAGGAACTGACCGACGATCACATGAAATTTCGCCACGCGTCCTTTTTGTAACAAAACGCCGAAAATGATTCCGGTCAACAGTCCGAGGGCCGACTTCCAAAGCGGATCAAACATCGCGTGTCGCCCTTCCATACACCAGAAATGCGGTCAGCACGGCCACCAAAAAGAAAGTCAACGAGAACAACCAACTCGAAGCCGCCAGTTGCAGGCTGCCGCTTATCCCGTGCCCGCTGGTGCAACCCTGGGCCAGGCGAGCGCCGAACATCATCAGACCCGAACTCAGCAAGGCGATTGTCAGGCGGAACAAGGCACTCGAACCGAACCGGCTTTCCCACCGTGGCGGCACGGTGATCGATTCCCGGTCTCCCGATGTCAGCGAACTGATCGTGCTGCCGACAAAGACGCCGACAACCACCATCCACCCCCAACCGATTTTTGGAGATTGTTGTTGGTAGTAACTGTTTGACTCCTCCAGCCCGGGCACCGCCGCATTGAGAATCAAGGCAGCGGTGTGCTCGAACGCCGTCGAAATGCCCAGAGGATGGCCGGCGGTCCAGAAGGCGAACCAGCTCAACACGCCGATCCCCGCGCCGACCGCGTAAGGCGACCATGACTTTTTCGCTAACGGGTTGCTCATCGGAAGTCTCCTCGCAATCAAGCGATGCGGCAGGGTCACTGGTCCAACTTGCAGCCGGCATGCTTCCAAGCCTGCATGCTGCCGGGGACGTTGCAAACCTCCTGGAAACCGTTCCGCTTGATCAAGCTGGCGGCGATGCTGGCCCGATAGCCACTGCCACAATACACGGCAACACGCTTGTCCGGATCGAGTCCGAGATCTCCGTCGACCCCGTCACGCATCTCCGCGACAAACTTGTGCTTCGCCCCGTCGATGCGGCCGCTCTGATATTCACTCGGCGAACGCACGTCGAGCAACTGAAATTGGTCGTGCTCCTTGGCAAGCTGTTGGACGGAAACTTGCGGCAAAGTGCCCAGCGGCAGGCCTTGGTTTTCCCACGCCTTCATGCCGCCGGCCAAGTAACCGGCGAAATTCGTGAGACCGACGTAGGCGAAATGCCAAGCGATCCGATCCAACCGCGTCTCGTCCTCGACGACCAACAGAACGGGTTTGTCGTAGGACAGCATGTCCCCGGCCCAAACGGATAACTCCGGCCGATCACCGATGTTGATCGCGCCCGGGATGTGGCCTCCGCCGAAGGCCAGCATTTGTCGGGTGTCCACGAGTTGCGATTCACCGAGTTCGACGGCTTTTCGGAATTCTTCCGGGGGCAGTCCGGGAACCGTGGGGGCGGCGCCGATCGTCGCCGGTCCTTTGGCGTTGATCTTCTTGAGTATCGGATAATGCTGCGGCACCGGCGGAGCGTCTTTCTGCACGAACGATTTGAATTCTCCGAAGTCTTTGTGTTGAAGAAAACCGTTCGTCCGCCGCTCATAGCCGATGGCACTCATCGGTCGCTCTCCGATGTCCGCGCCGCAAGCCGAACCGGCACCGTGACAGGGATAGACGATGACACCATCATCGAGCTTCAAATAATAATCCCGAAGCGTGTGGAAAAGTTGCTCGGTGAGCTTCTCCGTCTCGTCCTCCCCGAGCAAATCGGGTCGGCCGGCTGAACTGACAAACAGTGAATCGCCGGTCAGCACACCCCACGGATCTTCTTCGCGTCCCTTCTCCGCCAGTTCGTAAGAGACATGCTCCGGGGTATGCCCGGGCGTGTGGCGAGTTGTCAGGACCAGCGAACCGAATTCAAAACGGTCTCCGCCATGAATTTTCTGGACCGGAAAATCATATGCCGCATTTCCTTCACCGCTGGCATAGATTTCGGCCGATCCCAATCTCTGTTTCAGTTCCCGAGCGCCGCTCATGAAGTCGGCGTGAATGTGCGTCTCGAAGACGTGCGTAATCGTCACACCATGTTTTCGGCTCAGCTTCAGGTAGACCTCGACGTTTGGTTGCGGATCGACCACGGCAGCAGTTTGGCTGCCGTCATCTCCGATCAGATAAGACAACTGGGAAATGCCTGCCGTCTGGATGCTTTCAAATATCATGGTCATAAGACGCCTCTCTGTGTATGAAGACGGTAGCAAGGATGTGGCACGTACCGCATGCTTGACGGATTGAATCGTGTGGCGAATCTTGTAGCGATCGACTGCGAACGTCGTTCCAAACACCGCCCCTTGCCGGTTGCGATTCTCGATCGCAAAGCATCGCCATCACCGGTCGCTCGCATCGACGAAACACCGGACAGTCGTGTAAAAAAGATTTCGAGTCCGACCATGAAGATGATCCGCCGAACGGAAAAGAACGCGGGCGGAAGCTTTTGTCTCAAGAACGACGCGGACTCGACAGACCACTGACGGATGAAGTCGCGACCGGTGACCTTCACCAATTCAGCAGCAAACCGTTTCAGCGAGAAAATGATGATGAAATCAATTTCCACTCGACACTTTCTGGGACCGATTCTCCTGGGTTTATCCGTGTGTTGCGGTCCGGCGGTGTTGACGTGGAGCGGTCTGTCGGCGGTCGCGGATGCGCCCGCGACGCCCACCCGTTCCCAAGGACTTCCTCCCGGTGAGCTCGGAAAAGTCGTGGCACTTGGCAAGGAGATCGTCGACGAGACCGGGAACCATCCGTTATCGAAACCTTTCGTCCGAAACGCACTGACATGCAGTTCCTGCCACCTCGACGCCGGCACGACCGCACAAGCCGCGACGTTCCTGGGCGTGGCAACGGTGTACCCGGCGTGGTCACCCCGAGAGAAACGAGTCATCACCCTTGAAGATCGTGTGCTGAACTGTTTCATGCGGAGCATGAACGGGGTGCGGCCGCCGAACGGCAGCGAGGTCTCGGTGGCCGTGACGAGTTACATCACTTGGCTGTCGCGTGGGGAACGCATTGCGATGAATCCCAGGGCTCCGCTCGGCCCGCGACGCGTCCCGCCGTTGGAGATCGATGTGAACCATGCCGATGCCGGGCGGGGTGAGGTACTTTACGCCGACCACTGTGCGTCGTGTCATGGCGATCGAGGTTTAGGAACCGACGAAGGGCCTCCCGTTTGGGGCGACATGTCTTACAACGACGGGGCGGGCCTGTCTCGCATCGACAAACTGGCGGCTTGGCTGAAAGTCGCCATGCCGCTCGACGACCCTTTCCTGACCGCGCGGGAAGCGGTCGACATTGCCGCGTTTGTCAACTCTCACCCCCGCCCCCGGTTCGTCCTTCGAGAGCATCTTCCGGAGCCGCAACGGCTCGGTGAATATAACGCCGAGGGTGAATAGTTTCTCGCGAAGTCAGCGATGTCGCTGCCAGCCGTTACCGACTTCGTCTTTGTCCTCTGCCTCCCTGACCGGCTCCCTGTCCACCTCGATTCTGTCCGCCACCGCCCTGTCCGGCACCTTGCTGCTGGCGTTGACCCTGTCCGCGGAAGTCCTGCTGTCCGCCCAAGCCCTGTCCGCCGCCTTGTCGCCTTTGGCCTCCGAAACCTTGGCCGCCGTCGGCACCTCGCCGTCCGGAAGCACTGGCGATTCGGTCGAATTCGGCTTGAGTCAAGAATTCGGCTTTGTAGGTCACCCCTCGGCCGGCGAGCTGAGACGCGAAAGCGCGGAGGTGGTTATGCGAGCCTCGCATCAACTGCTCCAACACTTGTCGCGTTCGCGGGTCAGTCGTCTGCTCCAAGATTTGCCGCAGGTCAACGATGTCCATTTCCTCGATCTTGGCCCCGACTTTCAACGCATCCGACGGACTTCGCATGCCGCTGGCGACGAGGGAGTCATACAGACGTTGGTGTTCGGCAAACGCAAACACGCCCGGAACATCCTTGACCCGGTTGGCCGCGCCGCTCCGGCTTAACAATCGTTCGACCGCCTGCATGTGCTGACCCTCCGCACGCGAGATGTTCTGAAAGATCGGTTGCCTCGAAGTGCTGGCCAATTTGTTGTAGACGTCACGGGCCAACTTTTCTTCTTCCCACATGCGGAGCAATTCCGTCGCGTCATCTTTCGCCAAAAACGGACGCGACGGAATTGCTCCGCATGTTCGAAGTAGAAAAGTTGGCCCGGGAGCTAT
>Ga0102938_10002949_pt1 | contig 12777 bp, 10 predicted proteins | sample SalPonR2_B_D2_MG_FD_84516 | JGI IMG/M metagenome (GOLD analysis project Ga0102938, IMG submission 84516) | Salt pond soil microbial communities from South San Francisco under conditions of wetland restoration - Salt Pond MetaG R2_B_D2_MG | ecosystem: Environmental > Aquatic > Marine >... | reverse complement strand
GCCTCGGCGGCAAGGCGGGCGGCTTCTTCCTCGGCCAGACGGCGGGCCTCTGCCTCGGCGGCGAGGCGGGCGGCGTCTTCCTCGGCCAGACGGCGGGCCTCTGCCTCGGCGGCGAGCCGGGCGGCGTCTTCTTCGGCCAGACGGCGGGCTTCTGCCTCGGCGGCAAGGCGGGCGGCGTCTTCTTCGGCCAGGCGGCGGGCCTCGGCCTCGGCGGCAAGGCGGGCGGCGTCTTCTTCGGCCAGGCGGCGGGCCTCTGCCTCAGCGGCGAGCCGGGCGGCGTCTTCTTCGGCCAGACGGCGGGCCTCTGCCTCGGCGGCAAGGCGGGCGGCTTCTTCTTCGGCCAGGCGGCGGGCCTCTGCCTCGGCAAGCGCCGAGTCGTCGCCCGCTGCAATGGCAGGATCTGCCGGTGCGCCGGTTTCCTGAGCAAGCGCGGCGCCCGTCATGGCAAGCAAAAACACACAGATGATGCAGACGGGCCGGGCGTGGGCAGAGAGCGGAAACGATGCGGGCACGGGGCAAATCCTTGAACGGAAAACTGGTTTCAAAACGATAGCCGCGCCAAAGCGGGCCTGTCGAGAAAGGAAACCCAACCTGCGCCTTGTGTCGCGGCAACCGGGAAAGGGGCTGGCCAAGTGTGGCTTGCTGGTGCACCGTGAATGGCAGCAAAATCGCATGAAAACCTGAGGAATACGCAGCTGAACAAGCCCCGGACAGATACCGACGGACTATTGGTTCCCACGCCCGATGCGTCTGCAGCGGCAGGTGGAGTCGTGCTGGTCGCGGATCTGGATGGGACGCTTTTGAAAAGCGACATGCTGCATGAAAGCTTTTGGTCGGCGGTGTCGGCCGATCCACGGGTCCTGACACGGTCTGCGCGCGCATTGATGCGTGGCAAACCCGCGCTCAAGGCATATCTGGCCGACCGAATGGCCTTTGATCCGGCCACCCTGCCCTATGACCCACGCGTGATTGCCAAGCTTGAGGCCTGGCGCGACAGCGGCGGGCGCACGGCGCTTGTCACGGCCACCGACGCGAAGCTGGCGGAAACCATCGGGTCGCATCTTGGCCTGTTTGACGAGGTGCATGGAACCCAGGGCGACGTGAACCTGAAGGGCGAGGCCAAGGCCCGATTTCTGATCGAACATTACGGGGCGCAAGGGTACATCTATTTCGGCGACAGCGAAGCCGATCTGCCGGTCTGGGCGTCGGCCCATGGGGCGATCAGTGTCGGCCTGAGCGACCGACTTCGCGGAAGGCTTGACGCGCTTGAGCTAAGGCAGATTGAACATCTGCCTGGGCTGGGCGATCCGAACATGGCCATCCTCAAGGCGCTGAGGCCGCATCAATGGCTGAAGAATCTGCTGGTTTTCGTGCCGTTGTTGGCCGACCTGGCTTTTGGCACCAGCGCGATCATGGCAGCGATGCTTGCCTTCGTAGCGCTGAGCCTGACGGCCTCGTCGGGCTACGTGCTGAACGATCTGCTGGATCTGGCCGATGACCGAAGCCACCCGCGCAAGCGTCACAGGCCATTTGCCTCCGGGGGCCTGTCGGCGGCCACGGGCACGGCGCTGGTGCCCGCGCTTCTCGTGGCAGGGCTTTTGACGGCGCTGCTGGCGGGGCCGGGCCTGATGGCGGTGGTGTTCGGGTATTTCGTGGCGACGATGGTCTATTCGGTCAAGCTCAAGCGGCACACCATGGTCGACATCTGCATGCTGGCCACGCTGTTCACTCTGCGCATCATTGCGGGCGGCATTGCCATTGGCGTGTCCCTTTCGGTGTGGCTTCTGGCGTTTTCGATGTTCTTGTTCTTCTCGCTGGCCGCGATCAAGCGGCTGGCCGAATTGACCGATACCGAGGCGGCCAACCGCGATGTGTCCCGGCGCGGCTACCAGGTCGAAGACCGCGCGGTTCTGAGCCAGATGGCGGTGGCCTCGGGGTACCTCGCGATCCTGGTGCTGGCGCTTTATATCGACCAGCCGCTGGTGCAGGAAAAATACGGCACGCCCTGGCTGTTGTGGGGGATCTGCCCGCTTTTGATCTTTTGGATCAGCCGCATGGTGTTGATTTCAAGCCGCGGAGAAATGCATGACGACCCGCTGGTCTGGGCCATCACGAACAAGACAAGCCTCAAGGTGCTGGTGCTGAGTTGCGTCTTTTTCGCCGGCGCGGTGATGATATGAGCGCCCCGCTGACCGGTCCGGCGCTTGTGGTGCGATACGCGGCGTTTGCGGTGGTTGCGGTCGCCGCCAACCTGGTGGCGCAACGGATGGTGCTGTGGGGGGCGGATCCTGTCACGGCCGGACGTTTCATTGCGGCGCTGGCTGTCGGGACGCTGGTCGGGCTGGTGGTGAAATACATCCTGGACAAACGCTGGATCTTTTTCGATCAGACCTCGGGCGTGCGCGCGCAAGGCCAGCAGTTTGCACTGTATTCCCTGATGGGGATCGCCACGACCGCTATATTCTGGATCAGTGAAACCGCGTTCTGGATGATCTGGCAGACAGACCTGGCGCGCGAACTGGGCGCTGTGATCGGTCTGAGCGTTGGCTATATCACGAAATACATTCTCGACCGCAGGTTCGTGTTTCGCACGGCGGAGGTCGGGCCATGACGCAGCTTTCGGGATGGGGGCGGTTCCGCCCGGTCGAGACGACCCTGCGCCGGGTCAGGTCACAGGAGGATGTGGCCGCCGCCTTGACCAAGGGCCCGCTGATCGCGCGCGGCAACGGGCGATCTTATGGCGACAGCGCGGTGAACCCGGCCCTGACCCTCGACATGAAGGGGATGGACAGGATGCTGTCGTTTGACCCCGATACCGGCATTCTGGTGGCCGAAGCCGGGGTACTTCTGGCTGATGTCATCGCGCGGTTCCTGCCGCGTGGCTGGTTTCCGGCGGTGACACCGGGCACCAAGTTCGTGACGCTGGGCGGGGCCATCGCGGCCGACGTGCATGGCAAGAACCATCATATCGACGGATCCTTCGGCAGCTTCGTCGACTGGATCGACGTCATGGACGCGACGGGCCACGTCACCCGTGCCGTGCCCAATACCGACCTTTATGGCTGGACCCTCGGGGGGATGGGTCTGACCGGCGTGATCTTGCGCACGCAGATCAGATTGCGGCAGGTGGAAAGCGGATACATCTTGCAAGACATGCGCGCCACCCAGACGCTGGATGCCACCATCGACATGATGGAGGCGACGCTGCGCGCGCCGTATTCCGTCGCCTGGCTCGATTGCGTGACCCAGGGGCCGATGATGGGGCGCGGTCTGGTGATGCTGGGCCGGCATGCGCCGGTGGATGCCCTGCCCCCGACCGACCGCGCGCGCCCGTTCAACGTGCGCCCGAAACGAACACTGCGCTTGCCCGTCGACCTGCCGGCGATGGCACTGAACGGGATCACGCGGCACGCCTTCAACGCGGCCTACTACTGGAACGGACGGCGCAAACCAGGCGAACGGCTGGTGGATTGGGACACATATTTCTACCCGCTTGACGCGATCCTCGACTGGAACCGGGGCTACGGCAAGGCCGGGTTCGTGCAGTTCCAATGCGTCTTGCCGCAAGACACGGCGCGTGCCGGCCTTCACGCCCTGATGGAGGCGATTTCGCGGTCGGGCGAGGCCTCGGTCCTGTCGGTGCTGAAGCGGATGGGCCGGCAGGCGGGGCGGATATCCTTTCCCATGGCAGGCTATACGCTCGCCCTTGATTTTCCTGCGAATGAACGGAGTTTGCGTCTGATGAACAGGCTGGATGCGATAACGGTGGACCATGGCGGGCGGTTCTACCTCGCCAAGGATGCAAGGATGCCGCAACAGGTGCTGGACGCGGCCGATCCCAGGGTCGCAGGGTTTCGCGCCATGCGGGCCGAACGGGGATTGTCGGACGTCTTTCGGTCGACGCAGTCGGACAGGTTGGGCCTGTGAGCGGCGCGGTTCTGATCCTCGGCGCGTCGTCCGACATCGCACGCGCCACTGCCCGGACTTTTGCCGCCAAGGGGCACCGGATCCAGCTGGCCGCGCGTGACACCGCGCGGCTTGAAGCCGACAAGGCCGATCTGGAAACCCGGTTCGGCGTTCCGGTCAGCCTTCACCGGGTCGACGCGCTCGACATCGACAGTCATATGGGCTTCGTGGACAGCCTGCCGGAATTGCCGCAGATCGCGGTCTGCGCCATCGGGGTTCTGGGCGATCAGGCGGACAGTGCCGCAGACATGAGCCGGGCCGTGCAGGTGATGCGGAGCAATTTCGAAGGACCGGCCAGCCTTTTGGGCGTGCTGGCCAACGCGATGGAGACGCGCGGATCGGGCACGCTGGTGGGCATCAGTTCGGTCGCGGGCGATCGCGGACGCGCGTCGAACTATATTTACGGCTCTGCCAAGGCGGGGTTCACGACCTATTTGTCAGGTCTCAGGAACCGGCTGGCCAGCAAGGGGGTGCATGTCGTCACTGTCCTGCCGGGATTCGTGGCGACCCAGATGACCGAGGGCATGGACCTGCCCGCGCGGCTGACCGCCTCGCCCGAAGAGGTCGCTGACGCCATCCTCGCCGCAGTCCAACGCGAACAGGAGGTCATCTACGTGCGCCGGATCTGGCGCTTGATCATGTTCGTGATCCGTTCAATTCCCGAGGTCATCTTCAAGAAAACGTCGATCTGACAGGGCGATGACCACAGCCCGATCACGCTGGATTCCGCGCAACTGCCCGATTTTTGAGCGGAATTCCGCCATGTATTCCACCCAGGTGAAAAACGCGGTTGGGCGTTGTTGAGATATCAACCGAAGCCAAGTATCCCTCTTCGCCATGAGAGGGACATTCATCGCGCGAACTCACGCGCGGCTATCGGGCAGCGTTTCACGCTTCGTCGAAACACCAACCGCCGTTGTGGCGGCTTTGGTGCTTTCCACATCAGTGACCGCAATTTCCGGGTTTGCCGTGGCGTCGAAGGTTTGGCCGCATTTCTGGCGGCCCGAGGTCACTGCCGATCTGGCGGCGGTCGAAACCCGTATGCGCCCGCTCGAGCGTCCTGCCGCACGGGTCCGCCCGCTGTCCATTCCCTCCGACACGGCCACGGTCGCGCTCGGGTTCACCGACCCCGAGGTCGTATTGAGCCTGCCGGGCCGCCTGGCGCCGGCCGATGAACCTGCACCTGCCCCCCGGCTTTCCGATCCCGTCCGCGTGGTCGAAGGCCGGCCGACGGTGGTGCCGCCCCTGCGCCCGCAGCCCGACGCGGGGCTGGTGCGGGTCGCCCGCAACATCACCCCGGCCCGCGCCATGGGCCTGCCCGGCCCCTCAGCGCGGCCTGACACCGGTGTGGCGGAAACCCCGGCCGGTCTGGCCGTTGCCGCCCAGCGCCCGAGCCTGCGCCCGTCGTTGCGCCCGGCCACGCTGTCGACGCGCAGCCCTGATGTGGCCAGCGTCGAGGAGACGGCCGTCGTGATGGCCGCAGCCGCCAGCGCGACCGAGGAGGTGTCCAGCGGCCCAAGTCTCGTTCGCCCACGCGCCGGGACAAACCCCTGTGCGCGCCAGTTGACCCGCGACATTCCGCGCCGCCCCGGCAACGCCGCAAGCGGATCCGCCGTGATGGCCGCGATCGGAAATGGCAGCGGATCGGACCGCGACAACCGCCTCGTGCAAGAGGCCCTGCGCGGAAATATTCCAAGCCATCTTCGCGATCTGCAACCCGTGACCTTCGACGGCGTGGCGGCCGGGCGTCAGACCCAGATCACCGTCTGCGTCACGCCGGATTATCTGGCGATCGGGTCGGACAGCGACAGTGTCCGCGTGCCACTGGGGCTGCCCGCGGCCCTGCGCGTAGCGGATGCATTCGAAATGATGCTGCCCACCACAACGATCGTCGACGCAATCTATCGCCAGGCAGATGTCCGGGTGTCGCCGTCGCCGATGACACCCGGTGCGCAGATGTCGTCGACCGAATACTTCGTGCGGCATGATGCAACGGTGGATCAGCAATTCGCCGGTGCCGGCGCCCGCGACGGCCTGCTGGTCGCCGGGCACAAGAAGGACGTGGTCATCGCCAACCGGCTGTCGCGCGCACCCGGTCGCGTGGCGATCTATGGATGGCACCGCAGCAATGGCAGCCCGATCCAGCCGCTGTCGACAGTGCATGGCGAATACTACGCCGATTACAGCCACGGCATCCGCCTTGTGGCGCGCACTGCCTATGTCAACGGTCGGGCGGTGGACCTGCGCGCGCTGCTGACCGATGGCACCTACGCCGAAATGCTCAACAGCGACGGGCCCTTGACCAGCGCCACCATCAGGCTGGCAGCCCTGCAGTAACAGCGCCGGTCGACTTCCTTGCAAGGAAGTCGCCAGTCTTTTGCAAAAGACTGGGCCGTCACGTGCCAAACCTGGGCCCGCGTCGTGGAAATTCCTTGCAAGGAATTTCCCAGTCTTTTGCAAAAGACTGGGGCAGCGCGCTCAGCGCACGTCGCGGAAGCAGCGGAACCCGAGGTGGTAGTTGCGGTGACTGGCTGCCGACATCACCTGCGAGCCATGCCAGAACGGCGCCCGCCAGCGTGCCCAGTGTTCATGGGCACGGATCGTATCCCAAATGAACCATGAGCCCTTCATCTCGGTCACACCCAAGGTGGTCGATCCGCGGCTGGCCATCTGGTCTTCGCTGAGCGGCAGGTTCATGTGCTCGGCCGCATTGCCGTCGATGTCAAAGACCCCAAGCGGTGACTGGCACTGCGGAAAAGACCCGGATGGATACGTGTTCGATCCGCAGCCCGTGAACGAACCGCCATTGCACGACGCGTTCTTGAAACTGCCCGTCGCGCAAACGCCCGACCGCCAGCTCCCGATGGAATACTGGTTCGACGTCGATCCGTAGCGCGCGTTGTGAATGCCGCGCATGGTGTTCACCGCCGCCGAGGCCCCCATGCCGCGGATCCGGTCGAAAGGGTAATCGGGCGGCAAGAGCTGGCCGGCGGCCGCCCCTTCCCATTCATGCGCATCGCCCATGCGCTTGCCCTCAGCGGCGCACAACATCGCGGCCTCGTTTGCGCGCACCCATACCACCGGGTACGCCATCGGAATGTTCGGATATTCGAACATGTCGGCACACACGGTCGCATCCTCTGGACGTTGTGTCGCCGGATCGTAAAGCGGGACCATGAAGGGCTCGCCGCAAATGCGCTCGTATTGCCGGTTGCGATAGCTTTGCTGCACCTGGTCGACGGATCCACCGATCCGGGCGGCCGCCTCTTCGGGGGTCAGCGGGTGACGGGTGACGGCGGGGTTGCCCTGCCCCATCCAGCCGTTGGGCGATCCGGCGAAGATCTCGCGGATGCGGCGAATCTCGGACCCCGACACACCACGAACCTGCTGCATCTGCTGGAACATCAACTCGTTGCGTTCCGCCAGACCCTGCGCATTGGCAACCGGTGCCAGACAGGCCATCGCCAGTGCGGTGATCGCGGTCTTCAAGGTCGTGCGCAACATCATCATTCCCTCCGCAGCAGGTAAAAGAAATCCCGGTTGTCCGGGGCCAGTATGAAACGCGGAACGCGTCCCGCGCTGTCGCGTGGATCGGCTTCGGCCATGCCGGACACCAGGTGACGCGTTTCGATCTCGTCCTCGCCATGGATGTAGAGCGCCATGTAGGTCAGCTCCTGGCTGTTCATGTCCAACAACATCGCATAGTCGCATTGATACGCCTGGAAGGTCCGTGCCATGCCCGACGGCGTTGCGGTCGAGAAATAGGCGTAGATCAGGAATTGCCGCCCCTCGACCGTGCGCAGGCAGGCACCCCCGCGCAGGGTCCGCAAGTCCGCCTCGGCCGATCCCGACCAATTGCCGCCCCCCCACGAGGTGACCCGCGACCCGGGCACCCCGTCTTCGATCAGGGGCACACCGTTCTGGCGGGCAAAATACAGATCGGGCAAACGCGTCTCGTCCCCCTCGGCCCAGGTGCGCATGCCAATGTCCCCATCGGAGGTCATGTAAAGCGTAGCCAGGTTCGGCCACAGCCGCGACAGCAGCACGCCGTGGGTCATGAACCCATAGTGGTGGCCCCAATTGAAGGTTGCATAGTCGCCGAACCGCCAGGCGCCATGTTCCCGTTTGAAACCGCCCGTGAAGGTCGCCGCCACCCGGTCCGTGAACGACGGGGACAGCATGCCGTTCATGACCAGCGGATCGGGCCTGTCGAACCCGTCGGGACCAGGGCCCTGGTAATGCCGCCCCCCGCCAGAGGGGCGTGGCGACCAGGACAGGTTGGGGTGATCGGTGCCCAGTTCGTAACCGATTTCGAACTGTTCCATGTCGAAGGCAACCAGATAGACATCGGCGCGACTTTCGATCCCGTCCAACCCGTTGGCGCCGGGCGTGTCGAACACCGCACGGTCGATCATGCCGGGCTGCATCACGCTGGCATAGATACCGGGCGCGTCATCCACCTCATACCAGGATCCCGCCGTCATGGCGCCGGCGTCGGTGCCGATCAGGTCAAAACCCATGAAGGGCCGCATGGCGGGCGCGCGCGACAACAGCGCCGTTCCCAACAGCCCGACGCCATCGATCTCCTCCTCGGCCTCCAGCCCTTCGGATGAGACCATGAAGGCATCCTCGAAAAACGCGCCCTTGATCAGGTTCACGATACTGTCGCCGAACAGGACATTGTCGCGCAGGAATTGCGAGACGGCCTCACGCGTGGTGCGATTACCCTGCACCCGGTTGCGCAGGTACATTGACCAGTCGCAGATGGGCGCAAAGGGCAGACCGCTGTCGCGTGCATCTTGCAATTCGCCCTGCCACGGCACGCAGGCATTCAGATCATCATCTGTTTCGACGATCAGCGCCGGTCCATCGGCATCCAGGGACACCCGGTTCGCGTCGGCATCGGCATTTTCGAGGTGGTAGAACCGCGACCGCGCACCTTCGGCAGCGACCTCCAGAACGAACCAGGAATTCACATGCGGATTCATCGAGGTCAGGGTGTAGGTCGTCCCATCCGGGTCGGTGACGGTCTGGCTGATTCGGAAGGGTTGCAGGGCCCAGATCGACCCCGGCACATCCGCCATCAATTCGGCCATCTGTTCATCGATGACAGCCTGTTCGGGCAATTCCATGCCCTGAACCGATGCGGTCAGTGACCAGGCGAGAGCGGAAAATGCCGCTATGGAGGACGTAAATGCAAATCGATACGATCGAACGGACAACAGCCGGGGCAAGGCAAACTCCCTTAAGGTAAAAACCACCACCAGCGGTCTGTGGCCGGTAGCAAACATCCGGCGGAAAGGGTGCAACAACTCGCCGAGTGACGCAACGGCGGGAAACGGGAATCCAGTGATTTGTCGCACTGTGTGAAGACAGTCACTATCTCGGGCATGTCATGGTGGAAACAACCTCCGGCAATCAAGGGACGGTATCTTGCATCCACCGCAACTTGTTAACCAAGTCTTAATCATGTCGGTTGAAACTGGCAATTCGGGGCAAGCTGAGTGTTCAGCCGTGCCATCTGTGATTGGCGTCTCAGGTGGGACTTGAAAAGCTGCGCCCCGAAAAAGAACACCGAACGACATGGGGCGCCGTCATGAGCAACAACAGACCGGATTTGGACAAGGATACGGTGCCGCCGGGCCTTTTGGCCGCAGGCGGTGCCGCGCATTCGGCCCCCCCTGCCGACGTATCTTCGGACTACGATCCCGATGGGACACCCGCGCTGGCGTTGTTGTTGCGCGCGCAACTGGCTCTCGGGAAAACCGAAGAAGCGGCGCGCACGATGGCGAGGCTTGCCGAAAAGCCGATATCGCCCGAACGGATCGAGGCTCAGGTCGGGTATGCGCTGGCGATTGACGACCTGATGATGGCGCGCACCATTCTGGCCGACGCAGAAGCGGATGGCGCCACTCGGAAATCGGAATCAGCGCAGATCAAGGCGCGTATCGCTATGGCGGAGAGGGATTTTCTGGCGGCGAAGGCAATTCTTGCCGCTGCCGTGGAAGCCGACCCCGACAACGGCGCGTTGCGCCGCCTCATGGCAGAAGTCATGGTCGCCAGCGGCTCGGCGGCCGACGTGCGCGCCGTTCTGGCGCATCTGGGCCAGATGCCGGTCAATCCGCCCGCCCCCAAGGCGCCGGGCGACGATCAGGACGGCGATCACCCCAACCGAGTGACCGGTTAGCGAGGTCGCCCGGACACGGCGGGTTGCAGGATGGCGGGTTTTCGCGGAACACTCGCGGTGACCGCTCCCGTTGCCGAGACCTGCCATGACATCGCCCGCCCCCGCCACGCCCTCGACCCACGACGCCGAGGAAGATGCCCGTAACGCCGATATCCTGATCTACGTGAACGGAGCATTGCTGCCGCGCGAAGACGCCAAGGTATCGGTATACGATTCCGGCTTCATGCTGGGCGACGGCATGTGGGAGGGGATGCGCCTTTACGATGGGTACTGGGCTTTTTTCGACGATCACATGGATCGCTTTTTCGACAGCTGCAAAGCCGTGAGCCTGGATGTCGGAACCGATCGCGACGGCATCCTCGAGGCACTGACCCGCACCGCCGAGGCCAATGGCATGACGACCGATGTGCATTGCCGCATGATGTTGACGCGCGGGGTGAAATCGAAACCATTCCAGCATCCCAAGCTCAGCCGACAGGGGCCGACGCTGGTGATCATCATGGAACATTCCAAACCGGTCGACCGGCTGCAATCGGCGGGCATTCGTCTGGCCAGCGTGCCCCAGGTACGTGGCCTGCCCCATGCGCAGGACGCAAAATTCAACTCTCATTCGAAACTGAACTGCGTGATCGCCTGCCTTCAGGCCGAACAGGCGGGCGCCGATGAAGCGTTGATGCTCGACCCGCATGGGTTCGTGAACACCACCAACGCGTGCAATTTCTTTATCGTGCGCAAGGGGGCCGTTTGGACCTCGACCGGGGATTACTGCATGAACGGCGTCACGCGGCAAAAGGTGATCGATCTGTGCCGCGCCGATGGCATCCCGGTCCTTGAAAAGAACTATTCCCTGTACGAGGCCTATTCGGCAGACGAGGCATTTCTGACCGGGACCTTCGGCGCCCAGACCCCGGTGGCCGAGATCGACGGCAAGCCGGTGGGCGACGGAACACGCCCGGTCATGGCGCGGATCCAGAAGCTCTACAAGGATCTGATCGCCCAAGACATCGCTGCGCAGGTCATCGCGCGGCCCTCACGATTGGTTTGACCCCGCCCGCCGCGCGCCCCATGCTGTCTCTGGAATTACCGCAAGGATCAGGACATGCGCATTGACGGGCTGCAATATGCCAATTGGTCAGAAAAGATCTTTCGTCAGATGCGCGAGGGCGGCGTGGATGCCGTCCACGTGACCATTGCCTATCACGAGACGTTCCGCGAAACCGTTCTGCAGCTGGAGAGGTGGAACAGGTATTTCGAACAATTCCATGATCTTATCGTCCGAGGCTCAACCTCTTCTGATATTGATCTGGCCCGTGACACCGGCCGCACGGCGATCTTTTTCGGGGCGCAGAACCCGTCCCCCATCGAAGACGACATCGGGTTGGTCGAAATCCTCCACAGGCTTGGCCTGCGCTTCATGCAGTTGACCTACAACAACCAATCCCTGCTTGCGACGGGCTGTTACGAGGATGAGGATCCGGGCCTGACGCGGATGGGCAAGCAGGTCATCGCCGAGATGAACCGCGTGGGCCTGGTGGTCGACATGAGCCATTCGGCGGACAGATCGACGATCGAAGCGGCCGAGGTCTCGACCCGCCCGATCGCGATCACCCATGCGAACCCCCACGCCTGGCACGCTGCACGACGCAACAAGCGCCACGAAGTTCTAAAGGCCGTGACGGATCGCGGCGGAATGCTTGGGGTGTCGCTGTATCCCCATCACCTCAGGGACGGCTCGGACTGCACGCTCGACAGCTTTTGCCAGATGATCGCGGAGGCGGCCGGGACCTATGGCGCGGATCATTTGGGCATCGGCAGTGACCTGTGTCAGGATCAACCCGACAGCGTGGTGGAATGGATGCGCGTGGGCCGCTGGACGAAACAGATCGACTATGGCGAAGGCTCGGCCGCGGCGCCGGGGTTTCCGCCCATGCCCGACTGGTTTCAGGACAATCGCGATTTCGGGCGGATCGAGGATGGCCTGCGGCGCACCGGACTGAATGCAAGCGAGGTGGCGGGCATCATGGGTGGCAACTGGTATAGGTTCTTCGCACAGAATTTCGGGCCCGCGTCATGAAACATTCCGCCCCGCAGATCCCGCGCCGCGATCCCGCGACCGTCATGCGCCTGAGCCGTTTGGGATCGCTGCACCAGTCCCGGCTCAGCTTCATGCGCATCCTGATGCGCCGCATGGCAGCGGACGGCTGGACGGTGACGCGCCCCGTGTTCGACATCGACAACACCGGTGTCGGCCGCGCGGTCTACACGGCAAACGGGCCCGATGGGGCCTATTCTCTGGTGGCCTTTGCCCATGACCTGCCCGACGCTTTGCGCAGCGACCGGGTGATCGCCGAGGCATGGGACGCGACCTTCGCCTTGTTCGATGGCGTGCCCACGACGGCGGATCTGGACCGTCTCGCGGCCAATGTCCCCCTGCAAGAGGCCGGGCGCGTCTCGGAACGTGAATTGACGCTGTCGCGCGCCAATCGGTCCGTCAGGCTTTGGGCCCATGTCGTCGGCGCATTGGCCGAGGGCCGGCAGCCTGATCCTGCCCAGATCGACGATGTCGGCTACCTTATGCGCACCACTGCCGTTTACGGATCCGGCAAGTTCGGGGCCGCCGACCG
>Ga0102938_10002946_pt1 | contig 12782 bp, 13 predicted proteins | sample SalPonR2_B_D2_MG_FD_84516 | JGI IMG/M metagenome (GOLD analysis project Ga0102938, IMG submission 84516) | Salt pond soil microbial communities from South San Francisco under conditions of wetland restoration - Salt Pond MetaG R2_B_D2_MG | ecosystem: Environmental > Aquatic > Marine >... | reverse complement strand
CGTGCACCACCTGCAAGGCGTGCGACGAGATCTGCCCGGTCAACATCGAGATCACCGACAAGATCTTCGACATGCGGCGCTACCTGTCGCTGATGGAGTCGAACTTCCCCGCCGAATTGGGCAACGCCTACCGGGCGATGGAGAACCAGATGAACCCCTGGGGGCTCAACCAGGGCGAGCGTGCCGACTGGGCCGAGGGGCTCGACGGCGTCACCATCGTCGACCCCGGCGAGGCGCTGCAGTCGGAGTACCTCTACTGGGTGGGCTGCGCCGGGTCGTTCGACGACAAGAACAAGAAGGTCACGCAGTCGATGGCCCAACTGCTGCGCCGGGCGGGCATCGACGTGTCGGTCCTCGGCCCGTCGGAGATGTGCACGGGCGACCCGGCGCGCCGGTCGGGCAACGAGTACCTGTTCCAGATGCTCGCCCAGCCCAACGTGGAGATGCTCAACGGCATGGGCGTGAAGAAGATCATCACGCAGTGCCCGCACTGCTTCAACACGCTGCTCAACGAGTACCCGCAGATCGGCGGCAACTACGAGGTGGTGCACCACACGCAGCTGCTCGAGCAGCTGATCGAGTCGGGCCAGCTCGACGTGAGCCAGGCCACGCTCGAGGAACGGATCACCTATCACGACTCGTGCTACCTGGGCCGCCACAACGACGTGTATCTCGCGCCGCGCAAGGTGGTGGCATCGATCAAGGGCGTCGACGTGGTGGAGATGCCGCGCAACGGCACCACGGGCATGTGCTGTGGTGCCGGTGGCGCCCGCATGTGGATGGAGGAGAACGTCGGCACCAAGGTGAACGACGAGCGGGCGGCCGAGGCGTTGTCGACCGGTGCGACCCGGGTCGCCACCGCCTGTCCGTTCTGCTACATCATGCTCGACGACGGCGTGAAGGGTGCCGGCGTCGAGGAGGAGCAGGTGCGCGTCGCCGACATCTCGATCCACCTGCTCGAGGCGATCGAGGCGGGCGAGGCAGCGATGCACCACACGACGTCACCGTTCGCCACCACGTCCAGCGACGCCACCACGCCGAACACCACCCCGAACACCACCCCGAACACCGGCGACGAATCCACCACGTTTGCGTGACACTTCTGTTGGGGCGCCCCAACGAAAGTGTCACGCAAACGATGGGTGCTGCTCGAATCAGCCGTTGATCACCTCGAAACCCGACACCACGTCGAGCAGTTCGCCCGTGATCTGCGACTGACGCACCAGGTGATGGCGCCGCCGGAGTTCCTGCAGGCGCTCGTCCACGTTCTCCTGAGCGCTCTCCATCGCCGACATCCTGCTGGCGGCCACGGCAGCCATCGTCTGCGCGAAGCTGCGGTGCAACCGCACGTACAGCAGGTGGCGCGTCAGCGAGGAGAAGATCGCCCGGCGCGGCATCGTGTAGGTCGGCAGTTGGTTGGTGGGCCACGGCCTCGATCTCAACGATGCCAGCCAGTCCTCGTCGAGCGGCACGAGCTGATCGATCACGGGCTCGTAGCTGGCCTCCCTCTCGCCCACGTGCGCGTAGGCGAGCTTGATCACGATGCCGGGTGTCTGGTCGAGCAACTCGTCGAGGCGCACCAGCAGGTCGTCGGCACGGCGGCCGATGCCCGGCAGTGTGCTGGGGAGGGAATGCTGCTCCGTCGGTGCGAGCTCGGCCACGTCGAGTTCGCCGGCCAGCCGGTCGCCGACAGCGACGACGTGCTCGAGCCGATCCATCCGATCGCCCAGCCACGCGTCGAGATGCTCGCGAGTGTGTCCCACCACGTGCCGGTTCACCGGGCCACAGAGGCCCTGGTTCGAACCGAACACCACCACGGCGGCAGCACCGGAGGGGTCGGAACTGGCCGTTCGCACCTCGGTGTCGGGGGTGTCGCGCAACACGATCTGGATGCCGCGTTCGATCGTGTGCTCGTACCGGTCCATCACCTGCGCTGCCCGCTGGAAGTGCCGCACGTTCACCGCCGCCAGGCCCTTCATGGTGGACGTCACCGAGTTCAGCTCCTCGGTGGACGCCAGCCGGCGGCCGAGTTGCTGGAGGGTCTCGGTCATCCCGACGCCTCCCGTTGGTGTCCACCGTTGCGACCCTCCACGTCCGACCGCGCGTCCTCCGCCACGTCACGGATCGCCGACCGCTCCTCGTCGCCGAGCTGTCCCCCCTCGAGCAGTGCATCTCCGACCTCGTCGAGTCGCCCGATCTGCTCGCGGATCACTCGCTCCGCATCCGCCAGCCGGTCGGGGTCGAGGCCGTCGAAGACGCCGTCGGTAACGGCGACCAGCAGGGCCAACTGCTCCGTCACCGTCCGGGTGTCGGATGCCGACTGCTCGAGGGCGGCACGGACGAGCCGACCCCGCTCCAGTTCCTGCTGGCGTTCCTTCTCGAGTCGCGCTCCGTACCGCGTGAATCGTTCGAGCTCCTCGAACTGCGAGTACGACAGCCGCAGGCTTCCGCCCACGGAGCGGTAGGCGGGAAGCTGGGCCCGACCGCCGACACGCGACACCGACCGTCCGATGTCCACCGCCGGCAGCTGCCCCCGGCGGAACAGCACCGGCGACAGATAGACCTGGCCGTCGGTGATCGACACGAGGTTCGTCGGGATGTACGTCGCGAGGTTCTCCTCCTGGGTCTCGATCACCGGGAGCGCGGTCATGGACCCGCCGCCCTGCTCGGGGCTCACGTGCGCCGCCCTCTCCAGCATGCGGGAATGGACGTAGAAGATGTCGCCCGGGAACGCCTCGCGGCCCGGCGGGCGACGCAGGAGCAGCGAGAGTTCCCGATACGCACGGGCATGCCGGGTGAGGTCGTCGTACACGATCAGCACGTCGTCGCCACGGTCCATGAAGTACTCCGCGATCGTGGTCGCCGAATACGGCGCGATGTAGCGCGCCCCGACCGAGTCCTCGCCCGTTGCCACCACCACCACCGAGTAGTCGATGGCTCCGCTCTCGCGTAGCCGGGCGAGCGCCTTGGCCACCGACGACGTCTGCTGGCCGACCGCGCAGTACACGCACACCACGCCCGTGTCACGCTGGTTCAGGATCGTGTCGATCGCGATCGTCGTCTTGCCGGTCTGGCGGTCGCCGACGATCAGCTCCCGCTGGCCGCGCCCGATGGGCACCAGCGCATCGATCGCCTTGATCCCGGTCTGCAGCGGCACCTCCACCGGCGCCCGGTCCATGATCTCGGGCGGCCGGCGCTCGATCGGTCGCCGTTGCTGATTGCCCAGACGCCCGCGGCCGTCGAGCGGGCGGCCGGCGGCGTCGACCACTCGACCCAGCAGCGCCTCGCCGACGGGGACGTCCATCACGCGGCCGGTCAGCGTCACACCGTCGCCCGACTCGACGCGGTCGTCGCTGCCGAGCACCACGGCGCCCGCGAGGTCCTCACCGAGATCGAGCACCAGGCCGAGCGCCGACTCCCCGCCGCGGCGCGGATGGAACCGCACCAGCTCCTCGAAACCGACGCTCTCCAGGCCGGCGAAGCGCACGACGCCGCTCGCCACGCTCGCCACCCGTCCTCGCTCGGCGACACCGAGGCGGTACGAGAAGTCACTGCGCGCCGCGTCGAACCGGTCGAGCAACTGCACGAGGGGACCGCCGAGGGGCTCGTCAGCGGTCATCGCCTCGACCGTCCGGTTCGGCGCTGACCTGCTTCGTCGCCACCGTCGTCCTGGTCGTCGCCATCGTCCTCGTCGACCTCGTCCTCGTTCTCGCCGTCGCCGTTCTCGTCCCGCTCGTCGACGCCCAACTCATCGAGCAACTCGTCGAGGGCGGCGTCCAGGCGGGCGACGTAGTCCGCCACGTTCCAGGCGACCACCCGCCCATCGGCGCGGATCTCGACTCCCATCACCAGGTCGGCATCGACGGCGAAGTCGATCGTGGCGTCGTCGTCGAGTCCGTACGATCGCAGGCATTCCTCGATGCGCTGATGGTGGTCATCGGCAGGGAACGCCGTGACGACCTCGAGTGACGTGGCGCCCGCACCGTCGCCGAGGAGGTCACGACGCGCCTCGTCGTCCCGGTCGAGTTCGGCGAGCACGACGTCGATCACCCGCTCCTCCAAGCCGGCGTCGGCGAGGTCGGCGAGCGCATCACGGCTGATCAGAGTGAGCTGGTCGGCGGTACGGCGCTGGAGCCGCCGACGGGCATCGCGCTGTTCGGCCGTGAGGCTGCGCTGCCAGGCGCGGCGCTGCTCGTCGACCTCGCTCCGCGCCTCCTTCAGCAGTTCACGGCGACGCTCGTCGGCCTCGCGACGTGCCTCGTCCAACAGGTCGTCGCGGCGATCCTCCAGGTCCTCGCGGTCCCGTTGGAGCTCCTCCTCCGCAGCATCCAGCTCCTCCGCTCGCTCCTCGACCGATTCGAGCCGATCGGCGATGCGCTGTTCGCGTCGGTCCATTGCGGTGACGACGCGGTCGTAGAGCAGGTACCGCAGCGCCACCACCAGGATCGCGAAGTTGACGATCTGGGCGATGACGGTGAACGGATCGACGAGCATGGCGTCCTCCCGGGTCGAGCGGGCGGCGAGCCCGTCAGCCGGTCCAGAACGGATTGGCGAACACGAGGATGAGCGACACGACGAGCGCGTAGATCGCCGTCGACTCGATCAGGGCCATGGCCACGAAGAGCGTCCGGGTGATGGTGTTGGCCTCGTCCGGCTGTTGGGCGATCGCGCGCAGCGCCTCGGCGGCGGCTCGCGCCTCGCCGAGTGCCGGCCCGATCGAGCCGATCGCAATGGTGAGACCGGCGGTGATGATCGATGCGACGGCGATCCAGGTCTGTTCGTCCATGACTCCTCCTCGGGGATGGATCGAGGGACCGGCGGATCCGGTCCCGGGCTCGGGTGCTTCAGGCGTCGGCCGCCTCCTCGTCTCCGTCGTGTCGGCTGCGCTGTTCGCGACTGCCGGCCGAGATGTACACGAGAGCGAGAATCGTGAAGATGTAGGCCTGGATCGCGCCGGTGAGCAGCCCCAGCGCATTGAGCAGCGCCGGGAACACCAGTGGGGCGACTGCCAGCAGGATGGCCACGATCTTGGTGAAGCTCATCACGTTGCCGAAGAGACGCACGGCGAGTGCGAGGGTGCGGGAGAGCTCCGACAAGATGTTGAACGGCAGCATCAGCGGATTGGGCTTGACGTAGTCGCGCAGGTAGGCGCCGAGGCCGCGACCGGCGATGCCGTAGACCGGCACGGCGAGGAACACCACGAGCGCGAGTGCTGCGGTGGTCGACAGCGAGGCGGTCGGGGGGACGTAGCCGGGCAGGATCACCAACATGTTGGAGACGAAGACGAACACGAAGATCGTCCCGACGAACGCCAGATACCGCTCGGGGGCCTGCCCGCTCACCTCTCGGATCTGGTTGCGGAGGAACTCGACCACCACTTCGAGGGCGTTCTGCCAGCGCGACATCCCGGCGTCGGTACGCAGTCGCCGGGTGATGGCCCATGCCGTCACCACGAGCAGCGCCATGACTCCCCACGTGGTCACGATCGTGAGATTGAGGTTCACGAACCCCGCATCCCAGAACACCGTCGAGTCCGGGGTGATCTCCGTCTCGTCCATCATCCACCCCCGTTCCGATCGGTGGCGGTCGCACGGTCGCTGCTCCCGAAGGGCGCCGTGGAAGGGGCCATGGCAGCCTCCGACCGTCGGACGACCATCACGCGGGCCACGACGAAGCCGACCAGCGCCGCCACGAGACCGGCGGCCCCCAGACGGGCGATCAGCACGAAGGCGAGCCCGGCGAGGGCCATCCTCACGAGGGTGCTCGAGGCCAGGAGGACACCGGGACGCTGCGTCACCACGAGCCGTTCGGTCGTCCAGAGCAGCGCGCGGAAGAACGCCAGGCCGACCACGAAGCCCGACAGGACGCCCACACCGACCGCCGCTGCGCTGTTCATCGTTCCTCCTCGCTCTCCCGGCGGACCCAGTACCAGGCCATCGCACTGCCGACGGCGGCGCCGACCACCAGCCCCGTGATCACGACCCGGTTGCTGCCCTCGGCCCACCGGTTCTCGACGTAGATGCCGATCATCAACCCCAACAGGGTGGGAACGGCCACGGTCCAACCGACCAGCCCGAACGTTCCGAGATACGACCAGATGCTCACGCCGCCCCCCTGCCGGGCCCGTTGGCGCCGGATCGACTTGCGGCGCACGATCTCCTCGAGTTCGCCGGCCGCGGCCGGACGGGCCGGCTCCTCGCCGATCTGTTCGCCCGGCCGGCGTCGCTGGCGGTCGCGTGTCGGCTCATCGTCGCTCATCGGGATCCGACTCGATCAGCCCACGGATGACGTCGCTCTCGATCCGGGCGACGGCTCCGCGGGCACGTTGTTCGTGCTCGTCGAGGTCGAGGATCGACTGGCGCAGTTCCTGCTGCAACGACTCCACGTCGGTGCCCTCGATGGCCTGATAGGTGGCGACCTCCACGTGCCGGCCGCACTTCACCAGCGTTCCCCGATCGACGGCGAAGAGGTGCTCGTGGTCACCGGCGACGGCGCTCAACAGACCGGGCGCCAGCGCAGCCACCATGTCGACGTGGCGGGGAAGCAGGACGAAGGCGCCGTTCTCGGCCTCGGCCGCCACCTTGTCGACCTCGACGTCGAGTACGACCCGACCGCCGGTCATGATCGTGAGCTGCATCGGCTCCCCGGTCACGCTGCTCCACCTCCCTCGCCCTCGTCGTCGCCGCGCTCCTTCTCGTCGTCGCGCTCGTCGTCGCGCTCTTTCTCGTCGTCACCCTCGTCGTCCAGGTCGTCGAGGCCACCGATCATGTAGAGCTCGCCCTCGTCGACGTCGTCGAACTCGCCGTCGAGGATGCGCTCACATCCATCCAGCGCGTCGTCGAGGTCGACCAGACGGCCCGGACGGTCGGTGAACTGTTCGGTGACGTGGAAGGGCTGGGTGAAGAACCGTTCGAGCCGGCGAGCCCTCGCCACGATCTGCTGATCGTGTTTGGAGAGTTCCTCCACACCGAGCATCGAGATCACGTCCTCGAGGTCGTCGTAGGCGGCCAGGGTCTCGCGGGCCTGGCGAGCGATGCGGTAGTGACGCTCACCCACGATCAGCGGCGACAGCATCTTCGAGTCCGACCGCAGGGCGTCGATGGCGGGATACAACCCCCGGCTGGCGCGATCACGCGACAGCACGATCGACGCCGAGAGGTGACCGAACACGTGCACGGCCGCCGGGTCGGTGAAGTCGTCGGCCGGGACGTACACGGCCTGCACCGACGTGATCGCTCCCGAGTCGGTGGTCGCGATCCGTTCCTCCAGTGCGGCCAGCGAACTCGCCAGGTCGGGTTGGTAGCCGAGCCGGGACGGCACCTGTCCGAGGAGCGCCGACACCTCGGCACCGGCCTGCACGAACCGGAAGATGTTGTCGATCAGCAGCAGGACGTCCTGTTCACGCTCGTCGCGGAACCACTCGGCCATGGTGAGCGCGGTGTGCCCGACCCTCAGCCGGGCTCCGGGCTGCTCGTCCATCTGCCCGAACACCAGCACCGACCGGTCGAGTACGTCCACCTCGGTGAGCTCGCGGTGGAGTTCCTCCGCCTCACGATTGCGCTCGCCGATGCCACAGAAGACACTGGTTCCCTCGTAGGCCCCCACGACGTTGTTCACCAGCTCCATGATCAGCACCGTCTTGCCGACGCCGGCCCCGCCGAAGAGACCGGCCTTGCCGCCACGTTCGAGCGGGCAGAGCACGTCGATGATCTTGATGCCTGTGCGGAACGTCTCCGACGTCGCCGGGCGCCTCATCAGCGGCACCGGTCGACGGTGCACCGACCGCCGGGCGAGTTCATCCAGACCACGGTCGTCCTGACGGTCGATCGGCCGACCGAAGACGTTGAACATCCGTCCGCGCAGCTCGTCTCCGACGGGAACCGTGAGCGGTGATCCGGTGTCGAGCACTCGGTCGCCGCGCCGGAGCCCGCGCAGCGGGGTGAGGGCGACGGCCCGAACCGTCGTGTCGTCGACGTGCGCCACCACTTCGAGCGCAGCGCCGTCGGCCGGCCCGTCGGTGGACACCTCCACGAGGTGGTCGATGCCGGGGAGCCGCTCGGGGAACCGGATCTCGGCGACGCTGCCGCGCACGCTCACGACAGACCCCACTGCTGCGTCGTCGTGGCCATCGCCGGTCGCTCCCGAGGCGGTGCCGGAGGGCGCGTCGGATGCGGCCTCGTTGCTCAGGTCCGTCATCGCTCACCTCTCCTCGCCGGTTGTGGCGCGTCCGCGCGTCCACGTCCAGACGTACCCCGGCGGACCCCCACCGGAAACCCGCCCCGTCCGCACCCCGAGCCCCGCCACAACCACGTTTGCGTGACGAATTCTTTGGGACGTCCCAACATTTCTGCAACGCAAACGGGTTGTCGACTCACTCCTCGACGGTCAGGAGGTAGTCGACGATGCCGCGGGTGGCGTCATCGGCCTCACCGGTGAGTGGCAGCCCGAAGAAGCGCTGGATGTTCAGCGTGCGGTCCTCGGTCTGGGGGCCGTACCACCCGTCGACCACGAGCTGCTGCCCGACCTGCCGCAGATCACGCTGCCAGTCGGTGACATCCGGGCCGATCATGCCGACGGTCAGCGATCTCGGCTGCAGGCGCAGGATGTAGTTCATCAGGTCGCGCTCGTCCTCACCGGCGACACCGTCCGGGGACATCCCGAAGAACCGCTGATAGCCGATGGTGGCCGTCTCCGTGTTGGGGCCGAACCACCCATCGACCACGAGGTTCCTGCCGGCGACCTCGTCGAGATGCTGCTGCCACTCCGCGACGCCGGCGCCCCTGTCGCCACGCGACAGCACCTGCTGTCGTGCGACGTCGACGCCGCGCAGGTCACCGGCCAGCTCCTGCTCGTCGGGGAGCGGCCAGACAGTGGGAGTGCACCGGTCGAGCGAGATCGACTGCTGCATCATCACGGGGGCCTCCCGGTCGAACCCCGGGCAGTCACGATGATCGAGCCCCAGCCAGTGGCCGACCTCGTGATTGACGACGTAGTCGCGGTAGTCGTCGAGAGGCAGCGGGTACCCCTCGGTGCCCTGCGTCCAGCGGAGTTCGTTGATGAGCACTCGCTCGCCGACGCGGCAACTCCAGTCGCTGCTGCAGATCGGAGCGGCCTCCTCCACCTCCTCCGGCGAGGCGAGGACCACGGTGAAGAGACCACCGTCGTCCACCAGGACGAAGTCGATCGATCCGCCGAGTGACCAGCCCCGGGGATCGTCGAGCGTGTCCACCACACTGGCCCGGAACTCGGACAACGGCGTGTCGGTCGCCGCCGTCGTCGACACCTCGTAGGGCAGCGACTCCTGCGCATGGACTCGCGACGCGTGCATCGAGATCCCCGATGCGATCACGGCGACGACGACGAGTGTGCGAGACGAGATGGTGCTGAACATGTCGGCGGCCCTTCCCCATGGTTGACGGACGGATCGTTGGGTTCGACCTACCCACGCGACACGCTTGCGAACCCCCGGCAGAACCAGGTTTGCGTGACGGAAATGTTGGGACGGGCCAACAATTCTGCAACGCAAACGTGGTGGCGGCGGCGAATCGAGGGGGTGGTGTCAGTGGTGGAGCGAGACCGAGCGGACGCTCGAGCCGAACTCTGCACGGAGGCGGTCGACGATGTCGTCGACCAACTCCTTCGACGGCCGATTCCAGAACTGCACCGACAGCTCGGTGGTGTCGCCATGGTGCCCTTCACCCATCTGCAGCGATCGGATCGACGCCGACGCCAGCTCCTGCACGACGTGCCACACGTCGGCGCCGATCTCCGGCCGGTCGAAGATGATCACCAGGCTCCGGGGTGCGTGCGAGCGCCGGTCGATCCAGGTCGACAAGGGCTTCAACGCAGCGAGCGCCACCAGGGCGATGACGGTGGCCGCGACGCCGGCGAACCAGAGCCCGACCCCGGTGCTCAGCCCGATGGCCGCCGCCGACCACAGAGATGCCGCAGTGGTGATTCCGCGCACTGCGCCGGCGTGCTTGAGGATGGCGCCGCCGCCGATGAAGCCGACGCCGGCAGCGACGTACGACGCCACCCGTGTCACATCGACGCGGACGTTGGTGGCCGAGTCGGTGATGAAGTGATCCCACGCGCCCACCGACACCACGCCGAAGAGGGCGGCGCCCACCGACAGCAACAGATGCGTGCGGAAGCCGGCGTCCTGACCCGCCGTCTCCCGCTCGAGCCCGACGATCGCTCCGAGCACCGCGGCAAGCGCCAGCCGGCCGAGGATCTCGTACCACTGGATGTCGGCGGCCACGACGGCGCCCCTCAGACTCCGGTGTCCGTCGTCCCGCCGCCGGCACGGTCGCCGTCGTGGCCATCTCCGTCGCCGTTTCCGTTGCGACTGCCACCTTCATCGCCATCTCCGTTGCGACGCCCGTCGGCGGTGCCGTTGCCCGCAGCGATCCGTCGCAGGTCGAGCACGGCGTCGAGGACGTCGCGCTCCACGCCGTGCTCGAGCGCCACCTCACGCAGCGGCCGATTCGACGCGACCGCGTCCCGGACGATGGCGGTGGCGGCGTCGTAGCCGATCACCGGGTTCAGCACGGTCGCCGTGGCAAGAGTCAGCTCGGCGTACTCGTGACAATGCGCCGGCACGGCCTCGATGCCGGCCACGCAGTCGTCGGCCAGCCGCTCGCTCCCCGACGACAGCAGGTCGATCGACTGCAGCAGATTCCGAGCCATCACCGGGATCATCACGTTGAGCTCGAAGTTGCCCTGGAGACCGGCGACGGTGATCGTCGTGTCGTTGCCGATCACCTGCGTGCACACCTGCAGCACCGCCTCCGGAATCACCGGATTGACCTTGCCGGGCATGATCGACGACCCCTTCTGCAGTTCGGGGAGCGTGATCTCCCCCAGCCCCGCCCGGGGCCCGCTCGCCATCCAACGCAGGTCGTTGCAGATCTTCGTGAGCGCCACCGCCACCACCTTCAAGAGCCCCGACGTCGCCACCAGCCCATCCCGAGCGGCCTGAGCGGCGAAGTGGTTCTCGGGCGCACCGATGTGCCGGCCGACGTCGGCGGTCACGCTCTGTGCGAGCTGCGCCCGGACTCGAGCGGCGAAATCGGGGTGCGTGTTCAACCCCGAGCCCACTGCGGTGCCACCGAGCGGGATCTGTCCGAGGAGGGGCATCACCGACCAGAGCCCACCGGCGGCGGTCCGCACCTGGGACGCGTACGAACCGAACTCCTGCCCGAGTGTGACGGGGACGGCATCCATCAGATGCGTCCGGCCCGCCTTCACCACGTCGGCGAAGCGGTCGGAGCGCTCGGCGAGCACGTCGGTCAGATGGTCGAGGGCGGGGAGCAGGTCGGCCTGGCACGCCTGCAGGGCGGCGAGATGCACTGCCGAGGGGAACACGTCGTTGGAGCTCTGACCCAGGTTGACATGGTCGTTGGGGTGCGCCCGGCCGGCGGTGAGCGAGCTGATGACCTCGTTGACGTTGGTGTTGGTGGACGTACCCGAACCCGTCTGGAACACGTCGACCGGGAACTGGTCGTCGTGCTCCCCGGCGACGATCTCGTCGGCAGCACGGGCGATGCGGTCGGCGACCTCCCGGTCGAGCAGACCGAGATCGGCGTTGACAGTGGCGGCAGCCGCCTTGATCCTCGCCAGCCAACGGATCACACGCACCGGTACCGGCTCACCGGAGATCCGGAAGTTGTGGAGGGCCTTGTCGGTCTCGGCTCCCCACAGCCGGCGCTCGGCCGGCACCAGATCGTCCGGCTGGAGCACGTCACCCGTCATGTCATGACCCTTCCTCCTGCCGACGGTGGGCAAACAGCGGCCCGCTCCACCCAGGACAGCCGGCGCAGAACAGCCGGCGCAGAACAGCCGGCGCAGGTGCGTCAGCCGCCGACGACCGGGGCCGGGCTCCCGTCACGCAGAGCCGCCGACTCCACGGCGATGCGTCGGCGGAGCAGCACCGCGTCGAGCACGGTGCCCACGGCGGCGGTCCGCCAGGCCCCGACGACGAGAGGAGCGCTCGCGATCTCGGTGACGACGGCGACGTAGTTCGGGTGGGGAATCCAGCGATACGGACCCGATCGGACCGGCACCTCGTCCGGGGGGATCAGCACGCGGGTGGTCCACCGGTCGCCGAGCGACGCGATGGCCCAGTAGCGCAACGGCTGGGCGAGCAGCAGGGCAATGAGCGCCACGCGCCGCACCCGTCGACCAGGTCTCCGGCCGTCGAGGAGGGACTCGGCCGTCATACCGGCGAGCCACGCCGTGTGCAGCAGCACCATCGCCGGGTAGTGGGAGCGCCCGTGTTCGACCGCCCCCCGCGCGCGCAGGCGCTGCTCGTTGCGGCGGGACCAGGCGAGCTCACCCAGCCGCTGCACCACCAGCGACCCCACCACCGCAGCCGGCAGTCCAGCCGTTGATCGACGCTTCATCGTTCCGCCACCGCTCACCACCGCAGGAGCACGTGCTCGGCGGCGAATCCCGGACCCATCGCCGACACCAGGGCGACATCGCCCGGCCGGGGCAGCGACGCATCGAGAGCTCGCCGCAGGACGAACAGCGCCGTCGGAGCCGACATGTTCCCGTGATCGCGGAGCACGCCGTACGACCACTCCAGTCGGGCACGGGTCACGGGAAGTGCGTCGGTGTAGGCGTCGAGCACCTTTGCGCCGCCGGGATGGAGCAGGAAGTGGTCGATCTCGTGCACGTCGATCTCGGCTCGGCGGCACACCTCCTCCACGCTGTCCGCGAGGTGCCGGCGGACCACCTGCGGGACACCGCGGTCGAGGATCACCTGCATTCCCCGTTCG
>Ga0102938_10002944_pt1 | contig 12791 bp, 11 predicted proteins | sample SalPonR2_B_D2_MG_FD_84516 | JGI IMG/M metagenome (GOLD analysis project Ga0102938, IMG submission 84516) | Salt pond soil microbial communities from South San Francisco under conditions of wetland restoration - Salt Pond MetaG R2_B_D2_MG | ecosystem: Environmental > Aquatic > Marine >... | reverse complement strand
CCGTCTTCCATGGCGGTGCCGCCGAAAGCGGTGGAGAAATGCGTCATGGGTTCCGACACGCCGTAAAACATCAGGCCGATGCCCATGCCGGCGGCAAACAGCATCGCAAACCAGCCGATGTAGCTGTAATCGGGCGTCGCATCGACGCCCCCCAATCGCACCCTGCCCAAGGGCGTAACGATCAGGAACAGGGCAAAGATCACCACGAGATTGGCCCCGGCCAGAAAGAACCAATCGAAGGTCTTGGTCGTGAAATCGAACATCGCCGAAAAGATCGCCGATGCCTGTGTCGGCAGCGACAAGGTGAAGAGGACAAAGACCACGACGGCGATACCGGAAATCAGAAAGACCGGATTGTGAATGTCGAGGTTGAAAGGACCGAGCCGTTTGGAAATATTGTCCTGACCGATTTGATAGTCGGTATCGATCAGATCCGATCGCCCATCTGGCGGTTGGATGCCAGCATAGGAAGAGGCGTCCGTCATGTGTGACTCCTTTCTTTTGAATTTCGCGTGGCGCAACAGCGCACCACGCGAACCGTATCGAAACGTGCGATGATGCTCCGGTCGCGGTGCGACGCCTCCGGGAGGGTCAATTCTATACGGCCGGTGCCGGGCATGTTTCTATCGGACCGCGCCCATGCCCCGAAGTAGTGCCTTTTCAGTGGTTTTCAGGCGGTGAGACGCGCAAGCGGGCATATGCGTATTTTAGGAGGCCATGCATATACATGAATTGTCCGGGGAATCAATCAAACCGGCCGAAGCACGGGCCACGGCCACCTGCCGCATCACTAACAAGGCTCGTGGCAAGATCTCAGCGCGGTTGTATCCGTCGGTATTTTCCGGTGGCTTTTCGGGCAACGTGCTGAAACCGGGCGCACCCTGCGTTTCCGTTGGACCGTTGTGCCCACTTTCGAAACGCCGTCCAGGAACGGGCGACCCTCGCGAAACGTCTTGCCAATGGAAATCCGCTGAAACCGGGGCCGCGCGCGTTTCCGCCGGGCGGCGGACAGGCGGGCGGTGAAGCGGCGCTGCGCCCAGCTTGCCCGGCCCCAGTGTGCAGGGGCGCGCCTTCAGGTGCCGCAGAACGTCGCTTTGACGCGTTCATTCGGCCTTGGCGGGCGGCGCAGATGATCCGTGCCGGGTCGGGCCTCGAACGGCGTGGCAAGGGCCGCGTTCATGTTGTGGAAGGGGGCATCGTTGCCCTCGACCGCGGCGGCAATCATCTCTTCGATGCGGTGATTGCGCGGGATCACCACCGGATTGACCTGTGCCATGAGGGACAGCGGATCGCCTTCCTCTTGTTCCAGCCGGGTTTTCCAACGCGCTTCCCACGCGGCAAATCCGTCACGGTCGGCAATCTCATCTATCGGGGTGCCATCCGTGAGGGCGCGGAAACTGTTGGTGAAATCGGATCCTCCGTCCTGCATCAGGGTCAGCAGATCGCCGATCAGCGAAAGATCCTCCGGCGTCGGAGCAGCAAGGCCGATCTTGGCGCCGAAACGTTTCAACCACTCCGCCCGCAGCAGGTCCGGCATCGCATGCACCGACTTGGTGAAGCTTTCCACCGCCGCCTCCGGGTCGGGCATCAGGGGCACCAGCGCCGTCGCAAGCTGCGCCATGTTCCAGACGATGATGTCGGCCTGCGCGGCATAGCCATACCGCCCGAACCGATCGATCGAGGAAAAGACCGTATCAGGATCGTAGGCATCCATGAAGGCGCAAGGCCCGTAGTCTATCGTTTCACCGGAAAGCGTGCAGTTGTCGGTGTTCATCACCCCGTGGATGAAACCAAACGACATCCACTGCGCCACCAGATCAGCCTGACGTGCGATGACCGCGTCCAGCAGATCCAGCGGGTCAGAGGCGTCCGGATAGTGGCGTTCTACCGTGTAATCGAACAGGGTCTGGAGGCTGTCCATGTCGCGCCGCGCGGCAAATACCTGAAAGGTGCCGACGCGAATATGGCTTTGCGCGACGCGTGTCAGCACGGCGCCGGGCAGGGGGCGTTCGCGGATGACCACCTCACCTGTCCGGATGGCGGCAAGCGCCCGCGTCGTGGGCACGCCAAGCGCGTTCATGGCCTCCGACAGGACGTATTCGCGCAGCACCGGCCCCAGCCAGGCACGGCCATCGCCCATGCGGGAATAGGGTGTCGGGCCCGACCCCTTGAGCTGGATGTCGCGGCGCAGACCGTCCCGGCCCACGACCTCGCCGAGCAGCAGCGCGCGGCCATCGCCAAGCTGGGGATTGAACTGACCGAACTGGTGCCCCGCATAAAGCTGTGCCAGCGGCTCCGCGCCCTGCGGCACGTCGTTGCCGGCAAAAAGCGCCGCAAGCCGGGGATCGTCAGCCCCGGTGATTCCCAGAAGATCGGCGAGATCCCTGTTGAAGGCGATGGTTTCGGGCGCCTTGACCGGGGTCGGACCGAGACGGCTGTAAAAGCCGTCCGGAAGGCGGGCGTAGGAATTGTCGAAAGGAATGTTCAGCGTCATGGCCTGCATATAGGCGCGCGACGCGGGATGTGCCAGATATCTTGCCACCTCTGTGAACGCGCTAGAGTCCTTTGGGACAAAGCAACAGGAGGCAAGACATGCAGACCGGAAACGACTATGCGATGCGCCTGATGGACCGCACCGAATTCTCTTCGAAGCCGCGGCCGCTGACCTTTCCGCCGGAAACCTCTGTGCGCGTGGCGGCAAAAGCGATGGATTCGCGGAATTTCGGCTCCGTCGTCGTGGTCGACGGCGACGAAAAGGTGATCGGCGTCGCGACGGAGCGTGACATCCTGCGCAAGATCGTGGCCAAGAATGCTGACGCGGAAAGCGCAACGCTCGAAGACATCATGACCCGCGAGCCGCGTGTCGCCAAGGAAACGGACGAGGTGATCGACTGGCTGCGGATCATGTCCAATGAACGGTTCCGGCGTTTGCCCGTGGTGGACGACGATGGACGCATCAAGGCGATCTTTACCCAGGGTGATTTCGTCAGCTACACATGGCCGGACCTGATCCACCAGGCCAAGGAACTGGCCAAGGCAAGCGTCGGGCGCAACTATCCCATCTTGCTGATCGGCGGCGGGATCATGCTGTATTCCATCCTTATGGTCATGGTCGTCGGGATGATGTAACCACCACGCGCCGGTGCGGCGGGGAGTTAAAGCACGAGGGACATGATCACGTGGCTGTCGCGCAGTTCAAACTTTGCGCGGTCGTAAAATCGGCGGACCTTTTCGTTGTCACGGTCCACTTCAAGGCGAAGGGTGCGGACTCCGGCCTGTTTCATCGCCTTGGTGATTTCGCTCAGCGCTTCGTGACCCATGCCCCTGCCGCGCACGGCTGGACGGATAAAGATCTCGTCCACCACGGCATCGAGGCCGCCCAAGGCCACGGACCAGCCAAAGGTGAGCACGATGTAGCCCACCGGCGCGCGGCGCGGGCCGATCAGCCAGACGGCGCCGTGCGGCGAACCCGCAAGCAAGGGCGCGATGCCTTCGGCGCGCTGGTCCCTGTCTGTGGCCAGACCCATCTCCGTGTGAAAACTGCCCACGAGGGGGAGAAGCCGGTCGACATCCTCTTCGGTTGCAAGGTGCAGGGATTTCATAGGCGGGCCAGCCTTTCGGTCAGCAGATTGAAAAACCCGTCGGCTTCGACCCCGCCCATGAACAGGGCATTCGGTGTCCGATCCGTGACACCCCACCAGTCCGCGACGGTCATGCCGCGCGTCAGGGGGGACTGCGTCTCGATCTCGACATTGATGTGGCGGCCGGAGAAAAGCTCTGGCCGGATCAGGTAGGCGGTCACGCAGGGATCGTGCAATGGCGCGCCGTCAGAGCCGTATTTCGCCTTGTCGAAGCGTTCGAAGAAATCGGTCATCTGGGCAACCGCGGTGCCGACAGGCGTCTCAAGGCTGCGGAACGCGGTGTTGCGCGCACCCGTAACCAGCGCCTGGTGCGTCACATCGAGCGGCATCACGGTCAGCGGAATGCCGGATCCGAAAACGATTTCAGCAGCTTCCGGATCGACATAGATGTTGAATTCCGCCGCGGGCGTGATGTTCCCCACCTCGAAATAGGCGCCCCCCATGAGGACGATTTCCTGAACGCGGGCGGCGATGTCCGGTGCGCGTTGCAGGGCTGTGGCGATGTTTGTCAGCGGGCCGATCGGGCAAAGGGTGACCGTGCCGGCAGGACGGCTGCGCAGCGTGTCGATGATGAAGTCGACAGCGTGCTGCTCCTGCACCGGCATGGTCGGTTCGGGCAGGTCGGGGCCATCGAGGCCGGTCTTGCCATGCACATGCTCCGCCGTGACAAGGCTGTGGGCCAGAGGTCGGTCGCAGCCCGCAAAAATGCGCGTTTCCCGCTTGCCCGCCAGTTCGCAGATGATGCGCGCGTTGCGCGTCGTCAGGGACAGCGGCACATTGCCCGCGACGGCGGTAATGCCGAGGAGGTCGATCTCCTCGGGCGAGGCCAGCGCAAGAAGAATGGCGACCGCGTCGTCCTGTCCGGGGTCGGTGTCGATGATGATCTGTCTTGGTGCCATTCCGCCCTCCCTGAGGTTGCGGGCAGAGGTGGCACGGGCGACGGAAGGGCGCAAGATGCTTCGCCGTCTCGGCGGCGCTTTGCCATGATCAACGGGATCCTGACTCGGATGGGAGGTTTGCCGCTGCCGTGTAATCGGGCAATTGCCCCCGGCGAGTGCCTGACAGGTGCCGAACTGGAGGATACGCGGATCAGCGCCGCCTTCGGCAAAAGAATTTCACCGGCGCCATTGTGACGCATAATTTGGATGTTAGACTTTGCCCCGGACATGGGTTATCCGACAGTTATATTTCAGTTAGCGCTAACGGCGATCGTATACGACGTCTGCAGGCGAACAGGAAAGGCAGAAGGCTCATGGTTTCACGCGTTATTCCGGTCGATCCGTTCGATCTGGTGATATTCGGCGCAACGGGCGATCTGGCCCGCCGCAAGATCCTGCCGGGTCTGTTCAGGCGCTTTTGCGGCGGACAGATGACCGATGGTTCCCGGATCATCGGGGCTGCCAGATCCGAAATGGACCCTGCGCAATTCCGCAAGATGATCGCGGAGTCGATCCGCGAATTCGGCGGGGGCCGCCATTGCGAAGATGGCACGCTGGAAAGTTTTCTGGAGCGGGTGGACTACGAGGCGGTCGACGCGATGGGAGATGGTGGCTGGCAAGCCCTGAAGGACCGCCTGCGGCCGGACGTCGTGCGCGCCTTCTATTTCTCAGTCGGGCCGGCGCTGTTCGGTGCCCTGGCAGAACGGTTGCGAAACTTCGGTCTTGCCGATGATGACAGCCGGGTGGTCGTGGAGAAACCCTTTGGACACGATCTGGAAAGCGCGCGGAAGCTGAACGAGACATTGGCACAGCACTTTGCCGAGGCGCAGATCTATCGGATCGACCATTACCTTGGCAAGGAAACGGTGCAGAACCTGATGGCCGTCCGGTTCGGCAACATGCTGTTCGAGCCATTGTGGAACTCTCAATACGTCGATCACATTCAAATTACCGTGGCCGAGACGGTCGATGTCGGCGGGCGCGGGGGCTATTACGACAAGTCCGGCGCGATGCGTGACATGGTGCAGAACCACATCATGCAATTGTTGTGCCTGATCGCGATGGAACCGCCCGCGCGGTTCGAACCGGATGCGGTGCGCGATGAGAAACTCAAGGTGATCCGCGCGCTGGACCCGGTGGATTACCACCATATCGTGCGCGGCCAATATGACGCGAACGACGAACAACCGGGCTACCGCGCGCATGTCGAGGATCCCCGCTCCACCACGGAAAGCTTTGTCGCGCTGAAATGCCATATCTCGAACTGGCGATGGGCGGGCACGCCGTTCTACCTGCGCACCGGCAAGATGTTGAGAACGCGGGCCTCCGAAATCGCGGTTGTCTTCAAGGATGCGCCGCATTCCATCTTTGGCGCGGAGGCGGGTCGGCACCGCAACGTGCTGTCGATCCGGTTGCAACCCAACGAGGGCATGACGCTGGGCGTGACGATCAAGGAACCCGGGCCGGGCGGGATGCGCCTTGTGGATGTGCCTTTGGACATGAGTTTCGCAGAGGCCCTTGGTTCGGAGGTCGAAGAAGTGCCCGACGCCTACGAGCGGCTGATCATGGACGTGATCCGGGGCAACCAGACCCTGTTCATGCGCGGCGATGAGGTCGAAGCTGCCTGGGCCTGGACGGATCCGATCATCGCGGGCTGGCAAAACCGCGGAGAAGTTCCCAAGCCCTATGATCCGCACTCATCCGGGCCGGAGGATTCGCTGATGCTGATGCACCGCGACGGGCGCAAATGGAGGGAGATCCGGGCGTGACCTATGAACTCATCGAATATCCTGACCGGGACTTGCTGGTCATGGGGCTGGCCAACCAATTGGCGGGCAACTTGCGATCCGCGCTGGGACATCGCGACCGCGTCGGCTTTGCCGTGCCGGGCGGCACGTCGCCCGGACCGGTCTTCGACGATCTTTGCGCCGTGGATCTGGATTGGCCACGGGTCGATGTGCTGCTGACGGACGAGCGTTGGGTGCCCGAGGATCATCCGAGGTCGAATACGGGCCTGTTACGGCAAAGACTGATGGTGGATCGTGCGCAAAACGCCGGCTACCTGCCGCTTTACGCAGATGCGCCGGAACCGGAGAGCGCGCTGGAGGCGCTCGCCGCGCCGATATCGGAGATCCTGCCGTTGTCGGTGGTGCTGCTGGGCATGGGCACGGATCTGCACACGGCGTCTCTGTTTCCCGGTGCGGATCGGCTGGAGGAGGCACTGTCCTCCAAGGCGCCGGTCCTGCTGCCGATGCGCGCGCCGGGGGCGCCAGAAGCCCGGGTGACCCTGTCCGCGCATGTGCTGAACGGTGCGCTGAGCAAGCATGTGCTGATTTACGGTGACGAAAAGCGCGAGGCGCTGGAAGGCGCCTATGGCAAGCCGCCGTTGGAGGCGCCGATCAACGCGGTCCTGTCGGATGCGCGGGTGCATTGGGCGCCTTAGCAATGGGGCGGGCGGCCTGTGCCGCCTGTCATCGCGCAATGTCGACCAACCGCCGGTAACCGGATGAAGGGGCTGAATAATGTTTGAGGATCTCAAGGCGCTGGCCGCCCGTCTGGGCGACCGCAGGATCGACTCGCTGTTTGACGACACCGACCGCGCGCAACGCTTCAGCCTTGCGGCGGAGGGTCTGTTTTTCGACTATTCCAAAACCCAGATCGACGGGGATGTGCGCCGCGCGCTTCTGTCCCTTGCCGAGCAGCGTGGCGTGGCGGCACGCCGGGACGCGATGTTCTCTGGCACCCGGATCAACGAGACAGAGGGCCGCGCAGTGCTGCATACGGCCCTGCGCAACCTTGATGGATCAGAGGTGCAGGTCGATGGCACGGATGTGATGCCGCAGGTGCTGGAAACGCTGGACCGGATGACGGACCTTGCGCGCGAAATCCGCGGGTCGCACATCACCGACGTGGTGAACATCGGCATCGGGGGCTCCGATCTCGGGCCAGTGATGGCGACGCTGGCGCTTGCGCCCTATCACGATGGCCCGCGGGCGCATTTCGTATCGAACGTCGATGGCGCGGATCTAGCGGACACGCTGGCGTCCTGCGACCCGGCGCATACGCTTTTCATCGTCGCCTCCAAGACCTTCACCACCATCGAAACCATGACCAACGCCCAGAGCGCCAAGGCCTGGCTGGCCGAACATGGCGTATCGGATGCGGGACGTTTCGTGGCGCTGTCCTCGAACAAGGAAAAGGCCGGGGATTTCGGGATACCCGCGGATCGGGTTTTCGGCTTCGAGGATTGGGTTGGCGGGCGCTATTCGGTCTGGGGTCCGATCGGTCTGTCGCTGATGATCGCGGTCGGGCCGGAGGATTTCCGCGCCTTCCTGACCGGCGCGATGACCATGGACCGGCATTTCCAATCGGCGCCGCTGTCCGAAAATATGCCGGTGCTGCTTGCGCTTGTGGGCATCTGGCACAATCAGGTGCTGGGTCATGCCACGCGGGCGGTGCTGCCCTATGACAACCGGCTGATGCGACTGCCCGCCTATCTCCAGCAACTGGAGATGGAATCGAACGGCAAGGGTGTCTCGATGAACGGGGCGGATCTGCCCTATGACTCGGGGCCGGTGGTCTGGGGGGAACCCGGGACCAACGGGCAGCACGCATTCTACCAGTTGATCCATCAGGGGACCCGCGTGATTCCGGCAGAGTTTCTGGTGGCGGCCAGAGGTCATGAACCGGATCTGCGCCACCATCACGCGCTGCTCGTCGCCAATTGTCTTGCCCAGTCCGAAGCCCTGATGCGGGGCCGGTCCCTCGACGAGGCGCGCAAGAAAGTCGACGGGCAATTCGAGGGGGCGGAATTGGAACGGCAGGCCCGCCACAGGGTTTTCCCGGGCAACCGGCCGTCCACGACCCTGATCTATCCCCTGCTGGACCCGGAAACCCTTGGCAAGATCGTCGCGCTTTACGAACATCGCGTCTTTGTCGAAGGGGTCATCCTGGGGATCAATTCCTTTGATCAATGGGGGGTGGAACTGGGCAAGGAACTGGCGACGGCGCTGGGGCCGATGGTGACGGGGGCAGAGCCGATTGCCGGAAAGGATGGGTCGACCGCGCAGTTGCTGACCTATTTGCACAAGCACGCGCAGAGCTGAGGTTTCGAAACGATCCGAAGAAATTCAGGAACGCTGCGCCGGGGGTCACGTTGGTATGGCATGACACACGGAAACAAGAAGGAGGTCGCTATGACACGTTTTCTGATGACCGTTGCAGCCACCGCGCTTATCCCCGCCGCCACATTGGCCGGAAGCCACTCCAGCGGAGACGCAGAGGCCATGGACAAGTCCGAGCCGAAGATGCAGGACGATATGGCCGAGGGCAGCAACACGCCGGGCTTGGGAGTGAACAAGTCGTTCCGGATTTCAAGCGTCATGGGCGGCACGATCTACACGACATCCGCCACCGATGAAGTCGAGTGGGACGTGTTCGAGACCTATGACAGCGTTGACCAGAACTGGACCGACATCGGCTCTATCGATGATGTCGTGCTGTCCCAGAACGGCAAGGTCGAAGGCATCCTTGCCGAGGTTGGCGGCTTCCTGGGAATGGGCGACAAGCTTGTGATGTTGCCGGTTGACCAGATGAAAATGGTTTCCGTGGATGACGGTGAATACGCTGTGGTGACGTCCTACACGACGGACCGGCTGACGGACATGCAGTCCTACGATTCCGGCATGTAACCCGTCACGCCGCGACCGACCAAACAGAACGTCCGGGGTTTCCCCCGGGCGTTTTTTGCGTCTGACCGGTCAGAATGGAATGTCGAAATCCGGCCCTGCCAGTTCGAACCCCTCGAATCGGAACCCCGGCGAGACAGTGCAGCTCACGAGGGTCCAATCCCCCAAGGTTTCCGCCGCTTGCCAATGACCGGGTTCGACGACGCCCTGAGGCCGCTGACCGGCCGCAAGGTCGGGTCCGAGAACCATGTCCTCTCTCGGGCCGGTGTCGGTCGCTGCCCGTCTAAGGCGCAATGGCGCACCGGCATGGAAATGCCATATCTCGCCTGCGTCCACGCGGTGCCAATGGCTGCGCTCCCCGGCCTTGAGCAGGAAGTAGATACACGTGCCTGCGGGGCGTGCGCCGTCCGCTGCTTCGGCCTGCCATGTCTGGCGGTAATACCCTCCTTCGGGGTGTGGGGCGAGCCCGAGCAGGTTGATGATCTCTTCGGCGGTCATGCAACGTACGCTCCTCTGAGGTTTGGTTAACGACTGCCGCGCACCTTCCTGTGATCGACGATAGACCGAGCAGGAGAAACAAATGTCGACTCTGACCCCGCGCGTCCGGCAGATGGCCGAAGAGATCGTTGCCCGGGAGGGTGGCTATGTCAACGACCCCGATGATCCGGGCGGCGCAACGAAATATGGCGTCACGATCCACACCATGCGACGGCTGGGCCTCGACCTGAACGGCGACGGTCGGGTCGATGTCGAAGACGTGCGTCAGATCAGCCGAGGGCAGGCGGTGACCATCTTCCTGACCCACTATTTCCTCAAGCCGCGCATCGTCGAATTGCCCGAACCGCTGCACGCGACGGTGTTCGACATGTATGTCAACGCAGGCGGCAACGCGGTCAAGATCCTGCAACGCCTGCTGAACCAGATGGGTGAGCGTGTCACCGTGGACGGTGCCATCGGGCCGCAGACAATTGGCGCCGCGGCACGCGCCCTTGCCAAGGCGCCGGATCACATGGTCGATGCCTATGGCATCGCGCGGCGCAATTATTATTTCCGCATCGCCGATCAACGCCCTGCGTCGCGCAAATATGCCCGCACGCGGGCCGGTGGAAAGGGTGGCTGGATCAAGCGCGCCGAAGAGTTCATTGCCCCGAAATACCGCCTGACGGAGGCCGAGTTCAGCGCGCGGGTCGCAGCATGGGGCTGATCGGGCAGATTTTCGCGACGCTGTTCGGCGGGCAACGCAACATGGTGACGGAGACGGCCGAAGTGTTTCGCGTCAATGCCGAGGCACAGGCCAAGCGCGATCATGACGGGCAGACTGCCGCACTCGCGCAATTTGGCAATGAGTTCCGCCAGCAGCGCAGTCGGTTCGACCGGTTGATGGATGCGCTGAACCGCGTCCCGCGCCCGGCCATGGCCCTTGGCACGCTGGCCCTGTTCACAGCGGCCATGGTCGATCCGATCTGGTTTGCGGCTCGCATGGCGGGAATCGCGCTGGTTCCGGAACCGCTTTGGTGGCTGCTGGCGGCGATCGTGTCATTCTATTTCGGCGCGCGCCATCAGGCGAAGGGTCAGGATTTCCAACGTGAGCTGGCGGTAACGATGGCGACTGTCCCGCAGGTTGTTCAGACCGTTCGCGATGTCGAGTCGCTGCGCGACGTGTCGCCGGACACGACCGAAACCGGGGTTGCCTTTGACGCGCCCGCCGACAATCCGGCGTTGGCGGACTGGCAACGGAAATCTGGCTGACGCCCGCGGGGGCACTTGCGACAATGTGATGCGACGGGCGGGCCGATTTCGATTGGCCCGCTTTTTATTGCCGCCTATACTCAAATCATGATTACAGAGCTTGGACACTTCGCCCTCATTCTGGCCTTTCTGGTCTCTCTCGTGCAGATGGTGGTGCCGCTGATCGGCGCGCACAAACGGTGGTCCGGTTGGATGGCCGTGGCGGAACCGGCCGCAACTGCGCAATTCATGCTGGTGGGCGCCTCTTTTGCGGCGCTGACCTACGCCTTTGTCGTGTCGGATTTTTCGCTGAACCTTGTCTACCTGAACAGCCATTCCGACAAACCGATGCTCTACAAGATTTCCGGAGTATGGGGGAATCACGAGGGGTCGATGCTGCTCTGGGTGTTGATCCTTGCGCTCTTCGGGGCGATGGCGGCTTGGTTCGGTTCCAACATTCCGCCTACACTGCGGGCGCGTGTGCTGGCTGTGCAATCCTCGGTTTCTGCCGCGTTCTACGCCTTCATCCTGTTCACCTCGAACCCGTTTGACCGGCTGGCCGTGGCGCCCATCAACGGGCAGGACCTGAACCCGTTGTTGCAGGATCCCGGCCTCGCCTTCCATCCGCCGTTTCTGTATCTCGGCTATGTCGGGCTTTCGATCTGTTTCAGCTTTGCCGTCGCCGCCCTGATCGAGGGGCGGGTCGACGCGGCGTGGGGCCGCTGGGTGCGGCCGTGGACGCTCGCGGCCTGGGTCTTTCTGACCATCGGCATCGCGCTCGGCTCCTGGTGGGCCTATTATGAGCTTGGCTGGGGTGGTTTCTGGTTCTGGGATCCGGTTGAAAATGCGTCCTTCATGCCTTGGCTTTTCGCCGCAGCGTTGTTGCATTCCTCCATCGTGGTGGAAAAGCGCGAGGCGCTGAAAAGCTGGACGATCCTGCTGGCAATCCTTGCCTTCGGATTTTCGCTGATCGGCACCTTCATCGTCCGCTCCGGGCTTTTGACCTCCGTCCATGCCTTTGCCAACGATCCGGTGCGCGGACAGTTTATCCTCTATATCCTCTTGTTCTTCACCGGCGGGGCGCTGACGCTTTTTGCAGCGCGCGCCAATGCGATGGAGGCCAAGGGCGTTTTCGGCACGGTCAGCCGTGAAAGCGCGCTGGTGGCGAACAACATCCTGCTCGCGGTATCCAGCTTTGTCGTCTTCGTCGGCACGATGTGGCCATTTGTGGCGGAGATGTTGTGGGATAGAAAGCTTTCGGTCGGGCCGCCGTTCTTCAATATGGCGTTCACGCCCTTCATGGTCGTTCTGGGACTGTTGTTGCCCGTGGGCGCGATGATGAGCTGGAAGCGTGGCAAGTTCGACCGTGTGTTGCGCAGCCTGACACCGGCCTTTGCACTTGCCATTGCGCTGATGGGGCTGGTCTGGGCGATGCAGACGGGCCGCAGCCTGATGGGGCCGATCGGTGTTTTCCTGGGCACTTGGCTTGTCGCCGGCGCCATCACAGATTTGATCAGCCGCACCGGACAGTCGCGCGACCTCCGCCGCCTGTTCCGCTTGCCGCGCTCCGACTGGGGCAAGGCGGTGGCGCATTCCGGGTTCGGGGTGACGATGCTTGGCATCGCCGGACTGCTTGCGTGGCAACAGGAGGACATCCGCGTTGCCCAGATTGGCGAACCCTTTACCGTCGGCGCGTTCGAGCTTGTCCTGAACGATGTGCGCAGGGTGCAGGGACCCAACTACATCTCCACGATGGGAGAGGTCTCTGTCTTTCAGGATGGCAAGGAAATCGCCTT
>Ga0102938_10002943_pt1 | contig 12797 bp, 13 predicted proteins | sample SalPonR2_B_D2_MG_FD_84516 | JGI IMG/M metagenome (GOLD analysis project Ga0102938, IMG submission 84516) | Salt pond soil microbial communities from South San Francisco under conditions of wetland restoration - Salt Pond MetaG R2_B_D2_MG | ecosystem: Environmental > Aquatic > Marine >... | reverse complement strand
CGCAGCACCGCCGAGGCGGCCCCGCACGAGGCCGCCCACAACTTCATCGCCGGGCTGCCGGGCTGGGCCGCGACGCTGGTGACGGTGGCGGCGGTGGCGGCGATCGTCCTGGCCGGAATCTACCTGACACGACCGGTGTTTCGCTTCATCCACACGGCCCGGCTGCGCGAGATGTACACCGCGCTGGCGCTTCTGATCGTGGTCGGCATCTCGTTCCTGATGATGCTGGTGGGGCTCTCGCCCGCGCTGGGCGCGTTTCTCGCGGGGGTGGTGCTGGCCAACAGCGAGTTCCGCCACGAGCTCGAAAGCGACCTCGCGCCGTTCAAGGGGCTGCTCCTGGGCCTGTTCTTCATCACCGTCGGCGCGGGGATGAATTTCAGCGTGCTGGCGGGCGCGCCGTTGCTCGTGCTCGGCCTCGCGGGCGGGCTGATCCTGACAAAGGGGGGCATCCTCTACCTGCTGGGCCGGGCGTTCAGGCTGCGCGGGCGCGATTTGTGGCTGTTCACCCTGTCGCTGGCACAGGCGGGCGAGTTCGGCTTCGTGCTGGTCGCGTTCTCGAACCAGCAGAACGTGCTGCCACGCGGCATGGGGGAAATCCTTTTGCTGGTGATCGCCCTGACGATGCTCATCACGCCACTGCTGTTCCTGCTCTTCGACAAGCTGGCATGGCGCATGGGCGAGACCGCCGAGACGCCCGAGCCCGACAGGATCGACCGCACCGGGCAGGTCATCATCGCCGGAATCGGGCGGTTCGGGCAGGTGGTCAACAGGCTGGTGCGGTCGAGCGGCTTCGACACGGTGGTGCTCGACAATGACCTGACGGCGATCCAGCGGATGCGCCGCTTCGGCGTAAAGGGCTTCTTCGGCGATCCAACCCGGCCCGACCTGCTGCACGCTGCGGGGCTGGAGAAGGCGCGCGTCCTGGTCGCCGCGCTGGACGATCCCGATGCCTGCGTGCGTCTGGTCTCGTTCGCCCGGCGCGAGCGGCCCGACCTGCACATCGTCGCCCGCGCGCGCGACCGCACGCATGTTTTCCGCCTCTACAAGGCGGGGGCCGACGACATCGTGCGCGAGGTTTTCGACGGCTCGCTGCGCGCCGGGCGCTATGTGCTGGAGAATGTCGGGCTGACCGAGTTCGAGGCGGCGGAGGCGGAAAAGCTGTTCTATCAGCACGACCGGCAATCCGTGCGCGAGCTGGCCGCGCTGTGGAACCCGGACGTGCCGACGCTGGAGAATGCGGCTTATATCGCCCGCGCGCGCGAGCTGGAGGCAGATTTGCAGACCATGCTGCTCAGCCAGATCGAGGAAGGTGCCGCCGCGCCGCAGGAGCGCCGCGACGACTGAGCCGCGACGCGGTGCCCGTCACTCGGCGCTGTCGGCGGAGCTGGCGTTGAGCAGCCCGTAGCGCTCGGCCCCGAGGCTCTCGTAGAGATCGATCTGCGTTTCGAGAAAGTCGATATGGCCTTCCTCGTCCGCGATCAGCTCCTCGAACAGGTTCTTGGAGACGTAATCGCCCACGCTCTCGCAATGGTTGCGCGCCTCGATGTAGAGGGTTCGCGCGTCATGCTCGGCCGCGAGGTCCGAGTCGAGCGTCTCGCGCAGGGTCTGGCCGATGCGCAGGGGATCGAGTTTCTGCAGGTTGGGGTGGCCGCCGAGGAAGATGATCCGCTCGATCAGCTTGTCGGCGTGGTGCATCTCCTCGATGCTTTCCTCGCGGGATTTCGCCGCGATCTTTCCGTAGCCCCAATCCTCCTGCAGGCGATAGTGCAGCCAGTACTGGCTGACGGCGGTCAGCTCACTCCTGAGTGCCTTGTTGAGATAGTCGATTACCTTCTGATCGCCTTTCATGGAGGTCTCCCTGTGTGGGTGCGCGCCGCAATGCGCGCAGGTGCATGGGGACGGCAAGCGTATCCTGCCTGCTCATGGTGTCAATGAAGAGCGGCAGGCAACCGCCGCAATCGGCGCGCTTGCCCAGCGCGCGATAGACCTTGCCGGGGGTGATCACCGTGTCGGAGTCGGAGGCGCGCATCCAGTCCACGGCGCGGCGGATGTCGGCGTCGCTGATGGCCATGCAGTGGCAGACGATCATGGGGCGGCGCTCCTTTGCTAATGTAGTGTGGTGCCCACGCGGCAGGCGGCTGTCAAGGCAGCCCTGTCGCGCAGCGTCGCGCGGTGGAGGTGCAGGCCGAAGCGCTGTGCCGCGTCGGTCAGGGCGATGATGGCGCGGGCGTCGACCATGAGGCTTGCGAGCAACAGCGCGTCCTCGCGTTCGCCCAGCGCCGCCGCCTGCACGAAGCGTGCGAAGGCCGCCTCGTCCGCGCCGACGCAGGGGCAGTCGGGTGCGTGGCAGGCCAGCGGTCGCCGCCGCGCGGTGCCCAGGACGCCCGCCAGATCGCACATCGCCGCCATGGCCGCGGCGGCCTGTCCCTCGCTCATCCGCGCACGCAGCGCCACGAGCGCGGCCCCCGCACCGCCGCGATTCCACCCGCGCAGCGCCGCTATGACCAGCGCGGCCAGCGGCTGCATCCCCCGCATGTCGGCCACGGGCAATTCGCCCGAGAGATCGCGGGCGTGTTTCATTTCGTCAGGATCAGCTTGCCCGCGCGGGTAATGCGCAAGGTATAGGTCTGCCCGTCGAGAACGATATAGGCGATACTGCCGCCCCCGGTGAGGTCGCGGGCGTCGTGGCAGGCGGCCTCAGCCAAGAGGCTTGGGGCGGGTCCGGTCTGGGCACGGATCATGTCATGGTCTCCATTCGCTCGGGCAGCGGGCCGCGGCGCGATCCCGCTCTTGGGATAATAGATGCCGGGCTGACCGTGATGGAATGGCTTGGCCCCTGCAATCTGAGTGAAAGAGTCGGACATGTCAATTCCTATTCTTTTTATCAGACTTGCCGCGCTTGATCTTCGCGTCCGCGGGGATAAGTTATGGTGTGGTCAATCAGGCATGCCGGGCATGATAAAATTCACTCTCAAATGTGCGCAGGGGCACCGCTTCGACAGCTGGTTCCAATCCGCCTCGGCCTTTGACCGCCTGTCGGAGACGGGAATGGTGGCCTGCGCCGTGTGCGGATCGGCGCAGGTCGAAAAGGCGCTCATGGCCCCGCAGGTTCAGGGCGCACGGGACGACCGGTCGCTTTCCGCGGGGCCCGACACCGCCGAGCAGGCCATCGCCGCGCTGCGCCGCAAGGTCGAGGCCAGTGCCGCCTATGTCGGCACGCGGTTCGCACAGGAGGCGCGCGACATGCATGACGGCGTGCTGCCCGAACGCGCGATCTACGGCGAGGCCCGCCCCGAAGAGGCCAGGCGCCTGTTCGAGGACGGCATCCCCGTCGCCCCCCTGCCCTTCTCCCCGCGGCGCAAGACGAACTGAGGCCCGCCATGCATATTGTCATCACCGGCGCGTCGCGCGGCATCGGCGCGGAACTTGCCAGCCGCTACCGGGCCGGGAGGCATACGGTCACCGGCACGGGGCGGCGCGGAGGCGACGGACTCGTCGCGCTCGACGTGACCCGTCCCGAGAGCGTCGCGGAGCTTGGCGCGCATCTCGGCGGGCGCGCGGTCGACCTGCTGGTGTGCAACGCGGGCATCTACCCCGACAAGGGCCAGGCGCTCGACACCGGCTATCCCGCCCCGATGTGGGCCGAAACCTTGGCCACCAACGTGACCGGCGTGTTCCTGACCGTGCAGGCGCTGCTGCCCGGTCTGCGCGCCGCCGACGGCGCGCGCATCGCCATCATCTCGAGCCAGATGGCCAGCCACACCCGCGCACCGGGCGGCAGTTACATCTACCGCGCGTCCAAGGCGGCGGCGCTCAATCTCGGGCGCAACCTCGCCGCCGACCTCGCCCCCGAAGGTATCGCCGTGGGCATCTACCATCCCGGCTGGGTGCGCACCGACATGGGCGGCGACGCGGCCGATATCGGCGTGGAAGAAGCCGCCGAGGGTCTGATCGCGCGCTTCGATGCGCTCGACATGGACGACACCGGCTGCTTTCGGACATGGGACGGCCGCACACACCCGTACTGAGATGCGGGTTGCCCGGATGAGGGCCGCGCATTAGTATCCGCCGGAATACCGCAAACAGGACGTCGCGCGCCCAATGTCAGCCACTGTCAAACACCTGCTGGGCAAGGCCGGGTCATTGTGCCGCACCTGTGCGGCCTGTGTCATCGCGGGTGTATGGCCACGCCGCAGCCTCGCGGATGTCGAGGCCCGGCTCGCCGCATGTTCCTCCGGCCAACAGGCCGCGATCACCGGTGGCGTTCTCTTCCTGCTGGTTTTGCTCGGTTTTTTCGCAGCACAGTTCGGCTGGATCGGGGTTCTGCTCTACTGGATGTCAATCATTCTCATTATTCGCTAGTGGCGCAATGCTAAAAGTATGCAAGTGTATGCGAAATAACGACAATTCCAGATAAAACTCATCCGATTGCTGCTGCGCAGCGTAACTCCTGCAGTCAAGCAACACGGAGGACGACATGGAACTCATTGGAATTCTTGCCCTCGGAACCCTCGCGTCGGTCGGCGCATTCGCCTATCTCAGCGTTCGCGCCGTCGAGAAACTGCGCGACAGCGACGCGCCCCGCTCCTCGCTCTCGCGGGACGGCATCGAACAGCGCCTGCGCGCGGCGCGAAACTGATCGCGTAATACTCACCATGAAAAGGGGCGCTGTCCGCACTGGCAGCGCCCCTTTTCACGTGCCTTCGGCATCTCGGTCCAAGTCGAATCTTGCCCTCTGTCCGGGGCTGGCGTACACCCCGCCAGTCATTCGGCCCAGGATCGCGCCCATGCCCGTTCTCGTCATGAAATTCGGCGGCACCTCCGTCGCCAATATCGACCGCATCCGCCGCGCCGCCAAGCGCGTGGGCGTCGAGGTGGCCAGGGGCCATGACGTGATCGTCATCGTCTCGGCCATGTCGGGCAGGACCAACGAGCTGGTCGGCTGGGTGGACGAGATCTCTCCGCTCTACGACGCCCGCGAATACGACGCCGTGGTCAGCTCGGGCGAGAACGTGACCGCCGGGCTGATGGCGCTCACCCTTCAGGAGATGGATATCCCCGCGCGAAGCTGGCAGGGCTGGCAGGTGCCGCTGAAAACCAACGCCGCGCATTCCGCCGCGCGCATAGACGATATCCCGCCCGGCAACATCGCCGCCAAGTTCGACGAGGGTATGCGCGTGGCCGTGGTCGCGGGCTTTCAGGGGGTCAGCCCCGAGGGCCGCATCACCACGCTGGGGCGCGGCGGCTCGGACACCACCGCCGTAGCCTTCGCCGCCGCCTTCGGAGCGGAGCGCTGCGATATCTACACCGACGTGGACGGCGTCTACACCACCGACCCGCGCATCGCCTCCAAGGCGCGCAAGCTCGACCGGATCGCCTTCGAGGAAATGCTGGAACTGGCCTCGCTGGGGGCCAAGGTGCTCCAGACCCGCTCGGTCGAGCTGGCGATGCGCTACAACGTCAAGCTGCGGGTGCTGTCGAGTTTCGAGGAACAGGGCGACGAGGCCGGCACGCTGGTCTGCGCCGAGGAGGAAATCATGGAATCCAGAGTTGTCAGCGGCATCGCCTATTCCCGCGAGGAGGCAAAGATGACCCTCGTATCGGTCGCCGACCGCCCCGGCATCGCGGCCGCGATCTTCGGCCCGCTGGCCGAGGCCGGAGTGAACGTCGACATGATCGTGCAGAACATTTCCGACGAGGGCCGCACCGACATGACCTTCTCTTGCCCCACCGATCAGGTGCGGCGCGCGGAAACGGCGCTCAGCGCGGCCAAGGACGCCGGCGACATCAATTATCTCGACCTGATCGCGGATACCGACGTGGCCAAGGTCTCGGCCGTCGGAATCGGCATGAGGAGCCAGTCGGGTGTTGCGGCGCGGATGTTCCAGACGCTCCGTGACGAGGGAATCAACATCAAGGTCATTGCAACCTCGGAGATCAAGATTTCCGTTCTGATCGACCGGAAATATATGGAACTCGCGGTTCAGGCCCTGCATGATGCGTTTGATCTGGACAAGGCGGCCTGACGGCCCGCGCCGCGCCAAAACGCAGCAGGCCGGCCGCCTCTGAACCGGCCCCGGGGGGCGAGGCGCGATGAGCGTGACGTTGAAGACGGACAGCCGCCATATGCTCGGCCGCCTGCGGGCGATCATGGCCGAGGAGGGCGGCGGGCAGACGCGGCTCGACCGGATCACCCGGCTCATCGCCGAGGAGATGCGCGCCGAGGTCTGCTCGATCTACCTGTTCCGCGACGCCGACACGCTGGAGCTGTGCGCCACCGAGGGGCTCAAGGCTGAATCCGTGCACCAGACGCGGTTGCGCTTGGGCGAGGGGCTCGTCGGGCGGGTGGCCCGCTCGGGCAACGTGATCAACACCGACGACGCGCCCTCGGCCCCCGGCTTCCGCTACATGCCCGAGACCGGCGAGGAGGCGTATTCCTCCTTCGTCGGCGTGCCCGTCCAGCGGCTGGGAGAGAAGCTGGGCGTGCTGGTGACCCAGTCCAGGCAGGCGCGGGAATTCTCCGAGGACGAGATCTACGCGCTCGAGGTGGTCGCCATGGTGCTCGCCGAGATGGCCGAGCTCGGGGCCTTCGTCGGCGAAGGCGCGGCGATGACCGCGCTGCACAGCCGGCCGGTGATGTTCCGAGGGGCCTGCGGGCAGGAGGGCGCGGCGCAGGGCCATGTCTGGCTGCACGAGCCGCGCGTGGTGGTGACCAACCCGATCGCCGAGGACCCCGTCCGCGAGATGGAGCGCCTGCACGAGGCCATCGAAACGCTCCGTGTGGGCGTCGAGCGGATGCTCGATTCGGCGCAGGGCGGCGACCGCGAACAGCTCGAGGTACTCGAGGCCTACCGGATGTTCGCCAACTCCAAGGGCTGGATGCGCCGGATGGAGGGCAATATCGACAGCGGCCTCTCGGCCGAGGCGGCGGTGGAGAAAGAGCAATCCGCCGCGCGCGCGCGGATGTCCCAGGTCACCGACGCCTACCTGCGCGAGCGGCTGCACGACCTCGACGATCTCAGCAACCGCTTGCTGCGCATCCTCACCGGGCAGGGCCAAGAGACCGGTGCCGAGATTCCCGCCGACCCGATCCTCGTGGCACGCAATATCGGCCCGGCGGAATTGCTCGACTACGGGCGCAGCCTGCGCGGCATCGTGCTCGAGGAGGGCGCGGTGGGTTCTCACGCGGCAATCGTGGCGCGCGCGCTCGCCATCCCGCTGGTCATTCATGCCGGGCGGGTCACTACCGAGGCGCTCAACGGCGATTCGATTCTCGTGGACGGCGACCAGGGGATCGCGCACCTTCGCCCAGACGATTCGGTCACGGCGGCGTTCCGCGACAAGATGGCGATGCAGGCCAAGGCGCAGGAGCGCTATGCCTCGATCCGCGACAAACCGGCCGACACGCTGTGCGGCACCCATATCACGCTCAAGATGAACGCGGGGCTGATGGCGGACCTGCCCAGTCTCGAAAGCTGCGGTGCCGAGGGGGTGGGCCTGTTCCGCACGGAGTTGCAGTTCCTCATCCGCAGCCACATGCCCAAGCGCGCCGAACTGAGCGCGCTCTACGGTCGGGTGATGGATGCCGCCAAGGGCCGGCGTGTGGTGTTCCGCACGCTCGATATCGGCTCGGACAAGGTGCTGCCCTACATGAAGGCCACCGACGAGCCCAACCCGGCGATGGGCTGGCGCGCGGTGCGCGTGGCGCTGGAAAAGCCGGGGGTCATGCGCATGCAGCTTCAGGCGCTGATCCGCGGCGCGCAGGGGCGGCCGCTGTCGGTGATGTTCCCCTTCGTGGCGCAGCACGCCGAGTTCCGCGCCGCCCGCGCCGAGATGGAAAAGGCGCTCGAGCGCGAGCGCATCCTCGGCCATCCGCTGCCGAGCGAGATAGAGGTCGGGGCCATGCTCGAAACCCCGTCGCTCGCCTTCGCGCCGGACGCGTTCTACGAGGAGGTGGATTTCCTCTCGGTGGGTGGCAACGACCTCAAGCAGTTCTTCTTTGCCGCCGACCGCGAGAACGAGCGCGTGCGCCGCCGCTACGACACGCTCGACATGAGCTATCTCAATTTCCTAGAGGGCATCGTCTATCGCTGCGCCACGCTGGGCACGCGCCTCAGCTTCTGCGGCGAGGATGCCGGCCGCCCGATCGAGGCCGCCTGCCTGACCGCCCTCGGCTTCCGCTCGCTGTCGATGCGGCCCGCCTCCATCGGCCCGGTCAAGAGCCTGCTGCGCCGCACCGACCTGAACGAGCTGCGCGACATCCTGCACACCGAGCGCGCCCGCGGCACGCAGACCCTGCGCCCCGCGGCGATGGCCTACCTGCGGTCGAAGCTCTGAACCGTCTGTCCCCGCGCCGGTCATCCGCGGGTCTGACCCGAGGATGACGGTGCCCTACCTGTGCGCCGCCGCACGCCCCCTGCGCGGTGCCGCCGCTACTGCGGCGCGGCGTGCTGTCCTACCTAGAGGCCAAAGGAGGACCGAGCATGGGACAACTGGTCAACGGCGCGTGGGAAGACACCTGGTACGATACCGCTTCACATGGCGGCAAGTTCGTGCGCTCCACCGCGAAATTCCGCAACTGGATCACGCCGGACGGCAGCCCCGGCCCCTCGGGCGAGGGCGGGTTCGAGGCGGCGAGCGGGCGCTATCACCTCTACGTCGCCTATGCCTGCCCCTGGGCGCATCGCGCGCTGATCTTCCGCGCCCTCAAGGGGCTCACGGATCACGTCGGCGTCTCGGTCGTGCATCCCGACATGCTGTCCGATGGCTGGGAATTCCGCACCGACTATCCCGGTGCCACGGGCGACCGGCTCTACGGCCTTCCTTTCGCCCGCGACATCTACCTCAAGGCCGACCCCGGTATCTCGGGGCGGGTAACGGTGCCCATCCTGTGGGACCGCGAGCGCGAGACCATCGTCTCCAATGAAAGCTCCGAGATCATCCGCATGTTCAACTCGGCCTTTGACGGCATCACCGACAATTCGGACGATTACTGGCCCGAGGACCTGCGCGCGGCGATAGAGCCGGTGAACGCGCGCATCTACGACACCGTCAACAACGGCGTCTACAAATCCGGCTTCGCCACCTCGCAGGAGGCCTATGATTCAGCCGTGCATCCGCTCTTCGACAGCCTCGACTGGCTGGAGGCGCGCCTGGCGGAGAACCGCTACCTGATGGGCGTGAGGCTGACCGAGGCCGACTGGCGGCTCTTTACCACGCTCATCCGCTTCGATCCGGTCTACCACCTGCATTTCAAGTGCAACCGCAGGCGCATCGTCGATTACCCCAACCTCTGGGGCTATGTCCGCGAACTCTACCAGTGGCCCGGCGTGCGCGAGACGGTGAATTTCGACCATATCGTGCGCCATTATCACTACAGCCACGAGACGGTGAACCCGCACCGGATCATCCCGATCAACCCGGTCCTGGATTACGACGCCCCCCACGGTCGGGGCTGAGAAACCCGCGGATCGCCGCGGCCACCGCCCGCGGATGGGTGACAGGGCCCATATGCCCCGCCCCGTCGAGGCGCAGGCGGCGGCAATCGGGCAGCCGCGCGGCGAGGCCGTCATTGATCGCGGCGATAATGGCCGGTGAGCGCGCGCCCTCCATCAGCAGCACCGGCGCGGTGATCCGCCCCAGTGCGCCCGAGGCCAGCATCCCGCCCGCGTCCCCGTAGAGCGCGGGCGCGGCGGCCTCGATCAGCGGCATCTGCGCGGCCATCCGGTCGCGGACGGGCGCTGGCAGCGCCTCCCACGCCTCGCCCCCGCCCCAGACCAAGAGGAAGCCGCGCGCCGCCGCCACCATGTCGCCCGCCGCGATTCCCGCCTGATAGGCCGCCATCTCCGCCTCGTGATCCGCGCGCAGGTCGGGGCGGTCGGCCAGCGCCACGGCAAAGAACACCGGCTCGTAGAGGCTCAGCGTGCGCACGAGATGGGGATGCTCCACCGCCAGCCGCAGCGCCACGGTCGCGCCGAAGGAATGGCCGATGATGTCGGCGGGACCATCCAGCAGATCGGCGGCAATGCCGGTGCTCGCCGCCTGTATCTCGCCCGCCCCGTCCCACGGCGCGCTCTGCCCGTGACCGGGCAGGTCGAAGGCGGTGACGGTCAGCAGGTCGGAAAGCTCACGGCCAAGCGCCGCAAGGCTCCCCGCATGGGCGAGCGAGCAATGGATGGCGAGGGCCGCACGCGACCCCTGCCCCATCGCCTGCCAATGCGTGACGCGCCCGCCCCGGACCCCGAGCGGCATCGCCTCAGAGCTTGCCGCCCAGATGCAGGTCGAGATCTTCCAGCCGGTCCTGTCCCCAGAACGTCTGACCGCTGTCCACCACGTAGAAGGGCGCGCCGAACACACCCGCCTCCACCGCGTCTTCGAGGTTGGCGGCATAGGTCTCGGCCCCGCTCAAAAGCCCGCTATCGGCCAGCGCCGGGTCGAACCCCGCCCTTGCCAGGCAGTCGCGCACCACCTCGTCCTCGGCGATGTCGCGCTCCTCCGCCCAGCAGGCGCGCAGCACGGATTGCACCAGCGCGCCCACATCGCCGCCGCCCGCGTTCTGCGCGGCGATGATCGCGTAGGACGACGGGGCCGGGTTGGTCGGCCAATGCGCGGGCCTGAGGGTCATGTCCATGCCGCGCTTCCTGGCCTGCCGGGCCAGTTCCTGCGCGCGGTAGGCGTTGCGCGACGGGTGCCGCTCGGCCGGGGCGGTGCCGCCGGTGCGCGCGAACAGCGCCATGATGTCGAGCGGCTTGTAGGTCAAATCCGCCCCGTGGCGCGCGGCGGTCTGCTCCAGACCGTCCCCCGCGAGATAGGCAAACGGCGACAGGGTGGAGAAATAATAGTCGATATGGGCCATTTCGGCACGCTCCCCTTCCGGCACAGCTTTGCGCGACGGTAGGGCCATGCTAAGCGGGGCGCAACATCACGAATCTGTCATAAGCGATCAGCCGGGGATCCCGCCATGCCAGCCAATCTCGAACCGAAGCTGATTTCGGGCAATGCCAACATGCCGTTGTCCAAGGCGATCGCGCGCCGCATGTCCATGCATCGCGGCATGAGCATGGGGCTCGTGGACGCCCGGCTTGAGCGGTTCAACGACCAGGAAGTGTTCGTCGAGATATTCGAGAACGTGCGCGGCGAGGACATGTTCATCATCCAGCCGACCTCCAAGCCCGCCAACGACAACCTGATGGAACTGCTCATCATGGCGGACACGCTGCGCCGCTCCTCGGCGCGTCGGATCACGGCGGTCATTCCCTATTTCGGCTACGCGCGGCAGGACCGCCGCACCAAGGCGCGCACGCCCATCTCGGCCAAGCTGGTGGCCAACATGATCGTCGGCGCGGGGATCGAGCGGGTGCTGACGATGGACCTGCACGCGGCGCAGATACAGGGGTTCTTCGACATCCCCGTCGACAACCTCTACGCGTCTCCCGTGTTCGCCCTCGACATCAAGGCGCAGTTCTCCGAGGCGCTCGACGACGTGATGATCGTCTCGCCCGACGTGGGTGGGGTGGCGCGCGCGCGCGAACTGGCCAAGCGGATCGACGCGCCCCTCTCCATCGTCGACAAGCGCCGCGAAAAGGCGGGCGAGGTGGCCGAGATGACGGTGATCGGTGACGTCACCGACAAGATCTGCATCATCGTGGACGACATGTGCGACACCGCCGGCACCATGTGCAAGGCCGCCGATATCCTGCTCGAGAACGGCGCGCGCGAGGTCCATGCCTACACCACCCACGGCGTCATGTCGGGCCCCGCGGTCGAGCGGATCACCAATTCCAGACTCAAGTCGATGGTCATCACCGACACCATCCAGCCCACCGGCGCGGTGGCCGCCACCCCCAATATCCGCATCGTGCCGATGGCACCGATCTTCGCGCAGGCGATCCTCAACATCTGGAACGGCACCAGCGTGTCGTCGCTGTTCGAGGCGTCGTCGCTCGAACCGATCTACGAGGGGCTGCTCGATCGCGGTGCAGGCCGGTAGGCGGGGAATCCCGGGTCATTTCGCGGGGGAAAACAGCGCGCAATGCCGTCTTTTTTGCGTAGCCCGGGATGTGCATTCGGTCGCAGTCGGATCAAGTGGTTGAAAGAGTGCAGTATTCTACGGTATACAATCGTTTCGAAGCCGCTTGCCCGACAGCAAAGCCTCTGCTACACCCCAGCCGAATTTCGGTGTTTCGCAAGGCGCATCGTATGACAACGCCCCCGGCAGTGACCTTGCGTCAAGCGGGTTCAACCGGGGCCAGATTATCGGAAGGGTGGACGTGTCCGAACCAGCTTCGATTTCATCCGGCATCGCCGCGCGCTATGCCACCGCCATCTTCGAGCTCGCCAGGGAGGGCAACTCGCTCGACAAGCTCGAAAGCAATCTCGATGATCTCTCCGCGGCGCTCGACGACAGCGCGGATCTGCGCGCGCTCGTCGGCTCGCCGGTCCTGAGCCGCGCCGAACAGGGCACCGGCATCACCGCCGTCGCCGACAAGATGGGGCTCGTCCCCGAGCTCAGGAACGGGCTCGCCCTGATGGCGTCGAAGCGGCGGCTTTTCGTGCTGCCGCAGCTCGTCGCCCTGCTCGCCGGGATGATCGCCGAGGACAAGGGCGAGGTCAGCGCCGAAGTGACCAGCGCCAAGGCGCTGTCCAAGGCGCAGTCCGACAAGCTCGCGAAAACACTCAAGGCGCGCATCGGGCGCGACGTGAAACTGAAAACGACCGTCGATGAAAGCCTCATCGGCGGTCTTGTCGTCAAAGTGGGCTCGAAGATGATCGACACCTCGATCCGCTCGCGGCTCGAT